>Ga0209159_1000061_pt1 | contig 90765 bp, 73 predicted proteins | sample GraSoiAngelo_144_FD_185901 | JGI IMG/M metagenome (GOLD analysis project Ga0209159, IMG submission 185901) | Grasslands soil microbial communities from the Angelo Coastal Reserve, California, USA - 14_1009_02_40cm (SPAdes) (version 2) | ecosystem: Environmental > Terrestrial > Soil > Grasslands ...
GCACTTCGCGACTCTTGACCAGCTCGCTCCACAGTGCGCCGGGGCCGCTCGAGAAGCTCACGGCGAGCGCCGTCATCATGCCGAGCTCACCGATCGTGAAGAACGCCACGAACGAGAGCGGATGCATACCGGTGAGGTACGCCTTGCGGTAGGGGATGTACATCGTGCCCCACAGCGCGCCGGCGGCGAGCGCCGCCGCGACCCCGCGCAGCGCGTTGCCTCCGGGTGCCTGGGCTGACGACGCGACCGCCAGCAGCGTGGCGCCGGCGAACATCGCGGCGCCGCCGCCCCACACGCCGAGCCAGCGTGCCGCACCCGCGTCGCGCAGCTCGTTGAAGAGCAGCGTGCCCCACAGGATGCCGAGCAGGCTGTTGGCGTTCCACAGGGGGAACGCGATGGCGAGTCCGATGTCCTTGATGGCGAAGATCGTGAGGGTGTTGGCAACGGCCCAGAGGCAACCCGCGAGCGCGGCCCAGATGACCAGGTGCGGCGCCTGGCGCACGTCGTCCCGCACCGCGGCGGTGCCGCGCACCAGCGCGGGGAGGCTCCAGCGCGCCAGGAACACGCCGATCACCATCATGAAGGAAATGACGACGGGCGGGATGCCGAGCGTGACGAGCTTGGTGGGCGCCTCGGCGGCGCCGAGCCAGGCGCCGGCGGCGAACCCGGACAGGATGCCGACGCCCTGCAGGCGGGCGAGGCGCGCCGGGTCGAGCTCGGTCAGGCGATCCATCGCAGCACTAACAGGCCGGCCATGAGCACGGCGAGCGGAATCCACAAGTGGACGTCGCCGAGCAGGGCGCGCCAGCGGGAGACGGTCGTCGGTTGCACGGGGAGCCTAGCATAGACCGGCTGGGACCCGGGAGGCAAGTGGACTACGGCGTTCGAAAGTGCAGCGGGTCTCTCAAGTTCTGTAGCTCGCGGTAATAGTAGAGGGCGGTGGGGCGCCGGCCGTTGAACCGGAGGTTTCTCAGGAACGCGAGCTCCTGCGGCGTGGCCGTGCCGCTCAACACCGGATTCGCCAGGAATTGCTTGAGTCCCGGCGCCGGCCCGGCCTCCCGCTCCACGAACTCGAACCGTTTCACCCGCCCGGCCCTGCCGCGTCGATGCAGCACGATCTCGAGGCTGAAGCTGGCGAGATCGATGTCCCACGAGTCGATCAGCGAATCGAGCAATGCGAGGTGCCTGGCTGAGAGGTGGAAGATATCGGTGGCAAGGCCGGCGACGTCGAGCAGCTGCTTCGCGATGAGGCGCTCGAGCTCGCCCAAGGGCTGACGCTCGAAGATCGCGCGGATCTGCTGCGCCTTCTCGGGTTGGCACTTGCGCAGGATCAGGTCGCGCACGCGAGGGAACAGGGGTTCGAGCGGGTCGCCCAGCTCCCGCTTCAGCCGTTCTTTGCGCGCCACCTCCGCCACCCGCGCGAGCTCGCCGTCCGGCAGCTTCAGGAACCTGTCCATCCGGTCGTAGATGTCGGTGCGGTCGGGCGCGGGCGGCGCTTTTTTCCGGGTGAGCAGCTGCGAGACGTACGACTCCGTCACCCGGGCCGCACGGGCGAGGTCGCGCTGCTCCAAACCCAGCTCCTCCAATCGCTCCCGGATCACGAACGCCACGTCCACGAACCGCCCCCCGTCCAGATCAACCATATTAACTGATATGATTAAGTTGATGACACAGCACAATTCATCACTTGACAAATATAGTAAACCTTGCTACGTTGCACCACTCAGAAGTGTTCAGCAGGTGTGAAGCTCATATCGGAGTCGTCGAGGAGTCATCTCATGTACGCACGCAACGTCACGCTGCACCTGAAGGCCAACTCTGCCCCCGAGTTCACCCGGACGCTCGAAACGGACATCCTGCCGGTGATGCGCAAGCAGAACGGCTTCAAGGACGAGATCACGTTCGTCACGGAGAACGGAAAGGAAGCGCTGGCCATCAGCTTGTGGGAGAAAAAGGAGAACGCGGAGGCCTACAGCCGCGACACCTATCCCACCGTGCTGCAGAGCCTCGCGAAGGTCGTCGATGGCACGCCTCGAGTCGAGGCCTACGAGGTCTCCAACTCGACGTTCCACAAGATCGCGTCGAAGAACTAGGGCGCCGGTCTTTGTCACGATAGCGAGGGGCGGCACCAGGCCGCCCCTCGTCTTTTTTCGGAAGGAGTGGAAGATGAGCGAGATCCATTGTCACGAGTGCGGCGGGTTCATCATCGAGCCGGCGGGCATTTCCTACCGGCTGCCGCCCGCCGCGGTGGTCACAGCGGCTCCGCGCAGCGGGCTGTGCACGTGTCATCAGTCGGTCGTGTATGGACCGCCGCCCGGGTACCTGTCGTTGCCGGGGGTGCCGCCGAGCATCGATCTCCGCGCGATCGCGGCCCGCAACTAACCGGGCGTCACGGGAGCCCGATCCGGCGATAGATCCGCTCCATCCGAGGATCGTGCTGGAACGCGCTGAAGAACGGGTAGCGGCGCGAGTAGACGAGGATGCCGTCACGGTCGTCGCACGCGCGCTCGAGCAGCTCGAACGCCTCGTCCAATCGCCCCAGAGCGGCACTCAAGATCGCGAGCATGGTGTGTTGCACGTACTCGCGGCGCGCGCGCGCGGTCAGCTCGTCGCGGATCGCTTCCACCTCGGCCACCTTCCCGACGGAGCTGTAGCACACCCCCAGCGCGCACAGTGTCCAGGGATGGCGACCGGATGTGACGACCGCCGCCTCGACCGAGCGAATCGCCGCTTCTTTCCGTCCCAGCTCGTTGTAGAGGAGTCCCAGGTGGATGGGCGGCAGAAACATCGTCGGCGCGAGCGCGGCGGCCCGCTCCAGCGGCGCGACAGCTTCCTCGAGCCGGCCCGCCCCCATGAGGCTCATGCCGAGCTGCATGCTGGGCAACGGGGACAGCGGGTCGAGCTCTACGGCGCGCCGGCCATGCGCGATCCCATCCTCGAACTGGTCTTCGACGAAGACCAGATAGTACGAGAGCCACAGCCGCGCGATGACGTAACGCGGGTTCAGCGCGATGGCCTGGCGCAGCTCCCGCGCGGCGGTGGCCCAGTCCCAATCGATCACGAAGCTCACCGTCCCCGCCGCGGCGTGCGCCTCGGCGAGGTTGGGAGCGAGCTCGAGGGCACGGCACGCGGCGGCGCGCGCTTTCGCGCGCAGCATACCAGGCGGCACGAGGCCATACTGTGCGAGCACGGTGCAGGCCTCGGCGAGCCCGGCGTGCGCCAGCGCGTAGTTCGGGTCCAGGGCGATCGCCTGATCGAAGCACTCCAGCGCCTTCCTCAGCCCGAGCCCGCGCTGCGCCAGTAGATATCGACCCTTCAGGCAGAGATGGTAGGCGTCGAGATTTTTGGTGGCCGGGGTCACGAGCGACGCCGCCTCGCCGCCGTCCAGCGTGACCTGCAGCCGTCCCGCGATCGCTTTCGCGATCTCATCCTGGATAGCGAAGATGTCGGTCATGTCGCGGTCGTAGCGCTCCGACCAGAGATGGTCGCCATCGCTCACTTTCACCAGCTGGGCGGTGACCCGGAGGCGATTCCCAGCCTTGCGGACGCTCCCCTCGAGCACCATCGCCACCTTGAGTTTCGCACCGACCTCGGCCAGGTCGACGGCCCGACCGCGGAACGCGAAGGACGACGTGCGCGCCGCGACACGGAGGCCCGCCAGCTGGGCGAGCGCGTTGATGATATCCTCGGCGATCCCATCGCTCAGGTACTCGAACTCCGGATCGCCGCTCAGGTTCGCGAACGGCAAGACGGCGATCGACTCGGCATCTGCGAAGATCACCACTGCATCGTCCCGCGCACGCACCGCATCCGCGAACTGCGAGGTGGTGGCGAACCGGTCCGCCGGGACCTTGGCGAGCGCCTTCAGCACGGCGCCCTCCAACGCGGCGGAGACGGACGGTCGCGCGGTGCGGATCGGCGGCGGTGGGTCGATCGAGAGACGCGCGATCACGGCTTGGACGGTCGGTCCCTCGAACGGCGGCCTCCCCGCGAGCATCTCGTACAACACACACCCGAGGCTGTACAGGTCGCTGCGGCCGTCGAGCGTCGCGACGCCGCCCGCCTGCTCGGGGCTCATGTAGGCTGGTGTGCCGATGACGACCCCGGTCCCGGTGAGCTCGATGCTGGCGACGGTCAGCGCCCGCGCGATCCCGAAATCCGCCACGACGGCGCGGCCTGCGGAGAACAAGATGTTCTCGGGCTTGATGTCCCGATGCACCACGCCCCGGCTGTGCGCGTACGCGAGCGCCTCGGCGACGTCGCACGTCACGCCGACCGCGTCCTCGATCGAGAGCTGGCGCTCGCGCGTCAGCCGGCTGCGGAGCGTCTCCCCCTCGACGTACGGCATCGTGTAGTACAGCAGGTTCCCGGCTTCACCGGAATCGTGGAGGGCGAGAATCAAGGGATGGTTGAGCCCGGCGGCGGTGCCGATCTCGCGCAGGAAGCGTTCTACACCGATGGCGGTCGCGAGCTCGGGATGGAGCACCTTGAGCGCGACCTGGCGACCCAGATTCCGGTCGTTGGCGAGGTAGACCGTGGCCATCCCCCCGCGACCGAGCGGACGCTCGAGCGTGTAGCGATCGGGGAGTGCTGCCTGCAGGTGAGCCAGCTGGTCAGTCACGGGATCCCGCCCGCACGCGGGGGACACCGTGCTATGATAGGGTTCGGGAGCCCCCGGAGCTAGAGCCCGAGTGCCAGCGCGACGCCTTCGTGCTCGAGCAGCCAGCGCTTGCGGTCCAGCTCGCCGAGCGGGCTCGGAAAGCGACTGAACATGGTGGTCGACGAAACCCCTTCCTTCTTAATAGGTACATGCGTGGCCAGAACGAGCCTATGTGTCACCGAGGAAAGCTTTCCATGGCGCGCTGGGGTCTCGTCGTAGGGAGTTTGGCGCTCGTCGCGCCGCCGGCGGCGAGGGGGCAGGCGTGCGTCGAGCCGCACTATCGCTGGAGTGAGAAGATCGACACCGCGCTGCAAACGCGCCCGGCCAAGCCCGTGGATATCGCCACGATCCTCACGGCCTGGGCACCCGTGAGCCTCACCAGCAGAGACACGTGCGCCCCGCGCGAGGGCCGAGAGGACAGCGTGTTCGCGCTCGTCGGCTGGGTGCGGCGCGTGAGGCTGCAGGAGTCCGACGGGGACTGGCACGTCGAGCTGACCGCGGCCCCTGCCACCCCGGTCGATTCCTGCATCATCGTGGAGATTCCGGCGGAGCGCTACGGTGCGATCTACCGCGGGGCCCGCGCGGCGCTCGCGAGCCTGGTCGACACCACGCGGCTCGGGCCCCGGGGCGATCTCCGTCCGCCGGTGCGAGTCCGGTTCACCGGTGCCGCCTTCTTCGACGGGTTTCATCAACGGGCGGCGCCCGGCGGAACTCTGCACGCCGACCAGCACGGCCGTTGCAACTCCTCGTTGCGCGCGCTGTGGGAACTGCACCCGGTCTACGGGGTCACCGCGCCGGGCTAGCCGTTTCTTTAGGAGGTGGTTACTCTCTCGACGGCCAGATGTCACCCGTCACGCGCTACATCATCCAGGTGGACCGACCGGGCGAGCCGGTCGACATGGCGGCGATCCGCACGCTGCTCGACGCGGCCGGGGTCGCGGTGGACCCGGACTACGGCCCGGTCCCGATCAATCCCAAGCTCGGTCGCTACGTGGTGCGCGGCGTAGCGTCGCCCGACGCGCGCGAGCGGGCCGAGCGGATTCCCGGCGTCCGTTTCTTCGCCGACGCTATGCAGGAGCCCGCTTCTTGAGCGGCTTGACCCCGAGCGCCTGCAGCGCCGCGGCCGCATCGATCACGCCGTAACCCAAGTCGTAGTCCCAGCCATTGCCCCCGATGTCCCGCGCGGTTCGCTGCAACAGGCCCTTGAGCTGCGCCGGCGCCAGGCGGTCGCTGGCGAAGCCCTGGCGCAGCGCCGCCGCCACTCCGGCCGCGACCGGACTCGCGGCCGACGTCCCCCCGTCTGCGGGGTAGACGCCCGACCCCTTGAAGTGACTGAAGCCCGCGAGGTCCGGCTTGCGAGAGTAGAGCGCGCCGGGTCCTTGCGACGAATAACCCAGGCGCCGATCCGTGACGGTAACCGCGGCCACGCTCACGACGTCGGGATGGGAATTCGCGCCGTGGATCGAGGCTCCCGGGCCCGTGTCGCCGGCGCCGCACCGCCCATCGGGGCAGTCGGCGCCGCAGTTCCCCGCCGCGAAGAACACATCCGCGCCGGCCGCGACGAGAGCGGCAGTGATCTGATTGAACGGATGGTCGGGATTGGCGGAGTAGTTCTCCGGCGAGCCGACCGGGGCATCGCTCGCGCGGTCGAACAACCCCCAGCTGTTGTTGACCACCCATCGCCCCGGGGAGCCGTTCACCCGCTCGACCAGATCCGCGAACGCGGCGATGGCATCCGAGAGAAACGCGGCCCAGGTTCCCGCCCGGGATCTGAGGAGCGCGTAGTCGAGGATCCGCGCATCGGGCGCCGCGATGCGCACGTCGTACGCCACCATAGTGCCGTGGGTCGGCGCGGTCGAGCCGGGCACGTACCCCAGGGTGGGCGCCCAGCCGCCGGTGACCGGAATGCGCGAACCGTCGATCCCCGTGTCGACGACGGCGACGTGGACGCCTTCGCCGGTCAGCCCGGCCCTCGAGAGCGCGGGGACGCCGAGCGCTCGGGCAACGTCGTCGGTGGCACCGACCGCGGCCTCGCCACAGTAGGCGGACGGGAATGGGGACACGACAGGGTCGGCGAACACACCGACGACCTCGGACCGGCGGTCGCGCCGCAGCCGCTCGATGGCGTCCGCGTCGTCCGCGTCCGCCCGCACGGCGTACGTGACCGCCGGCCCGACGGCGGCGTAGTTGAAGCCGCTCGCGCTGGGCGGATCGTCCCCGCCACCGATACGGCGCCACACCTCGACCGGATGGTAGGCCTCGTCGAACCGCACGCCTGCGACCTTGACCCTGTCATCGAGCAGCGGCCCGGCCGGGCCGAACGAGCGCTTGCGCCATCCCTCTTGCAGGAGCTCATGGCTGCGGATCAACACGATGCAACGCGGCATGGGCGTCTCTCAGCCCCCTGGCGGACTGATCGGTGCTACGGGCGGGAGCGCGCGAACTCGACGGCTCATAAGGCCTCCTCAAGTCGAAGTCCGGGCGCACGTCCTTATACCCCTGGGCGCGTTCCCGGTGCGATCCCGCCGCTGTCCGAGGCGCGGGGTATAAGCACGACCGATGCCACGGCGCACCGTCTCGATCGTCATCGCCTTCGCCCCGCTCGTCATCACCGCGTGTGGGCGTCGCGAGCCCCGTGAGAGCGTCCCAGACTCCGCTGCGGCGGTACGCGCCTCCGTCCCGCACGACACGACCTTCGCGGGCACGACGGCGCCGGTGCAGCGGGCTTCCCCCCGGCCCGGCGCGCCGCCCCGAATCCTCCGCTCTGTGGAGGTGGCCTCGGGCCCAGGGTACGACCGCGTCGTGTTCGAGTTCGCGGGAGACAGCGTTCCCGGCTACCACGTCGAGTACACGACCACGCTCGTGCGACGCTGCGGATCCGGTGATCCAGTCTCGGTCGCGGGTGCGGGCACGCTCGTCGTGCGCCTCGAGCCCGCGCAGGCGCACGATGAGCGCGGCATGCCCACGCTCGTCGAGCGGGAGCGTGCCCTCGGCCTGCCGGCGGTCCGGGAAATGAAGCTGGTGTGCGACTTCGAGGGACAGGTCGAGTGGCTGCTGGGCGTCGCGGCGGCCGGCCCCTACCGCGTGCTCGACTCGACGGGACCAGCGCGCCTCCTGGTCGACGTGAGGCACGGGCGGTGACTGGCGTGCAGAGTGGGAACCGGCGCGTCATCTCCTCAGTTTGGACAGCGACCCTCCTCCTCGTCGCCGCCTGCCGCGAAGCGCCGGTCGAGCCCTGTCCCTCGCCGCGCGTATCGGGGATCGTGGCCGAGCAGGCCGCGCCCGTCGCGCGGCCGTCGCCGTTCGACTCGGCGTTCGCCGCGGCGGGGGCCGAGTTTCACGTGCCGCCCGCCCTGCTCAAAGCGATCGGCTGGGTAGAGACGCGTTGGCACATGGTCGATGGGGCGGAGGAGTTCCCCGGACGAGCGCCCGCGTTCGGCGTGATGGGCTTGCGGGGGACGGCGCTGGAGCGGGGCGCAGTGCACGCAGGCGTGACGCTGGACGTGGCCCGGCGCGATCCCGTGGCTAACATCCGCGCCGCGGCGGCGGTGCTCGACGCACTCGCCGGCGACGCCGCGATCGATCGGTCGCGCCCTGAGGAATGGTTCAAGCTGATCGCCCCCTACTCGGGGATCGAGCTCTCCGACGGCCAAGCAGCGTACCGGCGCGAGGTCGACCGCGCGCTCGGCGCCGCGTCGCCCGATCTCGCCAGTAGTGCGGCACCGGCGCCCACCGCTTGCCAGCCGCCCCCCGGGTCGGGCGGCGCGCCCGACTATGCCGCCGGGGTCTGGCGCCCGTCGCCCAACTTCAACGCGCGGCCGACCGACTCGACCGGCCGGACGCACGTCCTGATCATCCACACCTGCGAGAGCAACTATGTGAGCTGCTGGAGCTGGCTCGTGAACCCCGTTTCACAGGCGAGCGCGCACTACGTGGTGAGCGAGGACGGCAACGAGATCTCGCAGCTCGTGCATGAGCGCGACCGGGCATGGCACATCGCGGCGACGTACGACTGTACACTCAACCGTGGACACGACTGCTGGCTCAACGGCGTGCAGAGCAACGATTTCACCGTGGGGATCGAGCATGCGGGGTTCGCGTCACAAGACTCCTTCCCCGCCTCTCAGCTCGAGGCGTCCGCGGCGCTGGCGTGCGACGTGACCCGCGACCGCGGGATCCCGCGCGACTGGCAGCACATCGTGGGGCACGGGCAGCTCCAACCCGCGAACCGCACCGACCCGGGGCCGCACTGGCCGTGGATCCCGTATCTCCATCGGGTGCAAGCGTTGTGCGGAGAAATCGTGGTGGACGACTCGGCAGCGTTCAACGATCCGGCGGTCGCGGCGGCGGCAGTGCCGGCCGCGTGGACCGCGTCGGATTCGACGCCCGGCTACTACGGCGGGGGGTACCGCTGGGCGGCGATGCGACCCGACGCGACCGACGGCGCGGCCTTCTCGTTCCGGCTCGCCGCGTCCGGCTCCCGCACGCTCGACGCGCGCTGGACGAGCGGCACGAACCGCTCATCGCAAGCCGCGTACGCCGTGATCACCGCGGCGGGCGACACCTTGGCCGTGGTTCGCGTCGACCAGACTACGGGCGGCGGTCTCTGGCGAGCGCTGGGCACGTGGACGTTCCCAGCCGGCTGGACCCGCGTGGTATTGCCGCGCCGCGGCGCCGCCGGAGCCGTCATCGTCGCAGACGCGGTGCGGGTGCGGGAGTAGGCACGCGTCGACCGCAGCGGCTTGACCGGCCCCTCGCCGCGACCTAGTGTCCGGCCCCATGCTCGGCGCCCAACTCCCGCTCGCGAGCGCCCTGCCGTTCGTGGCGCTGCTCGCCGCGATCGCGCTCCTGCCGCTGGTCGCCCCGCGCTGGTGGCACCCGAACCACAACAAGACTATCCTCGCGGTAGCCGTTTCGCTCCCGGTCCTGTGGCACCTCGGGATCGCGCTCGGAGACCCCGGCCGGGCGGTGTTGGCAGAGAAGCTCCATGAGTATGTCGGGTTCATCGTGGTCATCGGCGCCCTGTTCGTGATCAGCGGCGGTATCCACGTGCAGGGGTCGCTCTCGGGCACGCCGCTCGTGAACACCGGGATGCTCGGGCTCGGCGCCGTGCTCGCGAACCTCCTGGGAACGACGGGCGCTTCGGTCCTCTTGATCCGGCCGGTGCTGCGCGCCAACAAGAGCCGGCGACGGACCGTGCACATCGTCGTCTTCTTCATCTTCCTCGTGGCGAACTGCGGCGGGCTGCTCACACCCATAGGCGACCCGCCCCTGCTGCTCGGCTTCCTGAAGGGCGTGCCCTTCGAGTGGACGCTGCGGTTGTGGCCGCAGTGGCTCACGGCGACGGGCGCGCTGCTCGTCACCTTCAACGTGTGGGATCAGTGGGCCTTGAGCCGCGAGGAGCGGGAGCGGCCGGGCTCGCGGCTCGAGCGGGTCATGGTGCACGAGCCGCTGCGGGTGAACGGCGCCGGCTCCGTGGCCGCACTGGGCGGTGTGGTGCTCACGATCATCGCCGCGGGCCGGGCCGCGTTGGCCGGCCGGCCCTGGGCCGCGGGCAGGCAGGAGGCGATCATCGTGGTGCTCGCGCTCATCGCCTACGGCGCGGCGTCGAGCGAGCACCGCGAGCGTAACGCGTTCACGTTCGGGCCGATCGTCGAGGTGGCGGTCCTGTTCGCGGCGATCTTCGTGACGATGGCGCCCGTGCTCGAGATCTTGAACAGCTGGAGCCACGGGACCCGCACCGTGCTGGGCATGCGGTTCGGGGTGTCCCACGCCTGGGAGTTCTTCTGGACGACGGGGGCGCTGTCGAGCGTGCTCGACAACGCCCCCACCTATCTCGCCTTCGCCGCCGCCGCAGCCGGCCTCGCAGGCATCCCACCGCACGGACCGTTCATCGGCGCGCTCGCGCACGATCCCGAGCCCGCGCGTCTTCTCGCCGCCATCGCCACGGGGGCCGTGTTCATGGGCGCGAACACGTACATCGGCAACGCGCCCAATTTCATGGTCAAGGCCATCGCCGAGGAGAACGGCGTCAAGATGCCCTCATTCTTCGGCTACATGGCGTACAGCTGCGGGATCCTGCTGCCGCTGTTCGCGGCGATCACGTTGCTGTTCTTCTGATGCGCGATGCCTGCGGAGCTACCGAAGCACGCGGGTCGGCACGAGCCGCGGCACCGTCGTCCCGTCCCCGAGCTCGCCGTGATCATTGGCTCCCCAGCAGTACACGCTCGCGCTCGCACCCGCCGCAACGGCGCAGGAGTGGTTCAAACCTGCCGCGGCGACGCTCAGGCTGAGGGAGCCAGCGGTCACCGCCGGCGCCAGCTTGGCCAGCGTCGTGTTATCACCGATCTGACCGCTGCCGTTGGCACCCCAGCAGTATCCGATGCCGGAGGTCGAAACGCCGCAGGTGTGGTTCCCGCCGCCGCTCACGACGGCGAACACGACCCCGCCCTGCACGGCGGTGGGCACCAGCTTGTCAACTGTCGTGTTATCGCCCAGCTGAGCGTTCCCGTTGCCGCCCCAGCAGTACGCCGCGCCGGCCGACGTTACAGCGCAGGTGTGCGCGTACCCTGCCTCCACGGTCGCGAAGGTCACCGCAGCCGGGGCACCTGCCTGGACCGGCGTAGGCTTGTCGACAGTCGTGTTATCGCCCAGCTGACCGAAGGCGTTGTAACCCCAACAATACACGGCGCCACTCGTAGCGAGGCCGCAGCTGTGGTCGAGTCCCGTGGCGAGGGCCGCAAATGTCACGCCCCCAGGGGCCTGGACCAGCACGGGGCTGAGCTGATCAACGCCGCTATGGTCGCCGAGCTCGCCGGCAAAGTTCGATCCCCAGCAGTACACGCTGCCTCCGGCGGCCGCGAGGCCGCAGCTGAAGCCGGCCCCCGTACCCACGGAGGTGAACGTGACCCCGGCCGGCGCCGCCACCCGAACGGGCAAGGTTCGGTCGACGGCCGTGCCGTCGCCCAGCCGCCCGAACTCGTTCCGGCCCCAACAATAGGCGTCGCCCGTCGACGCGACCGCGCAGGTGTGCTGCCCGCCGGCGCTGACGGCCTGGAACGTGACGCCCGCGGGGGCTTGCACCAGCGCCGGGACAGCGCGATTGGTGCGGGTCCCGTCGCCGAGCTGACCGTTACCGTTGAATCCCCAGCAGTAGATCGTGCCGTCGGTCGTCACCGCGCAGGTATGCGACCCCCGACCGGCGCCGCCAGCGGCGACCGTGGTAAAGCTCAGCGGGGCGATGATGTCGAACGCGGTGCTGGTTGCGTCGAAGAGGCCGTCGGCGGACACAGCGAGTGTGTAGCCCGTCCCGGGCTTGTCGATGCTCAAGTCCGAGAACGTCGCCACCCCGTTCGCTGCGCTTGCCGCGGTGGTCCCGGAGAGCATTCCACCACCCGGGTTGTTTCGAATCGCCGCAGTGACGCTGTGCGTGGCCGCTGTCACGGTGTTGCCGAACGCGTCCTGGACCGCGACCTGGACGGCCGGGCTGATAGCCCCTCCTGACAGGGTGGCGCGCGGCTGGATCACGAAGGCCAGCTGCGACGCCGCGCCGGCGGTGATGGCGAACGGGGCGCTCGTTGCCCTGGTCAGGCCGCTGGCGGAGGCCACAAGCCTGTAGCCGGTCCCGGCTCTGGTGATGCTCAGGTTCGCGAAGGTCGCCACCCCGTTCACCGCGTTCACCGTTGCGGTGCCCAAGAGCGTCGCGCCCAACGAATTCGAATCGATCACCACCGTGACGGCATTCGTCGCCGTGGTGACGGTGATCCCCGCGGAGCTCACGATGACTACCTGCATCCCGGGGGCGATCGCCGCGCCGGCCGTCGCATTGCTGGGCTGGACCGTGATGCCAAGCCTCGTCGCCACCGGTAGCGTCGGGCCCGACCCGCTCTCCCCGCATGCCGCTACCGCCAGAACCATGGCCGGCGCGCAACGGCGCCACACCCGTGGTCCCACCCGCACTGTATGGACCACTTGGCCTCCTTGAATGCTGTAATCTGCTCCACAAGCGGAGACTTGGTAAGTAGGTGTCGATCACTTTCGCCGCTTCAACCGAAGCGGCGAATGTTTGACCACGCCATCCGGCACGTTGTCTCCCTGTCGCAGCGTGACCACCGCCGTCTGCCTCCACCCGAGGTCCAGCTCGACCACCAGGTGGCTACGGTCACGCGCCATCCGCCAGCGGCGGGAGGGCTTTGGCCCGCTGCCGGTCGCCGCCAGCGCGGCAGCGACGACGGCCTGCGGGAGATCGCTCACCGCGGCGAGCTGCGCGCACGTGGCGCAGCGGCGTGACTCCACGCTCAGGTCCGCGGTGCACACGCGGCGGCCGCAATGCTCGCACGCCGCGCGATGACTCTGGCACGCGCCCCTTGCACAGATGGGACACGTGCCGACCTCATCCACCGCGAACAGCGCCCCCGGCTCGTGCGCGCAGCCCGCCCGGTGCCGCGCGCACACGAGGCGCTGCGACTTGTCGGTGCGGCGCAGATGCGGCGCGCAGTGCGCCTGGCCATCCACGGCGCATACCGCCTGATGCGCCGTGCAGACGGACTTGCCGCAGCTGGCACATTGCGCCACCTCGTCCACGCCCACCGGCTCGTTGGTGCCGCCCTCACAGTACTTCAGGCACGCCGCACACAAGCGGCGGCTTCCCTTCGGCGCCGCCGCGTGGCTCTGCTCCGCGTGCCGGTTGCACACGACCCGGCCGCAGTTGCCGCACGGCGCGAGACACGCGGAGCAGGCCGGGTGCCCGTCCCCCTCGGTGCAGAGACCCTCGTGCGCCGTGCAGTGCTCCAGCCGGCACGACGGGCAGACGCGCACGTGCTCGTCACACGCCGCTTGAGCATCCACCCGGCACTGGGCGATGCCGTGGTCCGCGCAGAAGTCCTCGGCGCATACCGAGCAACGGTGCGAGCACGCCTCGCAGGCGCAGTGGTCGTGCCGGCAGATGACAAGCACCGCCGGCGGGCGACCGCACTGCGGGCACGCCATGCTCCAGGGCGCCGCACCGGCCGAGCCCAAGGGCCGCTGGGCGCTGAAGGTGGCGTGATGCCGGCGGGGAGGGGCCGACTCGAGCCGCCACTCGGCGCGCTGTATCAGGACGTCGGCCTCGATCAGCTGTAAGGGATGCACCACGGCCTTCACCTGGCTGCGCCTGATCTCCTCAGTGCGCCGACGCTCGGCGAGCGCGGTGACGGTGCCGACCGCCTCCGGGTCGGTCTGCTCCTTCAGGATCGACTCGAAGTAGCGGTCCAACCTGCCGAGCTCGGCGGCAAGCTCCTGCTCCGCGAGGGCGCGGCGCGCAGCGACGCGTTCGGCCGACTTGTCCCGCAGGTGCGCCAGCAGGAGCTCGAGCAACTCCGTGGGCTGCCGCGCAGGGATGCGCGCCGCGGCCGCCGCAACGGACGGATCGGCGGGCGCGACCCGGCCCGCCTCGAGGTCCCGGAACGCCGCCACGAGATCGTCGCTCAGCCGGACGCCGGCTGACAAGTCGTACACGTCGCTCTCCACCACCGCTTCCTCGACCCCCGCCCCCGCCCGCAGCACGACGCGCGCGCTGAGCCGCCCCACCGGATGCACGGCCGACCGAGTCGCGCCCAGCTGGGCCGTACCGTCGCGCACAGGTATCGTCAGCTCCACGTCGGTGGGATCGCTCGGCGCGGGCAGCGTCGGCGCGATCAGACCAAGGGATAGATGCGCCGCCCGCGCGCGGATCGCCCCGATCAGCTGCGAGAGAAACGGGCTGCCCAGCACCGCGATGTCGGCGTCGGGGTCGCGCTCGAGCGCGTCGAGCGAGAACGCGACACGCAGCGACGCGCGGTCACGGAAAAACGGGCGCTCCGCCTGGGGCAAGCTCAGCGCGGTGAGATCGGGCGCGAGCGCGGCCTGCTTCACCCCGGCGAGCCTGCAGTAGCTCTCGAGCAGCGGCCTGAGCCCCGAGTCGGCGAGCGGGTCGGCGTCGCGAGCGGCGTCCGGCGCCGGGGTGGACGGGCGCGGCTGGCGCTGGGGCTTGCGCTGGCTCGTGCGCCGGGATTTGCGGCGTTTCACGCGGCCTCCACCGCGATGTCCACCAGCGCGAGGGGCAGGCGTTCCACCTGCGCCACGAGCGTGATGGCGCGTCCGGCGCTGGTCAAGCCGGTGAGCTTCACCAGCTCGCCGTACTCCGGGTGCCGGCCGGCCGGCTCGAGCGGCGGCGTGACGCCCCCGATCGGCTCGATCGATTCGAGGGCCTCGAGCAGCTCCGTCACGTGCACGCCGAGCCGATGGCGTTTCGCGTCCCAGCCGGCGCCCTTCACAAGGCGGCTCGTGCCCAGCCCGAGTCGCAGGCGGCCGGGGACCGACAGCGTCTCGAACCGGCGCTCGAGACGCATGGCGTTGTCATCCGGCGCGATGAGGGAGTTCAACTGTTCCTGCTCCTTGCCCACCGCGCTGCTCTTCTCGATGTCGGCGCCGATCGTCTCGACCCGGCGCGCGAAGTCCGCCTCGCTCTCGGCGGCGAGCCACTCTTTCGCGAGCCGGCCCTCGAACTGTTGCGCGCCGCCGAACTCGCCGAGGATCAGGTCCAGCTCGCCCACCACCAGCTCGAACAGCTTGATCTTCCGGTCGAGCAGCTGGAGGATGTAGGACTCGATGGTTCCCGCGGCGGCGAGGTTCACGATGTGGACCTCGCGCTTCTGCCCTATACGGTGCAGCCGTCCAATGCGCTGCTCCACCACCATCGGGTTCCAGGGCAGGTCGTAGTTCACCAGCACGTTGCAGAACTGCAGATTGCGTCCTTCGCTGCCGGCGCGGGTAGCGATCAGCACGCTGCGCGGATCCTCGTGGAACGCGCGAATGCGCTTGTCCCGCTCGGCCGTCGCGTGAGCGCCCCAGTAGACGATGGGCTTCCGGCCGAGCTTCTTGACGCGCTCTTCGATCAGCTGAATCGTCGGCCGGTGATCGCTGAAGACCACCACCCGGTCCGGTGTCTCGTTCAATACCTTGGTCAATTCGTCCAGCTTGGCGTGCGTCTTGATGCCCTGCGCCCGCTTGGCGAGCTGGCGCGCGATCGTGCGGTACGCGGGGCTGATATGCTCGCCCTGCGCCAGGTGCTCGAGCGATTCGGCGAGCGCCCGCGCGGAAGAGCACAACCGCTGGCGCAGGTGGATCACGGCGAGCTGCACGACGCCCTTCCGGGTCGGCTTCCCTTCCTCTTCCTCCTGGGCCGGCTGAATGAACCCTTCACGATAGAGGCGGCGCAGGAAATCGGTGGTGCGCTCGTACAGGTCCGCCTCGGCCCGGGTGAGCTTGACCTCGGGGTGGCGCGGCCGGCGCGGCGGCAGGTCCAGGTCGTCCACCACGCTCGAGCGCCGGGTGCGGATCATCACTTCGTGCGTGAGGGCGCGCAGGCCTTCGGGGTCACTCGGTTGGCGGTGGTCGCCCGACACCAGGTGTTGAGTTTTGAACTCCTGCCACGTGCCGAGCTGGCCGGGCCGAAGCAGGGTGATCAGGTTGTACAGCTCGCGCAGATCGTTCTGCAGCGGCGTGGCCGTGAGCAACAAGATGAAGTCGCGCTCGATCTTCTCGATGAACCGGTACGTCGCGCTGCGCTCGCTCTTCACCTTGTGCGCCTCGTCCACGATCACCAGGTCCCAGCGGTGTCGCAAGATCTCCTCGGCGTGACGGCGCGACCGCGCCCGGTCGTGCGACACGATCGCCCTGGTGATGGCAACGCGCTGCCAGTCGTCCGGATCGGTCGGGGTTTCGAAGCGCTCGAAGAACTTTTCCTCGAGCTCACCCTGCCACTGGCCCACCAGTGAAGCGGGCGTGAGGATCAGCACGCGCCGCGCCAGCCCGCGGATCGCGAGCTCCTTGTAAATGATGCTCGCCTCGATCGTCTTGCCGAGACCCACCTCGTCGGCGAGGATGGCGCGGCCGCCCATATCACGCAGCACCCGCTGGGCCACGTCGATCTGGTGGGGCAGCTCCTTGATGGCGTTGGCGTCGAGCGTGATGAGCCGATCGAAGCCCGGGACCAGGGCGACCCGCTCCGCCTCGCGCCGCAGCTCGTACCAGGCGCCGTCGGCCGGCGGTTCCTGGAGCTGATTGACGAACAGCTGCAGGGACCGCTCGTCGACGGCCCAGGAATCGTCCGGCTGAGGGTGGGGGAGCGTCACGCGGTGGCTCGAGCAGTTGGGGGACGCAATATAGGGAATCCGGGGCATGGGACGCGCCCCCCGGCAAGGACAACGGCTTGTACACGCCGTCAAAATCACCGGCAGCAATAACGATTTGGCGTCGTGGGGGACGCCGCTGCCCGCCAACACGAGCAGCTACCCGCCACTAGGCAAGGATGGCGGCTCGTTTACGTGGGAGCGCGTCCCGCTGCAATAAGGACGGGCTCAGCCCTTGTCGTGCTTGCGCCGCTTGTCCCGATAGAGCGCGCGGTCGGCGCGGTCGAGCAGGCCCGCGACCGAGTCCAGGGTGCTCGCCTTGTGCGCCGCGAAGCCGAGGCTGATGGAGACCTGGTAGGGTCGCCCGGCGCGGCGGTTGAAGTCCCGCACCTGGCGCTCCATGCGAGCGGCGAGGACCCCGGCGCTTTCGGGTCCCGCGTGGCGCACCAGCACGGCGTATTCGTCGCCGCCGATCCGGGCCACCAGGTCCGAGTCGCGAAAGATGCGCCGGAGCAGCGAGGCGGTGTCCCGCAGCGCGCGATCCCCCCCCGCGTGACCCGCGCTGTCGTTCACCCCCTTCAAATCGTCCAGGTCGGCGAACGCCACGAGCAGCGTCTCGTCGCCGCGCCGCGCCACGCGCAGATCCCGGGTCGCGAGCGTCAGGAAGCCCCGCCGGTTGTACAAGCCCGTCAGCTCGTCCACGAGTGCCAGGTCGAGCAGCGCGGCGTGGAGCCGGTTGCGCTCGATCGCGTGGCGCAGCGCGCGGGCGAGCCGTTCGCCGTCGAGCTCGCTGTTCAGCAGGACGTCCTGTGCCCCGGCGCGCAGGGCCTCGAGTCCGTGACGCTCGTCTTTCGAGTTGGAGAGAAAGAGAAACGGGACGGTGGGCGCGAGCGCTCGCAGCTCGGTGAACGTCGCGAAGCCGCGCCGCTCGGAAAGCGACACGGCGAGCAGCACGACGTCGACACCACCGCGCGCGAGGCGAGCGGGCGACTCGTTCGGTGCCGCAGCGGCGACGGCGAAACGATCGGGCGCGGCGCCGTTCAGGAGGTCCCGCACACGCAGCGCTGCCTCGTCGTGTTGGCTCACTACCAGGACTGCGAGTTGGGCGTGGTGCCCGACCTCCACCTGGCGGCGCCCCGCGGGGTGGCGTCGATCGGTCGCATGGCGTCGCTCGGCCTGATCGCGCCGTTCCTGCTCGAGCGAGATGAGCTCCAGGCGGCGCTCGCCAGCGCGACGCTCCAAGTCGGTGCGGCGGGGCGGCAGGACACGCCGCTCAGCCGTATGGTGCTGCCCGCGTGCGACCACGTCCCAGCCTCCTGTACACCCAGTTGCAAGATGGGCACGAGGGTCCCGCGGCACAATTGCGTGCGGGCCGCCCCCCCGAGAGGACGCAAGCCATTCAGCAGCCACCGCGCGACGCTCGTATTCCCTCATGAGCGACCTCACGGTCCTAGACCGATGCACTTCGGGAACTGGCGTTCGGAGATACCCGCGCGTGGTGGACAGAATTCGGCAGGCGGTTGGCTGGGCGCTCGCGGTGCCGGTGCTCTGGGTGAGCACCGTCGTGTATCCGGTCATCGGCCTGGGGTATTTTCTGGTGCTGGGCGTGGTCGACACTGTGGAGCATGTCGCCCGCCGATGGGGCGCCCACCGTGAGAGTTAGCCCCCACCCCCACCCAACAGCCACAGTTTAGCCGCCGCCGTACCGGCATCCCCCTCGCCACTTGGCCGGGCGACCTGCATGTTTGCACGCAGTAGGCCCATCGCCGTGAGGGGAGATGCGTCGTGGAACCAGCCGCAGTATCGCCGTTTGACGCCTGGGACAACTTCTACGTCATCATCGGCTCCTCGGGTGCCGCGCTGACGGGTCTGCAATTCGTCGTGATCGCACTGGGTGCCGAGACGGCGGCAGGGCGCCGCGCGGAGACCGTCGGCGCCTTCGGCACACCCACCGTCGTCCACTTCTGCGCCGCCCTGTTGATCTCGGCTCTCTTGAGCATGCCATGGCACGTGGTTTCGAGTGCCGCGCTCGCCATCGGCACCTGCGGCGCGGCGGGAATCGGGTACGCGCTCATCGTGTTCAGACGGGCGCGCCGGCAGACGGCGTACGCGCCGGTGCTGGAGGACTGGCTGTGGCACTGTGCCTTTCCCTTCATCGCGTACGCGGCACTGCTGGTGGCTGCGCTCATGCTCCAACGAGATGCGCCGCACTCCTTGTTCGTCATTGCCGCGACGGCGCTGCTCCTCTTGTTTGTTGGTATTCACAACGCGTGGGACGCTGTCACCTACATTGCGGCGACGCGACGGCCCGCAGAGGCGAACCCTCCACGCGACCCGCGCGCCCCGTAGTCACGGTGCTCCGTCAATAAGCGAACGCTGGAATCGAAGAAACTGCCGGAGCGCACTACGACACGAAGGCCGTCCATCCTCGAGAACCGCGTGAAACGTCAACCCACCACCGGAGGATACTGCCATGCTCAGTCTCCCTCTCCCCTCTCGCAAAACCCTCTACCTCGGGATGACCGCGTGCGCGCTCGTCGCGGCATGCAGCGACAACAACGTCAATGGGCCCCCGAGCGTCGATCTGAACCTGAGCCGGATCGCCGGCTTCGATCCGCTGAAGGCGGCGCTCGTCGCCGCCCGGAAGCAAGACAACGGCGGCTTCAATCTGGACATGTGGGCGGCGGTCGTTGATCGGAACGGCCTCGTGGTCGCGGTCGTGTTCACGGGAGCCACGGCCACCGACCAGTGGCCCGGGAGCCGGGTCATTGCGGCCCAGAAGGCGAACACCGCGAACGCGTTCAGCCTGCCACATCTCGCTCTCTCGACCGCCAACCTCTACGCCGCCAGCCAGCCCGGCGGCACGCTGTTCGGGCTCCAGGAAGCCAACCCGACGAACGACGAGGTGGCGTATGGCGGCGACGCGGCCGACTACGGCACCCCGAAAGACTTCATGGTGGGGAAGCGGATCGGGGGCACCAACGTGTTCGGCGGCGGTCTCGCGCTGTACAACGCTCACGGGACGCTCGTGGGCGGCCTTGGTGTGAGTGGTGACGCGTCCTGCGCCGATCACAACATCGCCTGGAAGATGCGCCACAATCTCGGGCTCGACCACGTGCCGGCGGGCGTCGCCGACAAAAAGGCCAGCACCGACCCCGGCGACGACAACATCATCTACGACATCACGAACGGTGTCAGTGCCAGCGGGTTCGGCCACCCCGAGTGTTCGGCTGCTGCTACTGCGATTGGGAAGGCGCTCCCCCAAACGAATCCGATCGCGCACTGACCGCCTTGGGCTTCAGGAGGTGAGTCGAGTGTGCAGGAGGCGAGGGAGCCACGTGGCTCCCCCGCTTCCTGGGGAGTGGCCCCCGGGCCGCTGCGAGGTTTAGTTTCCGGGAAGGTGGAAAGGCGGCTCCCATGATCCTGCCGCTCCTCGTGTTGCAGTTCCAAGCGACTGCGCCGCCGGCGCCGGTTCCTCTGGATGTCGCAGCCAAACCGGTGCACGTGTGGCTCGGAACCCCGAGCCCGCTCGCGCGTGGCTCCGCGGTGCGCGTGTACGTCCAGGTCGCCACAAACGGCAACCTCGTCGTGCTGCAGCGGCGCAGCGATGGCCGCATCGGCGTCCTGTTCCCGACGAACCCCACAGCCGCGCCTTTCGTCCATGCGGGAACCTACGAGATCCCCGGGCCCGGACACGGGGCGGCGCTGGTGGTCGCCGAGCCGGATGGAGCGGGGATGATACTCGCCGCGCTCGCGACCGACCCGATGCAGTTCGACGAATTCGCCCGGCAAGCGGATTGGAATCCCGACGCGTTGATCCCCTCGTGGAGCGGGGCGGACGCGGAAGGGGCGCTGAGCGACATCGTGCAGCGCATGCTGGGGGACGGGACGTTCAACTACGATCTCGTGACGTACACCGTCGCTCCGGCGGTCTACGCGCAGCAGGACTCGACGCCGCAATACGCGCCGTATTCCACGTGCGTGGACTGCACATTCATCGGGACCGAGTTCGTCGCGGTGGCGCCGTTCGCCGGTTGCGACTTCTTCGGTGCGTGCTTCGGCTTCCGCCACTTGCACGAGCGGTTCGAGCGGCGGCAGCCCGCCGCGCCGCCACAAAGCGTGCTCGCGCTCAATCTGCGACCGCAAGCGAGCCCTGTGGCGGTGCAGCCGAGGACGCAGCACCTCACTTTCAAGGGCAACCATACGAACCCCGCGATCGAGCCGCGACCCCGTCCGCAGCTGCTCGAGGGGCCGGTCGCGCCGCACGCTGGGGGCGCGACGATCGCGACGCGGCCTCGGGTCGCCGGACCCACGCCGCTACCACTTGCTCGCCCGACCATGCCGGCGCCGCGCAGCCATGTGCGTTACACGAGGCTGTCGCCGCCGACCCCGAGTGAGGACGTGAGCCGCAGCAGCGTTGTCGTCGTGTCTCCCCGTGCCGTCGGTCTCGCTCGAATGAACGTGCCCGTGGCAACGCGGCCACGAAGCGCTGTTTGGACGGCCGCGCCGGCCGGGGAGGCACGCGCGACCGGGGCGGCGATGGCCCCTGGGGGAGGCACACCAGGCCGTACGAGTGTCGCCGCAGCGGCCGGAGCGCAGACGCTCGCGCTCCCGCATGCCGCCTGGCATGGCGGCGGCGCCGGCCGCACGGTGGTGGCGCGGGGCGGTGCGAGGCGCCACTAGGCGGGCGCCGCGACACCACGTCTACGTCATCGAGCTCGATCCCGCCGCGCTCACGCACGCGAAGTTCCGCGCCGCCAACCCCAACCACGACCCCCGCAAGCCGCCTCTCTATGTGGGGATGACGGGGCTCGATCCCGAGACCCGCTTCGAGCGCCACAAGTACGGGGTCAAGGACAACGCGTACGTGCGCCGCTACGGCGTACGGCTGCGCCCCGATCTCTACGCGGGGCTGAATCCCCTGCCCTACGCGGAGGCACAGCACATGGAGCGGGTGCTGGCGCGGGAGCTGCGCCACGACGGCTACGCGGTCTGGCAGAAATGAGTCGGGCTCGGACCGCCGCGCGGGCGCGGGCGTGACGTGCTAGTATCGAGGGTCCCCATCCCGACGGTGCCCAATGCCGCCCCTGCCCCCGCGTCCCTACATCCTGAACGAGCTCACCTGGAAAGCCGTGCGGGACGCTCGCTACGACGTCGCCGTACTGCCGTGGGGCGCGACCGAGGCGCACAACCTGCACCTCCCCTACTCGACCGACAACGTCGAAACCGAGCGAATCGCCGCCCTGGCGGCCCGGCACGCGTCGGAGCGCGGCGCGCGGGTCGTGGTGCTGCCCGTGGTCCCGTTCGGCGTGAATACCGGCCAGCTCGACATTCCGCTGTGCTTGAACTTGAACCCGAGCACCCAGGCGCTGGTGCTGCGCGACCTGGCGACGGCGCTGGCGGGTCAGGGCGTCGCCAAGCTCGTGATCCTGAACGGGCACGGCGGCAACGATTTCCGCCAAATGATCCGCGAGCTGCAGCCGGCGGTGTCCCTGTTCCTCTGTACGGTCAACTGGTATCAGGTCGTGGACCAGAAGCAGTTCTTCTCCGACCTGGGAGACCACGCCGGGGAGCTCGAGACGAGCGTCATGCTCCATGTCGCGCCCGAGCTGGTGCGGCCCTTGTCCGAAGCCGGCCCCGGGCGCGCGCGCCGGTTCACGATCGCGGCGCTCAAGCAGGGGTGGGCCTGGGCGCCGCGGCGCTGGCGCCAGGTGACCGACGACACCGGCGTCGGGAATCCCGCGGCGGCGACGGCGGAGAAGGGACGGAAGTACGTCGAGGCGGTGAGCGAGAAGATCGGGAGCTTCCTGGTGGAGCTGGCGCAGGCCGATGCCGCGGCGCTGTACGAATGAGGGGGCAGAGCTCCGCTACGCCAGCTTTGTAATCTCCTGCTTGGTCAGCTCGATCGTGGCTCGGAAATATCGCACCAGGAATTCCAGCTCCGCGGTAGCGTAGGTCGCCAGCAACTGTTCGAACGCCTTCCCCATCGAGCGGTACAGCTGGTCCGCCGCGGCGAGGCTCTTCTCGTTGACCGTGACGATCACCTTGCGACGATCCTTGGCATCGGACGTCCGCCGCACCATGCCCCGGCGCTCGAGGCGATCGATCACATTCGTCACCGCGCCGGTCGTGAGGCTGAGGCGTCGTCCCAGCTGCCCGGCCGTCATGGGGCCTTCCTGCAGCAGCACGGAAATGGTCTTCGTGTCGGTGATGCCCAGTCCCCACTTCGCCGCGGCGGCCTGGTGAAACAAGGCCGTCTCGGTGCTGGCCCGCTGTCCCAGGAATTGCATTTGCCCCATCAACGCTTTGCGGTGCGCCGCGGTGGTCTTGGCAACCCTTGCCATAGATATCTCAATTATTGAGATAATTAGTTGTCAAGCTATTATAGCGGCAACATATCGGCTTCGAGCTGCGGCTCGCCAAGCTCGTAAGTGCCTCGCGCATAACCAAGTAGGCATGACCGCCCGCGGAATGATATAGATCACTGCCCCGCCGCCGGGACGCCAGTAGGTTGCGTGCCGAGTGGAGTCGCCGCCGCGAGTCAGGCCGGCTCCGCTTGCACACTGCTCAGAGCAAAGCCGTCGAAAGGCGGTGACGCAGAGCCACGGGGCTACAGCGGTTCGCCGCTATGCTCGCCGGGCCGCCAGTGATCGACACGGGTCGACGTGGCGGCCCGGCGACTTTTCGTCACCCGGATGGGCTCCATGACGTTCTTGCACAAGCTGGCGCATCGTCTCGCCCGGCTCAAAGCCGACGCGCGCACCGTGGTCTCCGCAACCGCAGTGGTTGCTGGAGCGGTGATCGCCTGCGAGAAGATGGCCAATCCCTCCAGTCCGGGCAGTGCAGTCAGTCAGCTCGCCGTCTCTCCCAAAGTCGTGACGCTACAGCAAGACCAACTCCAGGACTTCATGGCGGTGGGCTTTACGCCGACCGGCGACACCGCCCAGATCAGCGTGACGTGGAGCGTCACGGGCGGGACGCTGGTCGACACGAGCAGCCAGGGCGGCCGTCACTACGGGCACTACCACGGGACCGCCTGCGGCTCCTTCAAGGTGGCAGGCACGAGCCAACCCGGCCAGAAGAGCGACACGGGGAACGTCACGGTCACGTGCGCTCAGCCCTCGATCGCATCGGTCGTCGTGAGCCCGGCGTCGGCCACGGTGCCGGTGGGCCAGACGCTTCAGCTCACGGCGACGACTGAGGACGCGAATGGCAATCCGCTGTCCGGGCGGACGGTGAGCTGGTCGAGCGGCAGCAGCGCCGTCGCGGCGGTGAACGGCAGCGGGCTTGTCACCGGCGTGGCGCTGGGCTCGGCGACGATCACGGCGGCGAGCGAAGGGCAGAGCGGCACGGCGGCGATCACAGTGACACGCGTCCCGGTCGCGTCCGTGACGGTCAGTCCTGCGACGGCGAACCTGCAGCAGGGGCAGACCCGGCAGCTGACGGCAACGCCGCAGGACGCGAGCGGCAATGCGCTCTCGGGCCGGGTGGTGACGTGGGCGAGTGGCAACACCGCCGTCGCGACGGTCAGCGGCAGCGGGCTGGTGAGCGGTGTCGCGGCGGGGTCGGCGGCGATCACGGCGACGAGCGAAGGCAAAAGCGGCAGCGCCAGCGTCACCGTCACGCCGGTCGGGGCCACGGTAACCCTCGTCGGAGCGGGCGACATCGCGGAGTGTGGCGACGCCACCGACGACAGCACCGCGGCGCTGCTGGGGCGGATCGGGGGCACCGTGTTCACGGCGGGCGATAACGCCTACCCGGACGGCTACTACCAGGACTACGCGAATTGCTGGGCGTCCTCATGGGGGCGGTACCAAGCGGTCGTCCACCCCGCGGCGGGCAACCACGAGTACCACGACTCGATCGCGTCCGGCGCGGCCGACTACTATCGCTACTTCTTTCGTGAGCACGGCACCGTCGTCGGCGACAGCGGGCGCTACTACTACAGCTACGACCTCGGCGCGTGGCATATCGTCGTGCTCAACACCTTCATTGACATGAGCGCCGGCTCGCCGCAGGAGCAGTGGCTGCGTGCCGACCTGGCGGCCAGCACCAAGCGGTGCACGCTCGCCTACATGCACTATGCCCGCTTCAGCTCGGGAAGTGTGCACGGCAGCTATCCCGCAGTCCAACCGTTGTGGCAGGCGTTGTACGACTACGGGGCGGAGATCGCGATCGCTGGGCACGACCACGAGTACGAGCGGTTCGCGCCACAAACCCCGGACGGCCATTTGGACACGGCGCGGGGGATTCGCGCGTTTGTCGTGGGGACGGGGGGCGGCGGCCTGTACTCGTTTGGGACCCCACTTCCCAACAGCGAGGTGCGTAACAGCAGCACCTGGGGGGTCTTGAAGCTGACCCTGGCCGACGGGAGCTACAGCTGGGAGTTCGTCCCGATCACGGGCCAGACCTTCACCGACTCCGGCAGCGGCACATGCCATTAGCGCGGCGGAAGGCTCGGGAAGCGAGTGGCACGCTCGCGGTGCTCGTCGCAGTGCTCGCCGCCGCGGCGCTGGTCGCCTGCGAGCAGCCGGCTGGCCTCAACGAGCCGACTCCGACAGTTAGCTCCCTGATGGTTTCGCCCCAGGCCATCACGCTGCTCCCGAACCAGGTTGCGGACTTCATGGCGGTCGGGTTCACGTCCACTGGCGATACCGCCCAGATGAGCGTGACGTGGAGCGTGACGAGTGGTGCGATAACCGACACGGCGAGCAACGGCGGCCGGCACTACGGGCACTACAAGGCTGGCTCGGACACCGGGACCTTCAAGGTCGTTGCCACGGGACATCCGGGGGGAAAGACGGCCGACGCGACGGTCACCGTGACCGCGGTGCCGGTGGCATCGGCGGTGGTCACCCCCGCGGTGGCGAGCGTGCCCGTTGGGGGCGCCGTCCAGTTGACGGCGACGACCAAGGATTCGGCGGGCAACGTGCTGACCGGTCGCCGGGTGACCTGGGCGAGCAGCAACACGGCGGTGGCGACGACGAGCGGCAGCGGGCTCGTGACCGCCGTCGCAGCGGGGGTGGCCACGATCACGGCGACGAGCGAAGGGAAGAACGGGATGGCCACGGTGACGGTGACCGCCTCGAGCGGGGGAGGGCCGATCACCGATCCTGGGATCATCCTGACGGTGCCGATGCTGGCGAAGTCGGCGTTCCTGGCGCCGCTGTATCCGACGCCGTTCAACCTGAAAGTGATGCGCATCGTGGGGGACTCGGGGACCCCGTTTACGATGACGGGGGGGGGCTCGGGGACCTGGGGGTCGGATGCGCGCCACCACTATTCTGACGACCAGCCGTGGAACGCGGATGGCACGCTCCTGATGCTGCAGAACAGCGGCTCACCGAGCGATCTGGTGCTCGACGGGAACACCTACCAAGTCATCTCGGGCGGCTGCAACGATGGTGGCTATGGGCGCTGGCATCCCAGCCTGACGCACGCATACGAGCGGGTCAAGGCCTACGGGACGGAACTTTGGTGGTACGACATCCGGACGTGCGGCATCACGCGGAGGTGGTCGCTGCCCTTCGCTGCGACAGGGGATATCGAGATGGGGCCCTCGCGCGACGGCCGTTTCATGGCGCTCTCAAACGCGACGCAAGTGTTCGTGGCCGACATGGATCCGCAGCCCCCGTTCGCGCCCTACCCGAGTCAGCGGCTGGGGCCCGTGTACGACTTTTCGAACTGTGGGGCACCGAGTGGCTGTACGCTCGACTTCACCCAAGTGTCGGCGTCGGGCCGGTACGTGATCGTGCACTTCCAAGGCGATTGGCAGCAGGTGCTCGACGTCGACCCGAACACGCTGGCGCTGACGCCGCGCGCGATGCCGGCGGCGGCGCCGCGCTGTACCGGCACGGCGGCGCAGGGGTTCATTTACGACCTGGGGCATCCGGACGTGACGCTGAACCCGTTCGACAACAACGAGGACGTGATCATCGGGCAGGAGCACTGCGGCAACATCGGCAAGACGGTGAACGGGAGGCTGATGGGGGGCGTGGTGATGGTGCGGTTGCGCGACGGCGCAGTCACCCCGTTGACCGACCCGTCGAACGAAGCGTACCCCTACCACATCTCGGCGCGCAACTTCGATCGGCCAGGGTGGGTGTACGTCGCGTACTGGCCGTCGCCCGGGAAGCGGTTCAGCGACGAACTCGTCGCCGTCAAGCTGGATGGGAGCGGCTCCGTAGAACGCTACGCCCATACCCACAGCGACTCGAACGCCGGTGGGTACCGCGCTGAGCCGCACGGGGTGCCGGCGCGGGACGGGCGCCGCATCCTGTGGGCGAGCAACTGGATGCTCAACGCCACCGGTGGCTCCGCTTCCATCACCCAGGCCTACGTCGTCGACGCGCGGTAGCGGCGCTCCATCGCCGTCACGTCCGCGTCACTCTTTCGGGCCCGCGGCCGCCAGCCAGAACCGTTGCGCGGTCCAGTCCAACATTGAAGAGCATGTCGAGATAGCTGAGGAACGGTGCGAAGTCGCCGTGCCGCTGGGGGTAGACCGGGTACTCGTACTCATGGAATACGACTTCGATACGAGCAGCCGCAAACGCCGCGACATCGAGATAGCCTTTGGCGGCCGCCCCGGACATGTAGACTGTCGAGCCGAGGTACTGGCAGATCTGGAGCAGCAGTTCCGACCCCTTGCCTGAGAGCGGCAGCTCGGAGGAGCGGACGAACCGACAGGTGATGCCGAGGAGCCGCAGGGCGGGCTCCCATGAGGCGCGGTCTAGCTCCGTCAGCGTTTCGTGGGGATGTTCCAGGATGCTGATGATCTCGGGCGCGTGTACCTGGAAGCAAGGCGCTGGAGCGTACAGGTTGTTGAGGGTGCCGATCAACTTGCGTGGCCAGGGTTGCGTGTCGTCGGGGCGAATCTCACCAATGAGTTGGTCGCGGCGCGATTGCCGCACCGGGACCGTGAGCCACTGTGGTCCTTGCGGACCCTTGAGTTTGGCCCGGTTTTCCTCGTGCCGGGGAGTGAACTGGACCGTATCGAGGACCACGAAGACGTCGGTCACCATCATCCGGTGCAAGTAGTGGAGGCCGGGAAAAAACCGCGGCTGGCTGATCACGCAGGTCGGCACTATGAAGTCTCCCGTCCATCGGCCGACGGTGATCGCTTCTTGGGAGGAGCCCATGAGCGCGCCAGCACGCAGATGATCATCTGGGCGATCACTCTCAGGTCAAGCCATGCGGTCTGCTCCCTCGCGTAGCGCAACCCTTCGGCCACCTGAAGCGGCATGTGCCGCGCCAAGTACCAGTCCTGCATCGAGACACCTTCAGGTGGCGGATCATGATATGTCAGGTCCGGATACCAACGCACATCGACCGGTGAGGCGATGCCGGGACGGACGTCGAGAATGCGGCGCTGGTCCGGAGTGTAGTACTCCTGAACGAGATCCCAATCTTCGGGCCGCGGCCCGACAACGGACATGTCTCCACGGAGCACATTCCAGAACTGCGGTAATTCGTCGATCTTGAACTTCCGCAGCAGTCGCCCGACGGAGGTCACGCGATCGTCTGCGGCTGCGGTAATCTTGCGGTCGGGAGTGTCCGCGCCGAGCCGCATGGTTCGAAGCTTGAACATATCGAAGGGGCGGCCACCCAAGCCGGCCCGCTTCGACCGATGGAATGCGGGCCCCGGGGACGTGAGCTTCGTAGCGATGGCACCAAGCAACATGAGTGGCCAGGTCACGAGAAGGGCGCACGTGGCCACAACGATGTCGAAGAGACGCTTGTTCATCGCACTCATGCGTGGCGATAGAGTCACGAGTACAATCTCGACGTCGCAAATGGCTTCTGCAACTGTTTTGGCACGGCCCACGTCCCGCATCCGACGCCTCCGACAGTCATGACCTCGCGATGCCGGGGACTCATTGTGTGCGTGTTGTGGGCTGCTCTCCTCGCTGTAGTCTCTCGGGCGGCGAGCCAGGCCAGCTCCCCGACCGCGGTACTGGTGGGCGCGGGCGACATTGCCTCTTGCTCCTCGACGGGGAACGAGGCCACTGCAGCCTTGCTTGACCGCATCCCAGGTGTCGTGATCACGATCGGAGATAACGCCTATCCCGATGGCTCCGCAGCCGACTTCACACGGTGCTACGCTCCCTCGTGGGGAAGACATAGGGCGCGTACCCGTCCGACGCCGGGTGACCACGATTATGTCACGCCGGGTGCTTCCGGGTACTTCGACTATTTCGGTGCCGCTGCAGGCGATCGGGGCAAGGGCTACTACAGCTATGAACTGGGTGAATGGCATATCGTCGCGCTCAACTCCGTCATCGCGAATGGGCCGACGTCCGAGGAAGTACGGTGGCTGCGGGCAGACCTCGCAGCGAGCAGAAAGCGTTGCATACTGGCCTATTTCCATCACCCCCGGTTTTTCTCTTCGACCTCGACGGCACCGGGAGGCGGCGTCAACGACTACGAGCGGACGTTCTGGGACGTGCTCTACCAGGCCGGAGCGGCGATTGTGCTCAACGGCGACCAGCATCATTACGAACGGTTCGCGCCCCAGACCCCCGACGGGCTGCTCGATTTCGCCACAGGTATCCGAGAATTCGTGGTGGGCACCGGGGGCGCCGACCTCAGCGCTCCGACCAGCATACGAGCGCACAGTGAGGTCCGGAACGGAGACACCTTTGGTGTCTTGAAGCTCACGCTGGCCGCGGGACGCTATGCGTGGGAGTTCATCCCGAGTGCGGGGCAAAGGTTCCGCGATTCTGGCCGGGGCGTATGCCACGGGTCTCGCCCAAGAGTTGCTCCGATCGTCGACCCGTGGGCGGTGTTCACGGCACCCGATGTTGCGAAACCGGCGTACCTCATGCCCATCTTCCCGGAGCCGTTCCACCTCAAGGTGACCCGCATCAGCGGCGATGCGGGGAGTCGCATCGCCTGGCGCGCGGGTGGTTCGCCAACGTGGGGCGCGGACGCCCGGCACCACTATTCCAATGACCAGCCCTGGAGCGCCGACGGCACGCTGCTGACCCTCCAGAATACCGGCTCCCCCCACTCCGTCTATCTCGACGGCGAGACATATCAGCCCGTGCGGGGGCCGTGCCCCAACGACGACGCTTACGACGACCGCTGGCACCCGAGCTACGCGCATGCGCACGAACGCATCGCGGTCAACCGTACCGGCACGCTCAGCTGGTTCGACGTCGTCACCTGCACCCAAACCCGCAGGTGGACGCTGCCGTTTCCGGTGATCGGGATCGGTGGCACCCCGTCGGATGACGGCCGCTTCATTGCGCTGTCGAATGGCAAACGCTTCGCAGTGGTGGACATGGATCCGCAGCCGCCGTTCGCTCCATATCCCAACCGGCGCATCGGTCCGCCCGTGGATTTGATTTCCGACTGCGGCCTCCCGGGCTGTGCAGAGAACTGGGTATCGGTCTCGGCTTCCGGCAAGTATGTGGTGGTGAACTACCACGGCGATCATCTGCGAGTCTACGATGTCGATCCCGGCACGCTGGCGGCGACGCCGCGGCCCATGCCAACCGTCTACCCTAACTGTAGCGGAACGGCTGTCAACGGGTTCATCTATGACCTGGGGCATCAGGACATGGTGCTGAATCCGTTTGACAACAACGAGGACGTCATCGTCGGGCAAGAGCACTGCGGCAACCGGGGCAAGATGGTGGCGGGGGTTCTGGTCGGCGGCGTCGTGATGGTACGGCTGCGGGACGGCAAGGTCACCGCCCTGACGAATCCGACAAACGAGGCGTATCCGTATCACATCTCGACGCGCAACTCTGACCGGCCGGGATGGGCGTACGTCTCGTATTGGCCCGCGCCGGGCCGCCGCTTCAACGACGAGATCGTTGCGGTCAAGCTGGACGGAAGCGGGGCCGTGGAACGCTACGCCCACACGCGCACGGAAACATCCGCGTGCTACCGGTGCGAGGCGCACGCCGTCCCGGCTCGGGACGGCAAACGTGTGCTATGGGCCAGCAATTGGATGGCGCATGGCGCTGGCACAGGGTCGAAACTGGTGATTCAGACCTACATCGTCGACGCCCGGTGAAGCGTTGGCGTAGCAGCCGGCAGCGCCGCGCGGGATTCGTGTCGTGCCTGACGTGCGTAAGTGTGGTCCGGGACAGGCACTTACAGTTGGGAGCTCGGTCCCACCCCGGGGTCCGGCTTCACCGACACCAGGTCTAGCCCCTGCCACTGAGGCCAGCGCTGCGACGGTCACCACAGCGACGCGGGCCGCGTCGTTCGAACCAGCGACACTTTGCCGCGCGAGCACCACCGTCGGCCTCGCCCGACGAACGACTCAATCTCGTGCCACACCTCGCAATTGCGTGGCAGGCCGAGTGTTGCAGATTGATCCGAGCACGAAAATTGCGTGCATTATGCTCAAAATGTTGTGCTTCGATGAGTTCACAGTGGGGGAGTCCAGCTAATGTCCGAACTCCTACCTGGGTCCACTCCGCCTCGCTTCACGGGATCACCCGGCTCTCTCCCGCCCTACCGCGACGGCGGTGGCCGGAGCGCCGATAGTTCCGACAGGGGGACCGACCTCAAACAGCTGCTCATGCTGCTGCGTCGCCGGATGGGCTTGGTGGGGGGAGTTGCTGCGCTCACCGTGTTCGGCGTCGCCCTGTTCGTCCTCCTGGAACGTCCGCTGTATCGCGCCACCGCCACCGTGCGACTGGCCTACCCCCGGCGCGCCCTCACGGTTGGTGTGGAGGACCTGCCGGCGGCAAAGGAGCAAGGATCTGATCCCCTGCTTTCGCTCATCGAGCTGGTGCGCGGCCGCGAGATTGTCGGCGCGGTCGTGGATTCGCTGGGTCTTCGACTCCAGCCGCGGGGCTCGTGGTTCGGTGCGTCCTCCCGGATCGTGCGGGCAGCGCTGCGGGATGTCCGGGTGAATCCGGGCGCCCGCGAGGACACGCTGCGCCTCACCTTCTACGCCGACAGCATCGTTGCACGGGGCCTCCAGCGAAAAGCGGCGGCGCCGTACGGACGCCCGCTGGCGGTCGGATCCGTGCAATTCACCATCCCCTTCCATCCCGGCGTCGCGGCTGGGACACTCGTCGTGCGTGCGCGGGAGGAAGTGATCGACGACGTGCTGAAGATTCTGGCGGTGGTCCGGCGCAAGAGTACAGACATCGTGGACGTCACCTACTCAGACGCCGATCCGTTCCTGGCGCAGCGCGTTGCCAATCAGCTCGTGCGGGTCTTCCAAGCGCGCGACGCCGGCTCGGCGCAAGAGCAGGCTCGACGCCGCGCCGAGTTTTTGGCGGCGCAGCTTCGCGCCACCGACAGCGCGATGACGGTCGCACAGGCGCAGCTCAGCGCCTTCCGGAGGCTGCGGTTGCTCGGGACCTCCGGGGACCGTCTCGCCGCGGAGCAGGCGCGTCTGACGGCGCTCGACGCACGCCGCGGAGAGCTCGAGGCCGAGCGGAGCGTGTACGAATCCTTCTTGGCCAAGGTCAACACCTCGAATGACAGCCTCCGCCTGGAGGCCTCACGCGATCTGTCGTACACGCCTGAGCTGGCCGCCGACCCGGTCGTCAACAGGATGTCTCAGCAGGTGCTCGTCTACCAGACACGACTCGACTCCCTTACGACGGGACCCTTGCCCGCCGCGCCCACCAACCCCGATGTGCTCGGTTTGAAGGCACTCATCCAGTCCACGCAGGAACAGCTGGTTCGCGCGGTGCGGGCGCACCTGACATCCATCGCTGCGCAGAGCCGCGCGTTGGCCGCGCTGCGTTCGCGCACTGGGGCCTCGTTCCAGCCGCTGCCGGCGACTGAGGCGGAGGCGATGCGGCTCGAGCGGTTGGTCGAAAACTTGAGAGGCACCGGGGACCGCATCCGGCAGGAGCACGAAAACGCACGGATGGCCGAGGCGATCTCGGCGGGGGACGCACAGGTCATCGATTGGGCCCCACTGCCGTACAAAGCCGCCGGCATCCCGCCCTGGGCGAAACTGGGGCTGGGGCTGGGGCTGGGTCTTCTCCTGGGATGTGGAGCCGCCGGGCTGGCCGAGAGCGGGAATACCTCGATCACGCGGCCCGAAGAGCTGGAACGCGCGCTCAATGTGCGCGATCTCGGCGTGATCCCACCACTGCTCGAGCCGAGCTCGAACGGTCATTCGCGGCGTAGGCATCCGATCTCGTTCTTCACACCAGCGCGCCGCCGGCCCGAGGCCGATAACCGGCTCGGTGCCGAGGCCTTTCGCCTGGTGTATTCCGGCTTGACGTTCGGATGGGGCGAGGGCCGGCGGACGATCCTGGTGACCAGTGCAGCGCCGCGGGAGGGGAAGACCTTGATCGCGGCGAACCTCGGCGTCACCTTCGCGCGCGAGGGAGTCCGCGTTCTCGTGGTGGACTGTGACCTGCGGCGCCCGCGCCTGCACCGGGTATTTGGCGTTGCCCCCGCTCCAGGTCTGATCGAGCTGCTGAAGTCCAACGGGGCAACGCTCGCCCAATCGCCTGACGCCCCGCTCGGTGGCGCGGAAGCCACGGTTGCGCAATCCATCGCGGGCATCCGGCACACGAAGATCGCAGGGCTCTCGTTACTGCCGTGCGGCGCGCTTACGCCGCGCGCTCACGAACTGCTCAAGCCTCAACGAATCCGAGGTCTGCTCAACGACCTCGCCGGCCTGTTCGACGTCATCATCCTCGATACACCGCCGGTTCTTGTCTCCGCGGATGCCGCGCTGCTCGCGCCCCTAGCGGATGGCGCCATCCTGGTCGTGCGGGCGGGACAGACCGACCGGGCCAGTGCCGAGCGAGCCTGTCAGTATCTGATCGCCGCCGGCGCCCACTTTCTGGGCGCCGTTCTGAATGACCCGGCCGGCGAACTCGCTCGCTACGGCAAGTACTATTACCCCTACGCCTACCCCACACCGTCCCCTTGACGGCGGGCTGGGTGGCTTCAGTCGGATCTCTCGTCGGTGAGCACACCGCTCGCGGTCCGTTCGTTCGCGCCAGACCCTCATGACATCCTCCAGCGACCAGAAGCCGCCGGTCGACCGCACCGGGCACGCTCTCACGAGCGGGGTGTGGATGGGGGCCGGATACGGCCTGCAAGGATTGATGACCGTCGGCAGCGTGGCGGTGCTGGCCCGGGTCCTGAGTCCCGCCGAGTTCGGGCTGGTCTCGGCAGCGATGCTGGCCATCAACTTTTCGCGGGTCTTTTCGGAGGGAGCAATCGCACCCGCGGTTGTGCAGCATCCCAAACTGCGAGACGAACACATCCAGACCGCGTTCACCCTGTCACTGGGTACGTCGGTACTCCTCTTCATGCTGTTGTGGCTTGGTGCACCGACCATCGCGGCGCTCCTCAAGGCGCCCAGCGTTGCTCCCGTGTTGCGGGTGCTGGCCTGCCTGCAGCCGATCGCGGGGCTGGGGGTGATTGCGGATTCGCTGCTCCGGCGGGAGCTGCGATTCCGAACCATCGCGAATGTGCGCATCGTGTCCTACGGCGTGGGCTATGGAGGAGTCGGCATCGTGGCGGCTCTGGCGGGAGCCCGGGAATGGGCTCTGGTGGCCGCGAATGCGACGCAAGCCGTCTTGACCACGGCATTGCTCCTTCGGGCCCGGCCGCACTCGCTGCGCTTGGGCGTGGACTGGCCCGCCGCTCGAGAACTCCTCTCGTTCGGTGGCGGCTTTGTCCTGGCACGAATCGGTAACTACGCCGCCGGCGACGGCGATAACGTGGTGGTCGCGAAGTGGCTCGGCCTGTCCGCGCTGGGACTGTACGACCGTGCCTATCAGCTCATGGTGGCCCCGGCGATGCTTCTCGGGCAGGTGATGGACGAGATTCTCTTCGCGTCATTGGCGCGGATCCAAGACGACCGCCCGCGGGTGTCGGCCACCTACCGCCAGTGCATCGTCGGTGTCGCGTTCGCCATGCTCCCGCTGACCATCGTCGCCTGGACGTTGGCCCCGGAGATCGTGTACGTGGTGCTCGGACCAGCCTGGGGTGGGGTCACGACCCCATTCCGGATTCTCGCCCTGGGCACCCTGTTCCGGACCAGCTACAAGATCAGCGATTCGTTGACACGGGCGCTCGGCGCGATGTACCGCCGGGCGTGGCGCCAGTGGGCCTACGCGGTCTTCGTCATCGGCGGCGCGATCATCGGCCAGCATTGGGGCTTGGCGGGAGTTGCCTGGGCCGTGCTGCTCGCGCTCGCGGTAAACGTTCTCCTGCAGGCGCACCTCGTCATGAAGCTGGTGCCGTTCACCTGGTCGGACTTCCTGGCCGCCCACGGCCCCGCCCTGCTGACCGCCGCCTTCCTGGGATTGCCGGCACTCGCCACGGCGCTGCTGTTGCGGGACGTCCTCCATCTGCCGCCGCTCGCCGTCCTGGGGGGGACGCTCGCCGTGGTCTGTGCTCTCCTGGCTGCCGTCCTTGCGTTCTGGCGCCGGCGCTTCCTGGGGCGGGATGGCACCTGGCTCGTGGCGCAGATAATGGAGTTCTCTCAGAAGCCGCTGCGTCGGATGCAAACGTCCGCGAGCGGGGTCCAGTGAGCGATCAGGCCTGGGGGCGCGAGGCTCGCGAGGAACGCGGGTGGACGGGCGGGCGCCTCGCTCCCCGCGGCGCCGGCTCTTTGTGGCCGGACGCCCCGGCTCAGCCCGCGCTTGGGCGCGCCTGGCCATTGCTGCTGATCACCCTCATCGCGCTGCTCTATCCATTCGAGTACGACACCGGCCTCACCAACTACAGCCTGGGAGACCCGGTGGTGGGTCCGATTGCGCTGTTCGTCGTCCTCCGGTCGCTCGTCCGCCCCGTGCGTTGGCCCCGCTACGTGGTGCAGCTACTGGCGTTGGTGCTGGTCGCCATCGCCTCCAGCTTGGTGAACGCGTTCTCTCCGGCGATCTATTTCTCGGCCCCCAGCGCTCTGGGCGAGACTGCGAAGCTGTTTTCCGCGGGGCTGTGGATGTGCGTCATATTCTGGTTGCTCGCCGATGACTTCTCGCGCGGCTTCTATCAACTGGCTTGTTCCTCCGCCGTATTGGCGACGGGATTCGCTATCTCATCACTCTGGGTAACCGTTCGGGAAACGAGCGACTATCGACCCACGGGGCCGTTCGGCAACACAAATCTCTACGCCAGTTATCTCTGCCTCAACGTGTTCCTCGTTCTCGGCGCGCGCGAGGCATTCGAGAATCTGCGTCGGACCGGGCGCCGGCTGCCGGCCCTACTGCGGTGGCCCGCGTCTCTCCTCGGCCCGGTGATGTTACCGCTGCTCCTGTTGGGCATATTGGCGACTGCTTCGCGCGGTGCCATGGTCGGGTGCGCGGCCGGGCTTGTGCTCTCGGGGACTCTGCGGCTACGGCGGATGCCGCCGCGGCGGCTCGCCGCCGTAGTCGGCAGTCTGGTATTCCTCGGGATGACCGGAGCGTGGTACGTCCAGCAGCAGCCCCGCGTGCTGCGGCGCCTCGAATACACCGCCGAGGGATCCGGCCCCAACATCGAGAATCGCCTGGAGCTCTGGCACGCGGGCCGCGAGGCGTTCACCACCCGCCCCATCCTCGGCGTCGGTTACGGCCAACTACGCAACTACGTCGAGCTGGCCACGGGAAACAACAAACCCGTCCACCAGACCTTTATTTCGATGGGCGCCGAGCTGGGTGTCGCTGGCCTGCTGGTGTTTCTCTGGTTGCTGGTCGCCGTGGTGCGGGACACCATGCCGGCGCGGTCCCTGCGCTATCCCGACGTGGCGCGGGCGTGCCGTGGATTTGTCATCGCCATCATCACGCAAGGCCTGTTCACGAACGTCCAGCACTCACGCGCCCTCTGGATGATCATCGGCGTGATCGCCGTGCAGGCAGCGGAGGGGCGCGCCGGCTCCGTTTCGGGGGGGACGCTTCCGATCCGGGCTCGGGGCACCGTCTGGCAGCTCGCCAGGCCGCACGACACATGAGTGGAGCTCCCCGCATCGTCCGCGAGCTGACGAGTGCGTTGCATGCCGCGCGCCTCAGCTACTGCCACTGGAAGGGCAACGCGCGTCTGCAAGAGGCCGTAGTCGGGCTGAGAGACCTCGATATCCTCGTGGACCGGGACGGAGCCCTCGCGCTCAGCGAGATTCTGGCCACCGTCGGCTTCAAGCGGCTCGCATCGAGTCCGTGGGAAACCGTTCCGGCACTGGAGGACTATCTCGCCCTAGATTCGGATACCGGCAGACTCGTGCACCTGCACCTCCACTATCGGCTGACCGTGGGGGACAGCTTTCTGAGCGGCTACCGACTGCCCTGGGAAGCGTTGGTGCTCTCGACCCGCCATTTCGACACCACGATGGCCATGTACGTGGCCGATCCTCACATCGAGTTGGTGCTGCTCATCGCGCGTCAGGCCATCAGGCTGGGCCCGATCGATCGGATCGCGGCGTGGTTGGGACGGCCGTGCCTGGGCGCGCTGGCGCGTTCGGACTTTCGCTGGCTCGCGGCCCGCACGAATGCGCACCGGCTGGCCGAGCTGTCGGAGGGTCTCCTCGGGAAGGAGGCCACTCGCCTCCTCCTGGACATGGTGAGCGGCGAGCCGTCGTACCGCCTCCTCCGTGCCCTGAAGCGACGGGCGACACCGCCGCTCAACGCGTATCGAACGTATACCCGGGGCGGCGCTGTTGCGAGACGGGGGATGCGCGCTGTGGTCGGGCTGGCGGTGGCTCTCAACCGGAGAATCCTGCGCTCGCTGGTCATTCCCGGGCGGACACTCCCGAGCGGCGGCCTGCTGATCGCGTTCGAGGGCGACGACGACAACAAACGCGCGACGCTGGTGGATCGGATCGCGGCGTGGCTAACCTGGAAGCTGGATGTCCTGGTCCTGCACGGGGGCGGCGGTGACGGTAGGCGTGCGACGTGGCGGAAGGCCTTCCGCGCCCGCAGCCGCGGCATGATCGTCCTGTATGACGGATGTCCCGAGGGTCCGAGCCTCGACACCGGCAATGCGCCCGAACGAGCGTGGGACGCGGATCCTCCGGATCTCGTCATCAATCTGCAACGCGCGCCGAGACCCGATGCGTTGACGTCGGAGGGCCGACCGACGCGGCACACCGTCGAGATCGACCCGGATCATTCCCCGGAACAAGCGCTGCTGGTGGTGCAGCGCGCACTCTGGCAGGAGGTGTGAGATCGCCGTGATGAGAGCCTCCCTCGAAGAGCTCTCCGGTCAATCCTTCCTCTACCTGAGCGGCGGCCACAGGGGGCAGGACGTGCTCCGGCACATCCTTGGGAGCAGCGCTTGGAGGCCCGGCCTGATCGCCGTGGTCTCGGATTCTCCTCGTACAGTGCCTGTGGGTACGGCTGCCGAGTGCGACGGCATCCCGCTCGTCACGGTTCCGAGCGTGTACAGCCCGGACGCCTGGTGGGCCATGGCTGCCCACGGGATCAAAGGCGTTCTGGCCGTGGGGGTCCCCCCCGATCTCCTTGAGGAATCGTTCCTGAAAGCATTCCCGCTGGGGGTATATGGCTTCCATGTGGGGTTGCTGCCCGGCATGGCCGGCCCGGCCGCGCTGAACTGGGCCCTCATTCGGGGGCTAACCGAGACGGGAACCACCTTGGTGCGGTACACGATGGACGGCGACGGGTGGTTGCTCGTCTCCCAGCGGCCTTGCCCCATCGAGGACGGGGAGACCGCAGGCACCCTCTGCACGAAGCTGTCGGCCGCCTCGGCTGATTTGTGGGCTCGGCACTGGCCCGGGATCGCGCGAAACGACGTAGCCCTGCGCCCCGCTGGAAAGCTGATCCGCGATCTCCGGAGAAGACCAGACGACGGCGCGATTCACTGGGCAGAGCACTCAGCGGCATCGTTGGACCGCTGGATCCGGGCGTTGGCGCGGCCTTACCCGGGAGCGTTCTTCCGGTTCGGCTGCCGGCGCATTTGGGTGCATGGGGTCGAGCGCGACAACCCGGAAAGCGCTGCCATCGACGCACCCACGTTGACGTCGGTTTCGGATCGGGGCCTGACGCTCGATTTCCCGGACGGCAGGATACGGATCTCGGACCTGTCTCTCGATGATGGTGCCGAGATTCCCGGTCACCTCTTAGCCGCGCTGGCGGAGCGCGTCGGCGATCGATTGTCGTCCCTGCACACGGGACAAAAAGTCCTGGTGGTGGCCGCGCATCCCGATGACGAGGTGCTCGGGATCGGAGGCACCTTGATCCGCCATTTCAAGAGCGGGGACGAGATCCGTGCAGTCATCGTCTGTTCGGCGGACTCGATTCGCTATCGCGAAGGCGAACACGACCAGCCGGGTGACACACAGCGCGCATCCCACTACCTGGGAGCGCGGTCAACCGGACTGGGGTTCGCCGATCAGCGCTTGGATCGGGGCGGCAGCCTGGAGTTGATTCAGGCCCTCGAGCGGCAGATTCGGGCGTTCCAACCGCACGTCATCTACACCCATTGGTGGGGAGACGTGAACGCGGACCATGCACGCATCGCGGAGGCAGTCGACGTGGCGGCCCGCCCCTATTCGGCCCCGGGCCTCCAATCGATCTACGCATTCGAGACCCCCTCCAGCACCGAATGGACCGCGAGTGGTCGGGCGGGAGCGTTCGCCCCCAATGTCTTCGTGGACATCTCGGACGAGCTGGATCGCAAGTTGGACGCGATGCGATGTTACGAGAGCGAACTCCGCCCCCCTCCGCATCCCCGGTCCCTGCGATCTCTGGAGCAGCGCGCTGCATACTGGGGTAGCGTCGCCAACATGCCGGCGGCCGAGGCACTCGCGCTCCTCCGAACGCGCCGGTGAGCATGGTGAAGCTTTGGCTGGTCGGTTCGACCGATGTTCGGTTCCGGCTCCCGTTGCTGAAGGCACTGCGGGAGCGCGGCTTCGACGCTGGTGCCGTCGGGTCGGAAAGCGAGACGGCCTTCGCGGGGACTGGAATTCCCTACTGGCGATTTTCGTTGAACCGATGGGTCAGCCCGTGGAGCGACCTGCGATCGCGGCGGCAACTGTATGAGCTCTTCCGGGCGCACCGGCCCGACATCGTCCACGCTTTCGACACCAAGCCCGCGATCCTGGCGCCTCTGGCCGCGAGGGACGCGGCGGTCCCCGGTACGGTCGCCACCATCACTGGCCTCGGGTACCTCTTCTCCTCGCGGTCGCCGCTGGCGCTCTCACTGCGGCCGGTCTTTCGGTTCCTGCAACGCCGGGCCGCCGCCGCGACAGGGGTAACGATCTTTCAGAACCCCGACGACCGCGCATACTTCCGGCGTCACCGCCTGGTGCGACCGGGTCGCGACGCGCTGGTCCTGGGATCGGGGATCGACTTCACGCCCTTGCAGGTGGACGGAGCGGCGGTGGGCCGGCTCAGGCGCGAGTTGAGTCTTGAAGGTCGGCTCGTGGTGACGATGATCTCGCGCCTCGTGGCGCAAAAGGGCGTGCGGGATTTCATTCACGCGGCCGCCCTCGTACGTCAACAGCGACCAGACTCCGTCTTTCTCCTGATCGGCCCCGCCTCGTCCGAGGGCCGGGGGGCTGTGTCGTCGCGCGAGGTCGAGCGCAGCGCCCGCGACGTGCGCTACCTCGGTCCCCGCAGTGATGTTTCCGACCTGCTCGCGCTATCCGACCTGTTCGTGCTCCCGACCTACCTGCGCGAGGGAATACCGCGCGTGCTCCTGGAGGCGGCGGCGTTGGGGCTTCCGCTCGTTACCACCGACACACCAGGATGCAAGGAGATCGTCCGAGACGGCTGGAATGGGCTTCTCGTTCCTCCACAAGACCCTCGCCGTCTCGCCGCGGCGGTGCTGCGATTGTTGGCCTCGCCTGACGAACGCAAGCTGATGGGAAGCCGCAGCCGAACGCACGTAACGGGGAACTTCTCCCTCGAGTACGTCGTCCGCGCCTACACGGAGATCTACGAGCACGTCCTGCGCGAGACCTCGGCGACTGTCGCGGCCCGCGCGGTAGGGTGAGCACATGGCCGAACTCAAACGTCCGCTCACGAAAGAATCTCCGACCGTCTCCGACTCGAGCGTGGAGCCGCTGGCGACCGATCCAGCGAGCGCGGGCAGCCGGGTCGCCCGGGCCCCCGGCGTCGTGACCAGCCTGCTCGAGCAGCTCTACCGGCAGGAGATCACCTATTGCCGGTGGCAGGGCAACGAGCCCTGGCAGGCCGACAGGGCCGTGCCACAAGGCCTGGACCTTTTGCTGGACCGAAAAGACGCTCTGCGGATGGCCGCGATCCTGGCCCAGGCCGGCTTTAAGCGCGTGGTAGCGGCCGCCCTCCCCCCGGACCCCGGTGGCGAACACCACTACCTGGCCCTCGAGGAGGACTCCGGCAGAATCGTGCATCTGCATCTGCGTTACCATCTGGCGATCGGCGACGAGCGCCTGAGCGAGTACCGCCTGCCGTGGGAACCGCTGGTCCTCTCCACGCGGCGCCTCGATCGGCAGGCAGGGATGTACGTAGCTGATCCGTCGGTCGAGTTCCTGTTCCTGCTCGTTCAGGTCGCACTCGACCTCCGACTCGGCTCCCGGGTTCGGCATCGGCTCGGTACCCCATGGTGTTGTCCCAGGCGGCTCCGCGAGGTGCATCGGCGGCTGCGGGGAGATGCCGGGCCGGTGGCCGACCTGTCGCGCCGATTGTTGGGCGCCGCTGCCGCGGACTTGGTTTCCGACATCGTCGCCGCTGAGCCGTCGTTTACCAAAGTGGGGGCGTTTCGACGCTGTGCCGCCCCAGTGCTCAACGGCTATCGACTGTACCGGCGCGGGGGGGCCAGGTGGCGCAGATGGTGGCGGGAACTGTCCGTGGCGGCCAGGGCCCTGTCGCAGGGCCTCGCCCGCTCGCCTCGCCCTGACGGCCGGATGGTGCCGACTGGCGGAGTGGCGATCGCGTTCCTGGGCTCTGACGGGTCCGGGAAATCCACGCTCCTCCGGGAGACGACGGCATGGCTGTCCGGGTCGCTCCGCACCGTGCCCATCTACTTCGGGAGCGGTGTTGGGCCGAGCTCGCTGCTCCGCTGGCCGCTGCTGCAAGCCGAGCGCCTCCTTCGGAAGCGCATACCGTCCGTACGAGAGCGCCCCTGGCGGCGCGTTCCTGGGCCGACAGCATCGCTGCGCGATCGTCTGCGGCGCGCGCCATGGGTGGCGGCCCGGGTCATCTGGGCGGTGGCTCTGGCGTACGAACGGCGCGGCAAGCTGCACACCCTGACGCGCGCTCGCAACCGTGGTCTCGTGGTGGTCTGCGACCGCTACCCACAGAACCAGTTCCCGGACTTCAACGACGGGCCGATGCTGAGGAGCTGGCGGGACCATCCGTGGCGGCTGCTCCGCGGCCTGGCGGAGTGGGAGGGCGCGCCGTATCGCTGGGCCGAGCACGTCGTGCCGGATCTGGTCCTGAAGCTCCACGTCCGGCCGGACGTGGCGCAGCGGCGGAAGCCGGACATGGAGCTGCAGGATCTCGAGAGACGGGCGGAAGCCGTCCGCAGCCTCCGGTTCCCCGGGGTGACAGAAACGGTCGACATCGACGCGGATGAGCCCTTGGAGCAGGTCGCGCGCCGCATCAGACGGTGCATCTGGCGGAAGCTATGACCATGCAACGCGGGTCGGCTGTCATAGAGTTTGTCGGGTTGGCCGGCGTCGGGAAGTCGACGCTCTCCCACCGGGTAGCCGAGATCCTGCAACAGCGGGGATGGCAGGTCGAGCAGCCCACCTATTCGGTGGATCACGAGATGCGCGCCTGGCGACGGCTGCTGCTCAAACTCCGGCTGGTGACGGCGGAGGCGATCTTCCACCCCGCGTGCGCGGTCCACTCTGCGAAAGCGATCCTGGCCACCCGCCAGGCCTCCGCGGCAGATGTCATCCGCCTCACAGTCAACTGGCTGTTCATGTCCTCCCTGCTACGGAAGACCGACCACCGGACGGGAGTACACATCTTCGATGAAGGCCTGCTCAACGCGCTCTGGTCGATCGGGTTCAGTGCGCGTTCCGCCGACACCCCCCGGATTCTCGGGGAGCTCGCCAGGCAGCGGTCCACGCCCGTCGTCGTCGCCCTGATCGAGGCCGACATCGCAGCGGTCAGGGCTCGGCTCGATCTCCGCAAGAATGGCCAGAGCCGTCTCGAGCGGACCGGGCCGGCGGACGATGCCTGGGACCGGGCTCGGCAGGCGTTGCAGCAGGTCAAGGCGACGCTGCAGACGCTGACCGATGAAGGGGCGGATATCGAAGTGGTTGCCGTGCGAAACCGGGGAAGCGAGGACCTGGACGCTCTCGCCAATAGGCTCGCTGCTGCGTTCGAGGAGCTCTTGGGGTCCGCAGCGCCCCGACCTGGCGCGCCCGGAGGGGTCGAGCGCGGGAGCAGGACTGGAGGGCCCGCGAGCTGATTACCTGTACTGGTGGATGAAGATCCCGACGGAGGCCAACGCCCCGATCACGGTCACGGCGGGGAGAATCACCTGGGAGAAGATGGACCGCCTGCGCTCCACCAGGATCTGATCGCCGGACCGGATCGACATCTGCGCGGCCCCGCTCTCCAAACGAGTAAGGTCCAGTCGCACTTGCGTGTGCCCTCCGTTGGCGCCGCCGCGCAGGAGCCGCACTCGGTCCAGGCGGCCGAACTGGGTAGGACCGCCGGCGCGCGCGACCGCTTCAGAGATGGTCGTCTGCGGACTCAACACGTACATGCTCGGCCGGTTGACCTCGCCCTCGACCGCCACCCGGAACAGGGGCACCATCACGAACTGGGGCTCCCGATCGAACGTCTCCAGCAAGCGGCGCAAGTTGGCCTGGGCCGTGGCCAAGGGAACCCCGCCCACCACCACGGCTCGATAGACCGGGTGCGAGATGGAGCCGTCGGCGGCTACCGCGAACTCCCCCGTGAACTCGGGTTTACGCCAGACCATGATCCACACGGAGTCGCCCGGAGTGAGTACGCCTCCTCCTTTCGATGAATCGGGCGCCTGCCCGTGGAGTATGCCCGGAAGGCTTCCGCCGATGAGGAGAGAGGCCAATACCAGGGCCGGGTTGCTCATGAGCGCGGTAATCTTCCTTATCGAACAGGCCGGCACAAGTGGAGCGGGCGGTGTGTGAGCGACCGATGAGACCGGTTTCATGGGCAGCTTGGGCTCGCGCCGCCGACCTTGTTGCCTCCGCGGCCGCGATTGCTCACGCCGCCCACGAACGTCTGCCGCTGCCGCCCGAGCGGCGACAGGGAGTTGAGCGGGGAGATCGCCGTGGATGCGGTCCCGAGACTCACGGCCAGGCCCCAGCGCGGGGCCTGGCCCGCGAGGCGGTGCGTCACGTCGACCCTGAGATCGAGCGGTCCGCGGACCGCGTAGCTCAAGCCGCCGCCCATCTCCCGGTCCGCCGTAGTCGTGTCCGCACCGCCGACCTCGCCGCCCACCGAGAGGCTCAGCGTCCAGCGCGGTGCCACGTCCCAGTCCCCGTCCAGGTCGAACCAGGTCGCGTCCGGCTGGTCGAGGGACGAAAGCGTAATGGCCCCGGCGAAGCTCCGGCTCGCGTCGGCCGACAGGTGCACCGCCTCGGCAGGGGCGATCCCCACCCCGAGATTCATGCCGACACTCGCCTGGCCGTTCCCCAACCCGCAGGCGGCCCGGCCGGTCGGCAGCGTCACGATGACGCTCGCTCCGAGCTCGGGACGGAACGGAGCGCCCCACTGTTTCGACGCTTCGAGCGCGAGCGGCAAGTCCCCGAATCCCGAGGTGGTGGTCGAGCCTGCGGTCGAGCGCACGAGCGTCGGCGCGGCGCCGAACCTGAGCCAGCCCAGCGCCCGGTACTCGATCACCCCGGAGAGCGCCCCGAGCGACGTCGAGTCGGTGAGCTGGGCCGTCGCCGCGCGCACGCCGCCCGTCCAAGGAGACGGTTTCGAGCCCTGCGCCTGTGCCCTACCCGCGAGCAGCACCAGCAGCGCGCCGAGGGCGAACGGCCGGGATGGCATCAGGCCGCCCGCGGCAGCTCGACCGTGCCCTTGCGCACGAGCTTGCCCCAACCGCGCGCCCGGCCTTGGGCCGCCGCCACGACCGCTCTTACCACGGCCCAATAGAGCACCTGGCGGTACACGAACCGCTGTAGCAGCACCAGCCACGACAGCCCCCTTTCTTCGCCCGGCTCCATCAGCAACGCCGCGATCCCTGCGAACCAGTCCACCGCAAGAAACGCGAGATAATACATCAGCACCTGCTCCAGGCTTTGCATCGCGTACTCCGCCCCGTGCTGGAGCTTGTTCAGGTAGACAGTGACGAGCGACCACCCGAACAGCAGATCCGCCACCGGTGCTAGGAACGGGAACACGAGTTGAAACACCCAGACGTTGGGCAGCGCCACGAAGCCGAGCGCACCATGATGGCGGCGGAACAGCGCGCCGCGGTGCTTCCAGGCGCATTGCAGCGTCCCGAAGCTCCAGCGGAACCGCTGGCGCGACAACCCTTGCAGCGTGTCCGGGGCCTCGGTATAGGCGACCGCGTTATCGGCGTAGGCGATGCGCCAACCGCGCGCCAGCAACGCCAGCGTCAAGTCCTGGTCCTCTGCCATGGTCTGGTCGCTGAAGCCGCCCGCGTCCAGCACCAGCTGGCGACGCCATGCCCCCACGGCTCCCGGCACCACCGTGATGCAGTTCAAGAGCGCAAAGGCGCGGCGGTCGAGATTCTGGCTCGTCACGTACTCGACGGCCTGCCACCGCGTCACGAGGTTGATGCGGTTCCCCACCTTGGCGTTGCCCGCCACCGCCCCCACACGCGCGTCGGCGAGCGGCGCCACCAGCGCCTCAATCGCCCCGGGGGCGAGCAGCGTGTCGGCATCCACGGCCACGACGATCTCGCCCGTCGCCTGCGCGACCCCGAGGTTCAAGGCGCTCGCCTTGCCGCCGTTCGGCTGGCGGACCAGGCGCACACCGGGATTGCCGCGGAATGCCGCCGCCACCACCTGGGCGGTGCGGTCCGGTGAGCCATCGTCCACCACGATCACTTCGAGCCCCGCGTAGCGCTGGGCGAGCAGCGACTCGACGGTGCGCACCACGACCTGCTCCTCGTCATATGCCGGGACCACCACGCTGACGCGGGGGTGATAGGCGCCGTCCACCACACGCCGCGCGAAGCGGCGCTGCCGTCGCTGAGCCAGGGCGAGGGCGAGCAGGACCACCAAGCGGCCCCCCCCGAGCACCATCGCGACGAGGAACAGCGTACGCAGACCCAGCTCGATCCATCCGACCAGTGAGAACGACGTGAGCTCCACGAAGCGGCGCAGCGCGCTGTGGGGCGGCAGCGGCGCCATGGCCTGGTCACGGGTGAGCCCGGCGAGCGCGGTGACCGTAGTGAGCGCGTAGCCCCGCGCGCGCAGCGAGTCGATGAGGGGCCCGAGCGCCGCCACCGTCTGCGCCCGGTTGCCGCCGCCGTCGTGCAGCAGGATGACGTGGCCGCGATCGAGCTGAGCCAGGCTTTCCCGGATGATCTTGGCGACGCCCGGCTCGAGCCAGTCGCCCGGGTCGTCGCGCAGCCCGACGGTGACGTAGCCGAGCGACTGGGCCACGGCGATGGGCCCGAGCTCGTCCGAGGTGGTCGGCTCGGCGTCCCCGAAATAGGGGGGGCGGAACAACGCGGTGCGACGGTTCGTGACCGCCTCGATCAGCCGCTCGGTGGCGGACAGCTCGTAGCGCGTGAGCCGCGGGCCGACGAGCGCGAGATTGGGGTGCGTGAACGTATGATTGCCGATCTCGTGCCCCTCACGCAACATCCGGCGCAACAGCTCGGGATGGAGCTCGGCATTCTCCCCGATGACGAAAAAGGTCGCGGTGGCGTCGCGGGACTCGAGCGTGTCGAGGACGAGCGGTGTCCAGGTGGCATCGGGCCCGTCGTCGAACGTCAGCGCGACGGCGTGCTTCTTCCGGCCATAGCGCTCGATCACATAGGTGGACGGCGTCTGCAGCACCGAGTCCACCACGATCCGGCCCGTAGCGGTGTCGGTCCGCACCACGCGCCGGCCGAGCGTGGGCTCCGCCACCATGCGCAGGATCTCGCCCGTGCCGATGAACTGCACGTCGTAGCCGATGCGGATCGTGTCCAATGCCTGAGGCGTCGCTCGGAGTCCGCCGCGGTCGAGCACCGTCCAGAGCGACGGATCCTCGGATCCGAGCCGCCACACGCCCACGCCCGCGACGCCGAGCGGGCCGGTGCGGAGGACCTGGTTGTAGGCGGTCGCGGCGTCCAAGAACCAGACGATGTGGCTCGTCGAGTCGGGGTCGTCCCACGCGAGGGTGGGGTTCAGCGCGGCGCCGTCCATCGCGGGCGCACGCCCGTGGTCGCGCGCCAGCTGCATGACGTCCTGGAACGTCAGCTCGGTCGCGGACTCCGCCGTGTCGGACCACTCGTAGCCGTACTGGCCCAGGCTCACGATCACCTTGGCCGGCGGCACGCGCGCCAGCACGCGGGCGAGATGGTGTGCGAACCACCCCTCGCTCGCGATCGGGCCCGGGTCGTCCGACGGATCGTGCTCGTCGTACAACATGAGGAAGATGTAGTCGTCGATCGCCGCGTACCGCTCCACCGGCCAGCTCGCGTCGTCGCCCGGGACCGCCTGGGTGACGAGCCGGCCGACGCGCGCCAGGCGTCGTTTGAGCGTCCCCAGGAACCGGAGCAGCGCCGGGTGGACGGCGCGCGGCAGGTTCTCGAAGTCGATCGTGACGCCGGCCAAGTCGTAGTGCGCCAGCGTGTCCGCGATGGTCGTGACGGCGCGGCGCCAGAGCCGGGGGTGGGCGAGCAGCCTGGTTACGGCGAGCGAGTCGAAATCGTCACCCGTGAAGTTGGTGATGAGGGCGAGCACGTGGACCGGCTGCTTGGCGCGCGCGACGACCGCGAGCGCACGGCGGTCCACCTGGAACCGCACGGGCAAGGTGTCGACCCCGCGGCCCACGAAGCCCCACTCCGCCACGACCCAGTCGAGCGCGTCGATGTGGCTGCGGAGCGACGCGAGGGAGTTGTCGTCCCAGTTGACGTAGAAGCCGGTGACGATCGGCGCGTCGGCCGCGGCGGCTCCGGCGCCGGGCCGGGCGATGGGCATCTGCGCGTAGCGCAGCGCCGGCGGCGCCGGGTGCTCCTTCAGGTACGCGAACAGCCGCTGGCGGGTCGCCAGCCGCTCCCGCTCGGCGCGCACCGAGATCGGATGCTTCACCACGGTGCGTGGCACGCGAGGGGCGTGGCCCAGCGAGTCCGCGGCCGTCTGGATTAGGGGCAGCCTGGGGAGCAGCGGGGGCACGATCACACCCGTGAGCACGAACAGGAATAGCACGGTGCTCAGCACGCCGGCGACGAGCGCGCCCGCGCGCAGCCGCGCCCAGCGGCGTCCGGTGGGATCGAGAAAAGTCGGCAATGGATGCTGTGCGCGCGTCACGATGCTCGGGCTCCCCGTATCAAAAGGGGACCCCCCTGTTCCCGGATGCCGGAGGGTCCCCGTGCTCTGGTCAAGATAAAGACTCGGGGAGAGGGCGCGACGTAACTCCGTGCTAGCCCGGGAGGTGATGCAGGTCACTCACGGGGCATCCCCTTGGCCGCGGCGAGCTTGTCCTGCTGTTCTGCCGAGAGCGCATTCTTGATCTGGATCAGAAGCGTGATGTGCGCGCGTTTGATGTCGCGCTCCACGCCCAGCACCTCGTCCACCTGCGCGAGCGCGGCGGCCTGATCGACTGCCGGTTTCCCGAGTAACGTGGCGAGCCGCTGCGACTGCTCCTGCATGCGCCACTGCAGGTCCACCACCTTGGCCTGGAAGTCCTGAATCGCCTTGGTGATGCTGGCGCGCTGCTCGGCGCGGAGCCCGATATCCTGCTGGTGCTGCATCACCAGCTCCGGGGGGAAGAGCACGCGCGCGATCGGGTCATCGGGAGGTTGCTGCGGCTGCTGCTGGGCTTGCCCCGCGGCGACGGCGACCAGGACGAGGGTCACAACGAGATGTAGCGGGAGCGTCTTCACGGAGTCCTCCGGTCTGAATCGATCGTGGTGAAGCCGGCGCCGGGGAGAGTGGATACGCTCACCCGACCAAAGTCCGGCACGGTGCGCAACAGCTCGTCCCCCGGGAGCACGAGCAGGAAATCGGTCGGCCCTTCCCAGCGCACGGTCGCGAGATCGATCGTCCGGCCGTGCCGGTCGGGCCGGGTGAACAGCAGCGCGAGCGCTACGCCCACGACGACGACCGCCGCGGCGGCGAGCCAGCGCGTGCGGCGGCGCGGCGGCGCGGCCCGGCGGGCACGTGCCGCGGCGAGCGTCGCGTCGAACGGTGGCGCGGCGGCGGCGTCCTCGCGGCGCAGCGCGTGGAATCGGTCCCCCAGGTCGGCATGGTTGCGCTCGGTCATGGTGGCTCTTCCTTCAGGAGCTTCCTGAGCGCGGCCTTGCCGCGCTCGTAGTGGGTGCGTGCGGTGCCGAGCGACACACCTGCCACTTCCGCCGCCTCGGTGATCGTCAGGTCCTGGTAGAACACCAGGTGCAGCACTTCGCGCTGGCGCCGCGGCAGCGTGGCGAGCGCCGCCACGAGCCGCCCGGTCGCGTCCGCGCGTGCCAGCACGGTCGCGGCGTCGGGCCGGCCGTCGGGTGTCTCGCCCAGCACGGCCAGCGGCAGCAGCCGTCGCAGCGCCGCACGGCGCCGCAGCTCGGCCGCGGTGTTTCGCACCACGGCGAAGAGCCAGGTGCGGAAGCTCGCGCGGCCGGCGAATCGCGCCCGCCCGTCCAGGATCTTCAAGTAGCTCGCCTGGAGGGCATCCTCCGCTGCCGTCCGGTCACCCGCGCAGCACGCCATCGCCCAGCCGAAGGCTGCTGGGTGCAGGCGAGCGAGCTCCAGCTCCAAAGCCTCGGGCGACATCGCGCGTTCGGTAGTGTCAGGAATTGGTGTCTCGAGGGGGGATCGTATATGACGGCAGCGCAGCTGATCCTTCACGAGTCGCGCGGGTGCCCGACAGCCGCGCGGGCGAGGAACAGGACCTCGCCCGCGACGTCTGGGAGCTTGCGCCTCGGGCCCGCGAGCATGTCGAATGTCTCGAAGCTCGTGAGCGTGTAGAGGAGTGCCTCCGCTTGCGCCCGCTCCCCGGGAGCGGGGCGCCCGTACCGCTGCCCCAGGCGCTCCACCAGGACCCGCACGACCTCACGACGGCGGGCGTTACGCGCTTCCACCGCCTCTCCCAGCTCCGGATCGAGGACACCCAACGCTCGGACGCGGCGGATCCACGGGCGCCCGGCGTCCCAAAACCGGGCGAACGCCGCGACCACGTCGGCCAGGGATTCCAGCGGATCGGGCCGCTGGAACGCGGCGGCGAGGTGGGCCGGCAGCTCGCCGCCGGCGGCGAAGGAGTCGAACAGCGCCTCGAGCAGTCCGCGGCGCGAGCCGAACTGGTGGTACACGGTCATGCGGGCGACCCGGGCCCGGCGCGCCACCGCCTCGACGCTGAACGGCTCCGCGCCCGCCCGAGCGGTGAGCAGCTCCCGGGCCGCGCGCAGCACCCGAGCACGGGTGCGCTGTGCCGCGGGCTTGCGCCGGCCGAGCCGGTACGGGCGGGGGCTCATGAAACCCTTGCCACGATACGTACGTTAATTGTACATACTGTCTACCTAAATATCACACCGGGAGGACCAGATGGTCGGGTACGCGCTTGCGGTATTCTTGCACATCGTCGGAGCCCTCGGCCTGTTCGCCGCGCTCGCCCTCGAGTGGGCCAGCCTCTACAATCTCCGCCGCGTGGCGACCGCCGCGCAGGCCCGCGAGTGGGCCAAGCTGTTGAGCGCGCTGCGGTTCGTGGGAGGCCCCTCGGCCCTCACCATCCTCGTGACCGGCCTCTACATGATGGCGACCCGCTGGGGCGGGCAGGGATGGATCGGCGCCGGCCTCGCCGGCCTCGTGCTCATCGCCGCCCTGGGCGGCGCGCTCTCTGGCCGCCGGTCCGCCGCCATCGCGCGGACTATAGCCGGCGAGACAGGCACGATCTCGGCGGGCCTGCGCCAACAACTGCACGACCCGGTGCTCGTGCTCTCTGCGTGGGTCAGAACGGCCCTCGGCCTGGGCGTCATCTTCGTCATGGCGATCAAGCCAGGCGCGGCCGGGTCCCTCACCGCCCTGGGCGTGGCGCTCGCGCTGGGGCTGGTGGTCGGATTTCCTAGAGGGCGCGCCGTAGCGCGGCCGCAAGCGTCTTAGTATCGCCCGGCTCCTCGTGGGGTCGGCCGTTGATGAAGAACCGCGGGGTGCCGGTCACGCCGCTCGCGATGCCGCTCACGACGTCCTGCTTCACCCGCGCGGCGTGGACGTGGGCGTCGAGCTCGCGCCACACCCGTTCGGCGTCGAGCCCCAGCTCGCGCGCGTAGGGCACCAGGTCCTCGTCCGCGAGCGCCGCCTGCCGCTGGTACAGGAGATCGTGCATCTCCCAGAACTTCCCTTGCGCGGCAGCGGCCTCTGCGACCTCCGCGGCGTGTTGCGCGTGCGGGTGCTCCTCGCTCAAGGGAAAGTGCCGGAACACGAACCGCACCTTGTTCCCGACCCGGCGCAGCACCTGCTTCAGCTCCGGGTAGGCGCGGCCGCAAAACGGGCACTCGAAGTCGCCGTATTCCACGAGCGTTACGGGGGCATTCGCCGGCCCCAGGGCGTGGTCGCGCGGGCCGACGGGCGGAGTGAGCAGCGGCCTGTCAGCCAACCTGAGCCTCGAAATGGTCCGCGCTGCGGGCGACTTGCGGCTCGGTGAGTGTCGGATAGATATGCTCGTCGAGCCGCGAGGTGGTGGCCAGCTGGGTCGCCCTCTGGGTCATGGAAGCCTCGGCCGGTGAACTTGAGACCAAATCGGCTCCCGCGCCAGCGGCGAGCTGATCGACAACGCGAGGAGCTCTGATGCTGAGCGCCGCACCGATTCGCGCGTACATCCCCGTCGCCAACCTCCAGCGCGCGCGAAAATTCTACGAGGAAACCGTGGGACTCGACCCCGGAGCGGTCTACGGCGGCGGCGTAATCTACAAGTGCGGCGACACCGAAGTCTTCATGTATCCGACCGCCAATGCGGGTACGTCGAAAGCCAGCCAGGCGTTCTGGCAGGTCGACGACGTCGAGGCAGAGGTGGCCGCGCTCAAGGCCCGAGGCGTCGTGTTCGAGGAATACGACATGCCGGGGATCAAGATGAAGAACAGCATCGCGACCGGAGGCGGCGCGAAGACCGCGTGGTTCAAGGACAGCGAGGGGAACATCATGGCGGTGAGCCAGCGCCTGCCAGCGCGCAGCTAAGCATCGCTGGCGGGCCAAAGCCACGCCGCCCCGCGGACGCCGCTCGCATCACCGTGCACCGCGTGCACGACGCGCGTGGCGACAGGATCGGCGTCCGCCCCCGCCGCGAACAGGTAGCGTGGCAGCAGCGCGTGCGCCGCGTCCGGCAGGCCGGGGATGTTCGACATGCCGCCGCCCAGCACCACGACGTCCGGATCGAGCACGTTGATCAGCGACGCGAGGGTGCGACCGAGACGATCCTGGTATCGAGCCAGCGTCGCTGCCGCGCCAGGGTCGCCGCCCGCCGCGGCCCGTACGATCTCGCGGCCCGACAGCGTGAGACCGGTATGCTCGGCGTGGTCGCGCTCGAACGCGGGGCCGGACAGCCAGGCTTCGACGCAGCCGCGCTTGCCGCAATAACAGGGCGGACCGGGCCACTCCTCGGCACCGGGCCAGGGGAGCGGATTGTGCCCCCACTCACCGGCGATGAGGTTCGCGCCCAGCAGGCACCGGCCGTCCACGACGATCCCACCTCCGACTCCGGTGCCGAGGATGACGCCGAACACGACGTGCGCCCCCGCGGCGGCGCCGTCGGTGGCCTCGGAGAGCGCGAAGCAGTTCGCGTCGTTCATGAGCCTCACCGGGCGGTCGAGCCGCTGCTCCAGGTCGCTTCCCAGCGACCGACCGTTCAGCCAAACGGAGTTGGCGTTCTTCACGAGCCCCGTCTCGGGCACCAGCGTCCCCGGGATGCCGACGCCCACCGTCCCGGCCTCGTCGGCGGCGCGATCGAGCTCCCGCACCAGCCCCGCGATAGCGTCGAGCGACGCCGCGTAATCCCGTGGCGTGGCCACGCGTCGTCGGGCGATCTCCTCGCCAGCCCGCGACAGCGCGACTGCTTCGATCTTCGTGCCGCCCAAGTCGATTCCGATGCGCACGGACGCAGTCTAACCTTTAACGTTTCCCCATGCTCGTCCTGCTCGGCCTGCTCCAGACCACGCCACCGCCGCTCACCAATGCCCGCGTGCGCGCCGAGTTCGGCCCGCTGGGGCTGGTGGCGCTCACGGACGTCGCGCAGCACGCCGTCTATCGGCTGACGCGGGACGCGTTCAGCCTTACCATCGGCGGGACGAGTTACGATAGCCCCGGGCTGCCCAAGCCCAGCACCAGTGCCTCCCGCACCGCCGTGACCTACCGATGGACGGCGGGTCCGTATCGCGTGGACGTCGTGTATGAGCTGCGGCCCGAGTGGGGATTCGTCTCGAAGCAACTCCTGGTGACGGGCGGCAGTGCCGGCGGGTATCACGTGGACGGCGTCACGGTGCTCGACGTCGCTCTCGCCGACACGATCCGCGACGCATACGTCCCCGGCTCGCACCGCGCCGGCCTCGGCACCGGCGACTACGGCGCCGCGCTGCGTCTGGCGGCAAGCCGCGGGCTGCTCGCCGTCGTGCAGAATCCCTTTCTCGAGTTCCAGCGCGACGGCCACGTGTTCACGATCCGGTACCAGCCGGACATGGATTGGCGGGCGGAATACGGTCCGTTTGCGAGCGACCGGGGGCTGCTCGCGCCGGTGCGGCTCTCCGGCCGCTACGTCCCGGCGCGGATGCTCCCCGAGTGGCGGCTCGGCCCCGTGGACACGACGCCCGGCATGGACGAAGCCGAGGTCGAGACCTTCACGGATATGGTCCGTGCGTTCCTGATTCATCCGCCAGCGCACCCGCTGACCATTTTCGTCGGCTGGACGGCGAACGACTACCAGATCGACGTGGCGACCCCGGCGGGCCAGGACGAATACACGCGCCTGCTCGACCGCGCGGCGGGGTTGGGCGCCGGGTACGTGCTGTTCGCGCCCTCGAACTCCGCCCTGTCGCGCCGCGAGGAGAGCGTGGACGACTGGAGCTGGGAGCATGTGCTGTGGCTGGGATTGGGACAGAAGATCCGGAAGGGCGAGTGGGATCCCGCGACGGGCGTCGTTCCACCATCCGTGCAGGCGCTGCTCGACTATGCCCGGGGGCAGCACGTGAAGCTCGTCGCGTACGTCTATCCCGTGCTGCCGTTCGCGGGCAATCCCGCGTGGCTGGTGCGCGCGGCGGGGGATTCCACGCACCGGTTCGCGAGCCTGGGCGTGCGGGCGCTGCAGGACTGGCTCATCGACAAGCTCGTGGCGTTCCACCGGCGAACCGGCATCGGCGGGTACGCGTTCGATCACACCTTTCTCACCTACAACGGCACCAGTCGCTACGCGCAGTGGTGGGGGTGGCGGCGGGTGACGGAGGAGTTGAAGCGGCGCGTGCCGGAGATCGTGATCGACGGCCGCCAGGCGTACCAGAACTATGGCCCGTGGAGTTGGCTGGCGGGAAGCTATCCGCATCCCACGTCCACCGACGAGCAGCCGGAGAGCTTCGTGCCGTTTCCCGATCTCTCGTTCGACCGCGTGTCGGCGGACCGCGAGCGGTACACCGCGTACCGCTACCGGCTGTACGAGTTCGCGCCGAGCGAGATCGTGCCGGGCTTTATCGGGCATCAGACCTCGCGCGCGGACGACAGTGGCGACATGCCGAGCGAGCGGACGCGGGATCGCGGTGTGGTGTTGACGCGGTTCCGGGCGCGCGACTGGGACTATCTGGGGTGGCGGTATTCGTTGATCTCGTCGATCGCCATCGCGGGGTGGAACAACGTCATCGACATGATCCCGGCCCGGGACTCGAGCGAACACGCCTACTTCTCTGCCGCAGATCAGGCGTGGTTCCGCCACTGGATCGCGTGGGCCGACACCAACCGGGAGTACTTGCGGCACTCGCGGCCGATCCTGGGGCAGCCCGCGATCGGAAAGATCGACGGCACCGCCGCGATGCTGGGAGATCACGGGTTCGTGTTTCTGTTCAATCCGAACGCACGGCGCCTGACGGCGACGCTGACGCGCCAGGAGCTGGGCCTCGCAGCCGGGAGCTTTTGGCTGCGCGAGCTGGGGGAGGAGGGGCTAGGGGCCAGGGTTTGGGGGCTAGGGGACACGATTTCCATTTCCGTCGAGGGCGAGTCCTATCGGGTGCTGGCGATCGCGCCGGTGGGGCGCCGAGTCGCGGCGCCGCCGGCACCACTCGCAGCCGTATCGTTCAATCGGCAGATCGGCGTCGTGGACTCGTCGTTCACAGGGGGCTCGTTCGCCGCGACATTCAGCGTGCCGCGCTGGGTGTTCGATCAACTGGCGGCGCGGCGACGGGCGTGGCCCATCCCGTGGACGGCGGCTGATTCCGTCGCGACCTGGCTCGTGCCGGAACGGCTGCTGTTGTTCGTGCAGATCGCGGAGCCCGACGACGCGTGGACTGCGAGCCTGCGGATCGACGGGCGGCCGGTGGAGCTCGAGAAGGCCTATTCATCGATACGGCGCGTGCCGCGGGATTTCGTGGGGTTCTGGGCGGATATTTCGGCGCTATCACCAGATCCAACTCACACGCTGGAGCTGCAGTTGCCCAGCATGAAGCTGGGTCAGCTCCAGGGCGTCTTTCTGGAGAACGTGGAGCCCATGGGGCCGCTACCCTAGGCATCACACGAGACGCGACCGAATGTTGATCTCCGACGTGAGCGTGCGGTGGACCGGGCACTTCTCGGCGATCTCGAGGGCCTTGACCCGCTGCTCTTCGGTGAGGTCCCCATCCAGGGCGATCTCGCTCTCGATCCGATCGAGCATGCCCTGTCCGGTTTCACATTCGGCACAGTCTTCGGCGTGGATCCTCGAATGGCGCAGGCGCACCGTCACGCCAGTGAGCGGCCACTGTTTCCGTCGCGCATACAGCGCGATGGTCATGGATGTTCAGGCGCCGAGCGCAGCCAGCAACAATTCGTAGGGTCCAGGCCCTCGGTCGGTTCCCCCGGAGGAGACCGGCTCGTCGGCGATCAGCCGGTGACGCCCCGCCGTAATCTGCTGGACGAATCCCTCGGCGCCGCCGCGCACCACGACCAGACCTTGCTCCATGTCGACCATGACGCCACCTCGTGTTTCTGCGTGAAGGATGTGAATGTCACAGGGTTGAACAGTACCGGCCCCGCGGGACTTGCGGCAGGGCCGTAGGGCAAGGTAGCTTGCTCGTATCCAGTAATATCGAGTATGAGCCATGGCCCTGAGCCGGATCTCCATCACCTTGCCCCGCGACGTCCTGGTGGCCGCCGATCGGCGGGCGCGCGCGCTCGACCGCTCCCGCAGCTGGCTGATCGTGGAGGCGCTGCGGGCGTATCTGGCGACGCCGGCCCGCTCCGCCAGTGCGGGGGTACGGGAGCCCGACGCGCCCGTGTACGCTGCGCGGGAGGTCGCGGACGCCCGCCGGCAGCACCTGGCGGCGGATCTCAAACGCTCGCCGGCGGAGCGGCTCCGGCGCGCCGAGGAGCTCGCCCGCCTCGCTCGGCAGGTCAGGCCCCGGCGCGGCCGACGGCAGCAAGTGATCGGATTCGACTCCTATGAGGATTTCTACGAATGGAAGAAGGCGCGCCTCGCCGGGGCGTGACCCCGCGCGTCATCGCGGCACAGGTATGCGCGACGCTCAATCGGTCGGGGGCGAAGTACCTCGTGATCGACGGCGTGGCGTGCATCCTGCACGGCTACGCGCGTACGACGGAGGACGTCGACATCCTGATCGAGCGCACGGAGGCTAACGCCGGGCGCGTGCTGGCGGCGCTCGCCCGGGTGGGTTACGGCTTTGCAAGCGAGTGGGCGGCGGCCGAGATCCTGAAGCGCCCCATCACCGTGATCGGGGACGACCCCGCGGTGGACGTCTTCACTGTCGCGTGGAAAGTGAAGTACGAGCAAGCGGCGCCTCGCGCGGAGGTGGTGGATGTGGAGAGCGTGCGCATTCCGCTGATCGCGCTCGACGATCTGATCGAAACCAAGCGCACCGGCCGGCTTCAGGACGCCGCCGACATCGAGGTGTTGGAGGAGATCAAGAGGCTGAGAGGCTTCGTGGCAGCTCATTCACGGGAGGTGTGAAATGGCGTCGGTCTCCGTGATCGCGGCATTCTGTCTCGGAGCGGCCCCACTCGTTGCAGGGGAGACGCAGGCCCAAACTGTGCGAGCACCGCGGTTCGAAGTGGATCCCTTCTGGCCGAAACCACTCCCGAACCACTGGATCCTCGGATCGGTGGTCGGCGTGGCCGTGGATTCCCGAGACCACGTCTTCATCGTCCATCGACCGGCAACCGTCCAGCAGAACGAGGCCGGCGCCCGGGCCAATCCCCCGATCAGCGAGTGCTGCGTCCCGGCGCCACCAGTCCTGGAATTTGACCCCGCAGGCAACCTGGTGAGCCAGTGGGGCGGCCCGGGCGCTGGGTATGACTGGCCGGCGTCGGAACACGGCATCTCCGTGGACCGCAAGGGCAACGTGTGGCTGGGTGGGAACGGCGCCACCGACCGCCAGATTCTGAAGTTCAGTCACGAAGGACATCTGGTGCTGCAGGTCGGCAAGCCGGGTGAGGGCGCGAACAGCAGCAGCACCACCGACTTCGCAGGCGCGGCGATGATCTCGTTCGACGAGCGCGCCAGCGAGGCGTATGTCGCAGATGGATACCGTAACAAGCGGGTGGCGGTCGTCGACATGACAACCGGCCGGATCAAGCGCTTCTGGGGCGCCTACGGCAACAAGCCGGACGACACTCGGGCCGCACCGTACAACCCGGCGGGCCCGCCGGCCCAGCAGTTTGGGAACCCGGTTCACTGTGTCATGGTGTCGGATGACGGTCTCGTTTACGTCGCCGACCGCCGCAACGACCGCATCCAACTGTTCCACACGGATGGGACGTTCATCAAGGAGAAAACCATCGCGCCCCTGACGTTGGGCGAGGGCTCAGTGTGGGAGATCGCCTTCTCCCGGGATCCCCGGCAAGCGTACATGTACGTGACCGACGGGAGAAACGAGCGGGTGTACATCCTGGATCGGCAGTCGCTCGATATCCTGACCAGCTTCGGCGACGGCGGCCGCCAGCCCGGCCAGTTCTTCGGTGTGCACAGCATCGCGACTGATTCGAGGGAGAACATCTACACCACCGAGACCTACGAAGGGAAGCGCCTCCAGAAATTTGTCTTCAAGGGCGTGGGACCGGTCTCCGGCAAGAACCAGGGCGTGGTGTGGCCTAAGCCGTAGATCTCCCCCGCGCTTCGACGCAGTCGATCGAGTCGAGCGACTCCTACACGTTCGGTCACTGGAGCGGCTTGACGCTGCGCCCGCCGCAGCGCCATTTCTCCCGCAGCGTGGTGCCCCAAGCGCGCCGAGCCGAACCGCGACCAAGGCTGACCCAATGTTCCCGGAAGACGAGAGCCTCGCCGCAGCGCTAGCCGACCGCTACCGCCTGGTGCGCCCCCTGGGCCAGGGGGGCATGGCCACGGTCCATCTCGCCGAGGACCTCAAGCACCACCGCAAGGTCGCCGTCAAGGTGCTGCGACCCGAGCTCGCTACGTCGATCGGGCTCGAGCGCTTCTCGCGCGAGATCGAGATCGCGGCCGCGCTCAGTCACCCCCACATCCTCGCCGTGCACGACTCCGGGGGAGCGGCCGGCGTGCTCTACTACGTGATGCCCTACGTCGAGGGGGAGTCGTTGCGCGATCGGCTGTCGCGCGAGAGCCGGCTGCCCCTCGAGGAAGCACTGCGGATCACACGGGAAGTGGCGGACGCGCTGGGCTACGCACACCACCGGGGGCTGATCCATCGCGACATCAAGCCGGAGAACATCCTGCTCCAGGCGGGCCACGCCGTGGTGGCGGACTTCGGGATTGCGCGGGCGATCACCGCCGCCGCTGCGGGGGGCACGCTGGGCAGGACGCTGACGCTGCCCGGCATGCCGATCGGGACGCCGGACTACATGAGTCCCGAGCAAGCGCTCGGAGAGCGGGAGCTGGACGGTCGGTGCGATCAATACGCGCTGGCGTGCGTGCTGTACGAGATGCTGGCGGCGCGGCCGCCGTTCACCGGGCCCTCCATGGAGCGCGTCTTGTTCCAGCATCTCACGGTGCCGCCGCTGCGGATCACGGAGCTCCAAGCCGATGTGCCGAAGCCCGTGGCCGCCGCGTTGGCCCGTGCCCTGGCCAAGGCGCCCGCCGACCGGTTCAGCGACATGGCGGCGTTTGTCGCCGCCCTGAGTGCGCCCGCCGGCCCGGAGGGCGCACCGCCCCCTGCCCAACTCACGTCGTTCATCGGCCGCGAGCGCGAGACGGCGGCCGTCCAGGAGCTGCTCGCCGGCACGCGGCTGCTCACCCTCACCGGGGCGGGCGGCAGCGGCAAGACCCGTCTCGCCCTCGAGGTGGCGAGCCGCGTGGGCGCACGCTACCCGGACGGTGTCGCCTGGGTCGAGCTCGCCCCCTTGTCGAATCCCGAGCTCGTCCCGCACCACGTCGCCGACGCGCTGGGCGTGCGCCGCGACGGCATCCGATCGGCCGGGGAGGCCCTGCTCGAGGCGCTGCGCGATTGGGACGCGCTGCTGGTGCTGGACAACTGCGAGCATCTGGTCGAGGCCTGCGCCCGGCTGGCGGACTCGTTGCTGAAAAGTTGCCCGCGGCTCCGCATCATGGCCACGAGCCGCGAGGCGCTGGGGATCGGCGGCGAGCGCGCCTGGCTGGTGCCGGCGCTCACGCTCCCGGAGGCCGGCAGGCCGGTCACGCGCGCCGTGGCGGCCGCGAGCGAGGCGATCCGGTTGTTCGTCGAGCGGACCCAGGCGGTGCGGCCCTCGTTCGCGTTAGGCGACGAGAACGCGGCCGCGGTCGCGCAGATCTGCCGCCGCCTCGACGGGCTGCCCCTCGCCATCGAGCTGGCCGCCGCGCGGGCCCGCGTGCTCGATCCCCAGCAGATCGCCGCCAGGCTGGACGACGTGTTCGGGTTGCTCTCCTCGGGCAGCAGGACGGCCCTGCCGCGCCAGCGCACCCTGCGCGGCGCGATCGAGTGGAGCCACGCGCTGCTCACCGAGCCGGAGCAGATTCTGTTCCGGCGGCTGGCGGTATTCACCGGGGGGTTCACGATCGACGCGGCAGAGGCTGTAGCTGCGGGAGGGGCGATCGCCGTTCTCGACCTACTGGACCTGCTGAGCGGGTTGGTGGACAAGTCGCTCGTGTTGCTCGAGACCGAGGCGCTCGAGGCGCGGTATCGCATGCTCGAGACGATGCGGCAGTTCGCGCGGGAGCGGCTCGACGCGGCGGGTGAGGCGGGCGAGCTGGGGCGCCGCCACGCGCAGTTTTTCCTCGCCCGCGCGGAGAGTGCGGAGCGGTTCCTCTCAAACCAGTCCGAGGGGTGGCAGGAGCGGCTGGCGGAGGACCTCGGGAACTTGCGGGCGGCCGCCGACTGGTTCGAGCAGGATCCCGCCGGCGGAGAGGACTCGCTGCGGCTCGCGACCGCACTGCACTGGTTCTGGTTCGGGCTGGGGCACTATCGGGAAGCGCGCCGGCGCCTCGAGGCGGCACTCGCGCGGACCGGCGGCGGGCGCACCCGGGCGCGGGGACGCGCGCTCTCCTCGCTCGTGACGTATCGGGTGCTCCAGGGCGAGCGGGTCGAGCTCCGTCCGCTGGCCGAGGAGAGCGCGGACATTCTGCGGGAAACGGCCGGCGCGTCGGCGGATCTCGTGTGCGCGCTCGTCGGGCTGGGGCAGTCCCGTCTGCTTGCGGGCGATCTGGAACCCGCGGCCGGCGTCCTGGCGGAGGCCGTCGCCCTGGCGCGGACCGTGAGCCCGCGGTACTGGATCACCTACGCGCTGTACTGGCAGGGTGTCGTGGCGCAGGCGCGCGGCGACTTCGCGGCGGCACGGGCGGCGTTCGACGAGGGGGTCACCCTCGGTCTCGAGGATGGCTTCAACCAGCCCATCGCGCACCTCGCCACGATGCGGGGCCGGCTCGCGCTCGCCGAGGGCGACAGCGAGGGCGCGCTCCGCTGGTTCGCCGTCGCGCTCACGCCGCTCAAGCGGATGCAGAACCACTGGTCCACGATCATTCTGGCGGAAGACCTCGGCCGGATCGCGGCCGAGCGGGGCGAGCACGAGCGGGCCGCCCGGTTGCTCGGCGCCGTGGCCAACCTCCGCGAGGAAGCCGGGGCCGCCCCGCTGCCGCCAGAGCGCGAGGCCCTCGACCACCTGGCCGAGTCGGTCCGCGCCAACCTCGGCGCCGCGGCGTTCGAGACGGCATTCCGGGCGGGGCACGCCCTGAGCCTGAGCCAGGCCCAGGACCTCGCCGAGACGATGGTAGGGAAGCCGGGGGCCGTGGCGCGCCCGGCCGTCCCCTCGGTGTTGCGAGTCAACGCCTTGGGCCCCGTCGAGATCTGGGTGGACGGCCAGCAACTCCCGGCCGCGGCATGGAGCGATGCTAAGGCGCGCGAGCTGCTCCTGTACCTCCTGTGTCACCCGGCGGGGCGCACACGCGACCAGATCGGGCTCGCGTTGTGGCGCGACGCCTCGCCCGCTCAGCTAAAGAACGATTTCCACGTCACGCTGCACCAGCTGCGCCGCACCCTGAGCCGGCCCGAGTGGATCGTGTTCGAGGAGGAACGTTACCGGATCAACCCGCGCCTGGCGGTGGAGTTCGACGGCCTGCAGTTCGAGGCCGAGCTGCGGGCGGCACGAGCGGCGTTCGCCAAGACGGAGGACGCGGCGCCGCTCGCGCGCGCCCTGGCGCGCTACCGCGGCGACTTCCTCGAGGATGCAGGGGCGGAGGCAGGCGACTGGCACCTGGAGCACCGGGAGCGCTGGCAGCGGCTGTACGTCGCGGGCCAGGAGGCCGTCACGACCTCGCGCCGGGTTCGGCCGGAGTCTTGACGACGCGCGGGGGCGGCGTCTATTAGACTGACCTCGTGGAGGGTTGCCATGCCAAAGTTCGTGATCGAGCGTCACATCCCGGGCCTGGGGAAGTTGACGCCTGCCGAGTTGAAGGCCATTTCGCTGAAATCAGTAGGCGTGCTCAGGGAGATGGGCCCGCAGATCCAGTGGCTGCACAGCTACGTCACCGAGGACAAGCTCTACTGCGTGTACCTGGCGCCGGACGAAGCTGCGGTGCGGGAGCACGCCAGACGCGGCGGGTTTCCCGCCGACCGCGTGATGGCCGTGCGCCGGCTGATCGACCCGGGCACGGCCGAGTAGCGGGATCGACGGTCAACCCGCGGTCCAGGTCAAGCCGTAATCGATCACGCGCTGCAGCGGCATAGTCGCGCCCTCTGTCCACACCTGCTGCGCCGCCGCGGGCCCCACGGCGGCGCGTGCCTGCGCCAGCAACCGCTCCAACTTCGGTCGTTCATCGGGCGGCAGGCGGGCGCCGAGCGCCTCGCGTAACGCCGCGGCGGCGCCGGCCAGCCGCAGCGCACGCTCCTGCTTGCCGTCGACCACCGCGGCGCACGCGAATTCCTCCAGCAACCGTGCGATCCCACGCCGGTAGCCCAGCTCGCCGAAAATCCCGATGCTCTCGCGATACCATGCCTCGGCGCTCTGACGATTGCCTTCGTCGCGCGTGAGGTGGCCGAGGTCCGCCAGCGAGCTGGCGATCCCCCAGCGGTCGTCCAGGGCGCGAAAGATCGCCAGCGCCTGCTCGCAGAATGCGCGCGCTGCGGGCCTGTCGCCCTGCTCGCGGGCGACCTGGCCCTGGTGATTCAGGCTCCAGGCGACGCCGGCCTCGTCGCCCAGCTCGCGGAAGATCGCGAGCGATTGCTCGTAGAGTGACCGCGCCCGCGGGCGATCGCCGCGGATCGTCGCAAGGCTCGCCAGGTTGCTGAGCGCACGCGCGACGGCCCCCCGGTCGCCCAGCCCTTCCCACGCCGCGAGACACTGTTCGAACAGCGACTGCGCTCGCGCATGGTCGCCTTCATCCAGCGCGGCCGCCGCCAGGGCGTTCCGGCACACGACGCTTCCCCACGGGTCGGCGCGCTCGTCGTAGATCGACAGGCCGTCCTCGACCAGCTCGCGGGCTGCCCCGTAGTCGCCTTGCTCGACGGCCAGGACGCCGGCGGCAAACAGCGCCCGCGCCCGCTCCTTCGTGCGCGCCCGTGCGTCCGGGAGCTCCAGTACCGTAACCAGCCGCCGGCGGCCCTCCGCCAAGTGTTCACGGGCCTCCCAGTAGCGGAACAGCGCGGCCCCAAGCCGGAGCGCCCACTCGGCTCCGCCGATCGCCACGAGCCAGTCGAGCGCCTGCCGGAAATTGTCGTGCTCCGCGTCGAACCGCGCCAGCCAGAGCGCGCGCTCCGATCCCGTGAAGGAAGCGTCGCCCTCCTCCGCCAGCACGAGGCAGTACGCGGCGTGGGCACGCCGGACCTCATTCCCCTCCCCGGACGCGTCGAGCTGTTCGATGGCGTATTCGCGAATCGTATCGAGCATCGCGAAGCGCGCTTCGTCCGCGGTCCCCCCACTCTCGCGGAGCAGGCTCTGGCTCATCAGCGACCCGACCCCTTCGAGCACATCTAGCCCGAGATCGCGGCGCGCGTCGCAGACCGCTTCCGCCGCTTCCAGCGTGCAGCCGCCGGCGAACACCGCCAAGCGGCGGAACAAGGTCTGCTCGTGGGACGAGAGCAGGTCGTAACTCCAGTCGATCGCTGCCCGCAGGGTCTGCTGGCGGGCGGGCAGATCGCGCGCGCCGCCGGTAAGGAGCCGCAGGCGGCTCCGCAGCCGTGCGAGCATCTCGCTGGGCGGCATGACGCGGACTCGCGCGGCCGCAAGCTCGAGCGCGAGGGGGAGACCGTCGAGTCGCGCGCAGATCTCGGCGATCGCGCGGGCGTTATCGGGGGTCAGCGCGAAGTCGGAGCGCGTGGCCGTAGCCCGCTCCACGAAGAGCGCGACAGACGGACATGTGGAGAGCGAGACGGGATCCGCCGCGTCACGGATGTCGGGCAGCGCCAGCGGCGGTACGGCGAACTCGTGCTCACCCGACAGGTTGAGCACGACGCGGCTGGTGGCCATCACTTTTAGGGTCGGGCACGCGGCGAGCAGGGACGCGATGTCGCCGGCGGCGTCGATGACATGCTCGAAGTTGTCGAGCAGCAGCAGGACCCGACCGTCGAGTGCGCGCACATGGTCCGCCAGCGCGTCGAGAACCGGACGAGCACCGATGTCCCGAACCTCGAGCGCCCGATTCACCGCGGACCAGACGAGAGCCGCGTCGTTGATGACCCCGAGCGCGACGAAATACACGCCGCCCGTGAACTCGGGTGCCACTTCGACCGCCGCCTGCACCGCGAGGCGCGACTTCCCCGCGCCGCCCGGGCCCGTCAGCGTGACCAGCCGCACCGCGTCCCGTTGCAGCAGCGTCACGAGCGCGATCAACTCGGCGTCGCGCCCGATCAAGCGTGTCGGTGGCGCCGGCAGATTGTGCGAGCGGTGCGCCCGTGCCGTCCGCTCGAGGGCCGGCGCGGTGGGTTGGGCGAGGGCGGCAGCGAAGGCCGCCGCTGTGGGATACCGATCCGCCGGCGTCTTGGCGAGCGCGCGCTCTAACGCCTGGGCGACCTCGGGCGGAGTGCCGGGGCGCACGCCGGTCACGGCCGGCGGATCGGCGATGAGATGCTGGCGCACGATGCTCTCCGCCGTGGGGCCCACGAAGGGCGGCTGGCCGGCCAGCATCTCGTAGAGCATGCAACCCAGACTGTAGATGTCGCTCCGCCCATCCAGCTCTGTGCTCCCCACGCCTTGCTCGGGGCTCATGTACAGGGGCGTTCCCACCGCGAGACCGGTCTCCGTCAGTTTGTCGCCAGCCGCCGCGTTGATCGCGCGGGCGATGCCAAAGTCCGACACGACGGCGTGACCCGATTCGAGGAGGATGTTCTCGGGCTTGATGTCGCGGTGCACCACGCCCTGGGCGTGGGCATAGCTCAGGGCATCCGCGACCTCGCGCCCGATCTGCACGGCATCCTCCAGCGGCAGCTGTCGCTCGCGGGTGAGGCGGTCGCGCAGCGACTCCCCTTCGACGTACGGCATGACGTAGTACAGGAAGCCCGCAGCCTCGCCCGAGTGGTGCAGCGGCAGGATATGTGGATGGGTGAGTCGGGCGGCGAGGTTGATCTCCCGGAGGAATCGCTCGGTGCCGAGAGACGCCGCGAGCTCCGGCCGCAGGACCTTCAACGCGACGGGGCGATCGTGCTTCACGTCGCGGGCGAGGTACACGATCGCCATACCCCCGTGACCGAGCTCGCGCTCGATCGCGTAGTGATCAGCGAGGGCGGCACAAAGGCGGTCCCGCTCATCTGCTTGCATTCCGATTCAAGCTACAGGGCGGCGCAAGACTCACAACGCGGTGAGCTAGCGGCCCGGGGAATGGAATCCCATTATAGAGACAGTGGCTGACGCTCTTCCTCGCCTCAAAGCAGCTCTCGCCGGCCGCTACACGATCGAGCGCGAGCTCGGCCAGGGTGGCATGGCCACCGTCTACCTGGCACGAGACGAACGGCATGACCGCCGGGTCGCCGTCAAGGTGCTCCGGCCGGAACTTTCCGTAGAGCTCGGGCCGGATCGGTTCGTGCGCGAGATCCACCTGGCGGCCCGGCTCAACCATCCGCATATCATGGCGCTCTTCGATTCGGGCGAGGCCGGCGGGTTCCTCTATTACGTGATGCCGGTGGTGGAGGGGGAGTCGCTGCGCGAGCGGTTGCAACAGGCGAAGCGACTGCCGGTGGAGGACGCCACGCAGATCGCGCGGGAAGTGGCGGACGCGCTCGACTACGCCCATCGCCACGGCGTCGTGCACCGCGATATCAAGCCCGAGAACATCCTCCTGCAGGATGGACATGCGGTGGTAGCGGATTTCGGCATCGGCAAGGCGGTGACTGCGGCAGCGAAGGGTGCCGCCGCGATCACGCGCACGGGCGTGACCGTTGGTACGCCTGCCTACATGAGCCCCGAGCAGGCAGCCGGTGAGGAGACGATCGACGGCCGGAGTGACCTCTACAGTCTCGGCTGCGTGTTGTACGAGATGTTGGCGGGTGAGCCGCCTTTCACCGGTCCCACAGCCCAGGCGGTGATCACGGCGCATCTCACGGCAACGCCCCAACTGGTCGGTGAGCTGCGGCCCGACACGCCGCCCGCGGTCGCGGACGCGATCGCACGAACGCTCGCCAAGGACCCGAACGCACGCTTCCGGACCGCCACTTCGTTTCGTGACGCCATCGGTGCGCCGGCAACCGCCGCCGCTCCTCAGCACGCTCACCCGTTGCGCGTGGCCGGGCTGTACGGACTCGCCGCGGCGCTCGTACTCGGCCTGGCGTATCTTCTCACGATCGAGCTAGGGCTGCCGAATTGGGTGATCTCGGGCGCATTCGCCCTGCTGCTCGTCGGTCTCCCGATCGTGATCGCGACCGGGCTCGGGCTGTCTCGCTGGCTCACCTGGCAACGGACGCTCGCCGGCCTAGGCCTGGCGTTTGGCGCCCTCGGTGTGGGAGCCGCGGGCTACATGGCCATGCGCCTCCTCGGGATCGGCCCGGTGGGCACCTTGGTCGCATCCGGGGTGCTCAAGAATCGAGAGCCCCTCATCCTCGCCGACTTCGTGAACCGTGCGCCGGATTCGACGCTCGGGCCGTCGCTCAGCGCGGCGTTTCGGGTGGACCTGTCCGAGTCGCCCAGCGTGCGGCTGATGGATGCGGTGGCGATCGCCGACGCGTTGCGCCGGATGGAGCGTCGCGCCACCACACCGCTCGACCCCGGGCTCGCGCGCGAGATCGCGCAACGGGAGAATGTGAAAGCCGTCGTCCGGGGCGATATCGATCCACTGGGGAGGGGCTACGTGCTGTCCGCGAGCCTCATCGCCGCTGCGGACGGCCACGTGCTCACGGCCTTACGCGAGACGGCCGACAACGATGCCGCTTTGATCGGAGCCGTGGACCGCCTGTCGCGGAAGCTCCGGGAACGGATTGGGGAGTCGCTCAAGTCGATCCGCGCCGCCCCGCCGCTCGAGCAGGTGACGACGGCGTCGCTCGACGCCCTGCGGCGGTACAGCGAGGGAGCCCGCGCCGAGCAGGAAGGGGACTGGGAGCGCGCGGCCGCGAGCTACCGGGACGCGAGCGCGCTGGATACCGGGTTTGCGACGGCCTTCTGGCGGCTGGCCGTCATGCTGTACGACGCTCGGGCGTCCGACAGCGCGTTCGCGGCGGCCATGACGGAGGCGTTCCGGCATCGCGACCGGCTGCCGGAGACCGAACGCTATCTCGCCACCGGCCGCTACTACGAGTACTACGCGCGGGCCGACGACGGCTGGCACAAGGCCAGCGCGGCCTACCGCTCCGTGCTCGAACGGGACCCGGACAATATCATCGCCCTGAACGATCTCTCGCGGGTGTTGTTCGAGGGGCGACGATATCAGGAAGCGGAGACGCTCGCGGTTCGCGCCATGGGCCTGAGCCGGAGGATAGGTCCGTTCATCAACGCCGCACTCGCCCAGATGGGTCAGGGGCGCTACGCCGACGCGCAGGCGACAGTGGATCGCTTCGCTCGGATCGCGCCGCACAATCCTCTCATCCTGGCGGTGAGCTTCACGGTGGCAGGCTCGCGCGGTGACTACGCCGCCGCCGACCGAGACGTCCGACAGCTGCGCGCCGAGCAGCGCGAGAGCGCCGTGTGGCAGGCCGCCTCCGCCGCAGGCCTGGCGTGGCTGGACGAAGTGCGGGGGAGGCTCGGGCAGGCAGCGCGTGATCTCGATGCCTTCATGGCGGTGAGCGAGCAACGGGGTGTGGCGAGCAGCTACGTGGTGGGCGCCATCCGCCGGGGCCTGCTCGACCTGCGGTACCGCCATCGACCGCTCGCTGCTTTGAGCGCTGTCGAAGCGGCCCTCGGGCGCCACCCCTTGAGCTCGATACCCACGTTGAACCGGCCGTACTCGGCGCTCGCCGCGTTCTACGCCGAGGCCGGGCGGCCGGAGGCGGCGAGGCGACTCCTGGCCGAGTACGAACGCCTGGTTCCCGAGCGAACGCGCCGAGGCCATCCTGGGCAACTCGCGGCTGCGGCAGCCATTGCGCTCGCCGAGGGGCGAGTGCGGGACGCCATTCTCGGGTATCGAGCGTGGACCGAGCAGGCTGAAAACCCAGCCGACGGGCTGTTCGAGCTCGCGACCGCCTACGAGCGTGCACGCCAACCCGACTCGGCGCTGGCCGTGTACGAGCGGAGCGTAACCGCGGGGGGCGTCAGGGCTCCGCTCGTGCTGTTTGATCCCGTCGACGCTCGCGCGTTCGCGGCGACGTTGCAGCGTCTCGGCACGCTGTACGCAGCGCGGAGTGACCACGCCAAGGCCCGCGACTACTATGGCCGCTTCGTGGACCTCTGGAAGGACGCCGACCCGGAGCTCCAACCGCTCGTCGCCGACGCGCGCGCCGCGCTCAAGCGGTTGCGCGAGGAGCCGCGAGAGGCGTCTCTCCGAACGCGTATACAATAGAAGAAGGCGCAGGCGGAGGAACCCGTGTCCCTGCAGGTAGTCCTGGCGGATGATCACCCGATGCTCCGGCACGGCGTCCGCGCCTTGCTCGAGCGGCACGGCGTCGAGGTGGTGGCGGAAGCGTCCGACGGCCGGATGGCGGCCGCCGCGGCGCGCGAGCACCACCCAGACGTCGCCGTGCTCGACATCATGATGCCGCTCTTGAACGGCATCGACGCGGCGCGCGAGATCGCCGCGACGTGCCCGGACACCCAGGTCGTGCTGCTCACCGCGCTCGACCAGGAGCGTCTCGTGACGGAGGCGGTGAGCGCGGGGGTTCGGGGCTTCGTGCTCAAGACCCAGGCCGAGGAGGACCTGGTGCAGGCGATCGAGCAAGTGTCGCGCGGGGGGTTCTACGTGGGCGGGGGTGTCTCCCGAGCCGTGGTGGAGGCCTGCCGCGCCGCTGCGGCGCAGGACCGCGGCCGCCTGACCCCCCGGGAGCGCCAGGTCGTGCAGCTCGTGGCGGAAGGGAAGTCCACCAAGCAGGTCGCCGCGCTGCTCGGGATCAGCCTCAAGACGGCCGAGTTTCACCGCGCGCGCGTGATGAAGAAGCTCGACGTGCACGACGTCGCGGGGCTCGTGCGCTACGCCATCCGCGAGGGCCTAATCGCGCCGTAGCCCGGGTCTTCTCCCACCCCCGCCAGGTGTTTCCCCGGTTTTGCGCGTCTCGCACCGGCCCCACATTCGAGCGTGGCCCGTCGCGTACCGTTCAGCCGTGCTCCCGTCCTGCTCGTCGCCAACGCGTTCGGCACGTGGCTCAGCCAGGCGCTGGCTAACCTCGTCAAGGCGCGGGGTTATCGCGTCCACTTCGTGTTGACGGGGCGCGAGTTACTGGACCAGGCGCCGGCGGTGCGCCCCGACGTCATCGTGCTCGATGCGGACCTTCCGGATCTCGACAGCATCGCGGTGTGCCGCACGCTGCGCCACAATCGCGCCGCCTGGGAGATGCCCGTCATCATGATCACGGCGACGCCCGCGACGAAGCAGCAGCGCCTCGCGGCGCTCGAAGCGGGGGCGTGGGACTACGTGAGCGTCTTGCTCAACCCGGAGGAGCTGACGCTAAAAGTCGACGCCATGACCCGTCTCAAGCTCGAGATGGAACGAGCGTTGGAGGAGAGCGCTGTGGACCCGGCGAGCGGACTGTATACGTTCCGCGGGCTCGAGCGGCGGGCACGCGAGCTGACTGCGGACGCGGTGCGGCGGCGCGCCCCGCTCGCCTGCGTGGCGCTCGGGCTAGAACTGGACCCCAAGGGCACGGGCGAGCGCGCCGCGGCGCTGCCCGCGGCGGCCGCATACGCCGGACAGGTCCTGCAGGCGAGCGGGCGGACGTCCGATTGCGTGGGACGTCTCGGCGAGGGGGAGTTCGCGGTGCTCGCGCCCGCGACCGCCCCCGAGGGCGCTGCACGGATGGCCCGGCGCTTGTCGCGGGTGATCGAGACGGCGGGACCCCGGCCCGCCGGTGTGCCGCCGCTGCGCGTGCACGCGGGATACGACGCCGTCACGGACGTGCATCAGACGCCGGTCGAGCCCGCGAGCCTGCTCGAGCACGCGGGCACGGCGCTGCATCAGGCCCGAGGGGGAGCCGGGGAGCGGATTCGAGCCTACAAGCCGTAGGCGCCCTCGACCCCCTAGCGACGACTGTTCACGAGGGCCTGGTAGACCAGCGTGGGAAACTTCCCGGCGATGTCGCTCCGGTTCGGCAGCTGGTTGATCATGAACACGATGACGAGGTGCTCGACCGGATCGACGGAGTACCCGCTGCCGTACGCCCCACCCCAGCTGAACGTCCCCACCGACGCCATGCCGTTGGCCCCGTAGCGCTCGGTGATCTGGAACCCAAACCCGAAACCGCGTGCCCCGGTCGAGTCGAACAGCATGCCGACCTGGTTGTGCGTCATCAGGTCCACGGTGTGCGGCGCCAGAATGCGCACGCCACCCAGCTCACCGCCGTTGCGCAGCATCTCGAGGAAGCGGGCGTAGTCGGCCGCGGTCGAGATCAACCCCGCGCCGCCCGCGAAGCTTTTGCGCGGACCGTCCACATAATTCCCCTGCCCGCGCGGGCCGTCCGGGGCGCGCCGCGCGTGATTCGTCGAGTCGCTCGCATACACGGTCGCGAGCCGGCCACTCGCGGCTCGGGGCACGAAGAAATAGGTGTCGTTCATCTTCAACGGACCGGTGATGCGGGTCCGGATCAGCTCGTCGAGCGGCATCCCGGACACGCGCTCGGCGACGCAGCCGAGGATGTCGGTGTTGTAGCCGTACACCCAACGCTCACCCGGCTGGGCGGTGAACGGCAGCGTGCCGAGCCGCTCGATCGTGGTGCAGATCGGCTCGTCCTTGTCGGCCGTGTACCAGCCCCAGCCCGCCGCGGGCCCGAGCCCCTTCGCGGCATAGAGCGGCGCGATCGGCCCGTCGGTGCCGTACGAGATGCCGGCCGTGTGCGTGAGCAGATCCCGGATCGTGATCGGTCGCGTCGCGGGCTTGGTGACGAGGCCGGTGTCGCTCTTCGTCGCGACGGTGGTGTGCGCGAACGCGGGGATGTGGCGGCTCACCGGGTCGCCCATCGCCAGCGCCCCCTCCTCCACGAGCGACAGGATCGCAACCGTAGTGAGCGCTTTGGTCTGGGACGCGATGCGGAACAGCGCATCCGTGGTCATGCGGCGCCCCGACTCCTGGTCGAGCCAACCGACCGCGTGCTGGTAGACGACGCGACCGTCCTGCAGGACCAGCCCGACCGCGCCGCCGATCTGGCCGGAATCGACGGACTGCTGCATGAAACGATCGATGCGCGCCAGCCGAGCGGGCGCGAAGCGAGGTTGGGTCTGTGCAGGGAGGCGCGCAGACGCGACCGAGAGCAGCGCAACCGCCAGAAGCCGAGTGCGATCCATGCGGGATCTTAACGCCCTCCTCGCGCAGCGGCGAACCGGGAATTTCGGCGCAGCACCGCTGGTCTTAGGTGTCGGGAGATGCTATTCCCCGAACCCTGCAGGAGGCCAGCTCATGGTGGCGTCGACGGTGGTATCGCAGATCCTCACGCGGTGGGCGCACCTCTACGGCCGTACGCCCGTGAGCGCCACCCTGACCTATCTCCATCTGGTCGGCATCCTGGTGGGCGGCGGCGTGGCCGTCGCGGCCGATCGCGCGTCGCTCCGGCTTTCGCCGGCGACGCCGGACTGGTCCAACGAGCTGACCCGTCTTGCCGGCGTGCACCGCTGGGTGGTGGCGGGCCTCGCTCTCATTTTCGCGAGCGGCGTGCTGATGATGCTGGCGGAGCTCGACAGCGTGGCGACCTCCGTCGTGTTCTGGACCAAGATGGGGCTCATCGCGTTGTTGCTGGGCAACGGCTACGTACGGATGCGAGCGGAAAACGCGCTCCAACAAGGCCTCGCCGCCGGATGGGGCCGGTTCCGACGGGCATCGGTCGCAAGCCTCGTGTTGTGGTTGGTCGTCCTCTTGGCCGGCACGCTGCTCCACTCCACCCTCTGATGTCGCCCGGGCCTCGGGAGTAGACCGCGCGGCCGCCGCAATTATTCCCGCAGGAATACGCGCTCCGGGCGCCGGGTCTCTGACATCGAAGGACACTGCTATCACACTCTCGCAGGAGGAGAATCGCGTATGTCGTACACACATGCCCCTTCGGTCCGCAACGCCAGGGCGCTGCTGCTCGCCGCCGTTGCGCTCGCCGGGGCCCCCGCGCATCCCGCCCCGGGCGACCCCGCGGCCGTCCGCGCCAAGCTGTCCGAATGGAAGGTGGAGCTGTCGCAGCGCACCATCGCCGCCGGGACCGTGACGTTCACGGTCGCGAACGTCGGGAGCATCCCGCACGCCTTCGAGGTCGAGGGACAGGGGATCGAGCAGGAGACCACCGTCATCCAGCCGGGGTCAAGCGCTACCCTGACGCTCACCCTCAAGCCAGGGACCTACGAGGTGTACTGCCCCGTGGGCAAGGACTCGCACAAGAAGCTCGGCATGAACACGCGCCTGACCGTCGTGGGCGGGACGCACTCGGGCTCGGCCGGCTACGGCGACTCCGACATGGGAGGGGTTCACTCGTCCCAGATGAGTGAATCGCCGGCGATGGGGGAGCACGCGCAGGCGATCCGGGTGAAGAGCGGCGGGCCCGTGATCCAGATCCTCCCCGGCCCGTTCCCGTTCCCCGACAGCGCGGCCCCGATCCTCAAGCAGTTCGGGGATGAGCGGGAGGGGCTCGAGTCGCAGGTGAAAAACGGGCCCTACTCGAACAACGTGACCCCGATTTCCGGCGCCTTCACGTTCACTGCCTGGGACAAGGGCGCGGTGCGCGACTCGGTGGATGGGGTGGCCGAGTTCAGGACTCAGGACGGCGCCCGCTGGCGGCTCGCGCTGGACCGTGTCCAGACGAAGGATGTCCCGCACCACCCGCGGTTCGGCGGCGTGATCCTCGGGCTGTACTACCACGGCAACACGGCGGTGCACACGCCGCTCGTGCCGACGATCAACAGCGCAGTCGCGCTGTGGGCGTTCGGACACCTGTACAAGGATGGCGCGCTCGTGACCGACAACGCCATGGTGCACGTGATGCTCTTGTCCCGCACTCGGCGCGACGGGGACTTCGCGCTCGCCTGCTGGGATTGCGCCAAGAACAAGATCGAAGAATTGCAGCTGCAAATCCTGCCCGGACCGGGCGAGCCGAAGTTCGACGCACCCGGCGGGTTCCTGTTCGTCAACTGGGAAAAATCGAGCTCCGCGAAGGCCGCGAGCTAGAGGAGGATGAACCGATGCATGTCCGCACAGCAGTCATGAGTCTCATCGCGCTCGCAGCGCTGTCGGGTTGCAGCGGCTACATGGCGGCCGGCCCATACGGGGGAGGTGGTGGAGATGGTGGAGGGGGTGGAGGCGGTGGAGGCGGGCCGGTCGGGTCGGTGGCGGTGGGGACCAACGGGCGGATCGTGTTCACCAGCGCCCACAACGGCACCGTCAATCCAGCGGTCGACACGGTGGCGGTAGGCAGCACCGTGACGTGGACGTGGACCAACAACCAGGGCGTGTCGCATAGCGTCCAGTCCCAGGGGGCGACTGCATTTACGAGCAGTCCGATCGTGAGTGCCAACGGCCAGACATACGCCGTCACGTTCGCCACGCCGGGGACCTACCAGTACGACTGCGCGGTGCACGGCGCGGCCATGAATGGTACCATCGTGGTCCGCTAGAGATTATGAAGGACCGCCGGCGCATGCCGAGCGGTCCTTCATGATTGGTCGTCCCCGCCTCCTGTCCGCTCAGCGCAGTTCTGTAGACATCGGCGGCGTCGGTCGATCACTGCCTCGAGCGTCCAGGACCTCGCGCACCTTCCGAGCCAACCCGTCGGGCCCGAAGGGCTTTTGCAGGAAGGCGAGCCCGGGCTTGAGCAATCCTTGGTGCACGATCGACGCGTCTGGATAGCCGGACACGTACAGCACTTTCATTTCAGGGCGGGTGGGCTCGAGCAGCAGCGCGAGTTCGTGGCCGTGCATGCCCGGCATGACGACGTCCGTCACCAGCAAGTCGATCTGCCCCTTGTGGCGCTCGGCCACTTGTAGAGCGTCGGGGCCGCTCGCCGCAGCAAGCACCGCATAGCCTCGGGCTTCGAGCATCCGCCGGGTGAGCCGGCGCACCTCGTCCTGATCCTCGACGACCAGAATGACTTCCGACCCACGCATCGTTGCCACCGGGACGTCGGGCGCGGCGACGGGCTCGGGGGCGCGGCCGACTCGGGGAAAATAGATCTTGAACGTGGTCCCGTGGTGCGGTTCGCTGTACGCCCAGATGTAGCCACTGCTTTGTTTGACGATCCCGTACACCGTGGCGAGGCCGAGGCCGGTGCCCTCGCCCGGCTGCTTGGTCGTGAAGAACGGCTCGAACAGACGCGCTTGAGTCGCCGCGTCCATGCCGATGCCGGTGTCGCTCACGGCCAGCAAGACGTATGGCCCCGGCCGCGCCGGAACGTGCCGGTCGGCGTAGCCCCCGTCCAGCTCGACGTTGCTGGTCTCGATCGTGATCGCGCCGCCCCTGGGCATCGCGTCGCGCGCATTCATCACGAGATTCAGGATGACCTGCTCCAGCTGGCTGGGGTCGGCGCGCACGGCCTCCAGAGAAGGTGCCAGCGCGGTGCGGAGCTCGATGTCTTCCCCGATGAGTCGCCGCAGTAGCTGCTGCGCCTCGACCACGAGCGCGTTCACGTCGACGACGCGCGGCTCGAGCACCTGCTGTCGGCTGAAGACCAGCAGCTGACGCGTGAGACCGGCGGCGCGCTGCGCGGCCTTCCGGATCTCGTCGACATCGTTGTGCACGCGCGAGGCCGGGACAACCTCCGCGAGCAGCAGCTCGCTGGTACTGAGGATCGCGGTGAGGATGTTGTTGAAGTCGTGCGCGATCCCTCCCGCCAGCCGGCCGATCGCCTCGAGCTTCTGCGACTGGCGGTACTGGACCTCGAGCCGTCGCATTTCGGTCAGATCGGCCGCGATCGCGAGCATGCCCGCCACCTGTCGGTCCGCGCCGTAGAGCGGCGCGACCGACAGGCTGATGGTCACCGGGGAGCCGTTTTTCCGCCGGTGAGTGACCTCAGCCCCTTTCACCGCCTCACCACGCAGCACGCGCTCGCGCACGGCGCGATCCCCGGCGTCTCCCTCCTGCGGCAGCGTCGGGAGCGGGCCATCCAGGACCTCGCTGGCGCGCCAGCCATACAGCGTTTCCGACGCAGGATTCCACGAGAGCACGTTGCCGGCCCGATCGAGCGCGTAGATCGCGAGCGGTGAGCTTTCGATGACCCCCTGGAGGTTTGCGTGGGCGTCGCGCAACGCCGTCTCCGCGCGCCTGCCTTGGGCGGCGACGGCGCCGAGGGTCAGCCCTGTGACCGCCAGCAAGCCGATGTACAACACCAGCGCGACGGCGGTACTCGGCACCGTCTGCATCGCGAAGGGGCCGCCGCCGCGCGCCGCGTGGCCGACCGCGATCAGAGCCACTACGAGCGTGGCCAATGACGCGCCCCGGGGCCCGATCCGCAGGGCCGCCCCGATCACGAGCGGGAACAGCAGATAGGGGTATTCGATTTGTGGCAGGAAGGACACGGGGAACAGCCGTCCGAGGACCAGCTCCGCAACGAGCAGGGCGCCGCCCGCAAAAAGAGCCAGCTCTACCGCCGGACGGCGTCCGACAAACCCATCTGTGTGCGTCGCCCACGAGAGCAAGACGGGCGCTACGACCAGCGCGCCCAGGTAATCCCCGCCCCACCACAGTCCCATGGCGGACGCCACTTGGCTGTGCGGCGGCAACGCGCCCGTCAACCACAGCGTGCCGACGCCGATGCCGGCGCTCGCCAGGGCACTGAGCGGTCCTGCGACGAGCACGAGCGCCCGGACGGCGACCAGGTGATCGAAGGCAACCCCATGCTCGCCCGCGAGCCGACGCATCAGGTACGCGCCCAACACGGCTTCCGCTGTGTTGCCGGCGGCAATGCCCGTCGCCGCGGTGAGTGGAACGGCCGTGGCGGCGTTGGCGAGAAGTGCGCCGAAGAAGACCGCGGGCCAGTACCGCGGGCCGAGCACCAGGAGTGCCGCGAGCGCGAGGCCGGTCGGCGGCCAGACTGGAGAGATGGACTCCCCGATCGCCGCGTATCGCAGGCCGACTCGCGCCACGACGAAATACGCCGCGGCGAGTACGACGGCCTTGATCACCCAAGGCCACACTCGAGGCCGCACCGACCGCTGGTTCATGGAGGCTGGAATTTAGCTCATGGAGGAGACGTATATTGTGACATGCACGCGAAAATGATCGCCGCCGCAGTCGCGTTGTTCGTCGCTTGTGAGCGACCAGTCGACCAGGCACCACCGGCCAAGCTGGCGGGCGTACGGGTCGTGGACTTGATCCCGGCCTCGCTGAGCGGGGAGACGTGGCAGGACGCCGAGCCGTTCCTCGCGCTGTACGCCTCCAACACGAAATTGATGGCGGCCTCCGCCTTCACGCCCAATCCCGGCGGGTCCGCCAGCGCGACGGCACCGATCTACGTCTCCGACGATGGGGGCGACTCCTGGACGCTCCGCAACACCCTCCCGAGCCAGGCGATGACGGCCGATATCACGCACGCGGTCGGGGGCAACCCACCGGTGTTGTACGCTGGAATCATGAAGGTGCCCGGCTTTCCCTTGAACGAGCTCAAGACCAGCGACTTCTTGTCGGTCGCGACGATGACGCTGCAGTCGTCGCGCCCCGACATCGATCAGCCTTTCGTCCGGACCACCGACGTCGCGAACGCTGATCGGGTGTATATCGGCCTCAATGACTTCGACGCACCCGAGGGGCGCACCGCCACGGTCGACGTATCGCACAACGGAGGGGCGACCTATACGTCCCGGAGAATCGAAACTCGCAATACGATGGGGCAGAACGGTCCGTCCGTCCGTCCCGCGGTCGCGCAGGATCACACCGTGTACGTGGCGTACTTCGGTTGGCGCTCGAACACAGGATCGGACGTGACGAGCGACGTGGTCGTGGTGCGCGACGACAGCGGCGCGACCGGCGCGACGCCCTTCCGGCACCTGCTCGACCCGTCGGACCACCTCCCCGGACGCCTCGTCGCGACCCACGTAACGATCCCCTGGTCGAACGCGGCCACGCTGGGACAGGAGCGCATCGGCTCGACGCTGTCGATCGCGGTGGACGCGCTGCACAGCGACAACGTGTACCTGGCATGGGCCGACCGCGTCGGGACGGGAGACATCTATACCGTGCACGTGCGGCGCTCGACCGACCGCGGCGCGACGTGGAGCGGCGACCTGCGCACCCTGACGAACGCCACGGACGCGAGCCTGGCCGTCTCCACCAACGGCACGGTAGGCCTGCTGTATCAGCAGGTTACGGGGTCCGGGGGCACCAGCCGCTGGGTCACCCGCCTGGAGCAATCCCGGGACGGCTTCGCGACGCACCAGGACGTCGTCCTCGCCACGGTCCCCGCCACGACGCCGACCTTCCAGTTCCTCCCCTACATCGGCGACTACAACTACCTCCTCACCCGCGGGAATCAGTTCCTCGGCATTTTCTCCGCCAACAATACGCCCGATTCCACTAACTTCCCCCAGGGCGTGGTGTATCAACGCCGGGTGGACTTCCCGACGCATCGGCTGCTCGATGGCGCGGGAGCTCCCGTGGCCGTCTCGATCGATCCATTCTTCTTCAGCGCCCCCGTTCTGCCATGATCAGACCGATCGCAGACCGGTCGCAGTGAGGGTCAGATGCACACTCGGTCCCCGATGCTCCTCGCGGTCGCGCTCGCGTTGCCCGGATCCGCGGCCGCCCAGCTGAGCCGGGCAGCGCTAGTGAAGCAGTCCGACATCATCTTCATCGGAACCGTCACGCAGGTCCACGCCGTAGCGGTCCCCGAAGTCCCCGCATCGGACCGGACGATCGTGGTCCGGATCGACCAGGTGCTCGAAAAGCCCGCCGCGGTGGCCCTGACGCCAGGCGACTCCGTCACGGTGCAAACCGTCCGGCCGGGCTCGCTGAAACCAGGAACGCAGGCGACGTTCTACACGACGGGCTGGATCTTCGGGCGGGGCGTGGCGGTGCGCGAGGTCGGCCACGAGCTGGGACACTCTCCGGTCGTGGCGGCGGACCAGCAGGAGGCAGTGGCGCGGGCTCGACACGAGGTGAACGACGCGGAGCTGCGGGCGCACATTCGGACGGCGGCCATGGTGGTCGCGGGCCGCGTGGAACAGGTGCGTCCGGCCGAGCTGACGCCCGCGCCGGCGCGCCCCAAACGGATCACCGAGCACGACCCCGACTGGCAGGAGGCGATCATCGCGGTCCAAGACGCCATCAAGGGCGCCCAGGCTGGGGATCGAGTCGTGGTGCGCTTCCCGGGCTCCTCCGACGTCGCCTGGGTCGGCACCCCGCGGTTCGCCGTCGGGCAGGAAGCCACGTTTCTGCTCCACAAAGACTCGACCACCGGCTCGCCATTCGCCATGGTAGCGGGCCAGTCAGTGCCGGCTTACACCGCCCTGCACCAGGTGGACGTGCTCTCCAAGGCGGACGCGCTGCGCGTTCGTGCCCTGATCAGGAAGCCATAGCCGTGCAGCCGGCCAAGGTAGAGGAGTTTCTGCAGCCCAAGGCCATGCTGACGCCCGGCATCGCGGGCGGCATCACGATGTTGATCGCCAATGCGCTGTGGGTCACCTTCAGCCTTCCGCCGCGCTGGACCTCGCTGGTGTTGAGCTTTCTGCTCGGTCTCCTCGTCTTCGTTGCCACGACACGGGCTCCGTTGTGGCAACGGGCGGTGTACTACCTCCTCAACTCGCTCATCATCTTCTCCGTCAGCATCGGCACGAATTATGTCGGGGTGGGCGTGACCCATCCGCCGGCACAACGCACCAACGGAGGTGAGCCAACCGGGCCGGCCGGGGCACGCACGTTCTTCGGCGACTGGCTGCGGATGAGGTCGTAGTAACCCCGAGACATTCGTAGTAAGGATTGATCCATGCCTGCCACCCATCCCACAGTACCGAGATTGGCGCTGGCCGGATGGGCGGTCTGCGTCGTGGCGGTGCGCGCCGCCGCACAGGACTGGACCCGCTTCGGCTGGGATGCCGGCCGCTCCAGCGCGCCGGGCGTACCGACGGGTATTACCGCGGCCAATGTCGCGTCGCTCGAGCGGCAGCAGGTTGCCATCGACGGGGCCGTGGACGCATCGGCCATCTACCTCCACGGCGCACGAGTGCAAGGGCGCACGGTCGACGTGTTCTTCGTCACCACGACGTACGGTAAGACGCTCGCCATCGATGCCGCCGGCGGCACGGTCCTGTGGGAGTACACGCCGCCGGACTACAACACCTGGGTGCGATCGTACCGGGTCACGACCGCGACACCGGTCGCCGATCCCGACCGGGCATTCGTGTACGCGGCCTCGCCCGACGGGAAGGTCCAGAAGCTGGCCGTCGCGGACGGCCACGCGGTGTGGAGCACGGCGATCACCCGGCTGCCGCGGCGCGAGAAGCTCGCGTCGCCGCTCAACTATTTCGCCGGCCACGTGATCGCGAGCACCGGTGGCTACGTGGGCGATGCGTCACCGTATCAGGGACATGTGGCAGTGCTGGACGGCGCGAGCGGCACGCTCGAGCACGTGTGGAATTCGCTGTGCAGCGACCGGCCCGGGTTGCTGGATCCCGCGTCCTGCTCCGAGAGCGGCTCCGCGGTGTGGGGCAAGGCCGGGGCAGTGATCGACTCGACGACCGGGAACATCTTCGTCGCCACCGGCAATGGGCGCTGGGATGGAAGGACCCACTGGGGCGACGCCGTGCTCGAGCTCGACACGGACGCCACCCGTCTGCTCGGCAACTACACGCCGGAGAACACCGAGGCACTGGACGCGCATGACGCGGACTTGGGCTCGACGTCGCCGGTGCTGCTGGGCGGGGGCCTGATCGCGCAGGGCGGCAAAGACGGATCGATCCGGCTGCTCGACTGGGGGGCGATGCGAGGGACCGTGCCGCATCGGGGAGGCGAGCGCCAGGTCGTCGCCACGCCGTCCGGGGCGGGTCTCTTCAGTGCGCCCGCGGTGCTGCGCAGCGCGGCGGCGACCTGGCTCTTCGCCGCCGACGACGGCGGCACGGCGGCGTGGACGCTCGTCGATGGTCAGCTGCGGCCGATGTGGCGAGCGGGGGACGCCGGGACGAGCCCCGTCGTCGCCGGCGGCCTCCTGTTCGTGTACGATCCCGGAGGGGGCGTCCGGGTGTACGACGCGCCGACCGGGCGCCGGATCGCGAAGCTTGAGTGCGGCCGCGGCCACTGGAACAGCCCGATCGTGGTAGACGGGAGGATCGCGCTCCCGGAGGGGAACTCGAACGATCACGCCACCAGCGGAATCCTCGACATCTGGCGGCTGCGGTGACGGAGTCCTAGACCCGGGTGCCCGGCGCGGCCAGAGAAGCGGACGGCGCGCCGGGGGCCGCGCCTACTGCTTGGCGGCGAGCTGTGACAGCTCCGCGAGGGTGGCCTTGTCATCATAGATCCCGGCTCCCACGACGTACGGCGTGCCTTTGGCAGCCAAGCCATAACTGAGCTTGCGGGATCCCTCCTTCTCGCCAGGCTTCGGCCACCAATACTCGACCCACACGCCGGCAGCCTTCTTCGCGGCATCGCACCAGCCTTCCGGGAACACGTTCTTCCCCTTGGTGTCCTTCAGCGCCGCGCTGCTTTGGCCCACGAGCTCCGGCTTGATGGGGTGGGCAGCGATGAGGTTCTTGTCACAGTCGATGACGAAGACGTAGGTGTCTTTCCACACCCACGGAGCGTGCTTCTGTTTGAACGCCGTCAAGTCGCCGGTCTTCGACAGGGTGCCGGCCGCTTTTCTCACCGTCGCGACGACTTCCTGGGCCGTGGCCTTTTCCTGCCCCACGGCAATCCGTAACGGAGCGACGATCGGAAGAACGGCGAGAGGGATGGCGAAGACGCGGTGGGCACGTTTCATGGGAACCTCCTAGGAGGGGACGAGCCGCAGACACCGTTCGTTGGGAAGCTGGAAAGGTACGCTCCTTTACCTGTGGCGGACAGATCTGAAGCCTTGGTGCGCGGTCTTGGTCAGGGCGTGGGGCGAGTGTGGGTACCCGCCAACTCCCCCAGCCGCTCGACCAGCTTCACCATCGCCCACGTATCGCGCTCGCAGTAGTTCAGGAGGTCCTGACGCACGCGATCGCGCTCCTGGCGCGGGATCTTGTCCGCCACGAACAGGAGGCGCGCGATCTCCACGCTCGCGACCCGGCCGTCCACGATCACCAGGTCATTGTACGTCAGCTCGGGGACGAGCGGCGTGAGTATGTATTTCAAGCTGAAGCTGCCCCGGAAGTCGGGGTGATAGACGCAGTTCCTCACCACCGGGTGCAGATCGATGAGCTTGGCCTCGAGCGCCGCGAGCTCGGCATCGAGCTCGGGCACCGCTTCTTGCAGCTCCCGGATCCGGGTCTTCTCGAACGCCGTGTACGTCGCGACGCGCTCGGCGTTCGCGGTGGCACGAACCATCGCTTCGACCAGCGGGGGGCGCGCGTCCCTCGGCCCCTCCGCGAGGAAGGCCGCGTGTGTGTAAGTCCCGTCCGGCTGGCGCTCGTGGTAGCTGAACTGGGCGGCGGCTTGCTGCCAGGGCGCCATCCCGGGCCAGACGGGGATGGCGCGGGCGATCGTCTCGAAGTCGAGGAAGCCCACCCGGGGCCCCGTAAAGGGTACCAACTCGCGCGCGAGCGTGGGCTCGACGATGAGGCACTCTGCGGCCATCGCCTTGAGCTGGCGCCGCTGGGTGAAATTGAGTTTATCCCGCGGCGGAAGGTCCTTCATCGACGAGATGCCGCGCGCGAGGTACGCCGCGGTCCGCTTGGGCCCCACTCCGGCGAGGTGCCGGATGTGGTCCGGCGCGTCGGGCCAGCAACGGTCCATGAACGGGCAGTCGCGCGGCTCGAAGCAGTGCAGTCCGACCGGGACGTCGGGGAGTGGGCCCGCGAGCATCTTCCGCTGCCGCGCGATCTCGACCGGAACCTGGGCGACGAACGCGGCGACGGGACCGGTGACGTCGGTCCGGGCGAACAGGTCGCCCGAGTCAGGGTGCCGGAACTCTTTATTGAGGTGGAGCACCTCGGCGGCCGTGATGTTCACGCCGCACGCCGCGGCGACGCGGGCCTGCACGGCAACGTCCGGGATGTGTTCGTCTTTCTGGGAGGAGGACGACTTCACTTCGGTGAGGCGGTACCCGTCGCCCTGCCTTTCGAGCACGTCGATGGCGACGAAGGTCTCGTCGGCGATGAAGGTCGCCTCAAAGACCGCCGGCGCGCCTTCGGCGAGCGCCTTTTGGGTCGCGGCGACGCGCGCGGCGCCGGCCGAGTGCGGCAGGTCGATCAGCACGCCCCCCGGATACCGCTGGCGGGCCGCTTCGCCCACCTGGCGGCCCTGGTCGAACAGGTCCTGCAACACCTTGTCGGGCTGCAGCTCGATGGCGTCGGGCTCGTGCACCTCCCACCAGAGCTTCTTGTGGCACTGGAGCCCCGAGGTGAAGCGGGACTTGGAGAGCCGGTAGGTAGCGCCGGATGGCTGGTCGTTCGGCACAGGTTTCAAAGCTCGCTCGGCCACCGCGGCGCGGTCCTAGTTTTCACGACCCCGAACACACCGGCGCGACGAGCGTAGCGGCCGTCGCTGCCAGTGGCCTCAGGTTGTTCTGCGCGAGCACCGCGTTGAACCCAGCGAGCGCCGCGCCATGGATCGCCAGCCACGTCGTCACCGCCGTCTTCAAGTCCCTGCACCCCGCCGCGTAGTCGCGCTGCATCGCCTCCGTGGGCGTCATGTCGCCGTTCTCGAGGGTGTTGATCTGGCCCACGAGATCGGCATTCACACTCACGAAGGTCGGCGGCGGTCGGACCCCGCCCCCGAAAAACCCGCGCCCGCCCTCCGGGTTGCCCCCCACCGCCGCGAGCGTCGAGTCGAAGGCCTTCGCCGCCGCCGCCACCGCGGCGGGGAGCGTCGCCGCCGTGTCGGCCGCGACCGCGGCGCGCAGCGCCGCGACCTGACGGTAGCCGTCCCACGATGCTCGCATGGCGGCGACGATCTTCATCTGTAAGTCGTATTGCGCGCGCACGTCCGGGGCCCTAGCGGGAGAGCGTGGATCGTTCTGCACGGTCAGCGACTGGGTGTAGGCAATGCCCGCGACCGTGAGTCGAAGCATGTAGACGCCCGGGGGCACGAGCGGCCCTTCAGGGGACGGAGGCGTCAGGCCCGGGTTGGCGTTGATCTCGAACGTGTGGGTCAACGCAGCCGGAGCCTCGGCCCGGAGGTCCCAATTCACCCGGTTGGTGCCGGCGTCGGTCGAGAGCGGCCGCTGGGTGGCGATCCAGAAATTGGGCTCGGGCGGCTGCGCGGCTTCCTTAACCGGCTCAATAGGGGCGCTCGAGAGGTGGCGCACCACGGTGCCGCCTGCGTCCAAGACGTCGAGCGAAATCTCCGCCGCGGGCTTGGACGCGAGATAGTAATAGATGAGCGCGCCGTCGGGCGGGTTGAGCGCGTGCGGCACCTCGGGCGGGAACGGCGTGTCCGCGCCCACGTTACGGCGCACACGCACGGCGTCCCCGGGCCCGAAGAGATGCACCGGGTCATGCGCCGTGGCCGCCGTGATCTGGCGCAGCGGCGAATAATCGTCCAACACAAAGATTCCGCGGCCATAGGTGCCGACCACTAGGTCGTTGCCGTGAATCACCATGTCGCGGTACGACGTGTTGGGAAGATTGAGCTGCAGCGACTGCCAGGTGTCGCCGTCGTCGAACGACACGTACATCACGCTCTCCGTACCAGCGAACAGGAGCCCCGCCTGTTTCGTGTCCTGGCGGATCACCCGGGCGAAGCTGCCGCTCGGCTGGTCCGTGGCCAGGCCGTTCACGATCGACGTCCAAGTCTTGCCGTAGTTGTGGGTGCGGAAGAAGTACGGCTTGTAGTCGCCGGTCTGGTGCAGGTCGGCCGCCACGTAGGCGGTCGCCGCATCGAAGTGGGACGCTTCGATCGCCAGGATGTCCGCCCGCCCCGGGATCGGCAGGTCGGGAATCGTGACGTCGGTCCAGGTCTTGCCCTCGTCGGTCGTCAGCTTGATCAGGCCGTTGTTCGTGCCTGCCCAGATGACACCGCGCCGCACCGGGGAGAGCGCGAGCGACTGGATCGCGCCACCGATGATGGATCCCGGTTCCCCCCGCCCGCGCACGCTATCGGGGGGCGGGGTGACGTCCTTGGGGTAGCCCAGATCGGGGGACAGCTTGGTCCAGTGCATCCCGCCGTCGGTCGTGGCCATCACGAACTGGAATCCCGTGATCAGCTCGTGCTGGTTCCAGGGCGCGAAGGCCAGGGGCTGCGAGATGGTGGTCCGGCCGTACAGGGCCGGATCGACGTTGGGACTCACGTTGATCCACTGCTCACTCGGGTAGGTGATTTTCAGGATCCCCGAGCCGCTGGCGTAGACGATGTTGGGGTTCAAGGGGTCGGGAATCGTCGTGCCCCACTCCCACCCCGACACCGGATTCCAATCGAGCGGCGTGACAGCGCCCAGGTTGCCGCGGCTGCGCGTACGGATCGCGCCCGCGTCCTGCTGTGAGCCGTACACCCAGTAGGGGTACGAGTTGTCGACCGTGATGTGATAGATCTGGTCGGTGGACTGATTGTACCAGGAGCTCCACGTGGCGCCGCCATCGAGCGTCACGACGGCGCCCTGATCGAGCCCGAGGAGCATGCGCTGGCCGTTGGTGGGGTCGATCCACATCTGCTGCGGATCGTCGCCGCCGGGGGCGCCCTTGAAGCCGGTGAAGCTGGTGCCGCCGTCGGTGGACTTGTACATCGCCGTGTTGACGGTGTAGACGACGTCGGGGTTCTTGGGATCGACGTAGACGCCGCAGTTGTAGCCGCCCTGACCGTTGGCGATGCGCTTGTCGGCGGCGTCCATCTGGCGCCAGGTGGCGCCGCCGTCGTCGGAGCGGTACAGGCCGAAGTTGCCGATGATGAACATCCGCTGGGCGTTCGTGTTCATGGCCACCGCGACCGACGTGCGGCCGGCGAGGCGCGGCAGGCCGCCGCCCGAGATCTCGTGCCACGTGAGACCTTTGTCCGTAGACTTGAAGAGCTTGGTCTGGGTGGGCCCCGTCTGAGTGCCCCCACCGCCGCCGGCGGCGGGCACACGGGCGGGGCCAGTCACCGGTACCACATAGTGCCGCACCGACGTCGCGAGCATGATCTCGGGGTGATCCGACGCCCAGGCGAGCTTTTGCAGGCCCGTCGAATCGTCTACGTATAGAGTCTTGGTCCACGTCTTGCCGCCGTCGGTCGAGCGGAACGCGCCGCGGGTCTCGCTCTTCTTGTGGACGTCTCCCTGGGCCGCGATCAGCACGAGGTTCGGGTCGCGCGGATCGACCAGGATCGAGGGGATCTGTCTCGTGCCGTCGAGGCCCAGGTGTTGCCAGGTCTTGCCGGCATCGACCGACTTGTAGACGCCGTTGCCTTCGTTGATGCCGCCGCCGGCGATCAGGTCTCCCATGCCGACGTAGATCACGTTAGCGTCGGAGGGGGCGACTTCGAGGGCGCCGACCGAGGACGCGGCGGTGACGTCGTCGAAGATCGGCGACCAGGTTTCGCCGACGCTGGTGGTTTTCCAGACGCCGCCGAGGGGGAGGCCGATGTAGAAGACGCCGGGCTGGCCGATGGCGCCCGAGACCGCCGAGATGCGCCCGCCGCGAAACGGCCCGAGGTTGCGCCAGACGAGCCCGGAGAGGAGGTTGGGAGCGACTGGCGCGCGACCAGGGGCGGAGCCGGCGAACGCACCGAGCGTGACGAGCAGCAGTGAGACGGCAGGGAGCCGGAGCGGCATGGACGTGCGTGCGGTCATGTCGGACAACTCGCGAGTTGTGGGGGTGGCGGCACGTAATCATAATGAGAACGACCGTGAAGCGCGGCAACGTCGGGATTGTTTGGGCCACGAGCCTGGGGCAGCTTGCGGAAGTGCGCGAACTGTTCCTGGAATACGCGCAGTCGCTCGGCTTCAGCCTCTGTTTCCAGGGATTCGACAAGGAGCTGGCAGAGCTGCCCGGGATGTATTCCCCACCTGACGGAAGGCTGCTGCTGGCGACCGTGGATGACCAGGCGGCCGGCTGCGCCGGGCTTCACAAGCTGGAGAGCGGTGTGTGCGAGATGAAGCGGCTGTATGTGCGACCCGCGTTTCGGGGGGCAGGTCTGGGCCGCCGTCTCGCGACGACCACCATCGCGGAGGCCCGTGGAATCGGCTACAAGAAGATGCGGCTCGATACCATCGTCGGCAAAATGGACCGCGCGATCGAGTTGTACCGTCAGCTCGGATTCAGAGAGATCGAACCCTATCGCCCGAACCCCATCCAGGGGGCTCTGTACATGGAGCTGACGCTGTGAGAGATGCGCCGTTCGGACGCCCACAACCAGCCGAAGCAGCGCCGTACTATTTGTTGAATCACGCCACAAACCCGCCTTGACAACTGAGAACTACAGTTGTAAATCTACGCCTGTAGATCAACTGTGGAGTCGAGCATGCCAGGTCGCCATCAACTCACCGAGCTGCAACTCGCCATTCTGCGCGTCCTCTGGGATAAGGGCGAAGCGACGGTCCAGGACATCTGGGAAGCCCTGCACGCCGAGCGGGGGCTCGCCCAAACCACCGTCGCCACCATGCTGTCGCGTCTCGAGCGCCGGGGTGTCGTCACCCGGAGGGCCCAGTCCCGCCAGTACCACTACCGCGCCGCGGTGACTGAGCGGGAAGTGCAACACTCGATGGTCGGTGAGCTGACCGAGCGCCTGTTCGACGGCGACGTCACCGCGCTGGTCCAGCACCTGCTCTCGGGCCAAGACGTGAGCCCGGGTGACATCGCCAAGATCCGCGACATGATCGAGCGCGTCGAAACGAACGCCCAGGAGATCAAAACCAAATGAGCGCCCTCGCCTCCAGCCTGCTCGCGTGGCTTCTCACGTACTTGATCCACAGCACCGTGCTCCTGGGCGTTGCGTGGCTCGTGACCCAGCGGCGGCGCCTCGAGCCCGCCACCTCCGACCTCCTCTGGAAGGTGGCGCTGCTTGCGAGCCTCGTGACCGGCACCATCCAGTCGCGCCTCGAGCTTGCGACGCCGGCGGCGGTGCGGTTGCCCGTCGCCACGCTGCCCCAGACCGCGCCCCTGAACCAGCCGCCCGCCCCCGTCAGCGACCCGGCTAACCCGAGCGGTCAGTCTCCGGCCACTGTGCGAGACGCGACGGGTGGGAGCGTGTCGCGCGCGCCGTCGCTGCCCTTGGTGGTTGTGCTCCTGTGGGGCGCGATCGCGCTCGGCTCGTCCCTCTATTACGTGGCGCGACGGCTGATCCTGGTCGGCCGGCTGGCCGACCGCCGGCTCGTGAGCGACGGACCGCTCGCCGCGACGCTCGCGGAACTGCAGCGCACCACCGGATACCGGCGCCGCGTTCATCTCACGATGGCCCGGACCATCTCGAGTCCCGTGGCCCTGGGTCTCTCCGAGATCTGCGTGCCCGAGCTGGCGCTCTCCGAGCTCGGCGCCGAGCAGCAGCGCAGCATGCTGGCGCACGAGCTGGCTCATTTGGCGCGGCGCGATTCTCTCTGGCTCGCGGGAGCCAGCCTGATCGAGCGTTGCTTCTTCTTCCAGCCGCTCAACCGGCTGGCGCGCCGGGAGCTCGAGACGACGGCTGAATACCTGAGCGACGAGTGGGCCACGCGAAAGACCGGATCGCCAGTCGCGCTCGCGAAATGTCTGGCGACGGTGGCCGAATGGATTCAGGCGTCGCCTTTGGGCGTGCCCGTGGCGGGCCTGGCCGAACGGCGCTCGCTTCTCGTTTCCCGCATCGCCCGGCTGCTCGACGCGCGTCTGCCCTCGAGCCCCGCCTCGCGGCGTGGCTGGGCGGCGGCCGCGGCGCTGGGCGTAGTCGCGACGATCGCGGCCGCCCCACACGTCTCCCAGGGAGTCGCGGCGGTGACGACGTCGGGGACGACGGCAACGCCGACCCAGCGTGCAGCGGAGCCCGTCGTGGTTCGCCAACCGGCGGCCCGGGGCTCGAGCCAGGACACCACGGTGGTCCTGGCGCTGATCGCTCGACTCAAAGACGAGAACGCCGGAGTGCGCGGTGCCGCCGCGCGATCGCTCGGACATTTGGGCGATCCGCGTGCCGTGTTGCCCCTGATCAACGTGCTCGCGGACTCGGACGGCGAGGTGCGCACGGCGGCGGTGGAAGCCCTGGCCGATCTCGCTGACCCGAGAGCCATCGGCTCGATTGCCGGCCTGCTCAGAGACCCCGTCGCCGACGTGAAGCGCAACGCGCTGGGCGCCCTGTCGCACTTCGATCAGGCAGTGCCCACAGCGCCGGTCGTGGCACTGCTGGACGACCCCGACGCCGACGTGCGCCATGAGGCGATCGATCTGCTGGTTCACCTCCACGCCCGCCCGGCCGCCGGCGCTATCGCCCGGCTGATTCACGACCCGTCGCCCGACGTGCGCCGCTCCGTCGTGGAAGCGCTCGGCAACCTGGGCGCCCAGAGCGGGGCCGCCGCCATCACCGACGCGCTGAGTGACGCCCACCCCGACGTGCGGCAAGCGGCGCTGGGGGCGCTCAACGACCTGAAGGCCCCAATCGCCGAAGCCACCCTCGTAAACCTGATGAAGGATCCGGCCGCCGACGTCCGCCAGCGAGCCGCCGAGCTCGCCGGAGAGCGCTCGGTGATCGCCGCGATTCCCCAGCTGCGGCACTTGATCGACGATCCCCGGGGCGACGTGCGCGAGGCCGCCACCCAAGCCTTGGGCCACATCGCCGACCCGGCGGCCCGGCAGGCGCTTCAGGCTGCGCTCCAGTCTCCAGATCCCAAAGTGCGGCGCGCCGCCGCCGAAGCGCTGGGGCAGGATCGATGATGCGCGCCCTGCACCTCCTCATTCTGTCGCTGGCGGCGGTGGGCCCCGGGCGGACCGGCGCTGATTCCGCGCGGGTCGCGACACTCCTCGCCGCCCTCGCGCACACCGACCCCGTGATCTGCGATCTGATCGGGGACCAACTCGGCAATTTCTGGATGGGCGGCGAACCCGGCCGCCTGGGACGCTTCGACGACGCACCCAACGTCCAGGGAGCCAAGGACTCACTGGCGGGCACCATCACCGATCCCCGCGCGGTGTCGCTCCTGGTCGCGACGCTCGGCACGGAGAACCCGTGCGTGCGACGGGTGGCGGCGAAGCTGCTTGGCCGGAGCGTCGTCACCGCCGCCGTGCTGCGGGGTCTGCTCGACAACCCCGCGCCGCGGATTCGCGAGAGTGCCGCCTTCGCCGCGGGGGTCGGGGAGCGGCGCGAGACGAGGGCTGCGCTCGAGCACCAGTTGGCGGATACTGCGACGGGCCCGGCGGCCATGGCCGCGTGGGCCCTGGGCGAGATCCAGGATCCCGCGTCGGCTCCGGCGTTGCAGGGTGCGTTGCGCGCCTCGCCCCCGCGGGTGCGACTGGCGAGTGCCTGGGCCCTGGGTCAGTTCGAGGACGCGAGCTTCGCGAAGGACGTGCTGCCGCTGTTGCGGGAGACTGATCCGGTCATGCGCGCCACCGCCGCCGAGGCGCTGGGACGGATGAAGAGCCCGCGCGTCGGTGCCGCGCTGGTCGGCGCGCTCAAGGACCGCACGGCCGCGGTCCGGCGGGCGGCGGTGCGGGCGCTCGCCGACCTGCACGAGCGGTCCGCGGTGGCGCCGCTCGAGGGGCTACTCCGGAACGATCCCGATCGGGAGGTGCAGCGGGAATGCGCCCGCGCCTTGGGCGAGCTGCACGCGGCGAGTTCGCTCGATGCGCTGGCCCGGGCGCTCGCGGACCCGGACGTCCTAGTGCAGCGCGAAGCCGCGAACGCGCTCGGGGAGCTCGAGGACCTGACCAAGGCGCCGGCCGCACTCGTGCGGGCCACGACGTCGCCGGACCTGGACCTGCGCCGCCACGCCACCAAGTCGCTCGCCAAAATCGGCGATCTCGCCACGGTGCAGGCGCTGGCAGACCGGCTGGGAGACGAGGACAAAGACATCCGCCTCGCCGCAGTGGAGGGGCTGGGCGAGATGAAGGTCGAAGCCGCCATCCCCGGGCTGACCCGGGCGCTGAACGACCGCGATCCCGAGGTCCGGCGCGCTGCGGCGGAGGCGCTGGGGAAGACGCAGGAGTAGCTAGAGCGTCCCCGCACCTGCCTTCTGCTGGGCGTCCTTCCGAACGAGCGCAAAGCCGACGGTGTTGAAGTTGTACTCGGCAACTTCGCTGAACAGCCGCTTGGCCTCCGCGGCGTCGCCCGCGCCCCCCGTCGCCAGCGCGAGCTGGTACTTGATGTACGGGTCGAGCTGGTTGCCCAGCCGCAGGTGGCGTGCTGCCTCGCGATATTTGCGCTGGTAGAGCGCAATGAAGCCCTCGAGCTGGTGCATCGGCTCGAGCTTCCGTGGGTTCGCGTCGGGCGCCAGCAGCTGGCCGATTTGGTCGGCCTGCTGCTGGGCGGCCGCGTAGTCGCCCCGGCGCGCGGCCCACCACCCTGCGTAGTACGCGATGGTGGCCTGCTGGCCACGTCGGTACGCGGCATTCCCCGCTTCGTCGGCCTGCTGCATCAGCAGCGGCCCGAGCTGCTCGAGTGCTCGCTCCGCGGCCGCCTGATTGCGCGTATGAGTCGCGATCACCGCAACGTTGGTGAGGGCTGCTACCTTCGCGGTCTTCGGATCCGGGACCCCCATGCCGTCGACCGCAGCGACCAGCCGGTTGAGCTCATCGATGGCGGCCGCGGGATCGCCGGCATATACACTGACGTAAGCGCGGAACGGGGCATAAGCCGCCTTCTCGTTGGCGCGACCCACGGCGATGGCCGAGTCGTAGTCGGCCCGCGCCGCGGCATAATCGCCCAGGAACGTGTT
>Ga0209159_1000063_pt1 | contig 90127 bp, 88 predicted proteins | sample GraSoiAngelo_144_FD_185901 | JGI IMG/M metagenome (GOLD analysis project Ga0209159, IMG submission 185901) | Grasslands soil microbial communities from the Angelo Coastal Reserve, California, USA - 14_1009_02_40cm (SPAdes) (version 2) | ecosystem: Environmental > Terrestrial > Soil > Grasslands ...
TTCGGCGGGACGCGGGCGGTCCTCGACGCCCTCGAGCCCTTCTTCCGCGACTCGTGCAACGGGCAAGGTGCAACGCGCGACGTGCACTGGACACTGCTCGACGTGGGAACCGGCCTCGGGGACATCCCGCGGGCGGTAGCCCGGGCAGCGCGCCGGCACGGGATCACGCTCACGCCCATCGGCCTCGAGGTCATCCCCGCGGCGGCGCGCCTCGCGCGGGACAACGGCCTGGACGTCGTCGTGGGCGACGGCGACACCCTGCCCTTCGCCCCCCGGTCCGTCGACATCGTGATCGCGAGCCAGGTGCTGCATCATCTGCCGCGCGTGGTCGCCGTGCGCTGGATCGCGAGCTTCAACCGGGTAGCGAGGCGGGCGGTCGTGCTCGCCGACCTGCGCCGCTCACGCGTCGCGATGGTGGGCGTGTGGCTCGCCTCGTTCCCGCTCGGCATGGGCGGCACCACCCGGCACGATGCCGTCGTGTCGTTGCGGCGTGGCTACACGCGAGCAGAGTTCAGCACGATGCTGCGGGAGGCCGGCGTGCCGGCGGTGGCGAGATACCGACCTGGGTTTCGCATCGTGGCTTCATGGGAGCCGTCAGACATCAGACGTCAGACGTCAGAGACTTCGCGGCACCTGACGTCCGATGTCTGACGTCTGACCTCATGCGGCATGCGCACCGTCGATCAAATCCTGATCCGTGAGTCTGTCGATCGCATCTTTCAGGTCGCGTCCGAGGTCGAACGGTGGCCCGAGATCCTGGCGCACTACCGTTGGGTTCGCGTGCTCGAGCGCCGCGACGGTGGCGGCACCGTCGAGATGGCCGCGTGGCGCCCGTTCGGCCCGCTCCGCTATCCCACCTGGTGGGTGTCGGAGATGACGGTCGACCGGGCGGCCTGCGAAATCCGGTATCGCCACGTGAGGGGTATGACGAGAGGAATGGAGGTCGTGTGGCGCTTCGATTCCCAGGCTCGCTCCCACCCTGAAGGGTGGGCTCGACACAGCGCTGCGCTGAAGCGCAATGTCCTTCAGGACAGCGCCTCGCCGAGCCCAGGCTTCAGCCTGGGAATCACATCGGGCGAGCCTCCCCAGAATGATGGTGTGCTCGTCACTATCGTCCACGAGTGGCGCGGACCGGAGTGGCCACTCATCGGCCGGCTCGCGGCGAACCTGGTGATCGGCCCGGTGTTCATCCACGGGATCGCCGCCCGCACCCTGGCGGGGATCAAACGGGCGGTGGAGGGCGCGGGATGAGCGCGAGTGAACTCGCGGCTCGGCCCTGACCGTAAACGGGCGCCCCGCCGCTTCAGCGGCAGGGCCGAGTCGCGGGTTCAGCCGCGGATCAAGGAGGGCGCGTGAGGAATGGAGGGCGACGCGTGGTGATCACGGGCGTGGGCGCCGTGACCCCCATCGGCACGGCCGCGGATGGTCTGTGGACGGGACTCACCGCCCGTCGGTCCGCCGTCCGCGAACTCACGCGTTTCGATCCGACTCCGTTCCGCAGCCGCATCGCGGCCGAGATCCCCGACTTCCGCCCCCAGGACCACCTGGCTGCGAAACGCGCCAAGCGGCTCGACCGCTTCTCGCAGCTGGCGGTCACGAGCGCCCGGCTCGCCGTCGCCGACGCCGAGCTCGACGCGGCGCGCGAGGACGCGGACCGCATCGGCGCCATGATGGGCTCGGCGCTCGGCGGGGTGGCGTTCGCCGAAGCGCAGGTGAAGGGCTTCCTGCAGGAGGGCCCGCGCGGCCTCGACCCGGCGCTCGCGCTCGCCGTGTTCCCGGGCGCGGCCAGCTGCAACATCGCCATCGAATTCGGCTTCACGGGGCCCAACTCGACCAACGCCATGAGCTGCGCTTCCGGCACGATCGCCGTCGGCGATGCGTTCCACACGATCCGCGCCGGGCGGGCGGACGTGATGCTCGCGGGCGGCGCCGAGGCGCCGCTCGCGCCCATGACCTACGCGGCGTTCAGCGTGATCCGCGCGATGAGCACCCGCAACGACGACCCGGCGCACGCGTCGCGTCCGTTCGACGAGGATCGGGATGGCTTCGTGATGGGCGAGGGGGCGGCGGTGCTCGTCCTCGAGGAGCGCGACCGCGCGCTCGCCCGCGGCGCCAAGGTCTACGCCGAGCTCGTGGGCTACGGCTTCACGAACGACGCCTATCACATGACCGCGCCGCGCCCCGATGCCCGCCAGGCGGCGCGCGCCATCCAGCTCGCGCTCGAGGACGGCGGGCTCGCACCCGGCGAGGTCGGGTACGTGAATGCGCACGGCTCCTCCACGCCGCTCAACGACACGACCGAGACGGCGGCGATCAAGCAGGTGTTCGGCCCACACGCCTACCGGCTCAGCGTGAGCGGCACGAAGGGCTACTACGGGCACGCGCTGGGCGCCAGCGGCGCGATCGAGGCGGCGATCTGCGCGCTGGCCATGCAGCGCCGCTGGCTGCCGCCCACGATCAACCTCGAGCGCCCCGACCCCGCGTGCGACCTCGATTGCCTGCCGGGGGAAGGGCGCGCGGCTGCCCCAGAGGTGGTGGTATCGAACTCGTTCGGGTTCGGCGGCATCAACGCGTCGCTGGTGTTGCGGCGGGCGTAGCGGCGCCCGTAGATTGCCGCCGCTCACTCTCTCCGGGGGTCGCTCCGTGATGTCCCAGAACCTGCGCCCGCTGACGGCGGAGTTCGTCGGCACAATGGTGTTCGTGTTCCTCGGCGCCGGCAGCGTCGTGGCCTTCGCCGCGGGCGGCCCGGCGGCCGGGGCGACCGGTGCCGTCGGCGTCGCGCTGGCACACGGCGTCGGCATGGCGGTCATCGTCTCGATGACCATGAGCATTTCCGGCGGGCATATGAATCCCGCCGTGACCACCGGACTGTGGATCGCGAACAAGATCGACGGAAAGTTGGCCCTCCAGTACATCCTGGCTCAGCTGCTGGGCGCGCTGGTCGGCGCCGCTCTCGTCAAAGGCATCCTCCCCCGCCCGGGAGTGACGCTCGCGCTCGGCGGCACGCCCCACCTCGCCGGCGACGTCACCTTCCTGCAGGGCGTCTGGATCGAAGCTGCCCTCACCTTCTTTCTCGTGAGCGCGGTGTTCGGCACGGCCGTTTCTCCGGAGGCCCCAAAGATCGGCGGGTTCGGCATCGGTCTGGCGATTTTCGTGGACGCGCTGGTGGGCGGGAACTTGACCGGCGCCATGATGAACCCGGCCCGCGCCTTCGGGCCGGCGCTCATCAACGTTAGCCTCAATGGCCAGGCCGTCTACTGGATCGGGCCGCTGCTCGGCGCGGCGGTCGCGGCCGCCCTTTGGAAGGCCGTCCTCCTACCTAGAGGTCAGTAACACGTCTCTGCGTGACGCCTTTGCGTGACGTCTCTGTGTAACGTCTCTGCTTGACGTTTCTAGAGTAGTTCTGCCGCGCACGGCGCGAAGTAGCTGAGAACGATATCCGCCCCCGCGCGGCGGATGGCGTAGAGGGTCTCCCACATCGCGCGCTGCTCGTCCAGCATGCCGCGCTCTGCGGCCGCCTTGATCATCGCGTACTCCCCGCTCACCTGGTACGCCGCCAGCGGCGAGCCGAATTGCTGCTTGGCACGCCGGATCAGGTCGAGGCACGGGAGCGCCGGCTTGACCAGGATGATGTCGGCGCCTTCGCTCACGTCGAGCTCGATCTCCTTCATCGCCTCGTCGGCGTTGCTGCCCTGCATCTGGTAGGACTGGCGGTCGCCGAACTGCGGCGTCGAGCCGGCGGCCTCCCGGAACGGGCCGTAGAACGCCGAGGCCATCTTGGCGGCGTACGACATGATCGGTACGCGAGAGAACCCCGCCGCGTCGAGCGCCTTGCGGATCCCCGCCACCCGGCCGTCCATCATGTCGCTCGGCGCTACGAGGTCGATCCCGGCGCGCGCCTGCGTCACCGCCACCTTGCCGAGCAGGTAGACGGACGCGTCGTTCTCGACCTCGCCGTCCTGAATCACGCCGCAGTGCCCGTGATCGGTGTACTCGCACAGGCAGACGTCGCCCACCACGAGTAGATCGGGCGCGGCCCGCTTCACTGCGCGTGCCGCCTGCTGCACGATCCCCTGCTCGTCGTAAGCTTCCGAGCCGGTCGCGTCCTTGTTCCGCGGCAGACCGAACAGGATGATCCCGCCGAGCCCGAGGCGGCGGGCGCGCTCGGCGTCCTTGACGAGCTCGTCTACGGAGGTTTGGTACACGCCGGGGAGCGTGGGCACCTCCCGGCGCACGCCCTCGCCGTGGCAGGCGAACAGCGGCCACACCAGCTGCGCTGGGACGAGATGCGTCTCCTGGACCAGCCGGCGGAGTGCCGCGGTGCGGCGCAGCCGGCGCATGCGCCGGATCGGGAACTGGCTCATCGGCCGAGCAATCTCGACGCGCCTTGCGCTTGGAGCAAGCCCGCTACGGCAGCGCCCGCGGCGACTGGATCGTTCTCGACGATGTCGGCCGATGCCGTGATCTGGACGGAGCCGTCGAGAGCGGTGACCCTCCCGAACAACCGAGCCCCGAGCCCCGAGTCCCGAGCCCCGACATACGCCGCCACCGGCGCCTGACACCCACCCCCGAGAGCCGCGAGCAGGCTGCGCTCCGCGGCGACGGCGCCCGCGCTGGCCGCGTGCTCGAGCGGCGCCAGCGCCGCGCGGACCGTGCGGTCGTCGGCCCGAATCTCGAGTCCCAGCGCTCCCTGCCCCGGCGCCGGCATCACCTCGAGCGGGTCGAGCCGCACAGCGATCTGGCCCGCGAGCCCGAGCCGCTCGAGCCCCGCGCCGGCGAGTAGCGCCGCGTCGAGCCCGTCGCGCCCTTCCTTCACTTTCCGCACGCGCGTGGGCACGTTGCCGCGGAGCGGTAGGATTTCTAGATCGGGACGCAGATACCGGAGCTGGGCGACGCGCCGCAAGCTGGACGTTCCCACCTTAGCCCCGCGCGTCAGCGCGGGGATTCCCGTGACGCCGTCAGCCCGTGTGACCAGCGCTTCGGCGGGATCCCCCCGTTCGGGCACCGCCCCGAGCGCGAGGCCGTCGGGGAGATGCGTGGGCAAGTCCTTGAGGGAGTGCACCGCCACGTCGATGTGCCCGTCGAGCAGCGCCTCCTCGATCTCCTTGGTGAAGAATCCTTTCCCCTCGAGCTGGTGTAGCGGCCGGTCGACCTCCGCGTCGCCACGGGTCGTGATGATCACGAGCTCGGCCGCCACCTCGTTGCGCGCGAGCTGCGCCTGCACCCATTGCGCCTGCCACAACGCCAGCTTGCTGCCTCGCGTGCCCAGTCGCAGCGGGCCGCTCACCGCTCCCGCTTCCCCCTTCCGCCTTCCCCGAAATACTGCACCAGCGCGCGCACCAGTCCGGGAACCGTGTACTCGACCGCCTCGACCGCCGCGGTGAGGCCGAGCTCGCGCGCGGTCGCCGCCGTCACCGGGCCGATCACCGCCGTGGCAAACCGGCCGCACGTGGCGGCTTCGCGGCCCACGATTTCTACAAAGTGGCGCACCGTAGAAGACGACGTGAAGGTGACCGCAGCGATATTGCCGGCCAGCAGCTCGGCAGCGAGCCCACTCCCGTCTCCCGGCGCCCGCACCGTCTCGTACACCGGGATCGCGTCCACGACGGCGCCGAGGGCCCGCAACCCGTCGGGGAGCGCGTCGCGTGCCTCGCGCGCCCGGGGGAGCAGGATGCGCTTGCCACGCAGCTCGCCCCGCAGCGCGATCGCGTGGACCACGGCCTCCGCGACGAACTGCTCCGGGACGAGGTCCGGCGTGACGCCGTGTCGGGCGAGCGCCGCTGCCGTCGCGGGACCGATCGCTGCCACGGCAGCTCGGCTCACATCCTGGGGCATCAGGCCCCAGGCAGGAAGCCGGTCGCACACCACCTGCACGGTATTCTGGCTGGTAAAGACGATCCAGTCGTAACGCTGCGCGGCGGCAAGCGCGACGCGCAGCGACTCGAGATCGGCGAGCGGCTGGACACGGATCACCGGGGCGGCCACCACCTCGGCGCCAAGCGTCGTGAGTGCTTCCGCCAGATCGGCAGCCTGCTCCCGTGCGCGCGTCACCACGATGCGCCGCCCGAGGAGGGGCTGCGCGGGGACTGTGTGCCGCCGCGGCTGTGACATGCGTGGTTGCAATCTCTCCGACACTAAAACCATAATCAAGCAATGCTCCGCTCCCTGCGCTCGTCGCTGGCGCGGTTCGCCGTGCGTCGAGCCGCGGCGTGCCAGCGGTTCGCCCCCCGGCGCGCCGATTTCTGGCTCCGCCTCGCCTGCGGCTTCACGCCGGTCCTCGCGGAGCCCTACCCCGCGCTCGTGCGGCTGCGGCGCGCGATCGAAGACCGATGGGGGGCGCTGGCCGCCGCTCAGGAAGGCACGGCGCGCTTCCCGGACAACCCGGATGCGTGGATGCTGCTCGGCGAAGCCTACCAGATGGTGTTCCGCCAGAAGGACGCCCTCGCCGCCTACGAGCAGGCGCTCGCCCTCGAGGAGCGCCCCGACGCCGCCGTCGCCGCCGGCGACCTGTACCGACGCGCCGGCCTGCTGCAGGAAGCGGCAGCCCGGTTCGCGCGGGCCTACGCCGCGGGCGGCGGGGCGGAGGCGCTGTGGCTCAACGCACAGACCTTGTTCCAGGCGGGCGACGAGCGGGCGGCGGACGAAGCGTTGCACCTCTGGGCGACGCAGGTGCCGGGAGGGCTGGACCGGCTGTCGGACGCGCGCGCCGAGCTGCGCGGGGGGAAGCGGGAGGGGTAGGCGGGGGGCGGTGCAGGATGGCTAGGAGCACAGCGGTCCAGGAGGCAACACCAGTCAGTCGCTCGAATCAAACTCAATCACGGCTTGTTGGTCCGCCGGTACAGCGACACCGCATAGCCGAGCAGGATCACCGCGGTCACGATGTAGGCGGCGACCATGTAGCCGCCGTTCTGGGGCACGTCAGGCATGCTCCTTGCCTTGCGCTTCGCGCAGCAGCCCCAAGGCGTACCGCTGCGTCACGAACCCTACATACAAGAGCGTGAACACAGCGAACGAGACCAGCAGCGTCACCAGCATGCTCCCCGGCAGCGAGGGGGCGCTCGGCTTGAGCACGATGGGCTGGGGATGCAACGTGCGGAATAGGTACACACTCAAGTGAATGAAGGGGAGCAGCACCAGCCCGCAGATCCCCAGCACGGCTGAGTAGCGGGCGCGCAAGCCGGGCTCCACTACGGCCCCGCGCAGCAGCAGGTACCCTATAAAAAGGAAGAAGAGGAACAGGGTCAGCGTGAGCCGGGCGTCCCAGGTCCACCAGGTGCCCCAGATCGGTTTGGCCCAAATGGGCCCCGTCGTGAGCATCACCAGGGAAAAGGTCGTCCCCACCTCTGCGGAGGCCGCGGCGAAGCGGTCGAACCGCGCGTCCTTCACTATCAGGTAGAGGATGCTGCAGAGGCCCACCAGCCCCATGGCGAGCATCGCCGACCAGGCGGCGGGCACGTGCAGGTAGAAGATTTTTTGGGCAGGCCCCTGAAAGCGCTCGAGCGGCGTGAACGCGAGCGCCCGCACATACACGCCGGCGAGCAGCACCAGCCCGAGCAGCGTGATCCGGCGACCTGTCTGCGCGAGGCTCATTCGTCCACCGTGAATGGGAAGAGCAGCGTGGCGAGCGCTACGAACCCGATATCGTAGGCGGCCAGCAACCTAAACCACCCCGCCGCCTCGCTCAAGGGACGCCCACCCAACAGCCGCGCCGTCACCTGCACCGCGCCGATCAGCGGCGGGACGAGGAACGGCAACAGGAGCACGACGAGTAGCAGCTCGGCGAAGCGGGTGCGGATGACGAGTGCGCTGAACAGCGTCCCCACCGCGACGAATCCGATCGTGGCGAGCGCGATCACGCCGACCAGCGGGAGCAGCACCCGACCCACGGGCACGTCGAAGAACAGCACGAACAGCGGCAACCCCACGGCTTCCACGAGCGCGACGAACACGAGATTGGCGAGCAGCTTGCCCCAGTACAGGCTGGTGCGACTGAGCGGGGACACAAGCAGGCCTTCGAGCGCCTGGTTCTCGAGCTCCAGCTGGAACGCGCGATTCAGCGCGAGCATCGCGGCGAAGGTGAACGTCACCCACAGGATCGTGGGCGCGAGGTCGATCGTCGCCACGGCCGTGGGATCGCGTCCGAAGTTGAACACGGTGAGCACGAGTGCCGTGAACACGAGCGCGGACACGAGCGCCGTGCGCGTCCGGAACTCGAGCAGCAGATCCTTGCGCGCGACCGTCCACGCCTGCCGCAGCAGGTCAGTCATCGGCCTCACCCCCCCCCTCCCCCTCCCCCTCGCCCACTGCGCGACGGTACTCGTCGGCGATCTGCGCCGGCCCACGCGCGCCCCGGGGAGCGAAGTGCACGAACCGCCCACGCCGCTGGAATGCCACGTCGGTGGCGAGCTCGACGCCCTCGCCCACGTTGTGTGTCGCCAACACGACGACGCGGCCGGCGCCCTGGAGCCGGGCGAGCAACGCGCGGAACTCCGCCGCGGCTGCGAGGTCGAGCCCCGTGAACGGCTCGTCCAGCAGCAGCACCGGCGGATCGTGGATGAGCGCCTTGGCGATCGCGGCGCGCTGCGCCAGCCCGCGAGACAACGACCACACCGCCTGCTCGGCGCGGTCCGCGATCCCGAGCTGGCGCAGCGTCGCGTCTGCTCGGGTCGCGCGGATGGTTGCCGGTACGGCATACAGCGCCGCCCAGAAGAGCAGGTTCTCGCGCACGGTGAGGTGACCGTAGAGATGCGATTGATGGCCGATCCAGCCGATCGCTCCCCGCCCGCCAGCCACCGTGGCCCGCCCGGCGTCGGGGCGGATCAGCCCCGCCAGCACCTTGAGGAGCGTCGTCTTCCCGGCGCCGTTCGGCCCGAAGATGGCGAGCGTTTGTCCCGCCTCGAGGCTGAACGAGACGTTGTCGAGTGCGACCACGCGGCCCCCCCCTGTTCCGAAGGCGTGTCGCAGCCCTTCAGCCGAGAGCATCGATACGCGCGGCCAGGTCTTCCATATCGAACGGCTTGACGAGATACCCCGAGTGCGCCAGGTCGAGCACGTTGATCAGCGGCTCCATGCTCACGTAAGAGGTCGTCACGATCACGGGGAGTGCGGGATGGGAGGCGCGGATCTCCTGGAGCAGGGTCACGCCGTCGGTGTCCGGGAGGCGGAGGTCGAGGACTAGGACTTCGGGGTGGAACTCTTCGAGCTGCCGGCGGGCCTCGCTCCCACTCGCGGCGAAGGCGACGTCGTAGCGATCGGCGAAAAATCGGTCATAGGTCCGCCGCAGCGCCGCCTCATCCTCGACGAACAGTACTTTGCGCCGCGCCGGGGAAGGGGGGGCCCGCATGGGGGGGCAAATATATGCGGGCGACCCTCGACGTCCACGGCGCTGGCGCTCAGGCCCCGCCGCTCTCCAGCTCGAACAAGTCGTCCAGCTTGGTGAGTACCAGCAGGAAACGCAGCTCCTCATTCGCTCCCCGCAGGCACACCGCCAGGCGGCGCTCCGCCGCCTTGCGCTGAATCAGCATCAGCGCGCCCAGCCCCGCGCTGTCGACCTGGCGCGTCCCCGACAGGTCGATGACCAGCCGTCCCGTCCCTTCCTCGAGCTGCGCCAGCAGCTCGCCGGCGGCGCGGCGGAACGCAGTCCGCGAGTCGAGGCCCAGCTCCTCGGGCGCGGCCAGGACTTTTTCGGTTGGGTGTGTGGACATCGTCATCGCTTCCTCCACTGTCGGCTCCAGTAATCGGCGCCAATACGGCTATGCGACTCCGGTGCCACCCCAGTGCGGACAGAGCTAAGCTGCGGCTCCTCAACCGGTTGTCAAAGTCATCGTGAACGCCCCTACGCCGCGCCGTGCCGCAGACCGAGCGGCGCGGCGCATATTGCAAGGCCGCCGCGGCTCCTTGACCTCGTCCTCGGCAGGGCGCATACCTTTACGAGTCGGCCAACCCGCACCCTCTTCCAGAATCACGAAGGCGAATCACATGGCAAAGACAATCGACAAGCCGGAGCTAACCGAGGTCAGCGAAGCGCAGATCGCCGTGCATTGGAAGGAAGAGGAGTACTATCAACCTTCCGAGCAATTCAAGGCACAAGCGAATCTGCGAGACGCACGCATCCTTGAAAAGTTCGGGCTCGACAACTTTCCCGACTGTTTCAAGGCATATGCGGATATGCTGACCTGGTTCGAGCCATATCGCGCCGTCCTCGATACCAGCGACGCGCCGTTCTGGAAATGGTTCGCCGGTGGCAAGATCAATGCGTCCTACAATTGCGTGGATCGCCATCTGGCGAAGTACGGGAACAAGGCAGCCTTCATTTTCGTGCCCGAACCGGAAGCAGAGCAGGATGTGACAATCACGTATCAGGAGCTGTATGACCGCGTGAATGAAGTGGCCGCGCTGCTCCGCGGCTTGGGACTCAAGGCAGGAGATCGCGTCACCCTGCATATGCCGATGGTCCCGGAGCTGCCGATCACGATGCTGGCGTGTGCGCGCCTGGGAATCATCCATTCGCAAGTGTTTGGCGGCTTCAGCGGTCAGGCGTGTGGCTCGCGCATTCAGGACTCGGGCAGCCGGGTGCTGATCACGATGGACAGCTACTGGCGGAATGGCACGCTGATCGATCACAAAGCGAATGCGGACATCGCGGTGCGGGCGGCGAAAGACCTGGGACAAGACGTTGACAAGGTTTTGGTGTGGCAGCGTTATCCGGGAAAGTATTCCGCCAAGACGCCGATGGTTCCAGGTCGCGATTTCTTTGTGAACGACCTGCTCAAGGAGTACAAGAGCCGGAAAGTTGAACCCGTTGCGCTGCCGTCCGAGGGGCCACTGTTCCTGATGTACTCGAGCGGCACAACCGGTAAGCCCAAGGGCGCGCAGCACGGTATCGCGGGTTATCTGGCCTACGTCACCGCCACGTCCAAGTGGATTCTCGACATTCATCCAGAAGATATCTACTGGTGCATGGCGGACATCGGCTGGATCACCGGCCATTCCTACATCGTCTATGGTCCGCTCGCGAACGCGGCGACGAGCGTGCTCTACGAAGGGGTGCCGACGTATCCCGACGCCGGGCGGCCGTGGCGCATCGCCGAGCGGTTGGGCGTGAACATTTTCCACACCGCGCCGACGGCGATTCGGATGCTGCGGAAACTCGGTCCCCAAGAACCGCGCAAGTACAAGTACCATTTCAAGTCGATGACGACGGTAGGCGAGCCGATCGAGCCGGAGGCGTGGCGCTGGTATTACGACGAGGTCGGCAAGCGGGAAGCCATCATCACCGATACGTGGTGGCTGACCGAAACCGGCGGCTTTCTCGGCACCACCGTTCCGGCGATCAACCCGATGAAGCCGGGCAGCTGCGGTCCCGGCGCTCCCGGAATCCACCCGATCATCTACGACGAGACCGGCGCAGAAGTCCCCAAGGGCTCCGGCAAGGCGGGCAACATCTGCATCCGCAATCCGTGGCCCGGCATCATGCAGACGATCTGGGGCGATCGCGACCGCTACGTCAAGACCTACTTCTCCAAGTACAACAAGAACCCCAAGAGCAAAGACTGGCGCGACTGGCCCTTCATGTGCGGCGACGGCGCGGTGCAGGCGGCCGACGGCTATTACCGCATCCTCGGCCGCATCGACGACGTGATCAACGTCGCCGGCCACCGGCTCGGCACGAAGGAGATCGAGTCCGCCTGTCTCACCGTCCCGGAAGTCGCCGAAGCCGCCGTCGTACCCGTCCAAGATGAGCTGAAGGGACGCGTGCCCGAAGTGTATATCGCGGTCAAGCCGGGTGTGCAGCCGAGCCAGGACGTCATCGACCGCGTGATCAAGGCGAATGAAGAAGTGATTGGCAAGATCGCGCGACCCAAGCACGTCTACATCGTGCCCGACATGCCCAAGACGCGCTCCGGGAAGATCATGCGCCGCGTGCTCGCGGCCATCTCCAACCGCAGAGACGTCGGCGATGTGACGACCCTGGCGAACCCGGATGTGGTCGACCAAATCCGCACGATGGTGCAGGGCAAAGAGACCGTCACGACACAAGCGGAATTGCCGGAGGACATCGCGAAGTTCGGCCAGGTCGAATAAAGCCACCGAACGACCCAGGCCCCACTCCGCGACAAGAATACGCAGTCGCTGCGTGGGGCCTGCGTCGTTCGGCTGCTGTTACAGCTCGACCTGAGCGCCGACCTCGAACACCTGATCCGCCGGGATCTTGAAGAAGGCCGTGGCCCGCAGGGCGTTGCGCGACATGAACGCGAACAGCTGCTCGCGCCACCGGGCCATGCCGGGCCGATCCGAGGCGACGAGCGTCTCGCGACCGAGGAAGAACGTCGTCCCCGCGATGGGAATATCGAGAGACTTCACCTGGCACGCCGCCAGGACGTCCTCGATGTCCGGGTCGTCCATGAACCCGTAGCGGGCGATCACGCTGTAGAACCCCTTCCCCAGCGGCTTCACCGTCACGCGCTCTGCGGGCAGGACGTGGGGCACGTCCTCGGTCACCATCGTCAGGAAGACGATCCGCTCGTGCAGCACCTTGTTGTGGGCGAGGTTGTGCACCAGCGCGGGCGGGGTGCCGTCGGTGGTGCCGTACATGAACACCGCCGTCCCTGGAACGCGCAGCGGCGGCTCGGCCGCCAGATCGGCGAGCAGCATCTTGAGCGCGACGGTCTTCTCCTGCATGCGCTTCCCCAGAATCTCGCGGCCGTTCTTCCAGGTCGTCATCAGCAGGAAGATGGCCGCCGCGATCGCCAGGGGGACCCAGCCACCGTAGCGAAGCTTCAGCATGTTCGCGGCGAAGAAAAGGACGTCCACCCAAAGAAACAGGCCCGACACGATCGCCGCGCGCGCGAAGCTCCAGCGCCACACCTCGCGGCTCATCACGTAGAACATCAGCGTCGTAATGAGCATCAGGGTCGAGAGGGCCACGCCGTACGCGCCGGCGATGTTACTGGACGTGGGCTGCTCGGTGTTGGCCGCATGGAAGCCGAGCACGAGCACGCAGGTGAGCAGCATCAGCCCCCAGTTGACCAGGGGAACGTAGATCTGACCGATCTCGCGCGACGATGTGTGCTCGATCTGGAGGCGGGGACTGTAGCCGAGCTGCACCGCCTGGCGCGTCAGCGAAAACGCGCCCGAGATGACGGCCTGCGAGGCGATGATCGTCGCCGCGGTTGCGAGCGCGATCAACGGGTACAGCGCCCAGCCCGGAGCGAGATGGTAGAACGGATTCTCCGCCGCGGCCGGATCCCGCAGCAGCAGCGCCCCCTGCCCGAAGTAGTTGAGCATCAAGCAGGGGAGCGCGATGCCGAACCAGGCGCGCTGGATCGCGCGATGGCCGAAGTGCCCGAGGTCCGCGTACAGCGCTTCGCCGCCCGTGACGACCAGGAAGACGGCGCCCAGCACCACGAATCCCCGCCCCACGTTTTCGCCGAAGAAGCGCACGGCATGATAGGGCGACACGGCGGCCAGCACCGCCGGTTGGCGCACGATCTCGCTCAATCCGAGCACGCCGAGGGTGGCGAACCACACGAGCATCACCGGGCCGAACATCGCCCCGATCCGTGCCGTCCCGCGACTCTGCAGCAGGAACAGGCCGACGAGGATCACGAGCGTCACGGGCAGCACCCAGCTGGCCAGCGCCGGAGTCGCGACCTCGAGCCCCTCGACGGCGCTGAGCACGGAGATCGCGGGGGTGAGGGCGCCGTCCGCGTACAGCAGCGCCGATCCGAAAATGCCGAGCACGATCATGATGCGGCGGGGCGAGAGCCCCCGGGCCAGCCGACTCCCATTCACCATCGCCATCAAGGCGAGCACACCGCCTTCACCCTTATTGTCGGCGCGGATGATCACGATGTGGTATTTGATCGTGACCACGATCACGAGCGACCAGAACACCATGGACAGGACGCCGAGCACGTTCCCCGGAGTGACGCTGATGCTGTGGGTGCCGTAGAACGAGTAGCGGATCGCGTACAGGGGGCTCGTCCCGATGTCGCCGTACACGACACCCAGGGCGGCGAGCGCCAAGGTGAAGAGATAGCGGTCGCGCGGAGCGGCCCCGGGTTCCGAAGCTGGGGTCATGGGGTCTGAATACTAGTTGGTGCGCCGGAGGCCCGTCACGGACACCATCCAGATGCCGGTCATGAGAGCCGCCGAGACGACGCACCAGCGGCAGATCGCATGCAACACGAACAGCTCGATGGAGGTGAGGTACAGCGTGAACGCGAATCCCGCTGTCGCCAGCGCGGCAAGGAGCAGCATGACACGACGGTCGGCGACAAACGCCGGCTGCAGGCCGACGACCCCCACGACGAAGAGCACGGCGTAGCCCGCCACGCCGACGAAGGCCACGGGGACCCCGAAGACCACCGCGTAGCGGCTAGTCTGCACGGCCTCACAGCTGCCCGTGCCGCATTGCAGCACGCCGATCACGCCGATCTTGTACAGCCACAGGTAGGTGGCGACCAGCAGCCCCACCAGGGCCAGGACCACGAGCGCCTGCCGGCGTCGCATCACTTCCGCGGTTTCGTCTGTTTCGTCAGGCTGTCGACCAGGGCCTTGAACGCGTCGGAGGTGGGGTGGCCATCGAACCGCTTGCCGTTCACGAAGAACGTCGGCGTGCCGCTGATACCGAGCGCCTCGCCCTCCTGGAGGCTCGCCTGGATGCGGCCGGCGTAGCGCTGGCCGTCCATGCAGGCATCGTACTTGTCGAGGTCGAGGCCAGCGCTCTTGGCGAAGTCCCGGAACAGGGAGCGCGGGTTCTTCCCGGTCTGCGCCCATTGGTGGTTGGTAAAGAGCTGGTCGTGCATCTCCCAGAACTTCCCCTGCTCGCCGGCGCACTGCGCGGCGAGCGCGGCGTAGCGCGAGTACTGGTGGGTGGGAAGCGGGAAGTCGCGATAGCGCCAGCGCACCTTCCCCGTCGCGATGAGCTGTTCGCGGATCACGGGCATCTGCACGGTCGCGAACGACGCGCAGTACGGGCACTCGAAGTCGGAGTATTCGGTCACCTCGATCGGTGCGGCGTCCGCGCCGAGCGTGAAGCCGCGGAAGCCGTCGGTCGCGGGGAGGGGCGGCAGCGCGCTCGCGGCGGGGGCGGCCGCCGGTGTGCCGCGCGAACCGTACCAGATCACCCCACCACCGACCACCGCCACGGCCGCGAGCAGCACGTAAAACCCCTTCATAGGTCGCGACTCCGCCGCCAGAGTTCGTCGTCTTCGTCGTCGTCGCGCCCCTCCGCCTCCTCCACGATGCGCCGGCTCTCCGCGATCTCCGGCGTGTCGTAGGTGAGCCGTACTTCGTAGTGGAACAATTCGCTCCGCGCGTTGCCCAGCAGCTTCTGCAGCTCGGCGACTCGATCGAGCAGCTGCCCCGCGCGGTCGAGCGTTTGAATGCGCTCGGCGATGGCCCGCAGCATCGCTACGAGTCGTTCGGCCCGCTCCGGCCCGTAGACTTGGTCTGTGTCGTCGCTCATACGTCCACCTTCCCGACTGTCCGGCTCACTCCCTGCGGTCGCCTCCCCGCTCCCCGCTCCCCGCCCCACGCTCTGATTATACCACCTCCCGATGCCCGCCGCGGGGCCTTTGCACCGCTCGCCTGCCTCTATTACATTGCTGCGCCGTTGACCCGCGACCCCGCGCCTTTCAGCACGAGAGAGGAGTGCCCCTGCATGGCCAAAAACCGTTCGGAACCCCGCAAGCTGTCCACTCCCACCCCTTTTGAGCAGGCCCGAGACGAGTTGTTCTCGCACATTCTCCGCTGCGGCGTCCTGGAAGCGACCCCCGAGCATCAGAAAGAGTGGTTCGACGACACGATGCTCTACCTGGCCGACCGCTACGTGGAGCTAGACGAGCCGCAGATCGCGGAGTTGCGCGTGCTGGGCGAGCGCTATTGCCGGCCCGTGGTGGGGCGGAACGCGACGGTCGCCGCGAACGTCTGAGCGTTTGCACCGCGATCCTGCCGGGCGCTCGGTTCGCGGGCGCCCTTTTTTTCATCGCACCCACCAGGACGGCAGCCGCCGCCAGCGCCGTCCCGCCGAGACCCGGACGCCACCCGCGAGGCCCAGTTCCGCGTACCAGCCGGCCGCCCGGCCGGGCGCGGACTCGAGGCCCACGAGCGCCGTGAGGTAGCCCGCCCCGCGCTCGGAGGTCGCGGCAGCGAACGCGATGCCGACGCCGCCGTACAGGCTCGTTCCGGTGCGGTCACCGGGATTGAGCAGGAACTGCGCGCTCGCCGCGATACGCAGGCCCGACGCGCCCGCGTAGCTCCCGCCCGCCGCCGTCAGGGCGAACCGCCCCACTCCTCCCGGCCGCCGTGCCACGCCGAGCTCCGCGCCGTAGAAGCCGCGCCGCGCCGCCACCGCGGTCACACCCGCCGCCGCCTCTGTGACCGTGAGCCGCTGGGCGCGCGCGGGCTTCCAGCCCGCCGCCACCGCCGTCAGGGCGAGCACGCAAGGGAGCGAGCTAGCGAAGCGCGACGTCGTAGGTGACGCGGATATCGGGGGCGAGCGAGGCGACCACCGAGCAATACTTCTCGAGCGAGAGGTCGATCGCGCGCCGCGCCTTCGGTTCGTCCGCGCCGTCACCGGCGATCGCGAAGCGGAAGTGGAGCGCGGTGTAGCGTCGCGGTTCCGTCTCGCGGCGCGTCCCCACCACCGCAATCTCGAGCGAGCGCAGCACCACGCGCTGCTTCTGGAGAATCACGACGACGTCCGCGGCGCTGCACGTGGCCGCGGCAACGAGCAGCAGCTCCACCGGCGATGTGGCGGCGGCGCCGTTCCCGTCCACCAAGATCGACGGCCGGCCCGGCGCTCCGCCCTCGAACCGCAGCTCCTCGCGCCACCGCACGGTGACCTCGCGCACGTCGCCCGCCACGGTCAGTTCCCCCGCCGCGTCGTGAGACCCAGGAAGATCCGGTTGCGCCGGAACAGGTCCATCCCGTGGTACTCGAACAGCCAGTTGAAGGTGGAGCGGTAGTGGAGCTCGACGCCGGCCACGACGTTCACCCACAGGTCGGGGCAGTCCGGATCCGCGCCGCAGCCGTCGTGCCCCGCGAGGCTGAACCCGCCGCCGACGTACGGAGTCGCGACCTGCTCGTGGCCGGTGAACCGGTACGCGGCCTCGAAACTCCCTACGTACGTATTGACGCCGTGAAACACCCCGATCTCGGCGGAGGGGCGGAGCCGGAGACGCGGGGTCACCAGATTCCCCGCGTCAAGCGTGGTCCCGAGTACGAGCTGCGTGCTGCCGAGATCGAGCCCGCCGCGCACGCCGAAGCCGAACAGCCCCAGCCGCGTCCCGCGATCTTTCCCGCGCCGCACCGGCGGCGGATGGAACTCCTGAGCCGCGAGCGCTGTCGCGATCGTGAGTGCCGCGAGGGTCGTCCCCACGCTGCGTATCACGCCCCTCCCCTTCCCTCTCCCTCTCCGTCCACCCGTGTCAGTCCCCTCCGCGGCCCCCGTCTCCCCCGTCCTCCTCGGGTCGCGACTCGCCCGTAGTCCCAGATCGCGTACAGGCCGACGGCCGCGGTCGCCCACGCGAGTCGCCGTGCGTACGGCGAGTCGGTGACCACGGCCGCGAGTGTGAGCAGCTGGAGCACCGTGACCGCCTTGCCCCCGGCCCGCGCCGGCAGCGCCACGGGCCGCCGCAACAGCCAGCCGCCGAGTGAGCCGAGCACCGCGACGATATCGCGCGCCAGCACGGCAACGATTTCCATCGGATGCAGCAAGCGTCGCCCCGCCACCGTGACGAACGCCGCGGCCATGAACAGCTTGTCCGCCACGGGGTCGAGAATCGCGCCGGCGCGGGAGGAGCCGAAGCGCCGCGCCAGCATCCCGTCGAAGAAGTCCGATGCGGCAGCTGCGCCCACGAGCCCCAGCTGCCAACCCGGATGGTGCACGAACGGGAACGCGACCGCCAAGGGAACCCGAAGCGCTGTCAGCAGATCGGCCCACGTCACCCACGGTTTCACTTGCTCCTCCCACCCGCGCGTCGTAGCTTCGACCCCGTGGACCTCAAGCTGCTGAAGCAGGCTGCGATTTTTCAAGACTTGGACGAGGGGGAGGCGGCCCGCGTCGCCGAAGTCTGCCGGGAGCAAAAATTCGCCGTCGGGCAACACGTCTTCAAGGAAGGTGAACCCGGCAATCGCCTGTTTATCATCTCGGAGGGCGAGGTCCGGATCTCGCGCACCATTCCCGGATCGGGCGAGGAGGCCCTGGCTGTCCTCAAGCCTGGGTCCTGCTTCGGCGAAATGGCGATCTTCGATCGCTCCGAGCGGTCGACGGACGCCATCGCAAACACTTCCTGTACCCTGATCACCATCTCGCGGTCCGACTTCGAGCTGCTGCTCGACTTCAACCGTGACATCGCCTACAAGGTGCTCTGGTCGGTCGTGCGGCTGCTCTCCGCCCGGCTGCGCGTGACGAACGACAACCTCCGGTCGTTCCTCGCCATGTCCATGTTCTAGGTTTAGGTGACGACGGCCGTTATCCCCTGCGGCGGGCGTGGGACCCGCATCGCCCCGCTCGCCCGTGCCACCCCTAAAGAGCTGCTCCCGGTCGCCGGCAAACCGCTGCTGCAGTGGACCTTGGAAGAAGCCGCCGCCGCCGGCATCGAGCGGGTCGTCGTCGTCACGAGCCCCACCAAACCCCAGCTCGCCGAGTTTCTGACCGCCCGACCGCCTGACCGCCTGACTACGTGTGTCGTTGTCCAGCCCGAGCCCCGCGGCTTGGGCGACGCGATCACGTGCGCCCGCGCGGTCGTCGGAGCGGACACGGTGGCGGTGATGCTGCCCGACAACCTGTTTCGCGCGAGCTGCCCAATGCGGCCCGTGCTCGACGCCCACGGACGCACTGGGCAGCCGGCTGTGTTGCTCGCCGAAATCGGCGCGCGGGATGCCGCGACGAGGGGTCCCACCGGCCCGGCACGGTGTCGCCCGCGCGCCGACGGGCTGTACGACGTCCTCGCCGTGGCGTCGAAGGGGTCGCGCGCCGACGGCTTCGACGCCGGCTCCGGTCCGTCCGCCCTCACGCCGATCGGCCGGATGGCGTTTGACGCCGCGGTGTTCGACCTCGTCGAGTCCGAGCGACGCCGACTCGCCCCGGGGGCCGAGCTCGACGACGTGCCGGTGCTGCAGGCGCTCGCTGCGGCCAACCGCCTGGTCGGCGTGCGGCTCGCCGGAGACTTCTTCGACGTGGGCGTGCCCGAAGGGTACCGTGCCGCCCTGGCCGCGCTCCACCCGGGCGTTTACCCTTAAGCCACCTATGAGATCGACTCGGCTGGCGCTATCGCTTTGCGCCCTGGCAGCCGCCTGTCAGGACCTTTCGAGCAAGCCCAGGCCCTACGTGTTGCTCAATCCCGTGTTGGACTCGCTGTTCGTCGGAGATCAGTCGCCGCCCCCCGCCGTGACATACTACGACGGCCAGGGCGGCTCCTTCACGCCCGCCCCCACCCAGATCACCTGGGGCAGCTCCGACGCCTCGACCATCTCCGTAAACAGCAGCACCGGCACGATCACGGGCCTCAAGCGCGGCCCAGCTGTCATCACCGCCCTGGTACAGGGCACCCAGGGCATCGCTCTCATCGTCGTCTCGAACACGCTTGACCTCACGCTGCTCACCGACACGATCTATCTAATGCCGGGCGACACCTTCACTGTGCCGGTCGCGGTGCAGAAGAAACACAGCCCGCCGGACCCGCCGCCGGTCGTCTCGTACGAAGCGCCGTCGAACGCCGTTTACGGCATGGACCCGGGAAGCGGTCTGATCACCGCCCTCGCGGCCGGCGGGCCGGTGCAATACATCGTGCACGCCGACACCATCGCCGCCAGCGGGGGGGTCTACGTAATCGCCGATACGGGCGGCAAGTTTTTCTACTCCGTCCTCGGCACGGCCATCACCCACGTTGGGGGCGCGATCGGAGCGGTGAATTACAGCCGCAGCAACGGGAAGCTCGCGTTCCGACTCCGCGGCACCTTCGCGCCGAGCGGCACGACGCAACAGGTCGTTCAGATTACCCTGCCCGACTCGATCCTCGGACCGGGCACGTACCCGATCGATTCGCTGGGCCCGGTCGAAGCCCCCGTCGGGTTCGGCCAACCCGGGGCGATCTGCACACCGCCGCGCCCCTGGGCGCTGTGGACGGCCCAGAGCCCCCCGATCACCGCGTTCTCACGGCAGGACGCCGGCGAACTAGACATCACGCAGCTCGACACGGTGGCGAGCGGCGTGAGGATCAGCGGCCGCTTTTTGTACTTGGCGCAGCGGACCGATCTCTATTCCGATCCCCTCGGCCTGCTGACGGTCCGGGGTACCTTCGTCGCGCCGCTCGCCACGGACCGTACCGCCTGCAAGTAGTGACCTTCGAGCACGCGTTCGCCGACCTGGGCGGCATTCCGGCCAACCGCTTGACGGACGCCCAGGGCCTCACCGGCCTGCTGCTCGCCGCCGCCAACGCGGCGGGCCTCAACCCGGCCGCGGCGCCGGTCGTGCAGGTGGGCCCGCGCGGCCTCGCCGCCGCGCTCGTGTGCCATGGAGGACACGTGGCGCTGCACGCGCTCCCGGACGAAGGGCTTTGCTTCGTCGACGTCGCGGGACCCGGAGCCAGACACCCGCAGCGAGGCTTGGAGATCATCATCAAGCGCTTGGGCGCGCGCGAGGTGCGCAGCGACACGCGCTGGCGCGGCACCGTCACTCAACCACTCGACCCGGAGCTCCGATGAACGCGCTGACTCCTTACGCAGCCTTCTTTATGCGGCTGGCGGTGGGCGGTGTCTTCTTGCTGCACGGCTGGAGCAAGTTCCATCACGGCATCGCGGCGGTCGCCGGCTTCTTCGGCACCGTCGGCATTCCGTTCCCGACGATCGGAGCGTTTATCGTCATCGTCGTGGAGACGATCGGCGCGGCGTGCGTGATCCTGGGCCTCTTCACGCGCGCCTGGGCCGCCTGCATGATGTTCGAGATGGCCATCGCGATGCTCATTCAGTTGCGGGGCGGCCACAACATCGAGCTCGAAGGCTTGCTGTTCGCAGGCGCGCTGACGCTGGTAGCGCTGGGGGATGGGCCGCTCTCCGTCGCCGTGAGATTCAAGCACACCGGGATGTAACTACCGGCAACAGGCCGGCAACAGGCCGGCAACAGGCCGGTGAAAGGCCGGGGAAGGGGGCGAGCCCTTCCCCTCTTCCCCGGCCTCTTACGGGTCTTTTACCGTCTTTTAGTGAAGTATCCGCAGCAGCCCCGCGCCCGCGCTTCCGCGGATGAAGCTCTCCGGGTCGGTCGCGGGAATGGCGACGCCTGTCTGCTTGCGGCCGCGCTGCGCGGTGGCGGCCATGTACTGCTCGAGCGAGCCGCCGGCCCACTCGCCGGCGTCGTCCTTCATCTGCCGGACGATTTCTTCCCAGGTGCCGACGTACGTGACGCCGCCGAGCGTGCTCACGCGGTGGATCTCGCTGTGGACGAGGTGTGCTCCGCCCCCCAGCCCGGAGCGCGTGCGCATCCCCTGCAGCTCGGTGAGTAGCGTGCCGAACAACTCGAGCTGGCGCGGATCCCGCACCTGGCCGTCCGGCCCCATCGCCTCGATTTCGGCGAGCAGCAGGTCGTCGGGCGCCGTGTCTCCCGCGAGGTCGTCCAGCCGCCGGTGCCACGGCGCGAGCTCGGGGTCACCGTCGGGGAGCCGGTAGACGCTCCTCTTCAGCTCGATCAAGCGCCAGATCGCGAGGCCGTCGAAGTGGTCTTCGGGCTCGGTGCGTTCGAGGTGAAAGAGCGCAGCTTCGTACTCGCCCCGGTCGTACAGGAGGTTCGCGAGGTAGATGCGCGCCTCGCCTTGGTCGGCGTCGAGCTCGAGGGCGCGGCGCAACCAGTACAGAGCGCCGCCTTCGTCGGTGAGGCGGTGCGCCGCGTAGCCCACGCACGCCGCTGCCTCCGCCGAATCGGGGTGCGCCGTGAGGGCGACCTCGAAGAACCGCCGCGCCTGGTCGAGCAAGGCCTCGCGGAACAGAGCACGCCCGACTTGGAGCATCAAATCGTGATCGTCACGAAACCCGAGGGCGAGGATCCGGTCGAAGCAAGCCACCGCGCGCCCGCGGTCGCCGAACTTGAGCAGCACCTCGCCCAGGCCCGCCAGGGCGTCTTCGTGGTCCGGGTCGAGGCCGATCGCCTCCTCGAACGCGCGACGGGCCCAGAGGTACTCCTCACGGGCGAGCCGCGCGTAGCCCATCCCCACGTGGAGCTCCACGGCATGGGGATAGATCCCGAGGCCGGTTCGCAAGGCCTCGATCGCTTCGTCGTATTGTCCTTCGTTGTAGAGCTGATGCGCGCGTTCGTCGTAGTCGTCGGAGCTGAGGAACGGTTCCGACATCGAACGGGCCTCCCGGGAAGGTTGTGCTATGATAAGAAATCCCGGACGGTTACACAAGCGACCCGCGCGGGCTATCTTGACGGCCGATGACGCACGCTCCCGCGCCAGGCCTCGCCTCGCTCGAACCCGTCCCCGACGGGTCAGTGACGTCGGCGCGCGGCTTCACGGCAGCGGCGGCTCCCGCCGGGCTCAAGGCCGACGGTGCGGTCGACGTCGCATTGCTCGTGTCCACGACGAGCTGCGCCACCGCCGGCGTGTTCACCAAGAATGCCGTGCGCGCCGCGCCTGTGGTGTACGACGCCGACCTGCTCTCGGAGCGACCGGGCCGAATCCGCGCCGTTGCGATGAACGCGCGTGTCGCGAACGCGTGCACGGGGCCGGAGGGGCTCGCCGCGGCCCGCACGATGGCCCAGGCGGCCGAGCAGGCGGCGGCCCTCCCCCCGCGCACCGCGCTCGTGCTTTCGACCGGCGTGATCGGCGTGCCGCTCCCTGTCGCGCAGATCGCGGCAGCGCTGCGCGAGGCCGCGGGCCGCCTCACCCCCCTCGGCGGCGTCGAGGCGGCCCGCGCTATCATGACCACGGACACGCGGCCGAAGCACTGCGCGGCGCGCTTGGAGACGCCCGCGGGCATCGTCACCGTCGGGGGGATCGCCAAAGGCGCCGGGATGATCCATCCCGACATGGCCACGCTGCTCGCCGTCCTCACGACCGACGCCGTGGCCGAACCCGCCGCGCTGCAGCCCCTGCTGCGCCGGGTCGCGGACCGCAGCTTCAACGCCATTTCGGTGGACGGCGACACCAGCACCAACGACACGGCGCTGCTGCTCGCCAACGGAGCGTCGGGCGTGGACCCGGCACGGGACGGAGCGGTGTGGAAGCTGTTCGAAGCGGCCGTGCTGCAGGTGGCCCAAACGCTGGCCCTGGCCATCGTACTCGACGGCGAAGGAGCGTCCAAGCTCGTCGAGATCCAGGTGGTCGGGGCCGCGAGCGAGGCGGCGGCGCGCGAGGTCGGGCGTGCCATCGCGCGATCGGCGCTCGTGAAGACGGCGGTGTACGGCGCGGATCCCAACTGGGGCCGCATCCTCGCCGCCGCGGGGGCGGCGGGAGTGGCGCTGGCGACCGACCGGCTCACGCTGCAGGCGGCCGCTAACGGCGAGTGGCTGACGCTCGCCGAGCGCGGCGCGACGGCCCACCCCGACCCGGAGCGGGCACGCGCCATCTTCCGCCAGAAAAACATCCGCCTCCGCATCGACCTTGGCCTCGGTCGCGCGGAGGCGATGGTGTGGACGTGCGACTTGACGCCGGAGTACGTCCGGATCAACGCCGACTACACATCGTAAAACTACGGCTTCATCTTGGTGGTGTCCTTGGCCGCCGGCTTCGCTACGGGCTTGGCCGCGTGCTTCTTGGCCGCCGCCTTCTTGGTGCCCTTCTTGGCGGGCTTCGCCTTCGACGTGTCGGTCGCCGGCGCCTGGCCCTGCATCGGCGAGGGCTGCTGCGCCACGACGATCGCCGGAGCGGCGAGCAACGCCAGCGTGAGGAGCGTGCGACGAATCATGTGGGAGTACCTCCAGAGGGATCGCGCGAGCCACCCTGGCTCGCTTCACCGTTGAGACCCGCTACCGCACCACGTCGTCACGGGGCGCGGCGTCGCGCCGTCCCCCATCCGGTCAGTTTCATCCTGCAACGTCTGGGCCTTCCCAGGCGCATCGATCAGGGCGGAGCCAGCGTTGTCGTCCCGGGCCGCCGCGCCCCTGCCACGCTCGCCCTGGCGGGCTTCGGGGGCGACGGCACGTTGGGCAGCTGGCGCCGCACGACGGCCACTGCTTCCGCCCGGGAGTGACCTCGCTGCACCTCGTGCAGCACGGCGGTGGAAACATCCAGCAGCCGCTCGCCCCGGAGCCCCTGCCGCGCGGCGTCGATGATCAGCGTCGCGGCCGAGTCGGGCTCGAAGTGGTGGGTCGCCAGGTCGGCGACGGCGTGCAGGGCCGATCCGCGCGGCTCTTGCGGCAGGGCCGCCACGATCCGCTCCACCACGGGCCCAGGGAGACCCCGCTTGAGCGCTGCGTAGATCGTCGTCACTTCGGCGGCGGTCGCCGGCGGCGCATCGCCCGCCCGCACCATCAGCGCCCGCGCGTCACGCAGTTGACCGAGCATCGCCTGCGCAGCCGCCGCGATACGGCCGGCCGGCTGGTGTTTCGCCCCGCCCTCGAGCGCCTTCTGCACCAGCGGCTCGGTCGGCAGGTCCTCCCGCGTTGCCAGCTGCACCAGCGAATCTACCGTGGGGATCGCGGCGGCCGGCACGCGGCCTTCGAGCCGATCGCGCTCGGATTGCGCCGCGAGCGGGCTGGCGAGCAGCGCCAGGATGAGACCAGGTCTCAACGCCACGTGGCCCGGACAATCACGATGGAGTTCTCGCGCCCGAAGTCGTCCTCCACGAGGCGGTCGGCCCAGTGGTCCGGCACCCAGCGCTCGCCATCCACGACGAACATGTACTCGTAGGCTCCGGTGGGAAGGACGACCGTCGCACGCCACACCCCGTCGTGATCGCGGTCTTCGAGCGGAATCGTGCCGGTGCGCCAGTCGTTGAACGAGCCCGCCACGTGCACCGAGTGAGCGTCGGGGAAGCGCCCGACGAACTGAGCGATGCCCTCGTGCTCGCCGAGCGCCGGGCCCCGTTCCTCAGCGGGGACCAGCGTGAGGAGCACGATGGCGGCGGCGAGCGCCAGGCTCCACGCGGGCCGAATCCGGAAGGTGACCGCCTGCGGAGTGGCGAACCAGCGGAGCAGCCGTCGCACCCTTTCCCCCGACGGCGCCGGCCGCCGGACGGCGGCCATCACCCGCGGCTCGAGCCCCGCACCTTGGGGCGGGAAAGCCGCCGCGAGCAACGCCGCTGCGCTCTCCAGCCGATCCACCACGCGCCGCAACTCGGGCGGCAGGCTCTCGCGGGCGATTTCGCCATCGAGCGCCTGATGAATTCTCGGATCGATTGAGTTCATGCGTGGTCCTCCAATACCTGCAACAGCGCTTCGCGCGCGCGATGCACGCGCATCTTCAACGTCGGGATGCGCTCGCCGGTCACGGCAGCCATCTCCTGATAACTCAGCCCCTCCACGTGCTTCAGCACGAACGCCTCGCGCTTGTCCGGCGATAGCCGGGCGAGGGCCTGCGCCACGAGCGCCAACTGCTCTGCGCGCTCGAGGGATGCCTCGTTGTCCGTCGAGTCGGCCACGGGCGGTGCCTCCTCCAGCGGAACGTCCCCGACGCCTCGCCGCGACAGGTAGCTCTTGCACCGGTTCGCGACGATGCGATACAGCCACGTGCGCAGCCGCGACGGATCCCGGCAGCTCGCGAGGTGGCGGTACGCCCGGACCAAGCCCTCGGCCACGGCGTCCGCCGCGACGTCGCGGCTCCCCAGCATGCGCGTCGCGAACCGCAGCAAGCCGGTTTCGTAGCGGCGGATCACGAGACCGAACGCCTCGCGATCGCCGCCAAGCACGCGGGCCACCACCTCCGTGTCGGAGGGGTTCCCCCTCACATCCGTAGGACCTGCATGGAGATCAGGGCGTCACGCTAGCACGGACGCTGCACGGTGCGCCAGAGGGAACTCGCGGAGCGGGGGCGCAGCAGTGTTTCGCGACGGAACCGGTCGACTAGCGCGCGGCCAGCACGTGCTGCGCGGCGAGGAGGTAGCTCGACGCGCGCACCCCTTCGCCGGCCAACGCCCCCGCGAATGCCTCGAGGGTCGCCTCGGCGCGCCGGCGATAACGGGCGTCGCCCGTGGCTTCGGCGAGCTGCAGCAGCACCCGCGCCGCCCAGGCGTTCGCCCCGGGGAGCAGATCGTCGAGCACCGGCTTGGCGCGGTCCGGAAGCGCGGGCGCCGCCGGATCGGTCACGACGGCATCGAAGTACCCGCCCCCAATCGAGTCAGCGAAGTCCCGATCGAGCACCTCGACCAGATCCTGGGCGACATCAAGGTAACGCCGCCTGCCGTTATAACCGTAGGCCGCGAGGCAGGCGCCGGCCAGCTGCACCTGGTCCTGTAACAGGCCATACACCCCCGCGCCGCCGCTAGTGTGTCGCACACCGCGCCGGCGCGCGTACGCGCGCCGCAGCAGGGCGTCGAGCGCGCCCAGCGCGCGCTGCGCCGCGGCCGAGTCGCCCACTGCGGGCGCCGCCTCCAAAACCGACCCGATCACGTACGCCTCGCGGTCGGCGAAGACGGTGCCGTCGATCGCGGGGCCCAGCTCGCGTGCCAGGCGCTGCAGCGCGAACCGGGCGGCGTCGCGGTAGCGCGGCGTTCCGGTCAGGGCCCAGCCGACCGCCAGGTTGCGCACGAGCCCCGCCCGCACCAGGCTCGGTGGGTCGTCCCGCGCAATGTCGGCGGTCACGGCCTCCCCCGAGTCGACCATGAAATCGAGCACGGTGCGTGCGGCGTTCAGGTAGCTCGAATCGCCGGTACGCCCGTACGTCGCAAGCAGCAAGCTCACCGCCTGGGTGTGCATGAAGCTGCCCAGAGCGGCGTGCGTGCCGGCCGCGGCCTGGAAGGTGGCGCGCACCGCGGCGACCTGCGACGCCACCGCCGCACGCTGCAGCAAGCCGCGCGCCCGCTCGGCATGCGTCACGGCGAGCTGCCGCACCAGGGCCGCGCGCTGCAGGATGACGCCGCGCTGCTCACGGTAGCTCTTGGCGACTTCAGGGAGGAGCTGCTTCAGGCCCCGTCCGGTGACCGGATCGTCGGCTGGGAAGTAGGTGCCCCCGAAGAACGCAGAGCCGTCCGGGGTCAGAAACGCGGTGACGGGATAGCCCCGCAGGCCGGCGAGCCACTGCACAGCCGCCTCGTAGCGCCGGGCCACGTCGGGCCGCTCATCGCGGTCCACTCGCACCGGCACGAACAACGAGTCGATCATCGCCCCCAGCGCGGGATCGCCGTACACCTCCCGGTCCATGACAGCGCACCAGCGGCATTCGTCGGCGCCGACGTAGAGCAATACCGGTCGGTCGAGCCGTGCGGCGAGCGCGAACGCCTCGCGCCCCCACGGCTGCCAGCTCACGGGCTGGCGCGCTGCCCGTGTGAGGTAGCGCGTGCTCGACTGGGCCATGCGGTTGGTGAGGGGGCCGTGCTCGGAGACGCACGCGAGCGCGGCACACGACAGGAAGACCAGTGAGAGGGTTCGCATCGAGGGCGCCTGAAAGGATACCCTCGCCTTCGGGAGCACGTTCCCCGGGCAAGCCAGCGCTGGCGCGCGCGCCGCCGATTGGGCGATTCCGGACATGCAACGGCCTGGGCGGTGTCGCCGGTGAGATCGGGCGTGCGGTCCCTCCCTCGATCCGAGCGATCCTCTCCCAGGCCATGTGCAGTTTGTGCATTTGTCGAGCGCCCGTCAATGAGGCACGACTGCAACACCCCGCCGCTGCGGCGGGAGTGGTTATAGTTGAGCCATGTCCGACGTCACCCGTATCACCCCGAAACCCAACGGCCCGCTCATCGTCGAGGGGCCCGTCAAGATCGTAACCCAGGACGGCCGGGAGCTGCCCGTGCCCCCCCGCAAGGACGGCCGGCCTGCGGAAGTCGTTGTCCTGTGCCGCTGTGGAGGCTCGGCGACCAAGCCGTTTTGTGACGGAACTCACAAGCGCAACGGCTTCAGCGACGCCGCCCCCGCAGGGCTCGCTCCCACGGTTTAAGCGAGGGGTATTATGTTGTCACCGTCCTGGGCGGGGGGGCCCCGGGGGCGGGGGGCGGGGAGAGCCGCCCGTGCAACCCCGACCGAGCGTCCCCCGGCCCCTTGCCCCTGCCCCCGAACGGAGGAGCGACATGGCGAAGGCTGGCAAAGCCCCGATGGCCGCGGACGAAGGGTACTGCGTGAAGTGCAAGGCGAAGCGGAAGATTTCGAACGCTCAGCAGGTCAAGATGGCGAACGGCCGGCCCGCCTTAAAAGGTGTGTGTCCGGTGTGCGGCACGGGGATGTTCAAGATCCTGCCGCCCAAGTGACCCGCTGATTCGCGCCGACAACCTCGGCCCCCGGTCGCGCCCAGCGGCCGGGGGCTTCTTGTTAGCGCGCGACCCGGCGTGTCCCGTTTCCCTGATAGGCGTAGCGGAACGTAATGCACGCCGTGCCCGCGTCACGGCAGTAATAGGCGAGCAGCTCGAGCTTCGCGTACTTGCCGGGCGGCGTCCGCACGCCGTAGACATGATGCTTCGAGGTGAGCAAGTGGCTGAGCATGCTGTACTCGTACCACTTCCCGACGGCCGGGTTCGTCGTGTCCGGCGCCGAGGCATTGGCGGCGTAGCTGGCCACGGGGAGCTCGACCACCGAGTCGAACGGCACCTGCCCCAGGTCGACGATCCCCCCGCCCGGGGCGGCGATCAAGTGGAACCGGCGGAAGGCCACGTCCCACGGCCCCGCCTCCACGACAGCGTTCCTGCCGAAATCGAAGCGGCGCCACCGGTCGGTGGCGGAGGCGTCCAGCGTGTACGTCGCGGGGCCGACGAGCGAGTCGCCCACGGCGACAGGTGACGCGGCCGACAACGCGAAGGGGGGATATTCGGGCTTGGTGAGGGATCCGATCAGGAGCGATGTGACCAACAGCAGGAACACGCCGCCCATCACGAATACGAGGATGGGGGGGCGAGCGGTGCGGCGGTCGGTCACGGCTCGGCCATGAACGGGTAGCTAAAGCTCCGTGGCGGGATGAAGTTCTCTTTCACCGCGCGCGGGCTCACCCAGCGGATGAGGTTGAGGAGGCTGCCGGCCTTGTCGTTGGTGCCGCTGGCGCGGGCGCCGCCGAACGGCTGCTGTCCGACGACGGCGCCCGTGGGCTTGTCGTTCACGTAGAAGTTCCCGGCGGCGAACCGGAGCGCCCGCTGCGCATCCTCCACGGCACGCCGGTCCTGCGCGAAGATCGCGCCGGTGAGCGCGTAGGGAGAGGTTTGGTCGACGAGCCGGAGGGTCTCCGCCCAATGGGACTCGGGGTACACGTACAGCGACAGCACGGGGCCGAAGATCTCCTCACACATCGTGCGATAGGTGGGGTCGTCGGTCTGGATGAGCGTCGGCTCGATGAAGTAACCGTCGGTATCGTTGGTGCCGCCTCCGGCGAGGATCTTGACGCCGGGGGCGTGCGTCGCGGCCTCGAGATACTCCTTGATCTTGTCGAACGCCTTCCGGTCGATCACGGCGCCCATAAAGTTCCGGAAGTCGGCCGGATCGCCCGTCTTCACCTCCGCAAGCATCGCGAGCACCCGGTCGCGTACCTTGGGCCACAGCGTGGCCGGCACGTACGCGCGGGAAGCGGCGCTGCACTTTTGTCCCTGGTACTCGTACGCTCCCCGCACGATGGCGGTGGCGAGGGCGTCCGCGTCGGCGCTGGCGTGCGCCAGGATGAAGTCTTTGCCGCCGGTCTCGCCCACGAGCCGAGGGTAGCCAGCGTAGCTCGAGAGGCGCTCGCCTACCCGCTTCCAAAGCGCCTGGAACACCTCCGTCGAGCCCGTGAAATGTATGCCGGCGAGGCTGCGGTCGAGGAGGAGAGTGTCCGAGGTCTGAACCGCGGGGCCGGGCACGAAGTTGATGACCCCCGGAGGCAAGCCGGCCTCTTCGAGCAGCTTGAGGATGAAATAGTTCGAGAAGACCGCGGTCGCCGCAGGCTTCCAGACGACCGTGTTCCCCATGATCGCGGGCGATGTCGGCAGGTTGCCGCCGATCGAGGTGAAGTTGAACGGGGTGATCGCGTATACGAACCCCTCGAGCGGGCGGTAGTCGAGGTAGTTCCATGTGCCGGGCGCGGAGATCGGCTGCTCGGCGTACAGGTGCTCCGCAAAGTGCAGGTTGAAGCGGAAGAAGTCGATCAGCTCGCAGGCGGCATCGATCTCCGCCTGGTGCGCCGTTTTCGACTGGCCCAGCATGGTCGCCGCATTCACGATCGCGCGGTAGCGGGTGGCGAGTAGATCGGCCGCCTTGAGGAAGACCGCGGCGCGCCGCCCGAGCTCCCAGGTAGACCAGTCGTGCCACGCGTCGCCCGCCGCCTTGATCGCCGCCTGCACCTCCGCCGGCCCTGCCTGATGCACCTTGGCGAGCACGTGGTGATGGCAGTGGGGCATCACGGCGTCGACGGTCTTGCCGGTGCGGACCTCCTTGCCGCCGATCACCAGCGGGATCTCCGGTTGGTGGGAGGAGAGATCTTTGAGGGCCTTTTTCAACTCGAGCCGCTCGGACGTGCCGGGGGCGTAGGAGAGCACGGGCTCGTTGACGGGAACCGGTATCTTGGGAGTGGCGTTCATGTCACGAAATCTAATTGCGGATTGCGGATTGCGGATTGCGGAATCCGCCGCGACGCGCCCAATCCGCCATCCACAATCCGAAATCCGAAATCCGAAATCCGAAATCCGCAATCCGCAATCCGCAATATGATCCACCCCGCCACCCGCATCGGCCACGTACATCTGACCGTAGCCGATCTCGACCGCGCGCTTGCGTTCTATCGGGAGGTGCTCGGCTTCGAAGTCACGACGCGCTATGGGGCTGATGCCGTGTTCCTCTCAGCCGGCGGTTATCATCACCACATCGGCCTCAACACCTGGGCAGGCCGGGGAGCCCCGGCTCCCGCTGCCGGCACCACCGGTTTGTACCACTTCGCCGTCCTGTTCCCCGATCGGCAGGCTCTCGCGGCGGCCGTGCGACGAGTGATCGACGCCGGAATCCCGCTCGAAGGGGCGGCCGACCACGGCGTCAGCGAAGCCGTGTATCTACGCGACCCCGACGGCAACGGTGTCGAGCTGTACCGCGACCGTCCGGAAAGCGAATGGCCGCGTGCACCTGACGGAACGCTCGTCATGTACACCCGGCCACTCGACCTCGAGGCGCTAGTGGCCGCGCAGTAGCTCGGGCGACACGGTTGCGGCCACGATCGGCTGAACCGGCAGCCGCTTCTCCCAGCGCGGCAGCATGTCCGGCAGGTTCGCCAGCTCGAAGGCCGAGACCGCCATCACGCTGGACGCCTGCATCAGGTCTGCCGCGATCGCCTTGTCGTACGTATCCGACTGGGAGTGATGGGTGTGGTTATAGCCGCGAGTGATCTGGTTGAAGTTGAACCCCGGCACTCCGTAAGGGATGAACGACAGGTGGTCCGTGCCCCCCTTGACGGCGTCGTTGATGGTGTCTGCGTTCAGGCGGTGGACCGGGGCCAGCAGCATGCGCCATAGCGCGTATGACTCGAGGTGGCCTTGGAGCGCCATCCCGGTGATCGCTCCCGCGCCGTTGTCGAGCACGATCACCGCCTGGATGGAGTCCGCGTCCGGGGCGTGCGCCTCGGCGTACTTGCGCGACCCCATGAGGCCCTGCTCCTCCCCCGTGAAGAGAATGAAGCGGATCGTGCGCTTGGGCTTGAGCCCCGACTGCGCGATGATTCGGGCCGCCTCGAGGGTGGCCATGGAGCCGGTGCCGTTGTCGGTCGCGCCCGTCCCCAGGTCCCAGGAGTCGAGGTGCGCGCCCACGATCACGACCTGCCCCGGGTGCGCGCTGCCCCTGATCTCGGCGACCGTGTTCCACTGCGGTACCGAGTCCTTCATGCTCAGCGTGTTCTGGATGTTCGCCTCGAGGCGCGGTGTCACGCCCGCCCCGAGCAGCCGGTCGAGCAGCGCGTAGTCCTCGTGCGCCACGACCACCTGAGGGAGCGGCAGCACCCGGGTCGGCGAGCCGCTCATGTTCAGCAGGTCTTGCTCCTTGCCGCCATCGAGCAGGATCCCCAACGCCCCGGAATTCCGCAACACAAACGGCTGGTCGGTGTTGAACTGCGTGAGCCGCGCCCGTGCGGCGGAATCGAGGCGCTGCCCGCCGCCGAACAAGCCCCGGAACGCCGCCCGCTGCCGCTCGGAGTCGGCGGCGGCCATGGGCGGGCCGTCGTTGTTCCACACGAAGGAAGGCGCGCGCAGCATGACCCACGCGCCCTTCACTTTCCCCTTGTTGGCGTCGAGACTCTCGGGCGTGCTGGCATCGATGCGCACGACCGGCCCGTTCACTGTCTTGCCGCTGGTGCCGGGCGCCCAGGCCCAGCTCGCGGCCGCGACATCGTGTAAGCGCGGGGCAGTCATCCGCATCCACATCGGCCCGCGCGTCCAGGTGCCGCCGAAATTCCATTGCTCGAGGCGGGCGTCGAGCCCGTACTCTTTGAACCGGGCCATCGTCCAGTCGTTGGCGGCGCGGGCGGCGGGTGAGCCGGTCAGGCGCGGCCCGATCACGTCGGTGAGGTACTGCAGGTTCGGCATCACCTGCGAGTGAGTCAGCCCCTGGTCGATGAGAGCGCCGGCACCGCTCGTGTCAACGGTGGGCGTCTGGCTGGCGAGCGGTCGGTGCAGCGGAGCGAGGGGGGCGAGCGCGGCGAGCAGGACGCTTGCCGCAGTGGGACGGAAGCCGTTCACGGGAGCAGCCCTCACAGGAAGTGCGTGTTCTCTACGTTACGCGCGGCAGGCTCAACCCGTTAGGCCGCGGACGGCTCCCCCGACCGGCGAGCGTCCGCCGAGCGTTGCGGCGGGACGGGGAGGTTCACCGTGACGGTCGTCCCGCCACCCGGCCGGGACTCCACCTGGATACTGCCCGCGAACATGGTGCGCACGACGCTCTGCACCACGACGAGACCCATCCCGCTCCCCTCCCCAAACTCTTTGGTGGTGAACCCCGGCTCGAAGATGCGTTCGAGGTCTTCGGCGCGGATCCCCGCGCCCTCGTCGCGCACGGTGAGCCGCAGCGATGCGCCCACCTGCTCGAGACCCACCCGGATCGGCGCGGGCCGGCCGGCGCTCGCATCGGCGGCGTTGCGGACCAAGTTCACCAGCATGTCGTAGAGCGCGTTGGGATCGCCCTTGAGATAGACCTCGTCGAGCGTGGAATCGAACTCCAGGGGGAGCTTCTTATCCCGGAGCACGCGGCTCTCGAGCGTGCAGCAGGAGCGGACCACGCGCACGGCGTCGAACCGCTCCGAGCGCGCCAGCGTGCCGCGGGCGCGGTCCTTGATGGCGCGCAGGAAGTTGATGCCCCGGTCGATGTCGTCGACCACCTGACCGAGCTCGTCGAGCATCTCGAGCCGCCGCGCGGCGGCGACTTCGGTCCAGCGGCCGAGCGCTTCCATGGCGAGCTGGAGGCCGGCCCGGGCCGCGGTCAGCGGGTTCGAGACTTCGTGGGCGATAATCCCCGGCAGGGTGGCGAGGTCCTGCAGCGGATCGAGGTGCTTGGCGAAGGGGGTGGCGGGTACCTCGCGTCGGTCCAGCAGGCCGAGGCAGAGCCCGGCGAGCTCGAGGGTGAGGCGCTCACGGCTGCGGCGCTCCCGCCCTTCGGGCGGGGGGGCCGGCGGGCGGGAGCGCAGTGGCGCGACGACCCAATGCCCCTCGCCGGCGCGCGCGCCGACGAAGCGGCTGCCTTGCACGATGTGGATGCCCCAGCGCCGCAGCGTGGCGTCGACGTCGAGCTTGCTGTCATGGTAGCCGGGGGTGGGGTCACTCGAGACTTGAGGCTCGAGCTCGGCGCCGGCTGACACCTCCCACACGGTGACGGGCCGGCCGCCGAGCGCCATGCTGGCCTGCCGCAGAATCTCGCGTCTGCCCTCCACGAAAGTCTCTGGTCCGCTCACCGAGGCTCCATAGGGGCGCACGGAAGCGCCGCGGCGGTCGACACGTGCGGCCCGCGCCGGTCACGACCGTACATCCAGCTGCAATGGGGGGCGCGCACTACATATGCGATATCTGGTCGGTGGCGTCAAGCAACGCGCAGCGCGGCCGGGTAGCGTCGGCGCAACAGGCTGCGCCGTCGGCTCCACCCCTTTGGCAGGTTTTCGCTGGCTGACGTATTCTTCCTTTATGTTACGCCGTCTACTACCGATGAGGAACACCGGCTGATGGGCCGCGACGCCCATCCTCCCGCGGCGGCTCGGACGGAGCCGGTCCAGCGGGCCGCGATCGAGGGCCCGCGCGAGCGCGAGCGCATCCGCACGCTCGTGGTCCCCGACCACGACGACCTCGCCGCGCTCCTCGCGGAGCGCATCGTCGAGACCATCCGGCGCGAGGTGGCCGCGAAAGGCCGCTGCGTCCTCGGACTCGCCACCGGCAGCACGCCCCTCGGCATCTACCGCGAGCTAATCCGGCGGCACCAGGCCGGGGAGCTGGACTGCTCGGCCGTCGTCACGTTCAACCTCGATGAGTACTACCCGATGCCGCCCGACAGCCCGCACAGCTACCGGCGGTACATGTGGGAGAACCTGTTCGCCCACGTGAACATCAAGCCGGAGAACGTGCACATCCCCGACGGCAGCACGCCGCGCGAGCGCGTGGCCGAGCACTGCGCGACGTACGAGCGCGCGATCGTCGAGGCGGGCGGGATCGACTTCCAGATCCTGGGGATCGGCAAGAGCGGGCACATCGGCTTCAACGAGCCCGGCTCGTCGGCGGACTCGCGCACGCGGCTCGTGACGCTCGACACCGTCACGCGGCGGGACGCGGCGGCGGACTTCTTCGGCGAAGATAACGTCCCGCGCGAAGCGATCACGATGGGCGTGGCCACGATCGTCCAGGCCCGCGAAATGGCCCTCATCGCCACCGGCGAGCACAAGGCCGAGATCGTGCGGCGCGCGGTCGAAGGCGAGGCGTCGGCCGACGTCGCCGCCACCTTCCTGCAGGGACACCCCAACGCGGCGGCCTATCTCGACCTGGCCGCGGCGGCGGACCTCACGCGGATCAAGACCCCCTGGCTCCTCGAGCCCGTCGAGTGGACGCCGGCCATGACCGAGCGCGCCGTCGTGTGGCTCGCCGAGCAGGCAGGCAAGGCGGTGCTGAAGCTCACGGCGCGAGACTACTCCGAGAACCATCTGAGCCCGCTGCTCGCCAAGCACGGCGCGCCGGGGCCGGTCAACGGGCTGGTGTTCAACCGGCTGCGGGACAAGGTCCGCGGGCGCCGCAAGCTGCCCTCGCGTCAACGTATCCTCGTCTTCTCGCCGCACCCGGACGACGACGTGATCTCGATGGGCGGGATCCTGCGCAAGCTGTGGGAGAACGAGAACGCGATCCTCGTCGCCTACATGACGAGCGGCAACATCGCCGTGTTTGACCACGATGTGCAGCGTCAGCTCGACTTCGTCGAACGGGCCGCCGACACGCTGGGCATCGACCGCGCGGCGGTGCGACGCGTGCGCGATCAGGTGGAGGCGAGCTTCGAGCGCAAGGGACCCGGCGGGATCGACCTGCCCGTGGTCCAAGAGCTGAAGCGAATGATCCGGGAGTCGGAAGCGATCTCGGCCCTCGAGTCGGTGGGCCTCCCGCGCGGGGCGGCGCGGTTCCTCAACCTGCCTTTCTACCGGACGGGCGAGGTCCAGAAGCGCCCGATCGGACCGGAGGACGTCGCGCTAGTGCGCGCCCTGCTCGAGGAAGTGCGTCCCGACCTCGTGTTCGTCGCGGGCGACCTGTCCGATCCGCACGGCACGCACCGCATGTGCAAAGCGGCCGTGGAGCGGGCCCTCGAGGGCTATCCCGCCTCGCGGCCGCAGGTCTGGCTGTACCGCGGCGCCTGGCAGGAGTGGCCCATCACCGACGCGGACGTGCTGGTGCCGCTGTCGCAGGACGAGCTGCGGGCCAAGATCTTCGCCATCTTCAAGCACCAATCCCAGAAGGACACCGCGCCGTTCCCCGGCGGTCACGACGATCGCGAGTTCTGGCAGCGGGTCGAGGCCCGCAACATCGAAACGGCGGCGCGGGCGGACCGCCTGGGCCTGCCCGAGTATTTCGCCATGGAGGCGTACGTGGTGGATCGTGACGGCCCCGCGGGACGCTGAAGCCCGCGCCGCCTCGCGGCGTCTCCTAGCAACGAGCGAGCGGGAGCTGCAGCGGATCGTGCTCGACATGCACGACGGGCCGGTGCAGGACATCTTCGCGGCCCTGTCCCAGCTCCAGGTGCTCGACCGCTCGCTCGCCGGAGATGCCACGGCGCAGCAGCGGGCCGGGCAGGCGGTGAAGCTGCTGGAACGCGCCCTCGGCGAGATCCGCAACTTCATCGGCGTGTTTCGGCCGCCGGGCTTCGAGCGCCGCGCTCTCGGCGAGATCATCGAAGGGCTCGCCGTACAGCACGAGACCCTCACCGACCAGGCGATCGAGCTCGACCTGCCGGCCGACCTCGGTGACTGCGCCCTGCCGACCAAGATCGCGATCTACCGCATCCTCCAGGAGGCCCTGGCCAACGGCCACCGGCATTCCGGAGCGGCGCGGCAGCGCCTGACCGTCGAGCGGCGCGGCAGCTCCCTCGCCCTGATCGTCTCGGACGACGGCAAGGGGTTCGATCCCCAACGGGTGCTGGCGAGCGAGGAGGACGTAGGGGTGGAGGGCGGGCACTTCGGGCTGCGGGGAATTCAGGATCGCGTCGAGATGCTGGGCGGCACCTTCGCGGTCGACAGCGCGCCCGGTCGCGGGACGTCGCTGACGGTCACCCTGCCGGCCGAGTGAATCGCGCGACATGATCCGGGTGTTGCTGGCGGACGACCATGCGATCGTCCTTGAGGGGCTTCGGGCCCTGCTCGAGGGCGAGCCTGATATGAAGGTGGCCGCGTGGACCACGGACGGCACCGAGGTCGTGAAGCTGGTACAACAGCACAAGCCCGACGTGGTAGTGCTCGACCTCGAGCTGACGAGCATCAAGGGCACCGAGGTGATCACCGCGCTGCGGCACCGCCCCGCCGCGCCCAAGGTGCTGGTCCTGACTGCTTACAACGACGGCGAGTCGCTCCGGTCAGCGCTCGACGCCGGCGCGGACGGGCTCGCCCTCAAAACCGAACCCCCGCAACAGACGCTCACCGCAATCCGGCAGGTCCACGGGGGCCAGCTGGTCTTCCCGCAGGCGGCGCGTCGCTGGATCGAAGGCCGGGGCGCCGGTACCCCGGGAGACTTGACGCCGCGGGAGCGCGAGGTCTGGAGCCTCGTCGCCGGGGGACTCACCAACCCGCAGATCGCCGAGCGCCTCGGCCTCTCGGACAACACGGTCAAGTTCCACGTGCAGCATCTGTTTTCGAAGTTGGGCGTCAAGAACCGCACCGAGGCGGCCCTCAAGTATGCGCACGGCTCCGCTCCCCCCGGCCCCCTGCGATAGGCCACAAAGCGGGCGCGCTCCTCGCGTTGAGGGAGGCTACTTCACCGTGAACCGCACACTGTCCACAACGGGCGGTTTCAGGGGAACGTGCTTCCAATCGGCGACCACGGCGATCACCCGGTGGGGACCGGGCTTCAGAGAATCGAGCACAAACTCGGTCTGACCCCGGCCCAGGTGGAGTATCCCGGTCACGCCGCGCGGGATCGTGTCGTTGAGGGACGTCACGTCGTGATCCACAAACAGGTGATGGTGCCCCGTGCCAGGTCGCTCATCCGTAGCGGGAACGATCTCCACGCCGGTCACTTGAAGCGTGACTTTCACCGGCCCGCTGACGGTGGCGCCGTTGGCCGGCGCCGTAATCTTCACCTTCGCAGGCTTGGGCGTCTGGGACTGCGCAGCGCACGGCACGCATGCTACGGCGCCGAGCATCAGGGCCAGCTTCGCGGTTCTCACTTTGCCTCCACCTCCGGTTGGGCGTAAACACCTTCCGTCGAGAGTAAGGGACATCCCTGAGCCAGTCCAGTCAAGACCGCGAGCCAGTACAGTCAAGACCGCAGGCGCACCGCCCAGAGGACGGCGCACAGGCGCGCCGACGCGTCATGGCTATGTCCTGCGACCCAAAGAGTGCCGCCTTCTTCCTCCGAGACCGCGGCGGCGGAGCTGTGCTCGCCCCCCAGGGTGCCCAGGTCCACCATCGTCCCGTCCGGCGTCCGGAGAAACGCGTGGGTGACGGGAAGACCCCGGCGATCGGCTTGCCCAGTCTGGCTCACTCCCACGATGCAGCCGAGATCGTTGATGTCGCTGGCACAACTCGTCCGTCCGCCGAGCGTTCCCAAATCGACGATGCCGGCCGGCTCGCTCCATAGGAACGCGTGACCGCAACCACCCACGACCTCGCTCCGGTTGTTGATTCCCAGCGCCATGCTCGCGGCTCCCCCGAGAGTGCCGAGATCCCGCATCCCGCCCGTGGCCGTCCAGAGAAAGGCGTGAGGCTGGCCAACGGTCGTCTCGGAAAAGCCCACGACCTCGCCCAGGTCGTTCACATCGTGCGCGATGCTGGTCGCCCCGCCCAGAGTGCCGAGGTCGAGCATCCTGCCGGGCTCGGCGATGAAGAAGGCGTGCTTGGTGAGCGCCCCTCCTCCTCCGATCCGGCCGTGCCCCGCGACCTGTCCCCGCCGGTTCACCGCCAGCGCTTCGCTTTCGTTCCCGCCAAGCGTGCCGAGATCGAAGCTCGTGCCCTCGGACAGCAGGTAGGCGTGAAACGCGGCAAAACCGGTATCACCGCCGCCCACGATGTCGCCCAGCTCGTTGATGTCGTTCGCCGAGCTGTTCACGCCCGTTGAGGGGCGCAGGTCGACGATCCCTGAGCCCTCTTTCCACAGGAACGCCCGGCTCCGCCCCAAGCTGTCCCGGCTCGTGCCCACGACGTGGCCGCGCCGGTTCACTGCCTTCGCCTGGCTGACCGCGCCGCCCAGCGTGCCCAGCTCCCAAATGGACGCATCGGTTGACGCGGCCACCGGGGAGCGGTGGGACGCGCTCACACGGCGGGCCTGCGGCCGAGCTGCGTGCTGGCCCACATTCCCGCCTGCACCGCCGTCTCGGCGCTGGGTCCCTCGAATCGCTGGACCAGGATGCTGGCGCGACCATTCCGGCTGACGGCGACCATGTGCAGGATCGACGCCTCGCCCTCGACCGGAGTGTACTTCAGTCGCAGCTGGGCCCCGCCGGCTTCACCCGCGGAGCCCAGCGGAATCGCGGGCCGGGCGCGGGCGTTGTAATCGTCCACCCAGGCCTGGAGCACATCCATCGCGTCCTTCTGGCGTCCCGGCTCCGCCATCGTGAGCCCCTTTCTCGGTCAGGCTGCTGACGAATCTTGGTGACGTCCCCGATGCGCGGCTGAAGCCGCGACTCGGCCCCTTCCGCTGAAGCGGAGGAGCCACGCCCGTTTACGGGCAGAGGCCGAGCCGCGAGTTCACTCGCGCACTCCGCGGCCGAGGGCTGCAATCCCTTTTTCAGCGCCCAGCTATGGATCCGGTTCCCTGCTCGCTGTCCGGAGCTGATCCAGAATCAGGTCACCCTGCCCGGTTTCGAGCAGCCGGTAGTGCGGCTGACCCGCGATGTCGCGACCGACGAACTGGGCGCAGTAGGCGGGGAGCCAGGCAGGATAATGCCCGGGTGTGCCCCACCCGCTCGTGTCGAACGCCGTTCGCCCGTCCGTAACGCGCAGCAGGGCGAGGGCACAGTCTTGGGCGGCGCGCAACGCTTCCGGCGCGAAGGCCGCCGTGGCAAAGAGGATCCCGACCTCGCCACCCGCTTCCGTGACGTGCTCTCTGAAGGATTCGATCTCGGGGCGCCCGATGAGCGCCTCCTGTCGCCGACAACCGATGAGCGCCAGGCGCTGCCAGTCGGCTCGGCTCACTACGCCTTTGAGTTCAAGGAGATAGCCGGGCTCGGCGTGTACCTGCGTCGAGCGCCGATGGACGCTCAAGGCCGACACCTCGAGGCCGACTTTCCGCAGCTCGCGCATCACGAGGATCTCGAAATACTCGGGCGTGAGCGCTGGGAGTTCGAGCATCCGGTAGACTAGACCGACCGCACCGGTACCGCCACCCCCTCGCGAATTCAGGGCGATGCGTGCTTGACGGGGGTTGCGCCCCCCGAATCCTGTCCCTATATCATCCGGGCAGTCGGCTCGAAAGCTTCGCGCACCCACCTCTATCTCGAGCGCGGAGGGGACTGTATGCAGGTCGGTCGACGTGATTTCTTGCGGCTCACCGCCAGCGCCGGCGCGGGAACGGCGATCGGCGGCCTGGTCGGGCTGGGCGTGACATTGGCGCCGGCGGAAGCGCGAGCGCAAGCGCTGCGCATCAAAGACGCCAAGACCACGCCAAGCATTTGCCCGTTCTGTTCCGTCGGGTGCGCGACCCTCATCCACACCGTCGACGGCAAGATCGTGAACATCGAAGGCGATCCCCGCAGCCCGCACAACGAAGGCACCCTCTGCCCCAAGGGTGCGGCGATCTACCAGCTCCACATGAACCCGAACCGCGCCACCAAAGTCCTGCACCGCAAGCCCGGCGCCAAGGATTGGGACGTCGTGGAGCTCGAGTGGGCCATGGACCGCGTGGCCGAGCTGATCAAGAAGACGCGCGACGACACGTTCATCGAGAAGCTCCCCAACGGGAAGCTCGTGAACATGAGCCCCGCAGTGTTCGCGCTTGGTGGCGCGACGCTGGACAACGAGTTCAACCACGTGTGCCAGAAGTTCTGGCGCGGGTTGGGGGTCGTCGCCATCGAGAATCAGGCCAGGATATGACACAGCTCTAGCGTCCCCGGTCTGGGGACACGGTTCGGTCGCGGCGCGGCGACGCTGTATCCGCGCAACCTCGAGCACACCGACTGCTTCGTGGTCATGGGGTCGAACATGGCGGAGTGCCACCCAGTGGCGTTCCGCTGGCCCATGAAGGCGAAGCTGAACGGCGCGAAGCTCGTCCACGTCGACCCCCGCTTCACCCGCACCAGTGCCATGGCAGACCTGCACGTGCAGATCCGCGCGGGCTCGGACATCGCATTCCTCGGTGGACTGATCAATTACGTCATCAACAGCAAGCGGTGGAACACGGACCCCTTTTTCAGGGAGTTCGCGGTCAACTACACCAACGCCGCGACGATCATCAACGAGGACTTCAAGGACACCGAGGAGTTGGACGGCGTGTTCTCAGGGTTGGTGAAATTCTCGGAGCCACCGTTCTGGCCGTACAACGGGCTCGAGGGTCGCTACGACAACGCCACCTGGGCGTACAAGCGCGGGCCCAAGCCCCCCGGACCGGCCACGAAGGACCTGATCGCCAAGCGCGCCGGCCCGCCGTTCGACGACCTGGTGCGGTCGCTCAAACCGGGGCCGGCCGAGAAGGACCCGACGCTCCAGAATCCGCATTGCGTGTTCCAGATCCTGAAGCGGCACTTCAGCCGCTACACGCCCGAGATGGTAGAGCAGGTGTGCGGCTCGCCCAAAGAGAAGTTCACCAGGGTCGCCGAGCTGCTGCTCGAGAATTCGGGTCGCGACCGGACCAGCGCGTTCGCGTACGCGGTGGCGTGGACGCAGCACACCTACGGCGTCCAGATGATCAGCTGCTGCGCGCTGCTGCAGCTCTTGCTGGGCAACATCGGCCGGCCCGGTGCCGGTGTGATGGCGCTGCGCGGCCACGCGGCGATCCAGGGCTCGACCGATGTGCCGACGCTGTACCACAGCATCCACGGCTACATGAACGCGCCGTCGGCGCTGCGGCCGCACGAGACGCTGCGGGACTACATGGCGGCCGAGACCAGCCCCACGAGCTATTACGGCAACACGCCGAAGTTCCTCGTCTCGTACTTGAAGTCGATGTACGGCGCGGCGGCGACCACCGAGAACGACTTCGGCTACGACTGGCACCCGAAAATTCTGGGCGATCACTCGCACATCGCCATGTTCGCCGCCATGGCCGAGGGCAAGGTCAAAGGGATGTGCTGCGTCGGGCAGAATCCGGCCACTTCGCTCAACGGAGGAGCGACCCGGCGGGCGCTGCGGCAGCTCGACTGGCTGGTGGTCAAGGACAACTGGCTCACGGAGACGGCCACGCATTGGTATCTGGGCCCCGAGGTGAAAAGCGGCGAAGTGAAGATCGAGGACATCAAGACCGAGATCTTCTTTTTCCCGTCCACCCAGATCGCCGAGTACGACGGCAGCTTCACGAACACGCAGCGGATGCTGCAATGGCATTCTTTCGCTGCGAAGGCGCCGGGGGACTGCCGCACCGACAGCTGGTTCTACCACAACCTGGCGAAGCGGCTCAAGAAGGCGTACGCCGGCTCGAAGGTGCCGCGTGACCAGGGCTGGAACAACGTCGCGTGGGACTTCGATCCCGATCCGGGGGAGGAGCCGCTCTACCCCGGCGAGATCAGTGCGCGTAAAGTGCTGCGGGAGATCAACGGCTATCAGACGGCCGATCCGAAGCTGCATCTCAAAGGCTTCGCCGAGTTGAAAGATGACGGGTCGACGACGTGCGCGTCGTGGATCTACTGCGGTTGCTACCCGGCGTGGGATCAGAACCTCACCGCACGGCGCGAGCCCGATCCACCGGGGGTGCCGGGCGCGCACCTGAAGTGGGGTTGGGCCTGGCCGGCCAACCGGCGCGTCATGTACAACCGCGCGTCCGCCGACCTGAAGGGCAACCCCTGGAGCGAGCGCAAACGCTGGATCTGGTGGGATGCGAGCTTCGTGAACCCACCCGATCCGAAGACCGGGAAGCCGGTGCCGAAGGGAAAGTGGGTCGGCTACGACGTGCCCGACTTCGGCGCGACCAAGGCGCCCGACGCGCAACCCAAGCCGGACGGCATCGGCCTCGACGCCCTGTCCGGCAGCCAGCCGTTCATCATGCGAGCCGACGGCAGAGGCTGGCTGTTCGTGCCCGCCGGCCTCGTGGACGGCCCGCTGCCGACGCACTACGAGCCGCACGAGTCGCCGATCCACAACCCGCTGTACAAGCAACAGACCAGTCCGGTGCACAAGGTCTGGGCGCCGGGCAAGCCCTACAACCAGCTCGCGGTGGTAGGCGATCCGAAGTTCCCATACGTCATCAGCACGTACCGCCTCACCGAGCACTACTTGGCGGGTGCCATGAGCCGCTGGCTGCCGTGGCTCGCCGAGCTCCAGCCCGAGCTGTTCATCGAGCTCGGCAAGGGGCTCGCGCAAGAGAAAGGGATCAAGAACCTCGATTGGGTCGTCGTCTCGAGCCCGCGCGGCCACATCCGCGCGAAGGCGCTCGTCACCGATCGCATCGGCGTGATGAACGTCGGCGGCAAGCACATCCACCACGTCGGCATGCCCTGGCACTGGGGCTGGATGGGGCTCTCCACCGGCGATGTCGTCAACGACCTGACCGCCTGGGTGGGAGATCCCAACGTGTCGATCCACGAGGGCAAGGCGTTCGTCTGCAACGTGGAGAAGGCGTGATATGGCCGAGGCCATGGGGTTCTTCACCGACACCACGGTTTGCATCGGCTGCAAAGCGTGCGAGGTCGCCTGCAAGGAATGGAATCAGCTCCCGGCCGAGAACGGGGGCGTCGGGACGCTGAGCGGCGACAGCTACGACAACACCCGGCGCCTCGACGGCATCCACTGGCGCCACGTCCGATTCATCGAGCAGTTCAAGGGTCCGTACGACGGCCGCTGGCTGATGATGAGCGACGTGTGCAAGCACTGCGTCCAGGCGGGCTGCCTGGAAGTGTGTCCCACCGGTGCCATCATCCGCACCGAGTTCGACACGGTCGTGATCCAGTCCGACGTGTGCAACGGCTGCCGGGCGTGCATCGCCGCCTGTCCGTTCGGCGTCATCGACATCAACCCGGTTTCGGGCACGGCGCAGAAGTGCACCCTCTGTTATGACCGTCTCAAGGTGGGCCTCGAGCCTGCGTGCTCCAAAGCCTGTCCGACCGACTCGATCCAATTCGGGCCGATTACCGAGCTGCGGCAGCGGGCGCAGAAACGGGTCGAGCAACTCCGCGCCCAGGGCACCAAAGCCGACCTGTACGGCGCCGACCCCAACGGCGCGCTCGGCGGGCTCAACTCGTTCTACCTGCTCGTGGACAAGCCGGAGGTGTACGGCCTGCCCCTGAAACCACAACTGCCGACGCGCAACCTGAGCAAGAGCGCCAGTTTCTCCGTGGCGAGCGCGGCGGTCCTGGGAGTGCTCGCGCTCGTGGGCCTGCGCAAGCACCGCATGGACGACATGGGCGGTCCGGGCGGAGGAGGGGGGGGCCAAAACTGATGTCCGACACCTTCTTCAGCGGTGCGCCGCACTGGACGTGGTTCATCATCCCCTACTTCTACGTCGGTGGGCTCGCGGGGGGCGCGTACTTCCTGGCGGCCATCCTGGAGTGGTTCGGTAAGCCGGAGGACCGCCCCGTGGTGCGCGCTGGGTATGACGTCGCCGCAGTCGGGGCGATTCTCTCCGGCCTGCTCCTGACGGTCGATCTGGGACAGCCGCTGCGGTTTTGGCACATGCTGTTCCAGTCGGAACACTTCCCGGCCGTCATCTTCAAAGCGTGGTCGCCCATCTCCTTCGGGGCGTGGGCGATTCTTCTGTTCGGGCTGTTCTCGGTGCTCTCCGCGCTCGGGGCCAGGGCCGAGGAGGGACGGCTCCGCAACGCAGCGCTCCGCGCCGTTGGCGGCGTCGTGCGCGGCGGGCTCGCCAAGCTCGTCTCCGGCGTGGGCGGTATCCTTGGCTTCTTCGTCGCCGGCTACACCGGGGTGCTGCTCTCGGTCACGAATCGTCCCATCTGGGCGGACAGCCCCTGGCTGGGCGCGCTGTTCCTCGTCTCTGGCGCCTCGACCGGCGCGGCCATGCTGATCCTCCTGGCGCCGGGACGGGGGGCCGCACAACGTTCGCTCGAGTGGCTGTCGTCGTTCGACTCGAGGGCGCTCGTGCTCGAGCTTCTGGTGCTCGCCCTCTTCCTCATCTCCCTCGGCTCGATCATCCGCGTGTGGCTGAGCTTCTGGGGGCTGGTGCTGCTCGTGGGCGTGGTCGGCGCAGGGATTCTCGCTCCGCTGCGGTTGCACGCGAAGCCGGCGCAGGCCGCCAGGCTCGTGCTGCTCGGCGGCTTCCTGCTGCGGCTCGCCACCATGCTCGCCTCCGAGGGAATCGACCGCTACCGCGTGGCGGCTGGGATGTAGCATGTTTACAAGACGTCGACATCGCTGGTGGCTGGGGCTGACCTTGGTCTGCCTGGTGGGTTGTGCGAGCCCCGAGGCCTCGCGCGTGCGGGGGGGCGGGCCCGGCGCCGATCTGGGCAACCACGACGCCGTCACCGAATTGCACCAGGGCGCGCGGATGTATTATCGGACGCCCTGCCGCACCGCGAAGGTGAAATGCTCTGGCCCCATGCCCGCCTTCGGCGCCCCAGGAACGTAGAGCTGCAAACGCTGGTGGCCGACGCCCGGCGCGAACGCCCCGAGTCCGAGGCGTGGCTCGGGCTGTTGGAGTCTGCTTTGGGCGAGAGCGAAGCCGGCGACGTGTGGGAAGCCGCCGTGCCCCAAGTGGCGGCGGATCGCCCCGTCAAGGCGCCGCTGTTGTTTCGAGCGAACCTTACGCTCGACGCGCGGGCGGCCCAAGGATGGGTGCGTCGGGTGCTCCAAGTCGCCGCCCGAGTAAAGCCACGGAGCGTCGACGGTGTCGCGCTGCTCGAGGCTGCGGTGTGCCAGGACGACGCTCGCATCGACGCGCTCGCCGGGGCGGCCGGCGCCGAGCCGCAGGCCCTGCGCGTGCTCGCCCAGCTGGCGGCACTGCCGCTGCTGCAGGCGTGCGGGCGCGCGCTGACGCGTCACCTGCCGGGCACGTGGTGGGAGGGCTACTGCCCGCTGTGCGGCGCCTGGCCGGTGGTGGCGGAGTACACCGGGCTCGAGCGCAAGCGCCAGCTGCGCTGCGGTCGTTGCGGCACGGGGTGGGCGATCCCCATGCTGCGCTGCGTTTTCTGCGACGAAACCGACCACGAGAAGCTCGGGTATCTCACGCCCGAGAGTGATGAGCAGATGCGCAAGATCGAAGTCTGCCACACGTGCAAGGGGTACCTGAAGGGGCTCACCACGGTGCGGCCACTCGCCGCAGGGGCGATCCTCCTGGACGACCTCAAGACGGTCCCGCTAGACGTCGCGGCCCTGGAGCGAGGTTATCAGCGTCCCGAACGGCCGGGGTACGCGCTGGAGGCCCGGATCGAGGCTGGTGGAGGATGGTGGAGGTGGCGACCGACGTGACCGACGGTCCCGAGACCCGCCCGGGCCAAGTTTGCCGCGAGCTGCTCGCCGCCCTCGACGCCTCCGAGGGGAGACGCCGGCGCCGCAAGCGCGACACGACCCCCGACGCGATCGGCCTGACGATCAAGCGAGACCTCCTCGAACGGGCCATCGCGGCCGACCCCGCGCCGGACCAGTTCGAGGCCTGGTTGCACGAGCAATGTCTGGCCGCAGGCGGAGCCGAGGGCGGCGTACGGGCGATGGCGCTCTCGATCTTCGAGGAATGGCGCCTGGCGCAGGAAGCTGATTCGTTCCGAGACTGGCTGTCCCGCGGAGCGCCGTCGGACGACGCGTTGCGTGAGCCGGCGCCGGACGGTGACCGGACCAGCACACGCCCGTCAAACACGAGTCGTTAACCAGGGGGCACCATGCACGCCGGTGTGCGTATGCGAGTGGCGGTTACGAGCGGCACCTTTGTCACGCTCCTAGCCTGCGGGGGCGGTGCCCGCGGGCGGGCAGCATATCCTGCCGGCCCACCGCCGGAGGTCGTGAAGCAGCTGCAGGTGCCCGAGAACACGTACCGCATCATCTACTCTCCGCCGGTGAACCTGGCGAAGCCCCCCGATACCACGTCGCACGGCCGCAAGCCGGGGAGCTAGCGCTCCGACGGTGGCTGGCATCGAGATCCGGAGCTTAAGAAAACAGTTTGGTGATCTTCACGCGGTCGATGGCGTAGACCTCTCGATCCGCGACGGGGAGTTCCTGGTCCTGCTCGGCTCCTCGGGGTCCGGGAAGACCACCCTGCTGCGCATGATCGCGGGGCTCGAGCGACCGACGGCGGGCGAGATTTACATCGGGGGCGAGCGCGTGGACGGTGACGTGCCGCCCCGGGCTCGTGGTATCGCGATGGTGTTCCAGAGCTACGCGCTCTATCCGCACCGGACCGTCTTCCAGAACATCGCGTTCCCGCTCGAAGCGGTCCGGACGCCCCGGAAGCAGATTGAGGAGAAGGTGCGCTGGGCGGCCGACATGTTCAGCATCACCCGCTACCTCGACCGCTACCCGCGCCAGCTGTCCGGCGGGGAGCGCCAGCGCGTGGCCCTGTGCCGCGCCCTGGTGCGCGACCCCAAGGTGTTTCTGCTCGACGAGCCCCTGGCCAACCTCGACGCGAAGCTGCGTAATACCGCCCGGGACGATCTCAAGCGGTTCCAGCGGCGCATCCAGACGACCACGGTGTACGTGACGCACGACCAGGTCGAAGCGATGGGGCTGGGCGACCGGATCGTGGTGATGGAGCACGGCAAGGTGCGCCAGGTGGGGACGCCACAAGAGGTGTACGAGGATCCTGTCGACACCTTCGTGGCGACGTTCGTCGGGCAGCCGCCCATGAACCTGGTCGACCTGCGCGACCCCTCGCTTCCTGCCGGCACGCTGCTCGGTTTCCGACCCGAGCACCTGCTCCCGCGCAGCGTCTTCGGCCCGGGCGAGGACCTGCGGACGTTGCCCTTCTCCGTGCGGCGGGTGGAGTACCTGGGATCGGATCGCTACGTGTACGGCTCCGTGCTGGAGAGCGCCGCGCCCGATGCCACGGTCATCGCGAAGCTGCCGGCGAACATCGCGCTGGCCATCCCGGAAGGCGAGACGCACGAGTTCGCCGTGCCGCGCCGGCAGCTGCGCTACTTCGACGCCGCCACCGGATTGAGGCGGCCGCAGTGACGCCGCGGCGGACGCTAGCTGACCGCGAGGAGGTGCTGGGCGGCGTGATGCTCGCCCCCGCCCTCGCCTATGTGATCTTGCTCGTCGGGGTGCCCTTCGTCCTCGCGATCGTGCTGAGCTTCAGCGACGCGACCGCCGGCAGTCTCCACTTCGGGTGGGCCGGCCTCCGGAATTACGCCGCCATCCTCGCCGATCCCATCTTTCTGAGGGCGCTGCGCAACACCGCCGTGGTGACGATCGGCTCGCAGCTGCTCGTCGTCGTGCTGGCGACGGCCGCCGCCCAGGTGTTCCGCGCCACGTTCCGGGGCAAGCGCTTCGCCCGGTTTGTCCTGCTGTTGCCGTGGGCGGTGCCGGTGTCGCTCGCGGCGATCGCGTGGACCTGGATCTTCGATTCGACGTTCAGCGTGATCAACTGGACGCTCAAGGCGGCCGGCCTGCTGCACGGCTGGTTGTATTGGCTCGGCGAGCCTGCGCTCGCCCTGCTCGCGATCATCATTGTGCAGGCGTGGCGGATCTTCCCGTTCGCGACCGTGATCGTGCTCGCGGGGCTGTCGTCGATCCCGCAGGAGATCGTCGAAGCAGCGATCGTGGACGGCGCCGGATTCTGGCGGCGGTTGTTCCAGGTGGAATTGCCGCTACTGCTGCCGGTGGTCACCGTCGCGGTGCTGTTCGGCGTGGTGTACACCGCGACCGACCTGGGCGTAGTGTACATCCTCACAGGCGGCGGGCCGGCCAACACGACGCATGTGCTGCCCACCCTCGCCTTCCAGCGCGGCATCCTCGGCGCCGATCTCGGGCAGGGGGCGGCGATCGCCGTGTTCCTGCTCCCCTTCCTGATCGTCGTCGCGATCGCGATGCTGCGGCTCGCCCGCCGGGCGGAGGTCGGGGCGCGATGAAGCGAGTGGCGCTGTACGCGGCGGCGCTCGGCTTCGTGGTCTTCGCCGGGTTTCCGTTCTACTGGATGCTCATCACCGCGTTCAAGCAGAATCGCGACCTCTACGTCGGCGCGTCGGATCTGAGCCACATCCCGTGGATCTTCAACGACCCACCGACGCTCGAGCACGTCAAACTGCTGTTCGGACAAACCGACTTCCCCCGCTGGGTCCTGAACACGCTGCTGGTGGTCGCGGCGGTCGTCGTAATCACGGTGGCGGTGGCGGTCCCGGCCGGCTACAGCCTGGCCCGGCTCGCCGGACGCTGGGGCGAGCGCATGGGGATGGGCATCTTTTTCACGTATCTCATCCCCCCCACGCTGCTGTTCGTCCCGTTCTCGCGACTCGTCTCGCTGCTGGGCCTGCAGAACTCGCTCGCGTCGCTGATCCTGATCTATCCGACCATGACGATCCCGTTCTGTACCTGGCTCGTGATGGGGTTTCTCCGCTCGGTCCCGTGGGAGATCGAGGAGCAGGCGATGATCGACGGATACAGTCGCCTCGCCGTCATCCTCAAAGTCGCGCCGCGGCTGATCGTGCCCGGGATCCTCACCGTGGTCGTCTTCACTTTCACGCTGGTGATGCAGGAATTCGTCTACGCGTTGACGTTCATCAGCTCGGTCGAGAAAATGACGGTGAGCCTGGGCGTACCCATTGCGCTGGTGCGCGGCGACGTGTACCACTGGGGAGCGCTCATGGCGGCCGCCCTGTTCACCAGCATCCCGCTGGCGATCGTCTACAACCTCTTTATCGATCGCTTCATCCAGGGCTTCACGATGGGCGCCGTGAAGGGATAAACCGTGCTCTGGCGCATCCGGTCGGACCGGCTCAGAATTGAGGCCGGGGCCGATCTTTCACCACCCTTTCACACGGGGGGGATGTCATGAGAATCCGAATGGCATCGTTCTTCGGGCTCGCTGTCGCGGTCATGTTCATCATCTGGGGTGCAGCTCCCGCCGCGGCCCAGCAGCCGGCAGGACAGGTGGTCAAGCTGGGGGAGGGGGAGACGCTCACGATCACCGGATTCATCAGTGCGAGCTACTTCGCGAACCATGGGCGGTTCGGGGCGTTCGGGCAGGGGCAAAACGCAGAGTTGGCGGACTCGGCCCAGGCCACCACTGACAAGGTCTTCACCGATGGCGATGTCCGGAACACGCGGATCAACTTCACCTTCGCCGCCGGCCCGGTGCTCGGCAAGTGGTTCCCCAGGGCCACGCTCGAGTCCGACTTCTTCGGGGCGTTCAACGGCAACCCACCGTTCGGCGATGAGCAGCCGCAGATGCGCATCCGCTTCGCGTACGTCGACCTGACGAATGGCCGCACGACCTTGCGGATCGGGCAGTTCTGGTCGCCGATGTTCGGCGAAGTGCCCGTCTCGTTGACGCACCTGGCGTTCCCGCTCGGGTACGGCGCCACGGGGATGGTGGGCTGGCGGTACCCGGGCATTTTCCTCTATCACGACCTCACGCCCGGGAAGCCGCTCACCGCCCAGCTGCAGCTCGCGGCGTTCAAGGGCTCCGGCCCGCTCGGCCCAGGTCGGGATACGCCGCTCGTCATCGGCACCGGCGAGGCATCGGGCGTTCCACAGTTCGAGGCGCGACTCAACCTCGGAAGGAGAGCCCCGAAGCTCAACTGGAGCGGGTACGTCGTCGGACATGTTGACTGGAAGGATACGAGCGGCACCGGCGTCGCCGGCAAGAACCTGTCGGCGTGGGGGTTCGAGGCAGGCTTGAACATCGCGCCCAGCAAGTTCACACTGCACGGAAACTTCTATTACGGGAAGGCGATCGGGCAGCAGTTTGCTCACATCACCCAGCAGGGGAACATCCGGGGGTGGGGCGCGTGGGCGCAGGCCGGATACGACTTCACACCGCGCTGGAGCCTGTGGGCCTACTACGGGATGGACCAACCGGACGCGGCACGATTCACGAGCGAGACCGGTGGCACCCTGTCCCGTCAGTTGAGCCACGACGCGGACGCCTTGTTGCGGTTTCGGGCAGGTCGCTACGCGCTCGGGCTCGAGTACTTCCGCGCGGTAACCCGATATGCTGCCACAGGTCCGAACAGCGCCGACCAGGTCGCCTTGAGCGTGCTGTACACGCTTTGAGAGGCGCCAGGTTTCGGGAACCCCGGGGCACCGCCCCGGGGTACCTGACACCCTTTCTTTGAGCCAATGGAGGGTAGGTCCATGAAGCAGCAGAAGCGAATGCAACGGCGCGAGTTCGTCACCACGACGGCCGGGGCGGCTGCGGCCATCGCGCTGGGTCCCACGATTCGGATCAGGCGCCGGCAGAAGATGCTCAAGATCCTCCAGTGGAGCCACTTCGTCCCCGCCTACGACGGGTGGTTCGACAAGTACGCCAAGGACTGGGGGACGGCGAAGGGAGTAGAGGTCACGGTCGACCACATCGCCCTCGCCGACCTGGGGACGCGGGCCAACGCCGAGGTGGCGGCGCAGCAGGGGCACGACCTGTTCCAGTTCCTCTCGCCCCCCGGGGCGTTCGAGCCGCAGGTGCTCGACATGGCGGACGTCGTCCAGGAGGCCGAGCGCCAGAACGGACCGATCCTCGACCTGTGCAAGCGCAGCACGTACAACCCGGTCACGCGCAAGTGGTTCGGCTTCAGCGACAACTACGTGCCCGATCCCGGAGATTACCTGAAGAGTCTCTGGACCGAGATCGGCATGCCAGACGGCCCCGTCACGTGGGAGGACCTCGTCAAGGCGGCGCCGCTGATCAAGAGCAAGCACCCGGAGATCCAGATCCCGATCGGCATCGGGATGTCGCAGGAGCTCGACTCGAACATGGCTGCGCGCGCCATGCTGTGGTCGTTCGACGGCTCGGTGCAGGACCAGAACGAGAACGTCGTCCTCAAGTCGGATCACGCGCTCGAGGCCTTGGAATTCGGCGTGCGCCTCTTCAAGGCGGGCATGAACCCGTCGGTCATGAGTTGGAACGCCGCGTCGAACAACCAGGCGCTGAACGCCCGCCAGACCGGCTACATCCTCAATTCGATCTCTGCCTACCGCACGGCCCAGGACAACAAGCTGCCGGTGGCGGACGACATCTTTTTCGTTCCGGCGCTGAAGGGGCCGCGCGGCACGCGGTGGGCGAGCGAGCACGTGATGGGGATCTACGTGATCTGGAAGTTCGCGCAGAGCCCGGACGTCGCGAAGCAGTTCCTGCTCGATCTGATCGGTCACTATCGCGACGCGGTCCTGGGGAGCAAGCTCTACAACTTTCCCTCGTTCCCCGGCTCCGTCGCGGACCCGGGCGTGGCAGTGGGCCAGAAGCCGGCCTCGGGCAACAAGTGGTTGGAGCAGGTCACGGCGAACGATCCCTTCGGCTCGAACCCGCCGGCGAAGCTCAGGCCGATCAGCACCGCTTTGCAGTGGGCGACGAACATCGGGCACCCGGGACCGGCCAATCCGGCGGAGAGCGAGGTGTTCGACACATTCGTCCTTCCGACCATGTTTGCCAACGCGGCCACCGGGCGGATGAGCGCCAAGCAAGCACTGGACGAGGCGCACCAGCAGGTGAAGAAAATCTTCGAGAAGTGGCGCGCTAAGGGACTCGTCGCCGGCGGGACCGGCGACCGTACTTGACAGGGCACCGTTCCAGCGGGAAACTCGAACTTCCACCACCGACCCGAGGAAGTCATGACTGCGCCCCAACTCGCCGTGAAGGACCTTCGCAGGGTCGTCATCGCCGCAGCAGTCGGGAACGTAATCGAGTGGTACGACTTCTACATTTTCGGGAGTCTGGCCGCACTGCTGTCGGTCAAGTTTTTCGCGGCAGGCGCCGCCGGAAGCGCGCTCATCAAGACGGTCGGAACCTTCACCGCCGGGTTCCTGATTCGCCCGTTCGGAGCCTTCGTCTTCGGCCGCATCGGCGACATCGTGGGCCGCAAGTACACGTTCCTGATCACGCTGAGCGGCATGGGTCTGGCGACGGCTTTCATCGGCCTCGTGCCGAGCTACGCCCAGATCGGCGCAACGGCGGGGATTCTCCTGTTGCTGCTTCGCCTCATCCAGGGCTTGTGCCTGGGCGGCGAGTATGGCGGCGCCATCACCTACGTCGCCGAGCATGCGCCGGACGACAAACGGGGCTACTACACCGGCTGGCTCCAGACGTCGCCCACGCTCGGCATCGTGGTGTCCCTGGTGGTCATCATCGTGACGCGCGAGGTGCTGGGGACCGAAGCGTTCACGGCGTGGGGATGGCGCATCCCGTTCCTGCTGTCGCTGCTCATGGTCGCGATCGCCATCTACATCCGACTGCAGCTCCAGGAGACGCCGATCTTCCAGGCCATCAAGGCGAAGGGACAAACGGCGGCCAATCCGTGGCGGGAGGCGTTCTGGAGTCAGAACATCAAATACGTGCTCATTGCGAGCATCGTGGTGATCGGCGAGGGGGTGGTGTGGTACAGCGGCCAGTTCTGGGCGCTCTATTTCATCCAACAGGTGCAGAAACCGGATGTCTTACACCCGGCCATCATCACGGGCCTCGCGCTGCTCATCGCTACGCCGTCGCTCATCTTTTTCGGCTGGCTCTCCGACCGGATCGGTCGCAAGCCAATCATCCTCGCCGGGTTCTTCCTCGCGGCGGTCACGTACTACCCGCTCTACACGGCGCTCGGCAACGCCGCCAACCCGGCCAACATCAACTACCCGCTGTCGATCTTGATCGTCGCGATCATGGTCTCCTACGTGGGCATGGTGTACGGCCCGATCGGCGCGTTCCTCGCCGAGTACTTCCCGGCGCGCATCCGGTACTCGTCCGTGTCGGTGCCATATCACATCGGCAACGGCTGGGGCGGCGGACTGGTGCCGGTCATCACGACCGCAGCGTACGTGACCGCGCAGGCAGCGGGGCTGACCATGTCGCAGAGCCTGGGTCATGCGCTGGTCTATCCCATCACCGTGCCGGCCGTGGCGTTCCTCCTCAGCCTGTTCCTGATGCCGGAGACCCGGAAGATCAGCATCTGGCAGCCGGCAGAGGTGCGCGTCGGCGCGAGAGGTTAAGTGAACGGCAGGGGCGCAGTACGCTGCGCCCCTACCAGAGGCTCGAGGCGCCCCGACGAATTCGGTCGGGGCGTCTTTCCTCCGCCTAGGAAGTGACGAGGACGACCATGACTACTCCCGTGGTAACACCAGCTCGCGCTGCGGCGCCGTCCGCATCGTGGGGCGCCGGCGGCGTCCCCTGGTTCGTGTGGGCCGCGGTCGTCGCCGCCACCAGCGCCAAGGTGGGCATCCTCTGGGATATCTCGTGGCACCGCTCCATTGGGCGCGACACCTTCTGGACGCCCGCCCACATGGCCATCTACCTCGGCGGGGTGCTCGCGGGCCTCTCGTGCGGCTGGGTGGTCCTGAAAACCACGCTCATGGGGACGCCCGACGAGCGAGCCGCGGCCGTGACGTTCTGGGGGTTCCGCGGGCCGCTCGGCGCCTGGGTCTGCATCTGGGGCGCCTTCGCGATGATCACGTCGGCCCCGTTCGATAACTGGTGGCACAACGCGTACGGTCTCGACGTCAAGGTGCTGTCGCCCCCACACGTGATCCTGGCGCTCGGCATCTGGGCCGTCCAGCTCGGCGCTCTCTTCATGGTGCTCTCGCTCCAGAACCGCACTCCCGAGCGGGAACCGTCCCGCCTGCACGGCCTGCTGGCGGCGTACCTCGTCGCGATCCTGCTCCAGAACGCCACGACGGTCGCGATCGAGCAGCTCGGTTTCCCCAACGATGCCCACAACGCACTCTACTACAAGGTGGCGGCGGGCGTCTTGCCGCTCCTCCTGGTCGCGGTCGCGCGCGCCGTCCGCCTGCCCTGGCCCGCGACGACCGCCGCGGCCCTGTATATCGCCTTCTCGCTCCTCACGATCTGGATCCTGCAGCTCGCGCCGGCGACGCCCAAGCTCGCTCCGGTCTTCAACCCCGTGACCCACATGGTGCCGCCGCCGTTCCCGCTGCTGCTTGTGGTCCCGGCGGCCGCGATCGACCTGTTGCTGCGGCGCGCCGGTCGGAACCGTGAATGGATCCTTTCCGTCGCTACCGGGCTCGCGTTCCTTGCCGTCTTCAGCGTCGTGCAGTGGTTCTTTACCGAGTTCTTGCTCACGCCGCACGCGCGCAACTTCTTCTTCGGCGGGGATCAGTGGGACTACTCGAGCCGGCTCGGCCCATGGCGCTACGAGTTCTGGCGGATCGGGTCGGACCCGGTGACCGCAGGGGGGCTCGCGATCGCCGCGGCGCTCGCGATCGTATCAGCGCGTCTCGGCCTGTGGTGGGGTAACTGGATGCAGCGGCTGCAACGATGAGACGTTGCGTGGCACGCTTGCTCGCGCTCGGGGCAACCGCCGTCGTCACCTCCGCCCATGTCGGCAGCCCCGACACGTACTTCGAGGGCGCGGCGGGACCCTACCCCATTCGCGTCATCATCCGCAACCCCGGCGTCGTGCCCGGACTGGCGCAGATCACGGTGCGCCTGCTCGACGGAGAGACCGTGCGCCAGGTGTTGGTGCTGCCGCTCTATTGGGATCCCCGAACGGCGGCCCCGCCCCCGGCCGATGTCGCCCAGCGCGTTCCGGGAGACTCGACCCTCTACAACGCGGCGCTGTGGCTGATGCGCGGCGGCTCCTACAGCGTTCAAGTCACGGTGGAGGGCGCGAGCGGCACCGGCACGGCGCTCGTCCCCGTGATGGCCGTCGCAACCCGCCGGCTCGCGCTCGAGAAGCCGCTCGGCATGGGACTGCTGGGACTCGGCGCGTTCCTCTCCCTCGGTGCGCTGACCATCGTCCGCGCCGCGGTGCGGGAAAGCGGGCTCGCCCCGGGCCAGCAGCCCGACCGGCGACGTAGCGTGCGCGCCTGGATCGCCACGGCTGCGAGCGCCGTCGTGCTGGCTCTGGCGCTGGTTGGCGGGCGGGCGTGGTGGAACACGGTCGATGCCGCGTACCGCAGCGGGCTGTACCAGCCGCTGCACGCCGCCGCGACGGTGCGGGCGACCGCTGCCGGAGCGGTGCTGCATTTCGCGATCGACGACACCTCATGGACGAACCAGCGGCGGCAGTGGACGCCGCTCATTCCGGACCACGGCCACCTGATGCACCTGTTTCTGGTCCGGAACCGGCAGCTCGACGGGTTCGCCCACCTCCATCCTCTCCCCCGCGACTCGACGACCTTCGAGACCAACCTGCCGCCGCTGCCGGGTGGAACGTACCGCCTGTACGCCGACATCGTGCACGAGAGCGGCTTCGCACAGACGCTGGTCGCAATGGCGGAGCTGGGGACGCCGGCCGGAGCCTGGCGCCCAACCGACCAGGATGACGCCTGGATCGCCGCGCCGGGAAACGAGAAGGGGGAAACGGGAAACGCCGTCACACTAGCCGATGGCTCGACGATGACGTGGGAGCGCGGCGGCGAGCCGCTCGCGGTGGATCGCGAGGCGCCGCTACGGTTCGTGGTCAGGACTGCCGACGGCCGACCCGCACGACTCGAGCCGTACATGGGAATGGCGGGCCACGCCATGATCGTACGGGACGACGGCGCGGTGTTCGTGCACCTGCACCCGGAGGGAACGATCTCCGTCGCCGCGCAGGAAACGTTCGTGCTGCGCCAGCCGGGGGATACGGTGCGCGGCCGGCTCGCGCAGCGGCTTGCCGAGATGCAGATGGGGAGCGGGGAGCAACCAGCGGTGCGCCCGGATGCGGTGTCCTTCCCGTACGCCTTTCCCCAGCCCGGCCACTATCGCATGTGGGTGCAGGTCAAGCGCACCGGCCGGATCCTGACGGGAGTGTTCGACGCCGAGGTGAGACCGGCGCGCTAGCGCAAGGTGAGCGGCGCCGGATGGCGCACAGAGCCATCCGGTCCCTTGGCCGCTACGTCGAGCGAATCCACGTCCCACATGACGACGGTGACGAGATCCCGCGCGGACGCGAAGGTCTCGAGGTCCAGCGCCGACAGACCGCGCTCCTTGAGCGCGCGGCCGTCCGGGCCGGCTCGGTACGGGTGCGTGTGCCACGTCCCGACGAAGCGGTCGATCCCGTCGCAGTTACCCGCCACGGCGAACTGGAGCTGCCTCAACTCGGCGGCGGGCACGAGCTCGCGCACCCACAGCGTATCGTTCGCAACCTCGCCGGCGAGGCATCCCAAGTACTCGCGCTGGGTCGGCCGCCCCGTCCCTAGCAGCTGCGTGAGGGTGTTCTGGCCCGCGAGCTCGTCCCAGTGACGGTTGTTTTGGATCCACACGGCGCTCATCATGCCGCGGAGCCCCGGGGGGAGGACGATCACGCTGAACGGCGGCGCGGGAGTGGCAGCCCCCAGCGTCATACCCGTAACGACCGACGCGACGAACAGCGCCCTCACCGCTTCTGCCTCGCGTAGGTCCCCATGAGCTGGGCCGTTCCCAACACGTGCCCCTGCATGGCGGCCTCCACGTCCCGCTTCGTGGCGCCGGCCGGCAGTTTCAGCGGCGCGTCGAGCGCGTAGAGCTTGAAGAAGTACCGATGTGCCGGCCCTGGGGGCGGGCACGGCCCGCCGTATCCGCTGCGCCGGAAGTCGTTGCGGCCTTGCAGCGCGCCGCTCAACCCCGCAGGCGCGTCGCTCTTCGCGACGTTCTCGGGCAGCTGCGACGTCGCCGCCGGAAGGTCGTACAGCACCCAATGCACCCACGTTCCGGCCGGCGCGTCGGGATCGTCGGCGATGAGGGCGAACGCGGCAGTGCCTGGCGGGGCGCCGCTCCAGCCGAGCGGCGGCGACACATCGGCGCCGTCACACGTGTGCCTGATGGGGATCGCCGCGCCTTCTTTAAAGGCTACGCTGCTGAGCGAGAACGCCATACGTCCTCCCTGCTCCCGCGCCGCGGTGAGCGCAAGCATGCCGATGAGCGTGCAGAGCCGATACCAGGCAGGGCGCCGCATGACTGGAACATAAAACCAAACCCGGGGCCATGGACTGCACCCCGGGTTGGCTGGGTCGGGACGAAGTGGCCGTCGACACTCCGGCCGCGACCGGCTGCATTCTATCCAGGGGCACTGCCCTTCAGGTGGAGACCCGGTGCGGAGATTGTCAGCAAACAGTCAGACCGTCTTGAATCTCGGTCGGATCACGTGCATTTCTCGGGACGCTCGATGAACCTAGCTAACCAGATGCGGCACGTCCCCCGCCGCCCGCGCGGCGTCCTCATCGCGGTGATGTTACTCGGCAGCCTGTTGCTGGCGGGCCTGCTTGCGTTCCAGGCTCATCGGACGTTCCTCCATCATCGGGCCACGGCCGAGCGGGTGTTGCGCGACTATGCGCGGCTGGCGGCCTCGCGCTTCGCTCTCCGCACAGGAGCCAACCTCTACTACATGGCGGCGTGGCCGCCGATGGAGGCGCTGCTGCACACGCAAGCCGGCGCACCGGGGGCGGCGCTCCCGCGCCCCGAGCGGCTGGCGCCCGGGCTAAAGCCCTACGCCGCTGCCGTGCTCAAGCTGGCGCGCTACACGTTTCGCCTGGACCTTGCGACCGGTCGCCTCGAAACCTCGGGCGGCGCGACGTCGGCGGCGGAGCGCGCTTGGCTGCTCGACACGCTGCCCGCGCACGCCCGCACCGTGTACCAACCGATGGAGCACCTCGCCGTGATCGTGGCGCGGGTAGCCGGCGTGCCCCACGCGGTCATGTACACCGGCAAGGACGAGGCGGGCGCGCTCCGCACGCTCGTCGGTGTCGACGTCGATCCCAAAGCATTCGAGCCGTTCTACACCATGGGAGCCGAGAAGCAGCCGCTGTTGCCGCGCCCGCTCACCGGCGGCGTCGTGTTCGATTCGCTCATGTCCGTGGTCGTGACAGCCGCGGACGGCGCCGAGCTGTACCATTCCCCGGTGCAGTATGCGGCCACGTTCTCGGCTCGGGACACGGTCGAAGCGATGATGGGGGCGATGCAGGTGGCGGTCGCGCTCCGCCCGGAGTTGGCGTCGAAGCTCGTGATCGGCGGCCTGCCGCGCTCGCGCCTCCCGCTGCTGATCGGCGCGCTCGGGCTCACGGCCGGGCTCATCGTGACCGCGCTGGTCCAGCTGCGGCGCGAATACGAGCTCGCCCGCCTGCGCACCGACTTCGTCTCGGGCGTGTCCCATGAGTTGCGCACGCCGCTCGCGCAGATCCGGATGTTCTCCGAGACGTTGGTGCTGGGGCGCGTGCGATCCGAGGAGGAGGGCCGCCGCTCGCTCGAGATCATCGATCAGGAGGCGCGCCGGCTCACGCATCTCGTCGAGAACCTGCTGCACTTCTCCCGTTCGGAGCGCCAAGTCACGCGCCTGTCACCGGAGCGCGCGCCGCTCGCGCCGCTGGTGCAGGAAGCGCTCGAAGGCTTCGCGCCGCTCGCGGGAGCGCGCGGCGTCAGCCTCCGGTCCGAGCTCGCGGAAGGCGTCGTCGCCCCGGTGGACGCCGAGGCATTCCGCCAGATGCTGCTCAACCTGCTCGACAACGCCGTCAAGTACGGACCGCCGGGGCAGGTCGTGACCGTCGGGCTCGCGGCCAGCGACCAGCGCGCGCGGCTCTGGGTCGACGACCAGGGGCCCGGCATCCCCGCCGCAGACCGCGAGCGCGTGTGGGACCGCTTCTGGCGCCTCGAGCGGGACCGGGGCTCGGCCGTCGCCGGTACCGGCATCGGGCTCGCGGTCGTGCGCGAGCTGGTGGCGCTGCACGGCGGGCGCGCTTGGGCGGAGGACGGGCAGAACGGCACGCTCCCCGCGGGTGGGCGCGGTGTGCGGTTCGTCATCGAGCTGCCGCTCGAGCGGCCCGCTGAGCGCGCGCCCGGTGGATCCCCGAGGGTCCCGGCGTGACCCGCATCCTCGTCGTCGAGGACAACCCCGACCTCGCCTACGGCCTGCGCAACAACCTGGAGATCGAGGGCTATCAGGTCGAGGTGGCGGACGACGGCATGAAGGGACTGGCGCGCGCGCGCGACGGGCGGCCCGACCTCATCATCCTCGATTTGATGCTTCCCGGAATGGACGGCTTCCGCGTGCTGCGCGCGCTGCGGGACGCCGGCCGCACCATGCCGGTCCTCATCCTCACGGCGCGGGGCGAAGAGGCGGACAAGGTGCGCGGCCTGCGACTGGGCGCGGACGACTACGTCACCAAGCCGTTCGGGGTGCTTGAGCTGCTCGCTCGGGTAGAAGCGCTGTTGCGCCGCATGGCCCTGCCGACCGGCGGGAACGGCGGCCCGCCGCCCGAGCGGTTCGGCGACATCGAGGTGATCCCCGCCTCTCGCACGGTGCTCCGGGCCGGCCAGCCAGTGCCGCTCACGCCGAAGGAGTTCGACCTGCTCGTCGCGCTGCTGCGTCGTCGTGGCGCGGTGGCGACGCGGCTGGAGCTGTTGCGCGAGGTCTGGGGCTACAGCGCCGAAGTACTCAGCCGCACGGTGGACACGCACGTCGCCGAGCTGCGCCGCAAGCTCGAAGCGGATCCGGCGGCGCCGCGGCATATTCTTACGGTTCGCAAAGCCGGCTATCGTCTGGAACGGTAGACCTCAGACGTCTGACGTCTGAAGTCTCACAAGGAGCGTTTATGCTACAACATGTCGTTCTCGCGTCCGCGCTGCTCGCGTCCCCACCGAACGGGCGCCAGATCGTCCAGGCGATGCACGACCGCTATGCCGGCAAATGGTATCGCACGCTCACGTTCGTCCAGAAGAACACCGCGACCCGGCCGGATGGCTCGCAGGAGCACTCGATCTGGCACGAGTATGGCGCCCTGCCCGGGAAGCTACGCATCGAGTTCGCGCCGGCCGACTCCGGAAACGGGCTGCTGTTCGTGAGCGACTCGCAGTTTGTCTTCCACGCCGACACGCTCGGCAACGCGTCGGCATTTATTCATCCGCTGATGGTGCTTGGCTTCGACGTCTACTTCGAGCCCGCGGAGCGCACCGCGGCGCGGCTCGAGCGGCTCAAATTCGACCTCGCGACGGTGCACGAGGACACGTGGCAGGGGCGCCCCGTGTATGTGGTGGGCGCGAAACCAGGCGACCTGCGCGCCCGACAGTTCTGGGTGGACCGCGAGCGCCTCGTGTTTGTGCGGCTGCTCGAGCCGGGCCAGCGTGACACGAGCCGCATCAGCGACATCCGGTTCAACAAATATCAGCCAGCGGGCGATGCCTGGCTTTCGGCGGAGGTGGCGTTCCTGGTGGATGGGCAGGAGCGCTGGCTCGAGGAGTACACCGAGATCAAGACCGACGCGCCGCTCGCCGACGCGCTGTTCGATCCCCGGCAGTGGAAGAAGGCCAGGAGCTGACGGCGCGCTATCGATCGAACAGCCGTTGAATCGCCTCTCCCGGCTCGAGCGGCGCGTTCGTCAGATTCGACGTGATGGCGACGACGATCCGCGAGTCGCGGTCCACGCCGAACGCCGTGGTTCCCCCCACCGAGCCGCCGCCGTGGAACACCCAACGGTGGCCCAGGCTGTCCGTGCCCACGAACCAGCCGATCCCGTAGCCGGTCGGCTCGCCCGCGGTCGTTTTTTGTGAGGTGAAGAGCAGCTCGAGCGTCTCGGCCTTGAGGAACCCCGGCTGGAGCATGGCCGAGCCGAACTTCACGAGGTCCTCGGCGGTGGAGACGAAGCCACCGCCGGCCCACTTGTAGCTGTTGTCCACGGGCGGCGCCGCCACGAACCCGCTGTCCGCCCCGCGCTCGTAGAAGCGGGTGCGGTTCGGGATGAGGCTGTCGACACGATCGGCCGCCGTGTGCGTCATGCCCAGCGGCCGGAACACGTTCCGGCCCACATAGCTCAAGAAGTCCTGCCCCGCCGCGGCTTCGACCACCGCCGAGATCAGGTTCCAGCCGTAAGTCGAGTAGGAGAACTTCGTGCCCGGGGGGAACAGCAGCGAGTCGCCCTGAAAGATGGTGAGTCCCTCGAGCACGCTGGTGAAGTGGCGGTTGAGCAGGAATTCGTCACCCCGATAATGGCGAATCCCGGCCAAGTGCCCCGCGAGCTGCCGCGTGGTGATCGGGAAGCCCTTATCGGGAAACGACGGGACGTAGCGCTGCACCGGGCTGTCGAGGTCGAGCTTCCCCTGCTCGTACAACAGCGCCACGGCCGCCGCGGTGATCGGCTTGGACACGCTCCCGATGCGGAATTGCGTCTCCGCCGTGACGGGGATCTTGCGGGCGACATCGGCGTAGCCGAAGCCCTCCGACCACACGAGCTTGCCGTCCACTCCCACGGCCACCTGGAGGCCGCTGATGCGGCCCGCCAACTTGTCGCACACCAGGGCGCGGGCCCGCGCCACGGTCGAGGCATAGGCCGGCGGCACGGGCACGGCCGCGCGCGAGATGCACTTCGCCCGCCCCGCGGCACCGATGTGAGCCATTGGGGACGCGAGCAGCGCCGCCACGATCAGCACAGCCACGAGGACACGCTTCATGACCCTGCCTCCGACAATCGTTTGATGTGCGCGAGGACGCGCCGGTGGATCGCCGACACGATCGCGTCGGCCGGGACCTTCCAGTACCGGCGGGGCTCGATATCGAGCTCGTACCACGTGGCGCCCACCAGCAGCGTGCGGCCTCCCGACAATGCCGTCAACCGGAACGCGCCGCGCCGGGCCCGGAAGTAGCCGTGCAGATGTGGCGGCGCGATCGCCCCGTAGGGGGACAGCTCGCGCAGCGGTACGGGTTGGGCCGTGATGTCGAACGAGAGCCGGCCCGGCGCTGCCCACTCCATGATCGGCTCCACGAACGTCCCAGTCGAGAACTCGCAGTAGCGGATCGCGCCCGCCCCCACTCCGTCGATCCGGGCGCGCCGCGGGTAGGCGACGCCGAGCCGGAACAGCGCCTCAGTGGGCGAGGCGAGCTCGCTGAAGCTCACCACCTTGCGCCACACCACCGCACGCGGGGCCGCGACCACGACGGAGTCCTCCACCTGGTACAGCGGTGTCGGGGAGGACCCGCGCGCCTCGTCGAGCCCGGCGAGCAGCGGTGCCGCTAGCACGAGGCTGGCGAGATGCCCGGCGCGACCCGGCGTATGGAGCGCGATCGCTCGCCCGAAGATCCCGCCCAGCAGGGCGAGCGCGAGCGCCAGGGGCAGCGCGAGCGCCACGCAGACGAGGCCCTCGAGCGCGAAGAGCAGCATCGCGCCGGCCAACAGCAGCAGACTCAGGCTCACCACCTGCGTCGTGGCTCCGGGGCTCTGCGGCGCGGCGCGGTTGAACACGTAGGCTGTCACTGCACCAAGCGTGAACGGAGTGCCCAAGAACAGGGACGTCGAGTAACGGTGTAGCACATAGACGTTCAACAGCACCGTGGGCAGCGCCACGGCGAGACCGGCCGCGATGCCGTACAACACCAGGGCAGGCCGCGCGTCCACGGTCCGGCCTCCCGCATGCTCCTCCCGGGGACTGAGCGGCACCGTGGGGAGCCGGCAGAGGGCGAGCATCACGACGTAGTTGACGAGCGGGACGAAGAAGCCGAGCGCGAGCCAGGGTGACCGCCCCGCGTCGACCGCCCGCCGCAGCGTCATGGCGACGCCGATCCACAGGAACGGCAGCGTCCACAGGACGAACGCGGGAAGAAACCAGGCGGGAGCGCCGGCGAGCTTCTCGGCTCGGAGCAGATAGAACGGCAGCAGATAATCGAGCGGCGACCAGAAGCGACCGGTCGCGAGGGCCACCGCGCCCGCGTCGACGGCGTACTTGAACGCCATCAGGCCGAGGCCGGTGGCGAGATACGCCCGCCGGTCGACCGCATCAACGAGCGTGAACCAATACCTCACGAACCGCGGCATTCCGGCGAGCACGCGGTGAAGGTGCGCACCGCGCCACCGGTTGGCAACACTAGCCCCAGGTACGGCCCCGATGAAGATTCCAGCCATGCGCGCGACCTTGGGTCTCATCGCACTGGCGGCGTGCGGCGTCGCGAAGGCCCGGGCTCAAGCGACCCCCGACACCGGCGTCGTCGTCCGGGGCTTCCTGCAGCATGATCCCAACGGGGGCTGGACCATCGTCGTGCCGGAGTCGTTCGAGGCGGGTGGTGTCCGCACCTTCGTGCTCCAGTTGCAGGGCAAAGCGAGCCGGTGGAGCCCGCTGCTGGACCGCTACGTCGCGGCGCGCGGACGCGTCCCGCTCGTTCCAGGCGCCGCGCCAGATTTCCTCGGTATCGTCGTGGAGGAGATGAAAGAGGTCGAGCCTCCGGGGACCGCCCACAGGAGGCTCGACCGTGATCTCACCTTGCACGCCGAAATCACCCTGGCGGTGATCCCCAACCGCATCGCCTGGACCTACCGCGACGGCCGGCCTACCGGTGTGAATCCGGTGCTCCTCTACAGCATCCGGAACCAGCGCCAGGCGCCCATCGCGTTCCACCTGCCGACCAACGATCTGCTGTGCGCGACCGTCTTGACCGACGAAGGCGTGACGCGCTGGGAGCACACCAGCCAGGCTCGGCCCCCCGACCCGCGCCACTTCGTGGTGACGCGCGGGGGCGCCTACCGCGATGTCGTGCAGCTGCCTCAGGACGCCGCGTCGAAACCCGGACGCTACGTCGCCCGAGTGGGCGTGTGTCAGGTCGACGGGTACGATATCACCGCCGAGTTCGAGGTCTACTAGGCGTGGACTCCGCGTCGCCCCCGGTGAGATTCAAGGTTGGGCTCGTCCAGATGGCGATGTCTGCCGATCCGGATGCGAACCTCCAGACCGCGGTCGCAAAGGTCGCGGAGGCGGCGGGCGCCGGCGCGCAGCTCGTCTGCCTGCCGGAGCTGTTTCGCTCGCGCTACTTCGCCCAGCGCGAGGACGCCGCGTCGTTCGACCTCGCCGAGCCCGTGCCGGGGCCGAGCACCGAGGCCCTGGCGAAGGCGGGGCAGCGAGCCGGCGTCGTGGTGATCGCGCCGCTGTTCGAGCGGCGGGCGCCGGGACTGTATCACAACAGCGCGGCGGTGATCGACGCCGACGGGCGCGTCGTGGGGATCTATCGCAAGATGCACATTCCCGACGATCCCGCCTACTACGAGAAGTTCTACTTTACACCCGGCGACCTGGGCTTCCGGGCGTTCGACACGCGCGTGGGACGGATCGGAACCCTGGTGTGCTGGGATCAATGGTATCCCGAGGCCGCGCGGCTCACCGCGCTGCAGGGCGCCGCCGTGCTGTTCTATCCGACCGCGATTGGCTGGCATCCGAAAGAGAAAGCCACGCACGGCGCCGAGCAGCTCGACGCCTGGCGCACGATCCAGCGCAGCCATGCCATCGCCAACGGTTGTTACGTGGCCGCCGTCAACCGCGTAGGACATGAACGACTGAACGACGGCGGCGATCGGGACGGCATCGAGTTCTGGGGCTCGTCGTTCCTGGCGGATCCGTTCGGCGCGGTGGTCGCGGAAGCCCCGCGAGACCGCGAGGCGATCGTGGTCGCGGAGGTCGACCTCGGCCGCATCGAGGAGGTGCGCCGCGGATGGCCGTTCCTGCGTGATCGGCGCATCGACGCGTATGCCGGGATCGCGAGCCGGTTCCTCGATAATGCGCCGTCGGCTGTCGGCCGTCAGCCAGGACCCATCGACCGCTGATGGCTGACGGCTGATGGCCGACGGCGCCTCTCCCGCCGCGCAGGGGTTCCGCATGCCCGCCGAGTGGGAGCCGCATCACGCCACATGGATCGGCTGGCCGCACAACGCGAGCGACTGGCCGGGCAAGATTGCAACGATCCCGTGGGTGTACGGCGAGATCGTGCGCAAGCTGGCGCCGGGCGAGATCGTGCGGATCCTGGTGAATTCGGCCGCGCACGAGCGCCGGGCGCGGCGCGTGCTCGCGCGGGCCGGCGTCGACGACGCACGCGCCGAGTTCTTCCGGTTCCCCACGAACCGCGGCTGGACCCGCGATTTCGGCCCCCTGTTCGTGCGGCGCGACCGCCCTCCCCGCCCCGAGGTCGCCGTCGCGCGGTTTCGTTTCAACGCCTGGGCGAAGTACCCCGACTGGAAGAAGGACGACCAGGTGCCCGAGCGAGCGGCGCAGCGGCTCGGCCTGCGCGTGTTTCGCGCGCGGGCGGGCGAGCGCGACGTGGTGCTGGAGGGGGGGAGCATCGATGTGAACGGCCGGGGCACGCTCCTCACCACCGAGGAGTGTCTGCTCGACCGTGAAGTCCAGGTGCGGAACCCCGGCCTGTCGCGCGCCGAGCTGGAGCAGGTCCTACGGGAGCATTTGGGCGTGACGAACGTGCTGTGGTTGGGCAAGGGCATCACCGGAGACGACACCCACGGTCACGTCGACGACCTGTGCCGCTTCGTCGACGCGCGGACCGTCGTGCTGTGCAGCGAAACGGATGCCCGCGATGCCAATTATCGCGCCCTGCGAGAGAATCGCGAGCGGCTCGAAGGGATGCGGCTCGAAGACGGCTCGAAGGTCGAGGTGGTCGCCCTGCCGATGCCCGCGCCGCTCTATTTCGACGGCCAGCGGCTGCCGGCGAGCTATGCGAATTTCTACATCGCGAACGGCGCCGTCCTGGTGCCGACGTTCAACGATGCGAACGATCGCGTCGCGCTCGGACTGCTCGCCGAGCTGATGGACCGGCCGGTGGTGGGGATTCATGCAATGGACCTGGTGTGGGGACTGGGCACGCTGCATTGTTTAACCCAGCAGGAGCCAACCATAAGTCCCAAGCCGTAAGTCGCAAGCCGTAAGTCGCAAGCCGTAAGCCGTAAGCCGTAAGTTGACCCGTTCTAGCGTCCAGGCTCCTTCGGGCCATCCGGTAGCGTTCGCAGCAACCCGTACACAGTCCTGGCACATTCGTCGCGCGTCGCGCACACCCTTTCGAGCTCCTCCCGACGAAAGTACTCAAGCGCCAAGACGAGTTCGATGATCGCCTCGACTTCATGGAGTGAGCCCCGCGCAATGTCGAGGTGCTTACGGAAGTCCTTCACCCCTCGCCGCGACGCGCCTTCTGCAATGTTCAACGCCACACTGTACACAGCTCGCCTCCACTGGTCCGCTAAGGCGTATCGTTCTGCTGAGGGCTTGCGGCTTGCGGCTTACGACCTGCAACTTCCATTCATGACCGCCGCAACCACCCAGTTCGGTCTCTCCGCCATCGGCCAAATCTTCGTCCGCGCCCGCGACCTCGATCGCGCCGTGCGCTTCTACCGCGACACGCTGGGCATCCCCTTTCTCTTCCAGGCTCCGCCGCAGATGGCATTCTTCCAGTGCGGTGCGACGACCCTCATGCTCGGCGTCCCCGCGACGCCCGAAGTCGACCACCCGGCGTCGCTCATCTACTATCTCGTACCGGACATCGAATCGGCGCACACGACGCTGCGCGGCCGGGGCGTGGAGTTCATCACCGAGCCGCACCTCGTGCACCGGGCCCCGGACTACGAGCTCTGGCTGGCTGACTTCCGCGATCCCGAGGGGAACGTGCTCGCGCTGATGACGCGCAAGCCGCGCGCATAACCGACGTCCTGGCTGCGGCTCCCGGCTCTGGGTATCGTTCGAATGCCCCCGCCGGAGCCCGAGCCCGTGATCCCCTCGTCCCGCCTAGTCCTCCTCGCCGCCGTGCTCGTCGCGGCTTGCCGCGGGGCCGCGCCGGGCGGCGAGCTGCCGCCGCCCGCAGCGGCTCCATCGGATACGACGTGCCTGATCGCGACCGGGCGGACCACACCGCGCGACACCGTCACGGTCGCGCTCACCGAGCCGGTGGACCCGGCGCACGCGCCGGTGCCGTACAACGTCGCAGAGCGGTTTGTCTTCGCACAGCTGTACGAGACGCTGATCCGCGTGGACTGCCAGGGACGCGTCCTTCCGGCCCTCGCCCGATCCTGGGGGCAGGGCGCCGCAGGCCGCTGGACCATCACCCTCCGAGCCGATGCACGCTTCTGGGATGGGGCGCCGGTGACGGCGCGGGACGTGCTGGCCGCCTGGCGAACGCGCGACGCGAGTACCGCTCAAGCTATCACGATCCTGGACGATCGGACGCTCGGCATCGATCCGTCCGGCCTGGCGTTTCAGCGCTTCGCCGACCCCGCGCTCGCGGTGACCAAGTCCGCTCCGGGCGGCGGCTGGCCGATCGGGACGGGGAATCACTGGACGACCGGCGCGGCCGCGGCGGGCGACGCGCTGTGGGCGAGTCCGGTGCCGGGCGCTGCGCTGCCGGCCATCAAGATGGCCGTCACCACCGCCAGCGACGCCCGCGATGCCATCGACGGGAACGTGGACGTGCTCCTCACGAGCGATCCAGCCGCGCTCGAATACGCCCGCACCCGCTCGGGGTATCAGGACGTCCCGCTCGAGTGGGATCACACATACGTTCTGCTGGCGCCCGAGGGGAGCGGCCTCGACGTCGGTGCCCTTCGCCTCGAAAGCCTGCCGCAGGCGGTGCACGTCGACGCGCGACCCGCCCAAGCGGATGATGGGCGGTTCTGGTTCGCCGATCTCAAGCGCTGCGGCCTGCCGGCCGAGCCGGCGTCGCCCACGGTCCCGCCGCGGCGGCGCGTCGTGTACGAGCAAGCGGACCGCGACGCGCGCGACCTCGCCGCACGCCTCGTCGGCCTCGCCGCCTTCGGCCGGGGCGCCGTCGTCGCGGGTCTCGCGCGCGCGGCCTTCGAGCCGGCGTTTCGCGGCGGGACCGAAGCGGCGTACGTGCTCCGGGTCCGGCGCCGGACCGCCGACGCGTGCGCGGCCGCGCGGCAGCTTCCCGCCTGGGTGCTGCGCGGCTCGATCACGCCGCTCATCGACACGCGCACGCATCTGCTGGCCCGCCGCGGCCTGCCGCGCCTGAGCCTCGACTGGGACGGAGCCGTTCGGCTCGTGGCGCGATGAGCTTCCGTGCCCGCGTCCTCATCGGGTTCGGCGTCGTGGTGCTCGTCCCCCTCGCCGTGTTCGGAGTGCGCGTGCGCGCGGACATGGCGGACCGCCTGACCGCCGAATACCAACGGCGAGTGGCGTCGCTCGCGGCGGTGATCCGCGCGGACCTGAGCCGAGACAGCGCCGGGATTGCCGCTCGACTCGACGCCCTGAAGCAAGCGATCGCGACAGACAATCCGTTCAGGCGTGCGGCGCTGCAGGGCGTCGAGCGAGAGTATCTCCTGGACTACGCCGGCAGCGCCATGCGCTTCACGGGCCTGTCGATGCTACAGATCCAGGACGACCAGGGTCGCATCATCAGCTCGGGCCACTTCCGGAACGAATACGACCGTCTCGAGCCGGAGCTCCCGCGCCTGCTCGCGGCCGCGCCGGGCGGCATGGCGCTGGTCGAAGCGCGCACCGCGGAGGCCTCGCTGCTGGCGCTGGCACGGGTCGACTCGCTCCGGCTCGGCGGCCGCCGGTTCACGCTGGTGGGTGGTGTGGCCGTGGACTCGAGTTTCCTGGCGCGGCTCGCTCCCGACTCCGAGCTGACCGTCTCCCCAGCCCTCCCGTCGGATACGCTCGTGCGCGTCGACACGGCGGCACACGTGGTGAGCGCGCTCGCGGTTCCGTTCGTCGCCCTCGGCGACTCCGCGCGCCTGCGCGAAGCGCGGATCGTGGTCACGCACTCGCTCGCTCCCCTCGTGGCGTTGCGCCGGCGCGTGGATGTGGCCTTCGTCGCGGCGGCCCTCCTCACGGCGGCAATCGCGCTGCTGCTCGCGAGCTGGCTGTCCAGTTTGATCAGCCGCCCCCTCGGGGAGCTGGCGCGCCGCACCGCCGAGATCGACATGGAGCGGCTCGACGTGACGTTCGAGAGCGCGCGCGGCGACGAGATCGGCATGCTCACCCGCCTGTTGGGCGCGATGACCGAGCGGCTGCGAGCGGGGGCGGCGAAGCTGCGTGAAGCCGAGCGCCGCATCGCCGTGGGCGACCTCGCCCGCCAGGTGAACCACGACATCAAAAACGGCCTGATCCCGATCCGCAACGTGGTCCGGCACCTCCTGGATGCGGCCCGCGCCGGGCCCGACCAGCTGGCCGCGGCGTGGCGGGACCGGCAGGCGACCGTCGAGAGCAGCGTCTCCTACCTCGAACAGCTCGCGACGAATTACGCCCGCCTCTACCCCCAGCCTGGCCGCACGCCGTGCGACGTTAACGACGCGGTCCGCGAGACGATCCGCCGGGTCGGCGACGCGAGCCGGGGTGAGCTCCGCACGGAGCTGGCCGACGAGCTCCCTGCCGTACAGACGGACCCCGTCGTGCTGCGGCGCATCCTTGAGAACCTGGTCGGCAACGCGCTCGACAGCCTCGAGTCTCGCCCGGGAACCGTGACGGTCCTGACCGCACGCGCCGCGGGCGCGGACGACGGCCGCCCCGCTGTGCGGATCACCGTCGCCGACACCGGGAAGGGAATGAGTCGGGAGGAGCTGAACCGCGCGTTCGACGACTTTTACACCACCAAGCCGGGCGGCACCGGCCTCGGGCTCTCCATCGTGCGACGGCTGGTACTCGATGCCAATGGCGCGCTACGAGTGGAAACCGAGCCCGGGGGGGGAAGCAAGTTCATCGTCGAGCTGCCGGGCGAGGGCGCGTGAACCGACTCACAGGGTCGTACCCGACGTGTTCCCCGGCTGAAGCCTGGGCTCGGCACGGCACTGTCCTGAAGGACAACCCATGAATGTGCTTCAGCACAGTGTCGTGGCGAGCACACCCTTCAGGATGTGAATCCGATGACGACGGTCCTCGTGATAGACGATGTCGCCGCGCTCGCCGAGCAGTACGCCTACGACCTCAAGCGGGTGGGCCAGTATGAGACGCTGGTCGCGCACAGCGGCCGAGACGCGTTGGACATCCTCGAGCGCGAGGCGGTGGACTGCGTGATCCTCGACCTCGAGATGCCGGGGATGGACGGCTTCGAGGTGCTGCGGGCGCTGGAGCGACGCGCGTTCCGCACCCCCGTGATCGTGTACACTGGAACCGGAAACTACGACCGTTGCATCCAGGCGATCCGGCTGGGCGCCCGGAGCTTCATCGACAAGGCCGAGCCGATGGAGCGCGTCGTCCAGGAGGTCGAAAACGCGCTCGAGCGGCAGCGCCTCGCCGGCCAGGTCGCCGCATTACGCGCGCGCACCGGCGCTGACGCGTCGCTCGTGGGCGCGAGCCCGGCCATGCAGCAGCTCAAGGACGCGATCGCGCGGGTGGCGAAGATCTCGAGTCCTGCGCTCATCGTGGGCGAGAGTGGCTCGGGGAAGGAGCTAGTCGCCCGGGAGCTGCACCGCCTCGGCGCCAGCCCGAACGGCCCGTTCGTCGCCCTCAACAGCGCGGCGCTCCCGGAGAACCTGGTCGAAGACGAGCTGTTCGGACACGAGCGCGGTGCGTTCACCGGCGCGAACGCCCTCCGCAAGGGTGCCTTCGAGGCGGCCTCGGGTGGAACGCTGTTCCTGGACGAGATCGGCGAGCTACCGCTCCCCGCGCAGGCGAAGCTGCTGCGCGTGATCGAGCAGCGACAGGTCACCCGGGTCGGCGGCAACCGCACGATCACCGTGGAGGCGCGCGTAGTGGCCGCGACCAACCGCGATCTGGAGGCGGAGGTGGCCGCGGGACGGTTCCGGCAGGATCTGTACTATCGGCTGAATGTGCACGTGCTACGCGTCCCGGCACTGCGCGAGCGGTTGTCCGACCTCCCCGCGCTGGTCGAGCAGCTCGTCATGTCCACTTGCATGCGCTTCGGGGTACGCCCCAAGCGGGTCGATGGAGCGGCGCTCGAGTCGTTGATGGCCTACGACTGGAAGAAGAACAACGTCCGCGAGCTGCGCAATACCGTGGAGCGCATGATCATCGCGACCGAGGCGGACCTAATCGGGCTGGGTGACGTACCAGCCGAGATCCGGGACGGAGCGGGGAGCGTCGCGAGCGAAGCGAGTCCGGGCCCCGCGGCCACGAGCTTTCACGCCCTCAAAGCCGAGGCCGAGCGACGCATCATCGTGGCCGCTTTGGAGCGCAACGAGTGGCACATCACGAAGACGGCCCAGGAGCTCGGCCTCTCCGATCACGCGAGCTTGTTGAAGATCATGCGCCGGCACGCAATCAGTCGTGAGTAGCCCGTGTCCTGATGCACACATCGAGCCGGTTGATTGCGTGTCCGTCCGGACACGAGCGCCCTCGCATTCTCCCACAACCGATTGTGCCGATGGCTGATAGGTGACAGCCGGTCGCTGGCCCTCCTCCTGCTCTTACGCGGGGCACGAACCCCAACCAGGAGGAGTTTATGCGGAACCGTCTCACCATCATCCCGATCGCTGCCTTGGTCCTCGCGGCCTGCGGCGACAAGCGCCCCAAGGCCTCCGACGCGAACGCAGCCGAAGTCTCCGCTGTCTCGTCTGAGTCGACGAGCGCGTCCGCCCCCACACCGGTCGTCACCGGGCCGGTCTCGTTCGAGGAGGCAAACACGGCATTCAAAGAGAAGCGGTACGACGAGGCGGCACGGCTGTTCGCGACGTACTCCACCGCTAAGCCCGACAACGTGTGGGGGTACTACATGCTCGGCCTCTCCGCGTGGAAGGCGGGGGACCGCGACCGGGCGGTCGACGCGTTCAGGCGCGCGCTCGAGCAGGACTCGACCCACGTCAAGAGTCAGCTCAACCTGAGCCGCGTGCTCATCGAACAAGACAAGGCCCAGGACGCGCTGCCGCACGTCGAGGCGGCGCTCAAGATCGATTCCGGGTCGAGCGAAGGCTTCCGGCTGCTCGGCCGCGTGAAGAGCGAACTGGGCGACACCGCCGGTGCCATCGGCGCCTATCGGCAGTCGCTCGTGCTCGATGACCGCGACGTGTGGTCGCTGAACAACCTGGCGCGCGTGTACATCGGCCAAGGGCAGTTCGCGCAGGCGCTCGGTCCGCTCGCCCGCGCGATCGAGATCGATTCGACCGTGGCATCGTTCCACAACAACCTCGGCATCGCCCTCGAGCGCACCGGCCACAGCGTTCAGGCCGCCGAGCAGTATCGCGCTGCTGTCGCGATCGACAGCACTCACGGCAAGGCTGCGGCCGGCCTCACCAGGGTGGTCGGGTTGAAGCAAGACCCCGCGGTCGCCCCGGTCGACCTCCACGAGGCCGCGCGGAACTTCCTGGAGCAGTCAAAGACCTGGCGGTAACGCGCGGAGCAAGCAGGCTAGACCGTCCCGATCACCCGGCCGAGCGCAAGGATCTCTTCCTGAATCGCCTTGCGCTCGGCCAGCATCCGCAGGAACGCCCACCGCCTGAAGAGGAACAACCCGAGCGCCCGCGCTGCTCCGATGACCCGGTCGAGCCGCTCGAAGAACACCAGCGCCGCGTACGCGGTCAGCGGGAGCGAGACGGCGGTGAGCAGCGCCGTATCGATTCCCCGCCACCACCACATCGCCATTGCCGCTCCAACCCAAGTGAGTGGGAACAGCAGCATCGCCGCGAGCACCTTGACGCTGGCCAAGGCGTCCTCGGCCGCCCGTGCCATACCGGTGGCGACAAAGCCGACCGCCCGGTACGCGGGGTAGTGGACGACCACGCCGACCGCCGCCGCGGGAAGCAGGAACAGAAGCAAGACGAGGGCCTTCACGGCGTACCGCACCACACCATCGAGCGTGAAGCGACGCGGCGCGAGCTGCCTCGGGTCGAGCTTGCCGGCTGCCGCGAGGGCGGCTTCGTAGCGGTCGATCCGCGCCGCCAGGGCCGCGAACCTCTCGGGCCATTGAATCCGGACGACATGATACCCCGCGAGGAACCGGCGCCGCAGCTCGAACTCGTCGCGCAGCGTGGGCGGCGTCGCCGGCGGTTCGTCCTGGACCGTGAAGATCCGCTGCGCCCGCTCGACCAGCGCGTGCACCTCGGCTTGCTCGGCCTGGAGCGTCACCTCGGCAAGCGCGCGCTCGATCCGCGCCGTCAGCTCACGGACCGGGCCGGGCGGCGGCTCCTCGCCGGGCGCCAGCCGCACCGGCGCTACGGGAAACGGTTCCGCGAAATGCAGCAGGGCGGCGCTGCGGAACGTGCGCTTGGCGCGGTAGTACAGCCCCGCGGGAACGATTCGGAGCGGCGTCGGGCCCGCGAGCACCGCCGCAGCCCCGAGCGCGATGCGCGCCGCGCCCGTGCGGAGCGGGCGGAGCTTCGGGCCGCTGTGCGACGCGCCCTCGGGAAAGATCGCGATCGCTCCCTCCCGTGCGAGCACCTTGCGTGCGGTCTCGAAGGTCTCGCGGTTCTGGGCCGGATCGAACCCTTCGTCCTGCCGGCGGTGCACGGGAATCGCGTCGAAGGCCCGACAGAAGGAGCCGATGACCGGCATGCGAAACAGCGGCGCCTTGGCCAGGAGCGACACGAGGCGCGGGGCGAGACAAAGCAGGAACGACGGATCGATGAGGCCGTTGGGATGATTCAGCACAAACATCACGGGGCCCTGCGCCGGTACGTGCTCGAGACCCGAGACTTCGATCCGCCGGAAGAACACCCGGAGCACGAGACCGAACAACGCCCGGAAGAACGCCCTCACTGTGCCGGCCCGCCCCCCGCCACCCGGCCGCCGCGCCACGCCGCGTAACTCCAGATGATCCCTCCCACCAGCACGGCGACCGGAATGATCAGCACCGCCTCGCCGAGGGAGCGCGCGTCCGAAATCGCTCCGACGAGGGACGGCGACGGCACGTCGCCCAGGACGTGGATCGTGAAAATGCTCAGCGCCACGGCTGTCGCCCGCGTGTGCGGGGACACGACGTTGACGATCGTCGAGTTGATGGGCCCGGTCGACGCGAAGAGCAGCAGCTCGGCTGCGACGATGGCCGTCCAGTATACCGGAGGCGCGGGCGCGGCGAGGGCTGCGAAAGTGAGCGGCGCGGCGGCGAGCGTCGCGACGCCGGACACCCACAGATACGCCTGCTGTGAGCGCCGCAGCAGCCGGTCGCCCAGCCAGCCACCGCCGTACGTGCCGAGGAACCCCGTCACCACGACGATGGCACCGAACTGCACGGTCGCTTGGGCCTTGGGGATGCCGCGGGCACGCTCGAGAAAGGAGGGCGTCCAGAAGGCGAGGGCCCCGATCGCGAAGGTATAGGCCGCGTAGCCGAGCACGGTGAGGACATAGGGACGGTTGCGGAGCAGGGCGCCATAGGCGGCACGGGCGGCGCCGCCAAGCGACACGGCGGGGCCGCTTGGTGTCGGTGCGCCGACGGCGTCGTGCGCGCCGCGCGGCGGCTCGTACAGGCGCAGCGCGAGGGCGGCGAGCACGATCCCGGGGACGCCAGCGACAAAAAACGCGGGCCGCCACCCGAAGTAGTGGTCGACCAGTCCGCCCACCACGTACCCGAGCGCCGATCCGATGGGGATCGCCGCGAAGAAGATCGCGAACACCCTGCCCCGCCGCTCGCGCGGGAAATAGTCGGCGAGCAGCGCCGGCGAGATCGTGCCATAGGCCGCCTCGCCGATCCCGACCGCGGCCCGCGCCGCGAACAGCGAGGCGTAGCTCCGGGCGAAACCCGCCAGCGCCGTGGCCACGCTCCAGAGTGCCACGCCGAGCCCGATGAGCCGCGTGCGCGACCGGGTGTCGCCCAGCGAGCCGAACACCGGCGCCGCGAGCATGTACACGACGATGAACCCGGTCATGAGCGAGCCGAGCTCGGTGTCCGAGAGCTGCAGCTCGGAGTGCTTCATGCTCTCCGCCAGCGCCGCCACGATCCACCTGTCGAGGTAGTTGAACAGGTTGATCAGCGTGAGTACGGCGAGGGCGGTCCCTGCTAGAGATTTTTCTCGAGCCACGCCGTAAACAGCCCGTACAAGTTCTCCCGCGTGTTCCCGCCCGCGATCGAGTGGGTCTTGTTCGGGTAGATCCGCATGTCGAACTGCTTGTTGGCGGCTTCGAGGCGCTCCACCAGCCGGATCGAGTTCTGGAAGTGCACGTTGTCGTCGCCCGTGCCGTGCACCAGCAGGAAGTGTCCTTTCAGGCTGTCGGCGTAGGCGAGTGGGGCGCCCTCGGCGTAGCCCGCGGCGTTCTCCTCCGGTGTGCGCATGTAGCGCTCGGTGTAGATGGTGTCGTAGAAGCGCCAGTCAGTGACCGGGGCGACGGCGAGCGCCGCCTTGAACACGCCGGCGCCGCGAAACATGCTGAGTGAGCTCATATAGCCGCCGTAGCTCCAGCCCCAGATGCCGACCCGGTCGGGGTCGACGTACGGCTGTGCCGCGAACCAGCGCGCCGAGGCGATCTGATCGGCCGACTCGTACCGGCCGAGATGGAGGTAGGTCATCTTCATGAACCTCGCGCCGCGCGCCCCCGTGCCACGGTTGTCCACACTCGCGACGAGATACCCGTCGTGCGCGAGCAGCTGGTGCCAGAGGTAGTTCGCCCCACCCCAGGAGTCGGTGACCGTCTGGGAGCCCGGCCCGCCGTACACGTTCATGAGCAGCGGATAGCGGTGGGACGGATCGAAGCCCTTCGGCTTGATGATCCAGGCGTTGAGCTCCACGCCGTCCGCCGTCTTGATCGTGATGAATTCCGGGCGAGCGAGCGCGAGCCCGGCCACCCTCGCCGCCAGCGCCGCATTGTCCGCCAGCGTGCGCACGAGCGTGCCGTCCGCCCGGCGCAGGGTTTGGACCGGGGGAACGCCCGCGCGCGAATACGTGTCGACGTACAGCTGGAACGTCGGATCGAACTCGACCCCGTGCGTGCCCGGCTCCGGCGAGATCCGAGTGGAGCCCTTTCCGTCGAGCCCGATCCGCACGAGGGGGCGGCCGAGCGGTCCATCGATCGCGCCGCTGCAGTACAGCACCTTCTTCTTCTCGTCCACGCCGTACACCTGCAGCACGTCCCAGCCGCCCGGCGTCACCCGTCGGACCAACGAGCCGTCCCGGTTGAACAGATACACCTGGTTGTAGCCGTCGCGCTCGGAGACGAACAGGAACTGTTTCCCGCCGTCGATCCAGCGGGGCTGGTTGGCGTCCACCCACGCCGAGTCGGCGTCGGTCATGATCACCCGCGACGCGCCACGTTGCGTGTCGGCGAGCAGCAGGTCGAGCCGGTTTTGGTGGCGGTTGAGCCGCGTGAGCCAGATCTCGTTCGGCGATCCCGCGAAGTCCATGGCGGCGACGTAGATGTCCTTGTCGCCGCCCAAGTCCACCCAGGTCGTCTGCCGCGTCCCCAGATCCACGACCCCGATCTTCACCTCGGAGTTTGGCATCCCTGACTTGGGATAGCGCACCGGCAGGAGCTGGGGATAGAGCGAGTCGGCGTCGATCAGATAGAACCGCGGGATCGCCGTCTGGTCGAGCCCCCAGAACGCGATCCGCCGGCCGTCCGGGCTCCAGCGGAACGCGTCCCGCAGGTCGAGCTCCTCCTCGTATACCCAGTCTGAGGTCCCGTTGATGACGTTGTCGCTGCCGTCGGCAGTCAGGGCGGTCTCCGCCCCGGTTGCGAGATCGGTCACGTAGATGTTGTTCGCGCGCACGAAACCCACCATCCGGCCGTCGGGCGAGAACTTGGCGAACATCTGGTAACCGGGCTGCGCGCTCACCGGGGTGAGGCGCTTGGCCGCGAAGTCCCAGACGTAGTACGTGCCCTTGGTGTTCTGGCGCCACACGCGCGCCGAGTTCGCAAAGATCAGGAGCTTCGCGCCGTCCGTCGAGAAGCTGTACTCTTCGATCGTGATCGGCTGCTGGGCGCCGGGCGGTACGAGATCCCTGCCCCGCACGAGCAGCTGGGTCTTCCCCGACAGCGCGTCCACGCGGTACAGATCGGTGTGCCCCGCGCTATCCTCCCGGGTCGTCGTGTAGGCGGCACCGTCCTTCATCCATGTCAGGGAAACCAGGTCGCTCGCGAACTCGCGGGTGCCCCAGATCGAGTGGACGGTGAGGGTGGGCGCCTGCACCCCCTGCCCGACGAGCGGATCGGCGAGGAGCACGGCGAGAGCGACGAGGCAGAGACGGCGCAGCGGACGGGCATGCATGATGACCACCGAGGGGTAAGTTTGGGTGCCACAAACTTAGCGGCCGGCGGCCATGGCGCGAAGGCTCATGCGCGAGGCCGAGAGAGAGATATCGATGAACGCACCGACGCAGTTGCAGAAGGCCCAGGACTTCCTCGCGCGGCACGCCGGCCCCCGGATGCTCGTTCTCCCCAACGCCTGGGACGTGATCAGCGCTCGGGTGATCGAGGAGGCGGGTTTCCCCGCCATCGCCACCTCGAGCGCCGGGGTCGCCTGGGCGCTGGGGTTCCCCGACGGCGAGCGCATCAGCCGCGGGGAGATGCTCGCCGTGGTCCGCCGGATCGCGGCGAGCGTGCGGATCCCCGTCAGCGCCGACGTCGAGGCGGGCTATGGCGCCACTCCCGAGACCGCGGCCGAGACGGCGCGCGGCGTGATCGCGGCGGGCGCGATCGGGCTGAATCTCGAGGACGGGACGAACGCGGGCTCGCTCCTCGACCTCACCCTGCAGGTGGCGCGCATCCGGGCGGTGCGGGAAGCCGGTGGGGCGGCGCGGGTGCCCCTCGTCATCAACGCGCGCACCGACGCGTTCGAAGTGAAACAATGGTCGCCGGCGGAGCGGTTCGCCGCCGCCGTGCGCCGCGCCAACGCTTACCGCGCGGCCGGCGCCGATTGCCTGTTCGTCCCGCATGTCAGCGACGCCGAGACGATCGGCCGGCTCGCGCACGAGATCACGGGTCCGCTCAACGTCATCGCCGGCCCACCCGCCCCGCCGTTGGGAGAGCTCGAGCGCCTCGGAGTGCGCCGGGCCAGCCTGGGTCCGCGAGTCGTGCAGGCCACGCTCGGACTCATCCGCCGCATCGCCGTGGAGCTGCGCGACCACGGTAGCTACGACGCCATGGCCGACCTGGTGATGCCGTTCGGGGACATCCAGCGCCTGTTGGCGCGACCCTCTTGACGGCCCGAGGCGGGGGGGTATATTTATGCCGAACGCTGCATATTAATACGAACGGGCTGCTGTCGCTCATACGATCAGGTGGGTACGCCGTGAACGTCCGCATCGCTAACGCCAAGCTGCCGAATCCGACCTGTCCTTCGAGCGGGAGCGACCGGGCGGTATAAAGGTGCAGTAAGGCGAGAAGGTTCCCGGCCCGCTCCCGACAGAGAGCGGGCCTTCTGTTTGACCGTCCATTCGAGGAGCACGCATGCCCGACGGCGACCGATCGAGGTGGGCCAACCGCCGCGCGCCGGACCTCGACCCCTGGCGGGAACAGGACGCCTGCGGTGTCGGGTTCGTGGCGCGGGCGTCAGGCGAGCGCGGCCCCGACATCCTCACCTTGGCGCTCCAGGCCCTCGCCCGCGTGGCCCACCGTGGCGCCGCCTCGACCGACAGCTCGGGCGACGGCGCCGGCGTGCTGACGCAGATCCCCTCCCGGCTGTTCTACCGCGATGGGGCGACCCGCGGGCTCGCGCTCGAGCCGGGCCAGCCCTTCGCCGTCGGCGCCTTCTTCCTGCCCACGGACCATGCCGCGCTGGGACGCGCCACCGCCATCATCGAGGCGGTGTTGGGGGAAGCGGGCCTCCCGGTGCTCGGCTGGCGCGATGTCCCCGTCGACCGCGACGTGCTCGGCCCCAGCGCCCGGGCCACCTGCCCCACTATCCGGCAGGGGATCATCGCCGCGCCCGCGGACGGCGGGCGCACCGACGCGGCCGCCTGGGAGCGGGCGCTCTACCTCGCGCGCCGCACGATCGAGCGTCGCATCGCCGAAGCCGAACCCGCGGTGCAGCCGTTTTTCGTGTGCTCGCTCTCCTGTCGCACGCTCGTCTACAAGGCGCTGCTCACCGGGCCGCAGCTTCCCGCATTCTTCCCCGACCTCAAGTCGCCGGACTACGAGACGGCGATCGCGGTCTTCCACCAGCGCTACTCGACCAACACCAGCCCGAGCTGGCCGCTGGCGCAGCCGTTCCGGCTGCTCGCCCACAACGGCGAGATCAACACGCTCTGGGGCAACCGCAACGCCATGCGCGCCCGCGAGCCGGCCCTCGCGTCGCCGCTCTGGGGCGAGGCGATCGACGCGCTGAAGCCGGTGATCTGGGCCGAGGGAAGCGATTCGACGAGCCTCGACAACGCGGTGGAGCTACTGGTGCGCTCGGGCCGCGACCCGGTGCACGCCCTCATGATGCTCGTCCCCGAGGCCCACGCGGGCGCGAGCGAGATGGAGCGGGCGCTGCGTGGGTTCTACGAGTTCCACGAATGCCTCGTGGAGCCGTGGGACGGTCCCGCCGCGCTGGCGTTCTCGGACGGCGTGATCGCCGGGTCCGCCCTGGACCGGAACGGCCTGCGCCCCTGCCGCTACAAGATCACGCGCGACGGCCTGGTGGTCGCCGGCTCGGAGGTCGGGCTGGTGGATCTCGCGCCGGGCGACGTGATCGAGACCGGCAGCCTGGGGCCAGGCGAACTACTCGTGGTCGACACCCGGCGCAAGGCGATTCTGCACAACGCCGAGGCCAAGCGCGAGGTGGCGCGCCGCCGGCCGTACGCGCGCTGGGCGGTACGCTGCATCCGCCCGCTGCGGCCGGTGTCCGGGGCGGCGGCGCCGCCGCTCGAGCGCTCCGAGCTCGGCACGCGCCAGCTCGCGTTCGGTTGGAGCTTCGAAGACCTGCGCTACGTCGTCGAGCCGATGGGGGGGGCGGGCCACGATGCCGTCTGGAGCATGGGCGATGACACGCCCATCCCGCCGCTCTCGCGCGTGCCCCAAAGCGTGTATGCCTACGTGCGCCAGCGCTTCGCCCAGGTGACGAACCCGCCGATCGACGCGTTGCGCGAGGGCCTGGTGATGTCGCTCCGCATGCAGCTGGGTCGCCGGGGATCGCTCCTTGCCGACGGGCCGGACGGCTTGCGGCTCGTGCGGAACGACCATCCCATTCTCTTGGTGGACGAAAAGGCGGCGCTCGAACGAGTCGCCGGTGTGCAAGCGGTGACGCTGCCGGCGACCTGGCGCCCGGAGGCCGGGGCGGACGGGCTCCGCGCCGCGCTCGACCGGCTGTGCCGCGCCGCAGGGCGCGCTGTGGGGGAGGGCGCTCGCATCCTCATCCTGAGCGATCGCACCGCCGGGTCCGACCGCCCACCCATCCCGATGCTGCTCGCCGTCGGCGCCGTGCACCGGCACCTCGTTCAGAACGGGCTGCGCACGCGGCTCGGCCTCGTGGCCGAAGCGGGCGACGCCTGGGACGTCCACCACTTCGCCGCATTGATCGGCTACGGCGCCGAGGCCGTGCATCCCTGGCTCGCCCTCCAATCGGTGCACGCCCTGTTTGCGGACGAGAAGGCGAGCGGCACCGATGCGTCGTCCCCACGGCCCACGCCGGACGAAGCGCGCCTGAAGTTCTGCGCGGCCGCGGAGCTAGGCCTCCTCAAGGTGCTGTCGAAAATGGGCATCTCGACGCTGTCCTCGTACTGTGGCGCCCAGATCTTCGAGGCGCTCGGGCTGGGCGCGGAGGTGATCGACGCATGCTTCCCGGGGACCGTCTCGAGCATCGGCGGCGTGGGCTTCGCGGAGATCGCCGAAGACGTCATGGCCCGACACCAGGCCGCGTACGGGGAGTGCAGCGACGCGGCGCAGCGCGCGCTTCCCGATCACGGACGGGTGCGCTACCGCCGCGACGGCGAGGACCACGGGTGGTCGCCGCCCCTGGTCACGGCGCTGCAGCGCGAGGGGTACGCGTCCTTCCGCGCCAAGGTCTCGGCGCGCCGGCCGGCCGGCCCCCGGGACTTGCTGGCCATCCGCGCCGGCACGGCCATCCCTGTGGAAGAGGTCGAGCCGGTCGACGCGATCCGCCGACGCTTCATCTGTACCGCGATGTCGCTCGGCGCGCTGTCACCCGAAGCGCACGCCACGCTCGCCACGGGAATGAATCGCATGGGTGCGCGCTCGAACTCGGGGGAAGGTGGAGAAGACCCCGATACCTACGTCGCGCTCGCTAACGGCGATCGCGCGGACAACAAGATCAAACAGGTGGCGTCGGGCCGGTTCGGCGTCACGACGCACTATCTGGTCCGCGCCGAGGAGCTCGAAATCAAGATGGCGCAGGGGTCAAAGCCCGGTGAGGGAGGGCAGCTCCCCGGCCACAAGGTGACGGCCTTGATCGCCCGGTTGCGCCATTCGGTGCCGGGCGTGCCGCTCATCTCGCCGCCGCCGCACCACGACATTTACTCGATCGAGGATTTGGCGCAGCTCATCCATGACCTGAAACAGGTCAACCCGCACGCGCGAGTCGGCGTGAAGCTCGTCGCCGAAGCGGGCGTGGGGCGTGTGGCCGCTGGGGTGGCGAAGGCGTACGCCGATTACGTGCTCATTTCCGGCCACAACGGCGGGACGGGCGCGTCGCCGCTGTCCTCGATCAAGCACGCCGGCTCCCCCTGGGAGCTCGGGCTCGCGGAAACACAGGCGCTGCTGATCGAAAACGGCTTGCGGCACCGCATCGAAGTCCGCACCGACGGCGGCCTGCGCACCGGCCGGGACGTGGTGATCGCCGCGCTGCTCGGCGCCGAAACGTACGGCTTCGGCACGGCGTCGCTCGTGGCCATCGGCTGCGCGATGGCGCGGCAGTGCCACCTGAACAGCTGCCCCACCGGCATCGCGACCCAGCGACCCGAGCTCCGGGCCAAGTTCCGCGGCACGCCGGAGCAGGTGGTCGCCTATTTCACGGCGCTCGCCGAGGACGTGCGGCAGATCCTGGCAGGGATGGGACAGAAGAGCCTCGACGAGATCGTCGGCCGGGTGGACCTGCTGGAGCGCGTGGATCGCCCGGAAGTGCCGCGGGCGCAAATGCTCGACCTCTCGCTCATCCTCGCCGATGCACTCGGGGGGCCGGACGCACCGCGGCGACGCACCGTCGCGCGGAACGACCGCCCCGGCGTCGAGTCGCTCGACGAGGAAATCCTGCGCGCGCTCGAGCCGCGTCTCGCAGCGGGCCGCCCATTCGCCGGGGTGTACGACATCGGCAACCACCACCTGACGGTCGGCGCCCGGATCGCGGGGCGTCTCGCGCAACGTCACGGCAACGCCGGGCTGCCGCCCGGGGCCGTGCGCCTGCGCTTCCGCGGGAGCGCGGGCCAGAGCTTCGGCGCGTTCGCCCTGCCGGGCATGCAGCTCGAGCTCGAAGGCGAAGCGAACGACTACGTCGGCAAGGGGCTCTCGGGCGGCGACATCACGATCCGCCCGTTCCGCGATGCGGCCTACGCCAATGCCACGGACCACAACGTGATCCTCGGCAACACGGCGCTGTACGGAGCGACGGGGGGGAGGCTATTCGCCGCTGGCCGGGCGGGGGATCGCTTCGCCGTACGCAACTCCGGGGCGGTCGCCGTGCTCGAGGGCGCCGGGAACCACTGCTGCGAGTACATGACCGCAGGCGTCGTGGTCGTCCTCGGGCCGGTGGGACGGAACTTCGGCGCGGGGATGTCGAACGGCGCCGCATACGTGCTGGACGAGCTGGGCCACTTCGCCACTCGCTGCAATACCGACATGGCGAGCGTGCGAGCGCTCGACCCGGCGGACGAGCTGCTGGTGCGGGACCTCGTGCGGGAGCACGCGGCCCGGACCGGGAGCCCGCGGGCGCGCGCGCTGCTCGACCGCTGGGACCGGGTCGGCCCGCTGCTCCGCAAGCTCGTTCCGCACACCGCGCCGGCCGCGGCCGCAGCGCCGGCCACCAGTCCAGCCGCAGCGGCGCCCGCCGCGGTCTGAGTCGACCGAGCGGACGCCTAGTAGAGGTACGCCACAGCCACGGCGAACGTGAGCTGATCTTTCTTGCCGGCGAACGCAGCCAGGCTGGATCGATCGTAGCGGAGCTCGGGCCGGACCACGGCATTGGGCCACGCGCGGACGTTGAGAGTCGCCGTACCGCTGCCGAACTTCTGCCCTGTGTTCGCGGGGAAGCCGAGCACGCCGCTGGTGCGGGCGCCGTCCTCGTCATTCATGTAGTCGCCGCGCAGCGCTAGGCCGAAGGATGAGGTGAAGTCGTACGTGACCCAGCCTCCCAGGGCCCACCACTGCGCGTCCTGCGTCGGGTCGGGCAGCGTCGCGTTCGCCTGCTCTTTCCCGTAGTCCCCCTGCACCCAGAGGGCCGCCTTGCCGAGCTTACGCCACAGCAGCCCGTCGACGCCGTAGCGGTTGGCGCCGTTGATGCCCGCCTCCTCGGGGCCCCAGAACCCCACAATCCCGAGCGAGGTCGCCGCGTCGGGATAGATCCCGACCCGTCCCATCAGCGACTTCCGGCTGTTGTTGTCCGACACCTGGTCCCAGCCGTTGTTCACGCGGAGCTGCAAGTCCACGTGGTCGTTGAACTTGGTCTCGACGCTCACGCCCAGCGCGGTGGCGTTCTCCACGTAGATGAACTGATTCCCCTCCGACCAGTTGGGGTTGGCGTAGGTCTCGATCACCTCGAGCCCGAGGAGCGTGGGGATGCGTCCCACCTTGAGCTGTAATCCGTTGCCACTGGCGGTGGGCACGTTCAGGGTGACGTAGAGGTGGGGCAGGTCCGCCTGGGGACCGAGGTCCAACCCGTTGGACTTGATCACCCTCGCATCCTGTCCCAGCAGCAGCTCCGTGTGAAACCCCGCGCTGAACTTCGCCGGGTCGTACGGCTTGTCGAGCACGACCCCGAGCGCGTTCAGCGTAAAGCGGTTCTGAAAGCGGTCGTACAGCCGTCCCACGATCGCGGTGTCGTCGAGGCTCCGGGCCGAGTACGCATACGATGCTTGCACGAAGCCGGTGAGCTTGACGCCGGCCAGCGCGGTCTCGAGGTGGTTGACCGGTTGCGGCGGCGGATCGGCCTTCTTACCGGTCGTGTCCGCCGGTGCCGAAGGCGCGCTCTGCGCGGCCAGCCACACCGGAGCGATCAAGAGGGCGCTGAGAAGACGCATGTGCTCTCCTTGACTTAGCGTGAAGGAATCGGTCCGTAGGCCGCTACACCCTCGGCGCCTGCTGCGCGGCTTGCTGCAGCGCCCGGCGCTGCACCTCGTCCGCGGTGACCGCGGTGACCGCGGCCGTGTCCACCTCCCCCGTTCTGATCCGAATCACGCGCTCGAGCGGCTGGACGAAGATCTTCCCGTCACCGACTTCGCCGGTGCGCGCCGACGACAGGATCGCATTGATGGTGGGCTCCACGAACGGCTCCGACACCGCCATCTCGAGGCGCACCTTCTCGCGGAATTCGAGCACCACGTTGGCGCCGCGGTAGTGCTCGTGCAGCTCCCGCTCCCCGCCGTGCCCGCTCACGCGACTGATCGTGACGCCGGTGACGCCGGCGCGGAATAGCGCCGCCTTCACCTGCGGCAGGCGCTCGGGGCGAACGACCGTCGTGATCAGCTTCATGCTCACTCCTTCACGCTAGGTGTCAAAATGCTGTCGGGTTGCTGTCAGGCCGCTTCAGGCTCCGGCTCTAACCCGCTGCCCAGCGAGACATCCGCCGGCTCGCTGAGGATGACGGCCGAGGCGACTTCCGGCGTATCAGGATAGGCCAGCGCTCCCATCTCAGGCAGGTCGAGCCCGAGCTCTTCGACCTCGGGCGCCACGCGGTGCCCGCTGACCAGGACCGCGGTGACCTTGTACGCGACGTACGCCATGGCGCCAACGGCCACGAAGTTGGTTACGCCACCGACGACCTGCGCCGCGAACTGACCGACGTCGCCATAGAGCAGCCCTCGCACGGCCCCGTTGACCCCGTTCCAGCCGTCTCCGTAGGTGCCATCGGCCAGCAACCCGAGCGAGAGGATGCCCCACAGCCCGCAGACTCCGTGCACCGAGATCGCACCTACCGGATCGTCGATGCGCAGGCGGCGCTCGATGAAGAAGACCGCCGCGCACACCAGCACCCCGGCGATGCCGCCAATCAGGACCGCGGACGGCGCGGTGACGAAGGCGCAAGGCGCTGTGATCGCCACCAAACCGGCGAGCGTCCCGTTGGCCAGCATCGACGGATCGGGCTTCCCGTACTTGAGCCACATGTACAGCATCGCGGTGATGCCCCCAGCCGCCCCAGCCAGCATCGTATTCGTCGCAATGACCCCGATGCGCAGGTCCGAGCCCGCCAGCGTCGACCCGGCGTTGAAGCCGAACCACCCGAAGGCGAGAATGAATGTCCCGATCAGTGCCATCGGGATGTTGTGACCCGGGATCGCGTTGGCGCTGCCGTCAAAGTTGTATTTCCCACGCCGCGGACCCAGCAGCGCCGCGGTGACGAACGCCATTACGCCGCCCGTCATGTGCACTACGGAGGAGCCCGCGAAATCGACGTGGCCGTGGCCTAGGCCCACGTTCTTGCCGAGCATCGCCAGCCAACCGCCGCCCCACGTCCAGTTCGCGTAGATGGGGTAGATGAACGCGCCGACGAACACGCTGAATACGGCGAACGCCGCGAACTTCCAGCGTTCCGCCAGCGCCCCCGTGGGGATCGTCGCGGCGGTGTCCATGAAGACCATCTGGAACAGGAAGTAGGCGAACACGGGCGCGACGTAGGCCACACCCGTGAGGAAGAACCCGCTCCCCCCGAACAGCCCCCATTGTTTCCCCGCGATCGTGAGCGAGACCTCGTGCGCCAGCTTGTCGTAGCCGCCGAGCGTGCCGAGCGCCCCCACTCCGCCCGCCTGGAGGGCGAAGCCGATCGCCCAATACGCCAACATCGCGATGCCGTAGACCATGAAGTTCATCGTGATGGTGTGAGCGGCGTTCTTGGCGCGGGTGAAGCCGGTCTCCACCATTGCAAAGCCGGCCTGCATGAACATCACGAGGAACCCGGCGACCAGCGTCCACACGAAGTTGATGGCGACCGTGTTGGCGGCGGCGGCGGTGCTCGCGGCCTGGGCCAAAGAGTCCGCGGCCGGTACTGCCTGCGCGGCCAGAGTCAACGGAGTCGCCACCATCACCAGCAAGCCAAGCCCAACAGCGCTTCTCATACGGTCTCCCGAGCGGGGGGTGCGGAGTGCGCTACTGACATCTGATTCGTGCATAAAATGCACGAATAAGAAGACAGTGCGCTACTACCCATTCGGGTAGGTAGCATTGCTGTATTACAGTTTATGCATAATGTGCACGTTCTTTGTGACGGCGTGGTGCACCTACTACAGCGACCGGCGCACCACGACGCAGATATGACGGGATCCCCTCGGCCCGAGCGGGCGCGCGAGGGCGCGCAGCAACACCGCGACGGGCATGCTACCGAACAGCCGCCGAACCCAACCCCAATCGCGGACGGCCTTGAACCAGGACTCGAACTGATACCACAGTCGGTCGTGGAGGTACGCGATCGAGACAAGCTCGAAGGGACTGGCGCGGACTTGTTCGACAAACTCGGGGAAAGCACGCGGTTGCAGGTACTCGGTGAGGAGCGCGTGGCCGCCGGGCCGGACCACCCGATGCGCCTGCGCCAGCGCGAGCCGTCGCTCCGCGGGCGGGAGCTGCCAGCTATGCAGCCCGTCGGAGAGCACGACCACGTCGAACGTCCCCTCGCGGAACGGCAGCGCCGTCGCGCTTGCGACGACGCAGTGCGCCGGCCGGCCGACCGCGCGCAGCCGTTGCCGCGCCCCGTGGATCGCCGTCGGCGACAGGTCCACCGCGAACAGGGCCTGCGGGAGACCCGCGAGCTGCGCGGTCAGCTGGCCCATGCTGCAGCCGACATCCAGCAGTCTTGTAGGATTGGGGTCGAGGCGCCGCACAACCCGGCAGACGTACCGATGACGGAGGATCTCGGCCGCCCGCCGGCTGTAATCGAAGGGCTCCCCGCGCCGGTGCATCTCCTCGAACACGCTGGCGCGGTCCACCGCTAGCCGTAGCCTTGAAACGGCTCCGTCAGGAGCCGGAGGTTGAGCGGCTTATAGGTGAGCACCTGGGTGAGACGCACCTCGCTCCCCGCCCGCTCGACGCGGGTCTCCACCAGCTCGAAATCCTTCGCGTCGCCCAGCCCCATCGCGTTCAGGCGCTCGGCTTCGGCCTTGCACACGTCGCCGGGCGTCGGCTTGGGGTTGGGATAGGCGTCTTCGTGATGATCGCGCAGCGCCTTCCAGTGCGCGTCCCCGGCGCGCTCCACCGCAGCCCGGATGTCGTCGCGGGTGAACGGCACGGGATCCGCTACCGCCCAAGCACCGCCGGGATGTCCTGCTCTCTCACCGTGCGGTTGAACGCCGGGACGTCCGTTTCCACGATCGCCTTCAGCCGGTCGAGATAGCCCTGCAGCTCGGCCGCGAGCTGATCGAACACTTGGTACGATTGATCGGTGGGCGGCGCGTCGGCGCTCCCGACGACGCCCGCGAGCGACGCGAGCTTGTTGTTCACCCTGATCGGGAAGTTGAGCGGATCCTCGTTGCTCTTGTTCCTGACTTGGTAAATGGATTCCTCCACCGCGCCGAGCTTCGCCTGCAGCGAATCCGCCGCCCGGGCGATGGCGGCACCTTTCCCGGCGGGCAGCCCCTTCGCGCGTTTGGCCGCGGCGTCGATCTGTTCCTTGACGTCGCGGATCTGCTGCACGGCGTCGTCCGCCGCGCTCACGCGGTCACGGATCCGGGCGAGCAGGTCGAACTGCTTCTGCAGCTCGTCCTGCGTGGCCTTGACCCGCTGGTCCTTCACGACGTTGAGGCCCCGGGTCTCCGACCAGCCCCCGACAGTGAGGCGGACCTTGTAGCTCCCCGGGACCGCGAGCGGACCGCGCGTGTTCCCGGCCCAGAACACGAGACCCTTGAACCGGTGCGCGTCTGCGTAGCGCAGGTCCCACACGAAACGGTTCAGGCCCGCGTCAATCTTCAGCGAGTCCGGCGGCTCCTTGGGACGAGTCGAGAACCGGCGCGCCACGGAGTCGCGCGCGTCGAGCAACTCGAGGGTCGCCTCCTCCTCGGGCTTCTGCTTCAAGTAGAAGTACACGGTTGCGCCGTTCGGGGGGTTGGTGCCGAGCCCCGTCAGGCTGCGCGCCGGCACGAAGCTAGGGCCCCGGAATCGCACCGCGTCGCGCGGGGTGAAGAGGTGCCGGTCCGCGCGCGCGACCTCGTCCGACAGCTGCTCGAGCGGCGTGATGTCGTCGAGCACCCAGAACGCGCGCCCGTGCGTCGCCGCGGCCAGGTCATGGTCCTTGACGGTGAGATCATGGATCGGCACGACGGGCAGGTTGAGCTGCAAGGTCTGCCAGACCGCGCCGTCGTCGAACGAGACATACATCCCGAACTCGGTGCCGGCGAACAGCAGCCCGCGGCGGGCGGGATCCTCACGCACCACGCGCACGAAATGCGTCTCCGGGATCCCGGTCGCGATCTTCTTCCACGAGCGGCCGTAGTCCGTCGTCTTGTACACATACGGTCGGAAGTCGTCGAGCTTGTAGCGCGTCGCCGCGACATACGCTGCGCCCGCGTCGTGCGGCGATGCTTCCACTGTGCTCACCAGCGCCCACTCGGGCAACTCCTTGGGTGTGACGTTCTGCCACGACTTCCCGCCGTCGCGCGTCACCTGCACCAGGCCGTCGTCGGTGCCGGCCCAGATCACGGTCGAGTCCTTCGGACTCGGCGCGACCGTGAAGATCGTGTTGTAGTACTCGATGCTGGTGTTGTCCTTGGTGATGGGGCCGCCGGACGGCCCCTGTTTCGCCTTGTCGTTGCGGGTCAGGTCCGGGCTGATCGCCCGCCAGCTCTGCCCCTCGTTGCCGGACTTGAACAGCACCTGCGCCGCGATGAACAAATCACTGGGGTTGAGTGGCGAGAGGACGATGGGGAACGTCCACTGAAAGCGGTATTTGAGATTCGCCGCGCCCCAGCCCATCGGGTTGTCGGGCCATGCGTTGATCGCCCGCTGTTGTCCGGTGCGGTGGTCGTAGCGCGTGATGAGGCCGCCGTAACTCCCCGCGAAGACGATGTCCGGATCGTCCTGACGCGCGGCGATCCAGCCGCTCTCGCCGCCCCCCACGTCGTACCAATCCTTCTCCGTGATCCCGATGCCATCGGTGCGGGTCGCGATGCACACCGTGCTGTTGTCCTGCTGGGCGCCGCACAGCCTGTAGGGAAAGTGGCTGGTGACGACGACATGATAGAACTGGGCGGTCGGCTGGTTGCCCTGGGTGGTCCACGTGGCGCCGCCATTGCTGCTGATCGTCGCACCGCCGTCGTTGCCGTTGATCATCCGCGTGGGATCGTGCGGGTCGATCCACAGGGCGTGGTGATCGCCGTGCGGGCCGCGCAGTGTGGTGAACGTCTTGCCGCCGTCCCCCGACTTGAGCAGGGCGGTGTTGAGCACGTACACACCGTCCACGCTGCCCGGGTCGGCAAACACGTGCGTGAAGTACCAGGCGCGCTGGCGGATCTCGTGGTCGTCGCTGGCGCGGGTCCAAGTCGTGCCGCCGTCATCCGAGCGGAACAGTCCGCCCGAATCCGCCTCCACCAGCGCCCATACCCGCTCGTGGTCGAGCGGCGAGACGGCGAGGCCGATCTTGCCGATGATC
>Ga0209159_1000068_pt1 | contig 88625 bp, 89 predicted proteins | sample GraSoiAngelo_144_FD_185901 | JGI IMG/M metagenome (GOLD analysis project Ga0209159, IMG submission 185901) | Grasslands soil microbial communities from the Angelo Coastal Reserve, California, USA - 14_1009_02_40cm (SPAdes) (version 2) | ecosystem: Environmental > Terrestrial > Soil > Grasslands ...
CGCGGGTAGCGCGTGCCCAAGGACATCCTCGTCGTCGAGGACGAGCCCGACATCCGGCGGCTCGTCGTGCTCCACCTGGAGCGCGAGGGCTTCCGGTGCCGGACCGCATCGAACGGCGCCGACGCCCTCCGCGAGGCGACGCGCGCCGTCCCCGACCTCGTCGTGCTCGACCTGATGCTGCCGGCGATCGACGGGCTCGAGGTGTGCCGGCGTCTCCGGAGTGACGCGGGAACGGCCGGCGTGCCGATCATCATGCTGACGGCGAAGTCGGCGGAGGTCGATCGCGTGGTCGGGCTCGAGGTCGGCGCCGACGACTACGTCGTCAAGCCGTTCTCCCCGTCGGAGCTGGTCGCGCGGGTACGCGCCGTCCTGCGCCGCGCCCGGCCCGCTCCCGAGGCGCGTGTGCTGTCGGCGGGACCGCTCGCACTGGACCCGGCGCGCCACATCGTGACGCTCCACGGCCGGCCGCTCGACCTCACGCCGAAGGAGTTCGACCTCCTCGCGGCGCTGCTCGAGGCCGCCGGCCGCGTCCTCTCCCGCGAGCACCTCCTCAACAGCGTGTGGGGCTACGCGCGCGCGGACGAGATCGAATCGCGCACGGTCGACGTACACATTCGGAGGCTCCGCGCCAAGCTCGGCGACGTCGGGAGCCGGATCACCACGGTCAAATCGGTCGGCTACCGCTTCGAGCCAGAGTGAGTAGAGACATGGGGAACGGAGCCGGGTCGCAGAGTGAAATGAGAGGCGAGTGGGGGGACGGAGCCGGGTTGCGCCGTGTCTCAGGCCACCCACCAATCCCACCGGCCCCGGGGACCCCGTTACAGTGAGCGTGCTCCGGGCCGGCCTCCACTTCCTCCGGCGCCGCATCGCGCTGAAGCTGACGCTGACCCTCGTGGGCTTCGTCGCCGTCACGCTCCTGGCGGCCGGCGTCTACCTGAACCGCGCGCTCGAGGCCTTCGCCCTGGACACGCTCGAGGCCCGCCTGGCGTCCACCGGCCGGCTGCTCCACGACGACGCGCGTGCGCTCGTCGCGCGGGGCGCACCGGCGCCGGCGGTCAGGGCGTGGGCCGTGCGCGTCGCGCAGCCGTCCGGCGCGCGCGTCACCGTGATCGCCCTCGACGGCCGCGTGCTCGGGGACTCGGAGATCGCCGTCGCGGACCTTCCGCGCGTCGAGAACCACGCCGGGCGGCCCGAGGTGCGCGCGGCCCTGGCGGGACGGAGGGGGCGCGACCTCAGGACGAGCGCGACGATCGACGTGCCGCTGCTCTACGTCGCGCTCCCCATCGACGACGGCAGGAGGGTGATCGGCGTCCTCCGCCTGGCCCTGCCGCTCGCGGTGGTGACCGCCTCCTATGCGACGATCCACCGGGTCATGCTGGCGGGCGGGCTGTTGGCCCTCGCCGTGGCGTGCGGCATCGGCCTCTTCGTCGCCCGGCGGGTGACGAAGCCGGTCGTTGAGATGCAGGCGATCGCCCGCCGGATGAGCGAGGGCGACTTCGCCCTGCGCGCCCCCGTGCGCTCCCCGGACGAGATCGGCTCGCTCGGTCGCGCCCTCAACGCGATGGCGGCGCGCCTCCGGGAGAAGCTCCAGGACCTCGAGCAGGAGCAGGCGAAGGCGACCGCGATCCTCGACGGCATGGTCGAGGGCGTCATCGCCGTCGACCACCGCGACACGATCCTCTTCATGAACGAGCGGGCGCGCGCGATCTTCGGGCTCGGCGCGATCCGGGGCGAGCGGAAGCCGTTCCTCGAGGTGATCCGGAACGCGGACCTCCACGCGATCTTCCGCGAGAGCCGCGCGGCGGGCGAGGGAGCCGTGTCGCGCCACGAGCTGCGCCTGGCGAGCCCGCTCGAGCGCCGGCTGCAGGTGAACGCCCTTCCGCTCCGTCTCGCGGCGGACGAGGTCGGGGTCGTCATGGTGCTCCACGACATCACCGAGCTGCGTCGGCTCGAGCAGGTCCGCACGGAGTTCGTCGCCAACGTCTCGCACGAGCTCCGGACGCCGCTGACCGCGATCCACGGCTACCTCGAGACGCTCCTCGCCGGCGCGCTCGAGGAGGGCCCGAACGCCCGGCGGTTCCTCCAGATCGTGTTCCGGCACACCGAGCGCCTCGGCCGCTTGCTGGACGATCTGACCGACCTTTCGAACATCGAGCTCAGCCGGGTGTCGCTGACACTCGCGCCGACACGGCTCGACGAGGTCGTCGAGTCGGTGCTGGCGATCATCGGCCCGAAGGCGGAGAGCGGCCGTGTGCGGCTCGGTCGCGAGCTGCCGTCGGGGCTGCCGCCGGTGCTCGCCGATCGCGATCGCCTGGCCCAGATCCTGATCAACCTCGTGGACAACGCCGTGAAGTACACCGCCGAGGGCGGGCGCGTGATGGTCGGCGCGCGCGCCGTGGAGGGCGAGCGAGTCGAGGTGAGCGTCGCCGACACCGGCGTCGGGATCCCGCCCGCGGACCTGCCGCGGATTACCGAGCGGTTCTACCGGGTGGACAAGGCGCGCTCGCGAGAGCTCGGCGGCACGGGGCTCGGGCTCGCGATCGTCAAGCACCTGGTGCTCGCCCACGGCGGCGAGCTCGCGATCGAGAGCGAGCCGGAGCAGGGCACGACGGTCCGCTTCACGCTCCCGGCCGGCGGGACGATCGCCTAGCAGGTTCGAGGGTCGGCATGGGCGCATCGAGCCTCCGCCTGCGTTTACCCAGGATTTACCCCGCCGTCACCGTCCCGTAACCCCTGCGCCCGACACTGTCGCTCGATGAGTGTCGCGCGGGAGGTCACGCCGATGATGACGAATGGCCGCCGGGGCGCCGAGGCCGCGGTGACTCCGCCGCGTCTCGGACGGGTGCTGCTGCTGGAGGACGAGAAGGACGTGGCGGAGCTGATCCGCTACAACCTCGCCAAGGAGGGCTAGGTGTCCTCTTGACGACGAACGGCCCCGACGCGCTCAGGCTGGCGCGCGAGGCCCACCCCGACGTGGTCCTCCTCGACATCCTGGTGCCGCAGCTCAACGGCTGGGAGGTCTGCCGCCGCCTCAAGGAGGACCCGGACCTGGCAGGGATTCCGGTGATGATGGTGACGGGCCGGGTGGAGGAGGGGGACAAGGTCCTGGGCTTCGAGCTCGGCGCCGACGACTACGTCACCAAGCCGTTCTCGCCGCGCGAGCTGATCGCACGCATCCGGGCTGTCACGCGTCGCGGCGCGCAGGCGGACACGACGGCGAAGAAGGCCCATCTGAAGGCCGGCGACCTCGAGATCGACCGCTCCCGCTTCGAGGTCCGCATGCAGGGCACGCTCGTCAAGCTCACTCCCAGGGAATTCGAGCTCCTCGCCGCGCTCGTCGGCACGCCCGGGCGAGTGTTCGGGCGCGACGAGTTGCTCGACATCGTCTGAGGCCGCGACGGGTTCGTCGAGCCCCGGACCGTGGACGTCCACATGGCGCGGCTCCGCCGCAAGTTCGTCCTGGCGAAGCTCCAGGCGCCCGGCATCGAGACGGTCCGCGGCGTGGGCTACCGCTGCCGGGACGCGACATCGTAACGGATTCGTAACACGACGCTCACCCGGTCGAAGCACACCCGGGAGACGATGACACGGACACCACAAGGAGAAATCTCATGAACCGATGGCTCGCGGGCCTGCTCTGCTCCTTCTTCGCCGTGCTTGGCTCGGGCGTCCCGCCGGCCGCCGCGCAGATGCTGATGAACGGCGCCGGGGCCACGTTCCCGTATCCGATCTACTCGAAGTGGTTCGACGAGTACGCCAAGGTGGACCCGAGCGTCCGCTTCAACTATCAGTCCATCGGCAGCGGCGGCGGGATCCGACAGATCACCGCGCGCACCGTGGACTTCGGCGCCTCCGACGGCCCGATGAACGACGATCAGCTCAGGAAGGCGCCCGGCGACCTCCTCCACATCCCGACGGTCCTCGGCGCCGTCGTGGCGACGTATAACCTGCCCGGTCACTCGAAGCTCCGCTTCACCCCCGACGTTCTGGCCGACATCTTCCTCGGCAAGATCACCAAGTGGAACGACGCGAGGATCGCCGCCGCGAACCCTGGGGCGTCCCTGCCCGACCAGGCGATCCTGGTCGTCCACCGCTCCGACGGCAGCGGCACCACCTACATCTGGGTCGATTACCTCGCGAAGGTCAGCAAGGAGTGGGACGCGAAGGTCGGTCGCGGAACCTCCGTCAACTGGCCCGTGGGGCTCGGCGGCAAGGGGAACGAGGGCGTGGCCGGCCAGATCAAGAGCACGCCCGGGGCGCTCGGCTACGTCGAGCTGGCCTACGCCATCAAGAACGCGCTCCCCGCGGCGGCGGTTCGCAATGCCGCTGGAAGGTTCGTCGAGCCGACCATCGAGACGACGACGGCCGCGGCGGCCGTCGTCGCGAAGAACATGCCCGCCGACTTCCGCGTCTCGCTCACGAACGCGCCCGGCGACAACGCGTACCCGATCGCCAGCTTCACCTGGCTCCTGGTCTACCGGGACCAGCCCGACGAGACGAAGGGGAAGGCGCTGGTGAAGTTCCTCTGGTGGATGATCCACGACGGCCAGAAGTACACGACGGACCTCCTCTACGCGCGTCTCCCGCCCCAGGTCGTCAAACAGATCGAGGCGAGGCTCGGAGAGATCACCTACCAGGGCAAGCCGCTGCTGGCGGCACGCTAGCGGGATGATCGCGGGGGCGGCGCGGGGCGACCGGCTGTTCCGAGGATTCGCCCGCGGCGCCGCCCTCGCGCTGATCCTCCTCGTCGCCGCGATGGTCGTCGAGATGGGCCGCGCCGCGACGCCGTCGTTCAGGGCGTTCGGCTGGCGCTTCCTCGTGACCTCGACGTGGGATCCGGTCGCGGAGAATTTCGGGGCGCTACCGTTCGTCTACGGCACGCTCGTCTCGTCCCTCATCGCGCTGGTGATCGCCGTGCCCCTGGGCCTCGGCGCGGCGATCTTCCTGGCCGAGCTGGCGCCCGTCCCGATCCGGTCCCCGATCGCATTCCTGGTCGAGCTGGTCGCCGCGGTGCCGAGCGTCGTGTTCGGCCTGTGGGGTGTCTTCGTCCTCGCGCCCTGGCTCCGGACCTGGGTGCAGCCGGCGCTCGGGGCCACCCTCGGCTTCGTGCCGCTCTTCCAGGGGCCGCCGTACGGCGTCGGCATGCTCGCCGCCGGCATCATCCTCGCGATCATGGTCGTGCCGTTCGTCACCGCCATCAGCCGGGAAGTGATCCTGGCCGTGCCGAACGCCCAGCGGGAGGCGGCGCTCGGGCTCGGCGCCACGCGCTGGGAGACGACTCGGATCGCCGTCCTCCGCTACGGCCGGTCCGGGCTGATCGGCGCCGTGCTCCTCGGTCTCGGGCGCGCGCTCGGCGAGACGATGGCGGTGACGATGGTGATCGGCAACCGCGCCGAGATCGCCGTGTCGTTGTTCGCCCCGGGCTACACGATGGCGAGCGTCATCGCCAACGAGTTCACCGAGGCGACGTCCGACCTGTACCTGGGCGCCCTCATCGAGGTCGGGCTGCTCCTGTTCGCCGTCACCGTGGCCGTGAACGCCCTCGCGCGTGTCCTCGTCTGGAGCGTCGGTGGCGCGGTCCGGGAGGTGCGCGAGTGACGGCGCGCCGCCGCAGGTGGGTCAACGTCGTGATGGCCGCGCTGACCGCGCTGGCCGCGCTCGGCACGATCCTGCCGCTGCTGTTCATCTTCGGCTTCCTCGTCTACCAGGGAGCCTCGGCGATCAACCTCGACTTCTTCACCCGCCTGCCGAAACCCGTAGGCGAGCCAGGCGGCGGGATGGCGAACGCGATCGCCGGGAGCCTGATCTTGATCGCCCTCGCCTCGGCGCTCGGCCTGCCCCTCGGGATCCTGGGCGGCGTGTACCTCGCCGAGTCGCGGGAGCGGCGGTTGCCGTGGCTGATCCGCTTCGTCGCGGACGTGCTGAACGGCGTCCCCTCGATCGTCATCGGGATCTTCGCGTACACGGTCGTCGTCCTTTCCATGCGGCGCTTCTCGGCGCTGGCGGGCGGCGTCGCGCTGGCGGTGATCATGCTCCCGATCGTGCTCCGCACGACGGAGGAGATGATGCGGCTCGTCCCCGCCTCGCTCCGCGAGGCGGCGCTAGCGCTCGGCCTGCCGGAATGGAAGGTCATCGTGCGCGTGGTGCTCCCGACGGCGCGCGCGGGGATCATCACGGGCGTGATGGTGGCGATCGCCCGCGTGGCGGGGGAGACGGCACCGCTGCTCTTCACGGCCTTCGGCAACCGCTTCTGGCACCAGCGACTCGATCAGCCGATCGCCGCGCTGCCGCTCCAGATCTTCGCCTACGCGATCTCGCCCTTCGACGACTGGCACCGCCAGGCCTGGGCGGGGGCCTTGGTGCTGATCACGCTGGTCTTCCTGGTCAGCCTCGCGGCGCGGATCGCGACGCGCGGCCGTTACAGCGCGGTGAGGTGAGGGCGTGGCGGACGGGATCCGCGTGAAGGACCTCAACGCCTGGTTTGGCGACGTCCACGTGCTGCACGGCATCGGGCTCGCGATCGCGCCCAAGGCGGTCACGGCGATCATCGGGCCGTCGGGCTGCGGGAAGTCCACGTTCATCCGGTGCCTCAACCGTATGCACGAGGTCGTGCCGGGTGCTCGGGTGAGCGGCACCGTGCTCGTGGAGGGCGAGGACCTCTACGCGCCGGGGGTCGATCCGGTCGAGGTGCGCCGCAAGATCGGGATGGTCTTCCAGAAGGCGAACCCGTTCCCGACCATGTCCGTCTTCGACAACGTCGCCGCGGGGCTCCGGCTGGCGGGGGTGCGCAACCGGGCCGTGCTGAACGACGCCGTCGAGCGCGCGCTCACGCACGCGGCGCTCTGGGACGAGGTGAAGGACCGGCTCGACCGGCCGGGGTCGAGCCTCTCCGGCGGCCAGCAGCAGCGCCTCTGCATCGCCCGGGCGCTGGCCGTGGGGCCCGAGGTGCTGCTGATGGACGAACCGTGCTCGGCGCTCGATCCCATCGCGACGGCGAAGATCGAGGAGCTGATCCTCGAGCTCCGCAAGGACCTGACGATCGTGATCGTCACGCACAACATGCAGCAGGCCGCCCGGGTCTCGGAGGCGACCGGCTTCTTCCTTCTCGGGGAGTTGGTGGAGTTCGGGGTGACCCGCGCGCTCTTCACCAACCCGCGCGACACGCGGACCGAAGATTACATCACCGGGCGGTTCGGGTAGGATCGGAGGCGTCATGCCGCGACACTTCCACGAAGAGCTGGACGCGCTCAAGCAGACGCTGCTGGCGATGGGCGGGCTGGTCGAGGACCAGATCCGCCGGGTCATGCGTGCCCTGATCGATCGGGACGGCGACCTCGCCCAGGAGGTCATCGAGCGCGACCGGCAGGTGAACGCCTACGACGTCGAGATCGACGAGAAGTGCGTGGAGCTGCTGGCGCTCCACCAGCCGACCGCGGGCGACCTCCGCTTCCTCACGACGACGCTGAAGATCGTCACGGACCTCGAGCGGATCGGCGACCAGGCGGTGAACATCGCCCAGCGCGCCCTCGAGCTGAACCGCGAGCCCCAGCTCAAGCCGTACGTGGACCTGCCGCGGATGGCCGAGCGAGCCCAGCGGATGGTCAAAGAGAGCCTCGACGCCTTCGTGAGCCGGGACACCGAGCTGGCGCGCCGGGTCTGCGGCGAGGACGCGGACGTGGACGCGCTGAAGGAGCAGGTCTTCCGGGAGCTCCTGACGTTCATGATGGAGGACCCCCGCACCATCCCGCGCGCGATCCGGCTCATCCTGATCTCGCGCTTCCTCGAGCGCGTGGCCGACCACGCGACGAACATCGCCGAGATGGTCATCTACATGGTCGAGTCCAAGATGGTGAGGCACACGCTCGCCTGAGCGCGTCCCGAGGCACCGCGCTGCGGCTCGACGGCGACCGTGCGACGAGTCGCGTCCTCGGCGCATCTAAAGAAGGAGGAGACTCGTCTGCCTATGAGCGCAGCAGTGACCCGGCACTATCTCGTCGCCTGTGATTTCGACCAGACCTTGAGCTTCAACGACTCCGGCAGGGTGCTGAGCGAGCTGCTCGGCGTGTCAGCCTTTGAGCACAAGGTCGCGGGGCTCGCCGAGATCCACCTCGTGCAGCAGGGCGCCGAGCTCGCCTACCTGCTCCGCCACGACCCTGAGTTCCGCCGTGTGCGTCAGGAGCATCTGGTCCAAGCGGGCCAACGGGTGCGCCTGAAGAAGGACATCAAGCACTTTGTCGAGTTCCTGGAGCGTGGCGCCGAGGGGGTCCGCTTTTCGTTCTTCGTGGTCTCCGCGGCGCCGAAAGCCGTCGTTCAGGCCGCGCTCGAGGGTATTGTTCCACCGGACCACATTTACGGGACGGAGTTCGACTACGACCCGTCCTCGGGCGAGATCTGCGCGATCGCGAAGGCTCCGGCCGGCTATGGCAAGGTGGCAATCGTCGAGGAGCTCGAGGCCACACTCCAGACCAGTCCGCATCGCACGATCTACGTCGGCGACGGCAACTCGGACGTCCACGTCATGCTGCGCGTCAACAACCGCGGAGGCTTCACCATCGCGGTCTCGGAGGCGAAGTACATCGCGCGGATCGCCAAACGGACGGTCGTGAGCGACAACGCGCTGAGCGTCCTGGTGCCCATCCTCGAGGACGTCATGGGCTGGGACGCCGTCCGCATCCGGGAGCTGTTCGAGTCGTACGGGCTGGTCGTCCAGGAGTGGGACAAGGCGCGCACGGACTGGGTGACCATCCGCGAGGACTCCACGGGCTGAGGCGAGGGGCGGATGGGCGACCCACGGCTCGCGCGAGCTGTGTTAGCCTTGCTCCATGTCGCTGGCCGACCCCGGGCTTGACGCGGATGCGATCGAGGAGCTCTACGCGCGCGGGGTCACCGACGGACTGCCCGTGGTGCCGCCGACCCGTGGGCGCGTCGAGCGCACGATCGCCGCGTCGGGCCGCGGGCCCGACGAGCTGATCGGGCTCGTCCCGCCGAACTACGGCCGCGCCACCGTCGAGAAGATCGCGGTCAACGCCGTCATGGCCGGCTGCCGGCCCGAGTATCTGCCCGTCGTGCTCGCCGCCGTGGAGGCGGTGTGCGACGACGCGTTCGATCTCCACGGCGTCTCGGCGACGACGAACGCCCCCGCCCCGCTCGTGATCGTCAACGGCCCCCTCCGCGGCGAGCTCGACATCAACTGCGGCGCTGGCGTCTTCGGCTCCGGCTGGCGCGCCAACGCGACCATCGGACGCGCGCTCCGGCTCGTCTGCGTGAACGTCGGCGGCGCCCGGCCGGGCGAGGTCAGCATGTCCACGCTCGCTCACCCGGGCCGCTACACTTACTGCATCGGCGAGCGCGAGGAGGCGAGTCCCTGGGAGTCGCTCGCCGTCGAACACGGGTTCGCCCCGGGGGACTCGACGGTCGCCGTCCTCGCCGCCGACGCGCCCCTCGGCGTCTACGATCAGCGGTCCCGGACGCCGGAGGACCTGCTGGCGACGCTGGCGGCGAGCCTGGCCGTCGTCGCCCACCACAAGATGACGCACTGGGGGGACACGCTGCTCGTCCTCTCGCCCGAGCACGTGAGGATCCCGGGTGACGCGGGCTGGACGAAGGCCGAGGTTCGCCGCTGGCTCTGGGAGCGGCTCCAGCGCCCGGTCCGCGAGTTGCTCCCGGGCCGGGACGGGGGCGAGGGGCTCCCCGAGCACGTGCTCCGGAAATTCCCCGACCCCGCGCGCGACGACTCGCCGATCGCGAAATTCCGGTCGCCCGACAACATCAAGATCCTCGTGGCCGGTGGGACGGCGGGCCGGTTCTCGGCCATCGTCCCCGGCTGGACCTTCTCGAAGGGCTCGGCGCTCGTGTTTCGGCCCATTCGCACGCCGTAATCGGGAGGAAGACCCATGAGCGAGTATCTGGACCCGACCGCGCCGGTCGCCGTGCCACGGAAGACCGCGCGCCGCCCGTCGAGCCTCGACGGCCTGGTCGTCACGCTGCTCGACATCTCGAAGGCGAAGGGCGACCACCTCCTCGACCGGATCGAGGAGCTCCTGCGCGAGCGCGCGCGCCCGAAGGCGATCGTGAGGAAGAAGAAGCCGACCTTCGCGCGCCCGGCGCCCGAGCCCCTGCGCGCGGAGATCGTCGGCGGGACCGGCGTCCTGATCGAGGCGCTCGCCGACTGAGGGTCGTGCACCACGTGCAGTGTGCACGACGGCGTGTTCTTCGAGGACCACGGTATCCCGACCGCGACGGTGGTCTCGACCGAGTTCGTCCGCGCGGCCCGCGCCCAGGCCGAGGCGCTCGGAGCGCACGACTATCGGACGGTCGTCGTCCCGCACCCGATCCAGCCGCTGACGCGTGACGAAGTGAGGGCGCTGGCCGACAAGGCGTTCGACGAGATCGTGAGGAGGCTCACGGCGTGACGACCACGGACAAACGCTGGTACCTGTTCGACGTCAATCCCTCCACGCCGCCGGCCTTCGAGGTGGCGTCGGGCGAGGCGTTCACCCTCGAGGTGCGCGGGGCATTTTCAGACATCGCAGACATCAGCACGGTCCCGACGCCGTTCACGCCGGCGTGCGACGGCCACCCGCTCGCGCCCATCGCCGGACCCGTGCGCATTCGCGGCGCCCGGCCCGGCGACGCCGTCGTCGTCGACCTGCTCGAGATCACGCCGCACGGCGAGGGCAAGACGGCGATCCTCCGAGACTTCGGCGTGCTCCGGCGGGAGTTCGGGGAGCCGTGGGCGCTCGCGTGTCCCGTGAAGGACGGCCGCGCCTGGTTCGGCGGCCGCATCCCGATCGCGCTCAATCCGAATCTGGGAACGGTCTCCACGATGCCGACGGAGGGCTACAAGCCCGCCTACGCCGGGCCCTACGGCGGAGACTTCGACCAGAAGGACGTGCGCGCCGGGAGCCGCGTCCACCTGCCGGTGATGGTGGACGGCGCGCTGCTGTTCTTCGCCGACCCGCACGCCGCGATCAGCGACGGGATCATCACGGGCACGGGCGTCGAGTGCGACGCCACGGTCCGCGCCCGCGTGGAGCTCGAGAAGGGACGGAAGCTCGACCGCCCGATCCTCGAGGTGGACGACACCGTGCAGGTCCTCGGCTTCGGCCCGACGGTCGAGCTCGCCACCGAGGACGCCGCGCGTGGCGCCGTCGAATGGTTCGTCGGGCGCACGGGCATGGACCGCCGCGAGGCGTACATGCTGCTCTCGATCGTCGGCGAGCTGCGGATCGGCACCTCGCCGCGCCCCGTCATGGCGGCGCGGCTCATCATCCCGCGGTACGTGATCGACGCCGCGGCCCGGGCGTGAGCCCCATGCTGGTCGGCGCCTTCGCGTGCGCGCACACGCCCCAGCTCCTGGCCCGACCCGAGACCGAGGACCGCGAGCTCGTGCTGCGCGTGCACGCCGCGTTCGCGCGGGTCAAGCGGCGGCTCGAGGCGCTCCGGCCGGACGCGATCGCGATGATCGCGGGGGACCACATCGAGGCGTTCTTCCTGAGCGCGGTGCCCGCGCTCGCCGTCTACGTGGGGACGGAGTGCGCGGGGACGTTCGGGCGCTACCGGTACCGGTTCCCGATCCACGAGCCGCTCGCCCGCGCCCTCGTCGAGGCGGGGATCGAGCGGGGGTTCGATCTCGTCTACACGCAGGACGCGCCGCTCGACTACGCCTTCTACGTACCGCTCCACTTCACGATGCCGGAGCCGTCCGTCCCCCTCGTCCCACTCCACGTCAACGTCTACCTGCCGCCCCAGCCGACGCCCAAGCGCTGCTACGAGTGGGGACGGGCCCTCGGCGAGATTCTGGGATCGCGCTCGGAGCGGGTGGTCCTCATGGCCTCGGGCGGCATGTCCCACTTCCCGGGGACGGACCGCTACGCGTCGCCGGAGTTCGACTACGACCGGCGGCTGCTGGACCTCTTGAGCGCGGGGCGGAGCCGAGAGCTGGCCGGGGTCACGGCCGAGGAGCTGGACCGTGCCGGCAACATCGAGCTGCGGACGTGGATCACGTTGCTCGGCGCGGTCGGCGACGCGAAGGCCGACGTCTACTGCTACGAGCCGTCGTGGCATCACGGCAACGCGGTCGTGGAGTGGCCGCTAGCAGTGCGGACCTCCGGATTTCGCGGGGCTGGGGCCCCGCCGTCCGAGGCGAGCCTATAATCTGAATGGTCCACTACCGGTTCCCGCCCGCCTCGGCCTATCGCCTGAACCGCTGCCTCTTCGCGCTGAAGTCGGACGACGCGTTTCGCTCGCGGTTCCGGACGGACGCCCGCGCGGCGATGCGCGAGATGGAGCTCGACGACGCGGATGCGGCGGCGCTCCTCCGCGGCGAGCGCGACGCGCTCGTCGCGCGGGGCGCGCATCCCTACCTCGTCTTCATGGCGGACCTCAGGCTCCGGATGGAGCGCGAGGCGGTGACGTTCGAGTACTTCTAGCCCGGACCCGGCTTGGGGTCCCGCGAGGAGGACGCCCGTGGCGACGACCCTGACCGAGAGCGACGTGGTCAAGATGATCTCGAGCCTCAGCAACTGGGGCCGCTGGGGGCAGGACGACGAGCTGGGGACGATCAACCTCATCACGCCGGAGAAGCGGAAGCGCGCGGCGGCGCTCGTGAAGGACGGCGTCCCGGTGAGCTGCGCGCGGCCGATCGCGACCAACGCGATCGGCGCCGACACGACGTTCCAACCCCTGCGCTTCATGGTCGACTCGGGCGAGGGGCGCGATCACGACTCGCCCGCGCGACTCCTGGAGCGGCGCGGCGCCTCCGAGTTCATCGGCATGGTCTTCCACGGCTACACGATCACCCACGTCGACACGCCGGCGCACTATTTCTGGCAGGGGAAGATCTACAACGGGCGCTCGGCCAACCTGATCACCTCGCGCGAGGGCGCGCGCGTCGAGTCGGTGGACCTGCTGCGCGACGGCGTCGTGAGCCGTGGCGTGCTCCTCGACGTCGCGGCGCTCCGGGGACGCTGGCTCGGGTCGGGCGAGGGCGTGATGCCGGAGGATCTCGAGGCCGCGGAGCGGGCGCAGAACCTTCGCGTCGAGGCGGGCGACATTCTGCTGATCCGGACCGGGTATTACGCGCGGCGGCTCGCCGAGGGGCCGCGCCATCCCCTGAAGGACGGCTCGCCTGCGACGCACGTCGCGTGCATGCCGTGGCTCCGCGAGCGTGACGTCGCCATGCTCGGCAGCGACACCCACAACGACGTGAGTCCCGCCACCCATCCCGGTCTCGGCAACGTCGTGCACATCGTCGGGCTCGTCGGTCTGGGGCTCTGGCTCATCGACAACGCCAACCTCGAGGAGCTGGCGAAGGCGTGCGCGGCGCGGCGACGGTGGGAGTTCATGCTGACGATCGCGCCGCTCAGGCTCGAGGGCGTGACCGGCTCGCCCGTGAACCCGATCGCGCTCTTCTGACCGGCCGCGGCACAGTTCACGCGATGCCACCGACGAACCGGTCGGCGGCCTGAGCGTCCAGCCTAGGAGAGCTTCGGCAGCACCTTCGTGCCGAGGAGACGGATCGAGCGCAGCACTTGTTCCTGGCCCATGCCGGGCCACTGCAGGCGGAAGATCAGCGTTGTCACGCCCAACCGATCGCGGTAGCGGGCGATCTCGTCCACGACCCGGGCCGGGTCGCCGATCAGGAAGCGGTCGCGCGCCAGCTCCGCGAAGCTCGCGTCGAAGCTCTCGCCGGCCGGGAGCGCCTTGTCCTGCTCCCAGCGGCGGTACGCGCGGTACTTGGCGTCGAGGAACGCCGCGGCTTCCGCGAGCGCCGTGGACGACTCCGGCGCGACGTAGCACTCCTTGATGAGCGGCGTCTCGGTCGCCGCGGGGCGACGGAGCTCGGCTCGCGTCCGCCTGAAGAGGGCGAGCTGACGCTCGAGCGTCGGGAGCGTGGCGTGGGGGTTCATCAGCCAGGTGTCCCCGAGGCGCGCCGCGCGCCGGACGCCGGCGTCGGCGTTCGCCGCGAGCCAGACGGGTGGGCGCGGCTGCTGCAGCGGGCGCATCGAAATCCGCACCTCCCGCAGGCGGAAGTGCGTGCCGTGGTAGGTGACGGGCTCGCCGTTCCACAGCCGCTCGATCACCTCGAGGCCCTCCACCAGGCGGCCGACACGCTCCTTCGGATTCAGGCCCATCGCCTCGTTCTCGACGTCGCGATAGCCGAGGCCGACGCCGAAGACGAAGCGCCCCGCCGTGATCACGTCGAGCGTCGCGAGCTGCTCGGCGATCTCGACGGGATGGTGGAGCGGCAGGAGCAGGCACCCCGTCCCGAGCGTCATGCCGGGGGCCTCGGCGGCGACGCGGGCGAGCGTCGGGATCGGCTGGAAGTAGGTGAACGGGTCGGAGAGATAGTGCTGGCTCGCCCAGACCGAGGTGAACCCCACGGCACGCGCGAGCCGGACCTGCTCGACGTGCTCCTGGAAGCGGGCCGCTTGCGAGTCCTCCGGCAGGTGCTGGACCGAGAGCCCGATGCCGAACTTCATGCCCGCGGCTCCCGCGCCCCCACGGGGTCAGGCGAGCCCACGAACGAAGTCGCCGAGCTGGCGAAGGTTGCGGACCTCGAAGACACCGTCGCAGTAGGGCGCGTACGCGGCGACGATCGAGTCCGTCGTGTTCCACTCCCGCCGCCGCTCCGGATTCAACCAGTACACCCGGCGCGCGCGTTCCTTGATCGCGCGAAGCGCGTCGAGCCCCGGGCGGCGGTAGTTGTTGCGCGCATCGCCGGTCACGAGAACCGTGGTCCGCGGTCCCAGGGCGCCCCGTCCGTACACGTCCCAGAATGTGCCGAACACGCTCCCGTAGTCGCTGTGGCCGTCCGCCCGCACGACGCTGGCGCGCGCCAGGAGGTGGCGGACGTCCAGGCGGTGCGCGCTCTCCTCGAGCAGCGCGGTCACCTCGTCGATCCCGTCGACGAACGCGAAGGACCGGATTCGCGGGAACTCGTCGCTCATCGCGTAGAGGAGCGACAGGGTGAACTGGGCGAATTCCGCGACCGAGCCGGAGACATCGCACAGCAGATAGAGATCCGGCTTGGACACTCGCGGATACCTGAAGGCGGGCTCGAGCGGCACGCCGCCAGCGGACAGCGAGCGGCGGATGGTCCGCCGCGCGTCGAGCCGGCCGTGCCGGCGGAGGCGGCGCCGGTGCGCGACCCGGGCGGCGAGCTTCCGTGCGAGCGGTCGGATCGCATTCCGCATCTCCCGGAGCTCGGTCGGGCTGGCGCCGAGGAAGTCGACGTCCTCGATCGGCGGCTCGGCGGCGGCGAATCCCTTGAGCTCGAGCAGGCGGTGGCGGATCTCGTCGGCGATCAACCGGCGGAACGCCTCGATGCGGTGGCGGTGCTCGTCCTGAAGCAGGCGGTCGCCGAGGCGCCGCGCGTCGGCGCCTGTCCCGCCCCCGTCGCGCATGGCCCGTTGCATGAGGTTGGACAGGTCGAGCTGCCGGAGGACCCGGTAGAGGTAGTACTGCACGGATCCGTCTCGCTGGACGTCGAGCCCCCCGAACCGCTGGACGGCCAGCGCGGCGATCGCCCGCAAGGCGCCCGCGTCGTTTCGTCGCAGCGCTTCGAGGAGAGCCGTGAGCAGAGCCTCCGAGCCGCCTTCGCCGACGGCGGCCTCGGTGAGGTCGGCGGGGAGCGGGAGGGACAGCGTCGCAGGCGCGCCGGCCGGCCGGGACGCCTCGGCTCGGCGCGGGGCGAAGGAGACGTCGAACAGGGCCGCGAAGGGCGCGCGATGCTCCGCCCGCTTCACGAGCACGGCCGCGAGAGCCGCCTTGAGCTCGGCGCGGCTCCCTAGGTCGATGTGTCGAAGCGCGTGCGCGGCGTCGAGCGCCTCGACCATCGAGATCGGAATCGCCGCGTTTCGCAGACGATGGATGAACTCGATCAAGGCGGTCAGCATCGCGCCGCGCAGGTCCTCCAGGTTGGGGTAGAGTCTAACGCGTGAGCCGATTCAGGCCAACCGTCGCGCCCCCGGGCCGGCTCGCCCGTCTCAGCCTGGTCCTCGACACGCGAGACACGCCGAGCCGGCTGCGCGAGGTGGCGAGGATGTGCGACCGCGCGGGGGTCGACGCGCTCTGGGTCGCCGACCGCGCTCCCCGGCTCGACGCGTGGACGGCCCTCGTCCTCGGGGCGCTCGACACGTCTCGGGCCAGGTTGGGGGCGATGCTGGAGCCGACGTTCAGGCCCCCGACGGTGCTGGCGGCGATGGCGCGGACCCTCGATGCCGCGGCGGGAGGGCGCCTCGAGCTCGGCCTCACGAGCGATCGCGTGGAAGGCACGGAGGAGTACGCTCGAGCCCTCCGCGACCTTCTCGCCGGAGGGCCGCCGCTGTCGATCGCGATCGCGGGACCGCGGGAAATCGGCGTGGCCGTGCGCTTGGCCGACGACGTCGTGATTCCGGCGTCCGCGCTCCGGGAGGTCCGCGGGCTGATCGGGGCGGTTCGCGCGGGCTGCGAGGCGGCGGGCCGGGATCCCGCCAGCCTCGGGATCGCCGTGGACGTCCAGGTGTCGATCGGGCGCACCTCCGCCGAGGCCCACGCCCGGGCGAGTCACGACCCGCGCTTCCACGACATCGGCCATCCCGCCACACGCGGGATCTTCGGCACGCTCGAGCAGTGCCAGGACCGCGCCATCGAGCTCGCGCACCTGGGCGTCACCGACCTCCGTTGCCTCCTGCCGAACACTCCCGACGTGCACGACGCGATCGCGCAGCTCACGGCCGTGGTGGTGGGCACGGTCGACGTGCTGACCCCGAACTCGCCCCGCTCGAAGGCGCCCGATCCGCCCGAGGGGTGGGGGGGCCGACCGGTCCGGCGCTGAGCCAACGACGGGATTTTTGTTATTGACATGAGCTCGCGGCAGTCCGTATATCGAGCATGCCCGACACCTGGCCGCGACGGGGAGGTCCTGCGATGACCAAGTACGTCACCCGCTTCGGATCGCTCGAGCACTACGCAAAGGGCGGCGTGGAGATCATCGACGACGATCCCAAGCGTTACACCTTCTCCAACATGTTCGAGGTGGCCGCGCGGTCGAAGCCCTACGAAAAGGTGGCGGTCGGGAAGAACATGCAGTACGTGCTCGAAGTCCTCAGGGCCGAGGGGACCTCCGAATGGCGCGCGGCCGCGCACGACGAGTTCGCCCTCGTCATGGACGGCGAGGTCGAGGTCCGGCTGCTCAAGCTCGCCGATCCCTCGGTGGTTCCGCCGGGCAAGGAAGGGTCCATTCGCCTCCGCGCCGAGCCGACGGGGCGGAAGATGGGACTCGTCCGGGCCCGCCGTGGGCATCTGACGCTGCTCCCCGCGGGGGCCGCCTACCAGTTCCATGCCGATCGGCCCGGCGTGATTCTTCTGCAGACGATCGCCGGGGACGACACGCAGTATCGCTGGGCCGAGATCTGCCAGACGATGTGAGGGGCGTCCGGGCGCACGGCCGTCACGCCGCACGCACAAGGAGAGACGCGCGATGAGCGTCCAGACTCTTGACGTCATGTCGAGTGGGCCGAACGAGCACGGGTATCGGAGCTTCTCCCTCGGGGAAGTCACCTTCAGCCGCGACGAGTACTTCGTCTACGTCAAGTGGCCGACGGGCCGGCACGTCATGTCCGCCGACGCGTTCCTCCGGAGCCTCCAGCGCGATGTGGCGTGGGAGTTCTTCTACGGCATCGTGAACTTCGACGGCGTCATCGGGACGGTCAACCACTACGGCACGGTCGACCTCTTCGCCGGCCGGTACAACGACGCCTACCGGAAGGCCGAGCTGGACCACGTCGAGAACTTTCCCACGCCGCGCATCAAGGGGACGTTCGCCGCCATGCTCGACGACTGGACGAGCGCGACCTTCGACCCCTTCGCCAGCCCTCACGAGACCGGGACGGCGTTCGGCCCGAAGGCCGGCAGCAACACCGCGGCCGTCACGCGGCGGCGGGTCACCGCGAAGCGGATGGTGGGTGTGCCGGGGGACGAGCCGCTCCGATCCGACGCCACCGGGCATCCGATCAACCGCCACTTCCTCGACGTGCCGCAGGACGAGCCCACGATCCTCGCCGAGCCGGGGTTCGAGGGACAGGTGTGCGCCTTCAGCCTGTTCGCGTATCTGTCCCGCTCGAACGTGACGTGGAACCCCTCGGTCGTCTCCGTGTGCAAGAACAGCCTCTACTGTCCGACCACCGAGGAGTACATCCTTCCCATCATCCACGGAAACGACCGGGTGGAGTGGTTCGTGCAACTCAGCGACGAGATCTACTGGGACGTCGAGGACCGCGACACGGGCGCCGTTCGCGCGAAGGTGGTGATGAAGCCCGGGGATGTCGCGGCGATGCCGGCGGACATCCGCCACCAGGGCTACTCACCCAAGCGCGCGATGCTGCTCGTGTGGGAGAACGGGTCGCCCGATATTCCGGCGCTCATCGCGTCGGGGAAGGCGCCGACGAACCCGGTGAGCTTCTGAGCTGGTCGGGATGCACCGCCAGACCCAGGGAGAGGACGCCATGCCGGACGCGACGGCGAGCGACGCGGAGCGGTTAGTGCCGCGCACAATAACACGACGGCGGTTCATCAAGGGTGGCGCGGCCGCGGTCGCCGGTCTGGGCGCGCTGCGTGCCGGGCCCGCGCGCGGCGCAGCGCGCGAGATCAAGATCGGCTACGTCAGCCCGCGGACGGGCCCGCTCGCCGGCTTCGGCGAGGCCGACGAGTTCATCCTCGCCGGCCTCGAGCAGGCGTTCAAGGACGGAGTCGCGATCGGCGGCAAGCGGCATCCGATCAAACTCCTGGTCAAGGACAGCCAGTCGAACCCGAACCGCGCCGCCGAGGTGGCGTCCGACCTCATCCTGAACGGGAAGATCGACCTGATGCTCGTGGCGTCGACGCCCGAGACGACGAATCCGGTGGCGGACCAGTGCGAGCTGAACGAGATGCCGTGCGTCTCGTCGATCGCGCCGTGGCAGCCGTGGTTCTTCGGGCGCGGCGGCGACCCCGCGAAGGGGTTCAAGTGGACCTACCACTTCTTCTGGGGCCTCGAGGACATCATCGGCGTCTTCACCGATCTGTGGCAAGCGGTGCCGACCAACAAGAAGGTCGGGGCGCTGTGGCCCAACGATGGCGACGGGCGCGCCTGGGGCGACCCCGAGCGCGGCTTCGCCCCGGCGCTCAAGAAGCTCGGCTTCGAGATGGTGGATCCGGGCTTCTTCAAGCCGCTCCTCGACGATTTCTCCGCGCAGATCACGGCGTTCAAGAACGCCAAGGTCGAGATCGTGACGGGCGTGCTGATTCCGCCCGACTTCACGACCTTTTGGACCCAGGCGCGCCAGCAGGGCTTCCGGCCGAAGGCGGTGACCGTCGGCAAGGCGCTGCTCTTTCCACGCTCGGTCGAGGCCCTCGGCGCCGTCGGCGAGGGGCTCACCACCGAGGTGTGGTGGTCGCCGAACCATCCCTTCAAGTCATCGCTGACCGGGGCCTCCGCGCGCGACCTCGCCGCCGCGTACACGAACGCGACGAAGAAGCAGTGGACGCAGCCCATGGGCTTCATCCATGCGCTGTTCGAGGTCGCCTTCGACGCCCTCTCGCGCTCAGGCAAGGCGGGCGATCGTGAGGCGCTCCGTGAAGCCATCAAGGCGACCACCAAGAAGACGATCGTGGGCGACATCAGCTGGGCGAAGGGACCGGTCGGGAACGTGGCCAAGACGCCGCTGGTCGGCGGGCAGTGGGGGAAAGGCAAACAGTTCGCCTACGACCTGACCATCGTCAACAACAAGCGGGCGCCCCTCATCCCGACGAGCGGCACGCTGCGGGGGATGGTGTAGCCGGTGACGGGCGGCGCCGCGGCGGCGAAGCCGCTGCTCCGGCTCGAGGGCGTCTCCAAGGCGTACGGCGCGCTGCTGGTGACCGACGACCTCACGTTCGAAGTCGGCGACGGTGAGGGGCTCGGCGTCGGCGTGATCGGACCGAACGGCGCCGGCAAGACGACCCTGTTCAACCTCATCACGGGGGACGTGACACCGGACCGGGGCCGGATCTACTTCGGCGGGGCCGACATCACGGCGCGGCGGCCCTACGATCGCTGCGCCGCCGGGATCGCGCGCACCTATCAGATCCCGCTGCCGTTCGTCGGGATGACCGTGTTCGAGAACGTCCTGGTCGGGGCCACCTTCGGTCGAGGCCAGTCGGAGCGCGATTCGCACGATGTGAGCATCGCGGTCATGCGGCGTACCGGGCTCGCCCGGAAGGCCAACACCTTCGCGGCATCCCTGACGCTGCTCGAGCGCAAGCGGCTGGAACTGGCGCGGGCGCTCGCGACGGGCCCCCGCCTCCTCCTTCTCGACGAGATCGCGGGCGGGCTGACGGAGCACGAAGTGGCGGAGCTGGTCGCCACCATCCGGGAGATCCGCGCCGAGGGCGTGACGATCGTCTGGATCGAGCACATCGTCCACGCGCTGATGACGGCGGTCGATCGGCTGATCGTCATCCACCTCGGGCGCTGTCTGGCCGACGGGAACCCGAGGGAAGTCATGACGAGCTCCGAGGTGCGCAAAGTCTACATGGGGATCGACGTCACATGAGCCCGTGGAGGCGGGCGCGGTGAGCCTGCTCTCGGTCCATGAGCTCACCGCCTTCTACGGCGACTTCCAGGCGCTCTTCGGCGTCACGCTCGACGTGGAGCCGGGCGAGGTCGTGGCCATCATCGGCGCGAACGGCGCCGGCAAATCGACCTTCCTACGGAGCGTGGTCGGGCTCTGCGCCAGCGCGGCGAAGGCGGCGCTTTTCGACGGCCGGCCCATCGGCGGCCGGCCGACCCACGAGATCGTCACGCTGGGCATCGCGCTCGTGCCAGAGGGTCGGCGCATCTTCCCCAGCCTGACGGTGGAGGAGAATCTCTTGATCGGCGGACATCGCGGGCGCCCGGGCCCATGGTCGCTGGCGCGCGTGTACGACCTGTTCCCGATGTTGTACGAGCGCCGGGCGATGAGCGGCCCGGCGCTCTCCGGTGGCCAGCAGCAGATGCTGGCGATCGGCCGAGCGCTGATGGCCAACCCGCGGCTGCTGCTGCTCGACGAGGTGTCGCTCGGTCTCGCGCCGATCGTCGTCGACGACGTCTACACGAGGCTGCCCACGATCGTCGGCGAGGGAACGACCACACTGTTCGTGGAGCAGGATGTCGGCCGGGCCCTCAGCGTGTGCCACCGCGTGTACTGCTTTCAGGAGGGCCGGATCGCGCTCGCAGGCTCGCCGCGCGATCTCACGCGTGCGCAGATTGCCGCCGCCTATTTTGGAGTCTGAGCCATGGACTGGATGAACGCCGTGATCCAGGGGGTGCTGCTCGGCGGACTGTACGCCCTCTTCGCGGCCGGGCTCTCTCTGGTCTTCGGCATCATGCGGGTCGTCAACCTGGCGCATGGGGACTTCATCATCCTGGCAGCGTTCCTCAGCGTCGTCGTGGTCGGCGTGACGGGTCTCGGCCCCTTCCTGAGCCTCGTGATCGTGGTGCCGCTGATGGGCGGGCTCGGCTATGCCGTGCAACGCGGGCTGCTGGCCCGGACGCTGGATCGGGGCGTCCTGCCACCCCTGCTCGTCACGTTCGGTCTCTCGGTCATCATCCAGAACCTCCTGCTGCAGATCTTCTCGGCAGACGACCGGCGCCTGGACGCGGGTGGCATCTCCACCGCCAGCATCGGCATCGCCGGGCAGCTCGCCATCGGGTGGTTTCCTGTGGTCGTCTTCGTCGTCGGTATGCTGGCGATCGCGGGGCTACAAATTCTCTTCACGCGGACGTCGCTCGGCCGCGCGTTCCGGGCGACGGCCGACGACCAGGAGACCGTGCGTCTCATGGGTATCGACAACCGTCACACCTACGGGCTGGCGGTCGCGATCGCGTTCGGGATCGTCGCCCTCGCCGGAGTGTGCCTCGGGATCCGGACGACGTTCTCTCCGGACATCGGTCCGGGCCGCCTCCTCGTCGCGTTCGAGACGGTCGTCATCGGTGGTCTCGGATCGCTGTGGGGAACGCTGATGGGCGGCGTCATTCTCGGGATTGCGCACACGATCGGTGCCAAGCTCGATCCCGCCTACCGCGAGCTGACCGGGCATCTCGTGTTCCTGCTGGTGCTGCTCGCGCGGCCGCAGGGGCTGTTCGCGAAGCCAGTGAGAGAGACGTGACGGCCGCCGGCTACACGATCGAGCGCGGGACGACGGCGAGTCGTCTGGGGGCGCGAGCGGGTGCGGTGCTGGTCGCGGCCCTGGTCGCGCTGCCGTTCTGGGGCAGTTCCGGCGACATGCGTCTCATGGTCGAGTTCCTGTCGATGCTCACGCTGGCGCAGATGTGGAACCTCCTCGCAGGCTACGGCGGCCTCGTGTCGGTCGGTCAGCAGGCTTACGTCGGGCTCGGCGGCTACGCGTTGATCGTCCTCGCGGACTTCCTCGACGTCAATCCGTTCGTCTCGGTCTTTCTCGCAGGGTTCGTGACGGCGGCATTCGCCCTGCCCACGGCGGCCGTGGTCTTTCGCTTCCAGGGTGGCTACTTCGCCGTCGGGACGTGGGTCGTGGCAGAGGTCTACTACCTGCTCGTCGCCAACAGCTCGGCGCTCGGCGGCGGCCTCGGCCGCTCGCTGCAGGCGATCCGAGGCATCGCCCGCGCCGAGCGGGAGCGGTTGACCTACTGGGTCGCGCTGGTGGTGGGGGTCGGAGCTGTCGCGCTGGTCTACGTCCTCCTCCGCTCTCGGCGTGGACTCGCGCTGACGGCGATCCGCGACAGCGCGCGAGCGTCCGAGAGCCTCGGCATCAACGTGTTTCGCAGCAAGCTGTTTGTCTACGTCGTGGCGGCGTTCGGCTGCGGCGTCGCCGGCGCCTTGATCTACCTCAACCTGCTCCGGATCCTGCCGACCGCGGCGTTCTCGGTGAACTGGACTGCCTCGATGATCTTCGTCGTCGTCATCGGCGGGATCGGGACGCTCGAGGGGCCCCTCGTCGGCACGACCGTGTACTTTGTCTTGCGCGAGTTCCTGGCCGACTACGGCGCCTGGTACCTCATCGTTCTCGGCGCCGTGGCGATCCTCGTCATGCTGTGGGCGCCCCAGGGGCTGTGGGGGCTCGTGACGGCGCGCTACGGCCTGCGCTTCTTCCCGGTGCAGCGGCGTGTGCGGTTCACCAACGAGGCGACCCGGAGCGACGCACGCAGGTCGGGCGGGGGCGACCGCGCACCGCTGGGAAGCCAAGCGTGAGCCCCATGGACGCGCAGCGAGGGATGACCCGGTTCCAGTCCCCGGCGGACGTCAAGCAGCGGCTCGCCGCCGTGGACTATCTGGCGGACGAGGACGTGGCCGTGACGGTGTACCTCGCCGACCGGCTGGCGAAGCCCATTCTGTGCGAAGGGGCGGCGGGCGTGGGGAAGACGGCGCTGGGGAAGGCGCTCGCGGAGACGACCGGGCACACGCTGATACGCCTGCAGTGCTACGAGGGGCTCGACGAAGCCAAGGCTCTCTACGAGTGGAACTACAAGAAGCAGCTCCTTCGCATTCAGGCGGACTCGGGTCAGCGAGACTGGCACAAGGTCGAGCAGGACATCTTCACGGAGGACTTTCTGCTCCCCCGGCCACTGCTCGCGGCGATCCGCTCGCCCGAGCCCGTGGTCCTGCTGATCGACGAGGTGGACCGGGTCGAGGTGGAGACGGAGGCCTTGCTCCTCGAGGTATTGTCCGAGTGGCAGGTGTCGATCCCGGAGCTCGGCACGATCTCGGCCACCCGGCCGCCGCTCGTGGTGTTGACGTCGAACAACACGCGCGAGCTGTCCGAGGCGCTGAAGCGGCGGTGCCTGTTCCTCCACATGGGCTATCCGGACATCGAGCGGGAGACGCGGATCATCAGGGCGCGGATCCCCGAGATCGACGCGGCGCTGGCCGAGCAGGTGGCACGCGTGGTCCGCTCGATCCGGTCGCTCGAGCTCAAAAAGCCTCCGTCGGTGTCGGAGACGCTGGACTGGGCGCGCACCCTGCTCCTGCTCGGCGTGGATCGCGTCGATGCCGACGTGACGCGGAAGACGCTCTCGCTGCTGCTCAAGTATCAGCAGGACATCGACAAGGTCAGCCACTCACCGCTCTGAGCGAACAAGGAGGCCCCGCATGGAATGGCTCTTCGCGACGACTCCGTCCTGGGCGATCACCGTGGTTCGGGTCGTGCTGGGCGTGATCTTCTTCGCCCACGGTGCGCAGAAGGTCCTCGGGTGGTTCGGCGGCTACGGCCTCAAGGGCACGACGCGATTCCTGACCTCGATCGGTCTTCCACTGCCGGTCGCCTACGCGGTCTGCTTCTTCGAGTTCCTCGGCGGTATCGGCCTCATTCTCGGGCTCCTCACGCGGCTGGCCGCCCTCGCGGTGATCATCGTGATGATCGGGGCGATCGCCAAGGTGCATGCGAAGAACGGCTTCTTCCTCAACTGGGAGCTCGGCCCCGGCAAGGGCCACGGCTACGAGGTGAACGTCGCCCTCATCGCGATGGCGCTCGCGTGCCTGCTCGCTGGGGGAGGGTCCGTCGCGCTCGACGCCGTGCTCGGGCGCTAGGCGCTACCCCGGGAGCCGCCACACGCGCCCCTGCGGGGGCTCGTCGGTCAGCGTGAACTGCGGCAGGGCCAGGTGGTCGGCCAGATCCTGGAAGACCACGCGCACGCGCTTGCCGATCGCTACCTCGGCTTCGGCCTCGGGCGTGAGGTCGGGCCGGAGGAGGTTCCCGATGATCCGCAGCGACTCGTCCGGCGTCGGCTGCCCACGCTGCTCGTCGAGCTCGACGAGGACGACCGCGTAGGGCGTGAGCTCGCGGAAGCCCGGCTGGATCGCGTGGTGGACGATCTCGTAGGAGTAGATCGTCCCGCGCCCGGAGACCTCCCGCCAGCTCCACCCGAGCGCCATGCACCAGGGACAGGCGTGCGTCGGCGGGTAGCGCAGGAGGCCGCACGCGGCGCACTTCCGAACGACGAGCCGGTGGGCCCGCGCGTGCGCGTAGAACTCCTTCCACTCCGTGTCGTTGTCGGGGATGATCAGGGACATCCCGCGGTACTGGACCGGCTGGGGCATCAGCGATATCTCCCTGACGGTTTCTGCGAGTGCGATCGAGCTCCGACTCGATCGCGGCGCGAACCGGGGGGTCTGGGGGGATGCGTCTCGTGTCCCCCCAGCTTCATCGTCGCATGATCAGGGCGCTGCCGAGGGGCGGCATGGCCCAGCCGAGGTTCATCGCGATCTCGGCGTCCTTCACCTGGCGGCAGCGGCCCGGGGCGTAGTCGTAGGTGTGGACGCCCTCGGCGGCCTTCGGGCAGTAGTCGTCCACGGTCCCCCGGAGCTGGCGGACGTTCTCGATCACCATCGACATTCCGTGCGTGTAGCCCTCGCAGAGGTGGCCACCCGAGGCGTTGTTGGGGCGCCGGCCGCCTAATTCAATGACGCCGCTCCCGACGTACTGGCCCCCCTCTCCCTTCTTACAGAATCCGTATTCTTCCAGCTGCAGCATGGTCGTGAAGGTGAATGCATCGTAGGAGCCGGTCAGGTCCACGTCGTCGGGCCCGATGCCCGCCTGGCCGAAGACGATGTCCTTGGCGTAGTAGCCCGCGACGCGGGTGATCGGGCCGTGCGCCCAGTGGAAGTCCAGACGCGGCTTCGACACGCGCCCGGCGACGCCCATGATGTGGACGGGCCGGTGGCGGCAGGCGCGCGCGCGCTCGGCCGAGGTCACGATGACGCAGGTCGCGTTGTCGGTCTCGAGGCAGCAGTCGAGGAGGTGGAGCGGCGTCACGATCCAGCGCGAGCCGACGACGTCCGCAACCGTCACGCGCTCCTTGAGGAGCGCCTTGGGATTTTGCGACGCGTGGTTGCTGTGCGCGACCTTCACGTGCGCGACCTGCTCCGAGGTCGTCCCGTACTCGTACATGTGCCGGAGGAAGGTGGGCGCGAAGTTCTGGCCCGCGCTCCGCATCCCGAAGGGCACCTGGGCGAGGTCGAGCCCCCGGACGGGCTGGGCCGCGCGCGCGCCGGTGCCGCCGATGCGGAACTCGCTGTAGCCATTCATCGAGCGGTAGATCGCGACCGTCTGGCACATGCCGGCCTCGATCGCGCCCATCGCGAGGCCGATCAGCGCCTCGGTCGACGAGCCGCCGCCCATCACGTCCATGTAGAAGTTCAGGCGGATCCCGAGGTCCGGCGCGACGTGGTTCGCGAGGGTCGAGTCGCCCCCCTGGTAGTCCAGCATCCCGTCGACGTCGCGGGCCGTGAGGCCCGCGTCGAGGATGGCGTGACGGACCGCCTCGACGGCCATCGCGCGCGTCGTGCGGTTGGAGGCGCGCGAGTACTCCGTCTCGCCGACGCCGACGATGCAGTACTTGTCCCGAAGGGTCTTCATCGCACCTCCTTGTCGAGCCAGCTCGCGACCTCACCGGCGATCAGCTCCCAGCCCGGCTCGAGCAGCACCATGTGGGCGTGCCCGTCGTAGACGCGGAGCTCCGCCCGGTATTTCTGCGCGATCTTCCGGACCATCCTGGCGGGCGTGATGCGGTCCTCTCGGCCCGCGACGACCAGCATCGGGCACTGCACCCGCGCGGCGTCCACCGGGACGCCGGCGACGGCGACGTCGAACGCCATGCGCCCGGACTCGGGGACGAGCCGCTCGAAGGCGGTCCGGCGCTCGGCGACCGGGATCCGCCCGAACAGCAGCGCGTCGGCCTCGGCCGGCGTCGGGTGGATCGGGCGGCCGAGCAGGAACTCGTGGAGATGCACGAGCGAGACGCGGAGCAGCTCGAGGGTGCAGAGGGGGAAGATCCCGCGCGGTGCCGCCGGCGTGAGCGCCACGACGGCCGGCGGGTCGCCAAGCTCGGCGAGCTTCTGCGCGAGCAGGCCGCCCATCGAGTGACCGACGATGATCGGGTCGCCGATCGATGCGGCGACCGCGCGGGCGTCGTCGAGGTAATCGGCGAACGGCACGCGGCCGATGTCGTCCACGGGCTTCGAGCCGTGATGGCCGCGCAGGTTGAGGGCGTAGCCGGTGTAGCCGCGCCCCGCGAAGAAGCTGAGGTAGTGGTCCCACATCCAGCTCCCGCCCCACATGCCGTGGAGGAACAGGATCGGCCGCGCGCGCGCGGGCGCCCCCGACGTCACGCGCTCCACCTCGAGGCCGGCGATCTCCATCGGCATCCCGCGATTCTAGCAGGCCCGCCGGTCGCGGTCAGGCGGCGAGGATTGCGTCACGATCACGCCCGGGCGCTGCGCGGTGGCTCGGACCGGACGAGGAGGACGACCGCGAGGACGTTCAGGAGCGCAGAGAACGTCCACGTGAGGTCGTAGCTCCCGGTCGCGTCATAGATCGCGCCCGCGATGAACGGACCCCAGCCGGCCATCGCGCCGGCCAGCGCGAAGAGGAATCCGACGATCGCGCCCGCCTGGCCGCGGCCGAAGAAGTCGCCGACGATCGCGGGGAAGAGCGTGGAGATCGCGCCGTACGAGTACCCGAAGACGAGCGCGTCGCCGAAGAGCAGGGGGAGGCCGCGGCCGGCGAGGAGGAAGCCGAGGAAGCCGACGGCCTGGAGCGCCATCGCGACCCCGACGGCCGGCTTGCGCCCGATCCGGTCCGAGACCGCGCCCATGACGAGACGGCCCGCGACGGCGCCGATGCCGACGGTCGAGACGACCCAGGCGCCGGTCAGCGCCGAGTGCCCGAGGTCGCGCGTGAACGGGATGAGGTGAACGAGCGGGATGAAGACCGGGATCCACGTCGCCGTGAACGTGGCGCCTAGCATCCAGAACGCGGGTGTCCGGATCGCGCGCGTCAAGGGCCCGACGCCGTCGTCGGCGCCGGTGGCGGGGACGGGGGGACGGCGCGCCCCGTCGGGGGCGAGGCCGAGGCTCTCGGGGTCGCGCCGCATCACCTGAGCCACGAGGTTCACGAGGACGAAGATCCCGACGCCGAAGACGACGTATGCCGTCCGCCAGCCGACCGCGGTCACCAGGAGCTGGGCCAGCGGCGGCAGCGCGAAGGTGCCGACGCTCGCGCCGCTCGAGGCGAGGCCGACGGCGAGACCGCGCCGTGCGACGAACCACTTCACGACCGTCGTGTTGCACGGCACGTACGCCGTGCCCATGCCGAGCGCAGCCACGAGGCCGTAGAGAACGTACGGCTGCCACAACTCGGCGACGAGCGACATGCCAGCGAGCGCCACGCCCAGGAAAAGCCCGCCGGCGGCGATCACGACCCGCGGGCCCCAGAGGTCGGTGAGCCGCCCGGCGGGGAAGCCGAAGACGCAGTAGGCGAAGGCGTAGACGGAAAACGCGCCAGAGAGGCTCGCGCGGCTCCAGCCGAACTCCCGGAGGAGCGCGTCGAAGAAGACGCCGAAGGAGTACTGGGCGCCGTAGGCGACGAAGAGGACGAGGAACGCGCCAGCGACGACGATCCAGCCGTAGAAGACGCGCACGGTCAGGCGCGGCCGTTCTTGCCGTTGAGCTTCGGGAGCACCTCCGCGAGGAACTTGCCGGTGTACGAGCCGGGCGTCTGAGCCACCGCCTCCGGCGTCCCCTCGGCGACGATCTCACCGCCCTCGTCGCCGCCCTCCGGACCGAGGTCGACGACGTAGTCCGCGGACTTGATGACGTCGAGGTGGTGCTCGACCACGAGGATCGTGTTGCCGGCGTCCACGAGGCGATTGAGCACGCCGAGAAGCTTCTTGATGTCGTCGAGGTGGAGCCCCGTCGTCGGCTCGTCCATGATGTACAACATCTCACTCGCCGAGCGCGCACCGAGCTCGGCGGCGATCTTGAGACGCTGCGCCTCGCCCCCCGAGAGGGTCGTGGCGGGCTGGCCCAGGCGCAGGTAGCCGAGGCCGACGTCCTGGAGCACGCGGAGCCGCCGGGCGAGCCCCGCCTGGGCCGCGAAGAACTCGGCGGCGTCGTCCACGGTCATGTGGAGCACGTCGCTGATGGTGCGCCCGCGATGCTTCACGGCGATGACGTCGGGCCGGTATCGCCGCCCCTCGCACTCCTGGCAGGTCACGTACACGTCCTCGAAGAAGTACATCTCGAGCTTCTGGAAGCCGTCGCCCTGGCACGACTCGCACCGCCCGCCCGGCACATTGAACGAGAACGCGCCGGCGTCGAGGCCGAGCGCCCGGGCCCGGGGGAGGGCGGCGTAGAGCTTCCGGATCTCGTCGAACGCCTTGACGTAGGTCACGGGGTTCGAGCGCGGCGTCCGGCCGATCGGCTCCTGGTCGATCAGGCGGACCCCCTTCACGTACTCGAGGCCGGTGAGGGCGTCGTAGACGCCGGGCGGCGTGAACTCGGTCTTGAACGCGCGCGCGACGGCGCGGTAGAGCGTGTCGTGGACGAGCGTGGACTTGCCGGAGCCCGACACGCCGCTGACGACCGTGAGCGTGTGGAGCGGAATCCTGACCGTCACGTCCTTGAGGTTGTGCTCCCGCGCGCCCACGAGGACGAGGTGGCGCCGGCCGGCGCGGCGCACGGGCGGGATCGGGATCGACTCGCGTCCGGTGACGTAACGCGCGGTGAGCGAGCGCGTCGCCCGCTGGAACTCCGCCTGCGGGCCGGCGAAGACGATCTCGCCGCCCCGCTCGCCCGAGCCCGGCCCGAGCTCGACGACGTGATCCGCGGCGGCGATGAACTCGCGGTCGTGCTCGACCACGACGACGGTGTTTCCCGCCCGGGCGAGCTCGCGACAGAGCTCCACGAGGCGCATCGTGTCGCGCGGGTGCAGGCCGATCGACGGTTCGTCGAGCACGTAGAGCGTGCCGACGAGCTGTGATCCGAGCTGATTGGCCAGATTGATCCGCTGGGCTTCTCCCCCCGACAAGGTGCGCGTCTGACGCGCGAGGGTGAGGTAGCCGAGCCCGACCCGCAGCAGGAATCCGAGCTTGGCGTTGAGCTGGCGCAGGATCTCACGGGCGACGACCGCCTCCCAGGCCGTGAGTGCGAGGTCCCCGAGCAGACGCGCCGCCGCGTCGACGGTGAGCGCGGTGAACTCGGCGATCGTGAGGCCGCCGACCCGCACGGCGAGCGCGGCGGGCTTGAGCCGCGCGCCGCGGCAGGTCGGGCACGGGGACTGGCTCCGGTAGCGCGACAGAAAGACGCGCACGTGGAGCTTGTAACGGTACGACTCGACCTCCTCGAAGAACCCCTGGATGCCGGGGAAGCTCCCGTCGCCCTCGTAGACGAGCGCGCGCGCCTTGGCGGGAAGCGTCTCCCAGGGCGCGTCGGTGTCGAGCTTGTGCCGGCGCGCGGCCTTCAGCAGCTCGCGCTGATACCACTTGCCCGAGGGATGCGTCCAGGGCTCGACGGCGCCGTCGGCCAGGCTCTTGCTCCGATCGGGGACGACGCGTGCCTCGTCGTACCGCAAAATGTTGCCGAAGCCCTTGCACTCGGGGCAGGCGCCGAGCGGGTGGTTGAACGAGAAGAGGAGCGGCTGCGGCCGCTCGAGCGCCGACCCGCAGCCGCCGCAGCGGAAGTCCTCGGCGAAGGCGCGCGTGGGCCCGTCGAGCACCTCGACCTCGACCTGCCCGCCACCCTCCCGCAGCGCCGCCTCGACCGACTCGGCGATCCGTGTGCGGTGAGCGGACTCGAGCACGACGCGGTCCAGGACCACCGAGATCGTCCGGGGCTCGGAGAGGTCCACGGGCGGCGGCGATGCCAGGTCGTGGATCGTGCCGTTCACGCGCACGCGCGCGAACCCGCGCCGGTTCAGGCTCGTCCACAGCTCCGCGGGCGGTAGCCCTCCGGGCACGGCGAGCCCGAACATGATCAGCGCCCGCGCGCCGGGGTGCTCGCTGAGGAGCGAGCTGACGATCGTCTCGGGCGAGTGCGAGGCCGCGGCCGCGCCACATGCGGGGCAGTGGACGCGTCCGATCTTCGCGTAGAGCAGTCGTAGATAGTCGTAGACCTCGGTGGCGGTACCGACCGTCGAGCGCGCCGTCCGCACCGGATTCTTCTGCTCGAGGGCGACGGCGGGCCGGATCTGCTCGATCCCGTCGACGTCGGGGCGGTCCACCCGGTCGAGGAACATGCGCGCGTAGGTGGACAGCGACTCGATGTACCGCCACTGCCCCTCGGCGAAGAGCGTGTCGAACGCCAGCGACGACTTCCCTGAGCCGGACACACCGGTCACGACCGTGAGCCGGTCGTGTGGAATCTCGAGCGAGATGTTCTTGAGGTTGTTCTGCCGGGCTCCGCGGATCCGGAGCCCAGAGGGCTGGGCCATTCGAGCGGTCCTCCTGAGGTGGGTAGTCTAGCGGAACCCGACACCACGCGCCAGCGCGCCGGGTCATGGTTGACAGCCGCGCGCGCACCGGGTACACTGCGTCCGCTTGTTGATAATGATTACTAAAAATGTCGCTGCGCTTGCGCTCGACGCCACGCTCCACGCCCGGGGCCTCCGGCTGACGCGACAGCGCCGGATCATCCTCGAGGTCGTCCGCGCCACCGACGCGCACCCGACCGCGGCGCTCGTCTACCGGCGCGTGCGACGGCGGTTGCCGCGCGTGAGCCTGGCGACGGTCTATCGAAATCTCCGAACGCTCGCCGCCGAGGGGGTCCTGACGGAGCGCGCCGATCCCTCCGGTGTGCGCTTCGACGGCAACACGGCGTCGCACGACCACTTCACGTGTGTCGCCTGCGGCCGCATCTACGACGTGCCGGCCCGCGCGGACCGGGCGGTGCGGGCCCGCGTCGCCTCACGCACCGGCTTCGAGGTGTTGAATCACCGCACCGAGTTCTACGGCCGGTGCGGCGCGTGCCGCCGGCCAGGCGGTCGATCTCCCGTCACGGGAAAAGGAGGAGCTGAATCATGGCAGGCAAGAGCCTCAAGGGCACCAAGAGTCACACGAACCTGAAGGAGGCGTTCGCCGGCGAGTCGCAGGCGAACCGGCGCTACCTCTACTTCGCGCGCGTCGCCGACATCGAAGGGTTCCCCGACATGGCGGGCCTCTTCAAGGACACGGCGGACGCCGAGACCGGCCACGCCTTCGGGCACCTCGACTTCCTGAAAGAGGTCGGCGATCCGGTCACCGACGAGCCGATCGGCAAGACCGAGAAGAACCTCAGGTCCGCGGTCGCCGGCGAGACGTACGAGTACACCCAGATGTACCCGGGCATGGCCAAGACCGCGCGGGAGGAAGGCTTCGCCGAGCTCGCGGAGTGGTTCGAGACGCTCGCCAAGGCGGAAAAGTCGCACGCCGGCCGGTTCAACAAGGGTCTCAAGCAGATCGCTGGCAAGGAGCCGGCGGAGGCGATCTAGCGCTCGCGCTCGACTGGCGGCGCGGGGGCGCGCCAGGGATCGCGGGACCACGCGGCACGCGCTCGCTGCCCCGATGCGGCTGGGCTCCATCTGGGGACGCGGGGTCCGTGGCCAGTTGGCGGGAACGGGTCTCTTCGATCCCTGGCGTGCCCCGCGCCGCCAGCCGGCACAGAGCCACATCGACGCTCATGGCATCTCTCGATCTCAATTCGCCGGAGTTCTGGGACCGGTCGGCCGTCGACACGGAGCTCCGGCGCGTCTACGATATCTGCGGCGGCTGCCGCCGCTGCCTGCCGCTCTGCCCGTCGTTCAAGGTCCTCTTCGACCGGCTGGACGTGGACGCCGTCGACGGCGATGTCGAGAAGCTGCCGGCGCGCGACGTCAAGGAAGTCGTGGACCTCTGCTACCAGTGCAAGCTCTGCTTCAACCACTGCCCGTACACGCCGCCGCACCGGTGGGAGGTCGACTTCCCGCGGCTGATGCTGCGGGCGCGCGCGGCGGACGCACGCGCCAACGGCGTGAGTCTTCAAGACAGGATGCTCGGCAACACGGAGCTCGTCGGCAAGCTCGGACGCCTCGCCGCGCCGCTCTCGAACTGGCTGAACGAGCTGGCGGTCCATCGGGCATTCATGCACGCCGTCGCCGGCATCCACAAGGGCCGCACCCTGCCGAAGTTCCACCGCCAGACCTTCAGTCAGTGGTTCAAGTCGCGCGACCAGCGCGGGGGCGCCGGGGGGCGGTCCTCCGCGCGGAACGCGAAGACCGCGGATCGGGCAAGCGCCGCGGGCGTGGCGCCAGCCCGGGTGCCAGGGGATCGCGCAAGCGCCGCGGGCGTGGCGCCAGCCCGGGTGCCCGCGGCTCTGAAAGTCGCCCTGTTTCATACGTGCACGGTGGAATACAACGAGCCGGCGACGGGGCGCGCGGCCGTGCGCGTGCTCGAGCGGAACCGCGTGGACGTGAGCGTGCCGGCGCAGCGCTGCTGCGGGATGCCCTACCTCGACGGTGGCGCGGTCGACCAGGCCCGGGCCCTCATCCGGGACAACGTCAGGAGCCTCGCGGCCGCGGTGCGCGAGGGGCGGACGATCGTGGTGCCCGGCCCTACGTGCAGCTACATGCTCAAGCAGGAGTACCCGTGGCTCGACGGCGGTGACGACGCCAAGCTCGTCGCCCGCAACACGCGTGACCTCTTCGAGTTCCTGGCCGCGCTCCACGCCGAGGGGAAGCTCGACACGCGTTTCACGCAGCCGGTCGGCGCGGTGACCTACCACGTGCCGTGCCATCTCCGCGCCCAGAACATCGGGCACAAATCCGCGGACGTCCTGCGTCTGATCCCGGGCGCCACGGTCGACGTGGTGGAGAAATGCTCGGCGGTGGACGGGACCTGGGGCTTCAAGACGCAGTACCACGAGCTCTCCCTGAAGCTGGCCAAGCCCCTGTTCGACGCGATCACGCGCGCCGACGCCCCCGTGACCGCGACCGATTGCCCGCTCGCGGCGCTCCAGATCGAGCAGGGGACCGGCCGGCAGGCGAAGCACCCGATCCGGGTCCTCGCCGCGGCGTACGGTCTCGAGGAGTGATCCGTGAGGCAGCTCGAGACGTCCGAGATCCTGAATCTCGTCGAGTACGAGAAGGTGCGCGACGCGCGGCGGCGCGAGCTCATCGAGCTCAAGAAGCGCCGCCGTGTCTCCGTGGGCCGCTATCTCACGTTCGTCTTCGAGAACCGGGAGACCGTCTGGTTCCAGATCCAGGAGATGGTCCGCGCCGAGCGCATCGTGGACGAGGTGAAGATCGCGGAGGAGGTCGGGGTCTACAACACGCTCCTGCCCGGGCCGGGTGAGCTCGCGGCGACGATGCTCATCGAGATCAGCGAGGCGTTGCAGATCAAGCCCGTCCTGGACAAGCTCCTCGGCATCGACACGCGCGACTACGTGAGGCTGACGGTCGGGCCGCACGTCGTCGTGGGCGACTTCGAGACCGGCCACTCCGACGAGGAGCGCGGGAAGCTCGCCGCCGTCCACTTCGCGCGCTTCAAGCTCCCGCCCGAGGCGCGACGGACCTTTCGCGACGCCGAGGTGACCCTGGTCGTCGAGCACCCCAACGAGCGTGCGCGGACGGTGCTCTCGGACGCGACGAAGCGCGCCCTGCTGCACGACCTGCTCTAGCGATGTCGCCGGCGCGTGGTCGTTGGAGCGGGGGCGTTGTCGCGGGGCCGCGAGGACAGAACACTCCGTGGGTGGCCTGAGAAGGGCGCCGTATAGCTCCGCTCTGCTGGCGGTCGCGCTTGCCGTTGCTGGGTGCGGGCCGGAACGCCTGTCGCCGAGCGCCGAGCGTGGGCGCCAGGTCTACCTGTCGCAATGCACCGCCTGCCACGCGACGGACCCTGCGCGGCCGGGTCCGATCGGGCCGCCCGTCAAGGGATCGTCGAAGGAGCTCCTCGAGGCCAAAGTATTGAGGGGCGAGTACCCGCCGGGCTACAGGCCGAAGCGAGCGACCAGGATCATGCCGCCGCAGACGCAGGTGGCGGGAGACATCCAGGCGCTCGCGGACTATCTCCAGTGAGGGCGCCCGACACACGACGGCCGGGCGGCGACCCGCCCGGCCGTCGGTGCGTGTCGGGGGGGAGGAGAACTCGCCCTACCGCATCATCCCCGCGAGAACGAAGTAAAGAATCGCGGTCAGGATGAACCCGCCCCAGAAGGTGCCGTTGAGGGTGGAGAGCATCTTCTTACCTGGCCCCGTCGTACCCACCAGCGCGTTGACCTCGGCGGCGGCGAGCACGATGGCGAGGAGAATGAGCGCGCCGACCTTGGCACCGGGCCCGGTCGGATCCGCCATGGCGAGATGGGAGGCCGCCCCCATGAAGAAGAGCATCGGGATCGAGAGCAGCGTGTTCGTGCGCGAGGCGAAGCCGGAGCGCTGGCCCCGCGCGGCGGCGTCTGGAATGGCCTGACCGCCCTTGGAGACTTGCGTGGCGGACGCGATCACGACCTTCTGAGCCGGCCAGATGACGAACCAGACGTTGAACCACATGAGGCTGCCGAGCATCCCGCCGAAGAAGATCTTCCACGCGTAGGCGGACGCGAAGAACTCGCGGATGCCGCCATACCCGCCGAACGCCTCGTGGCCGAACATCTTGTGGATGATGATGAGCCAGCCCGTGATGAAGGTGAACATCGCGCCCCAGCGGAACCACCAGAGCGCCCGCCCGACGAGACTCCCGGCGATCATGCCGGTCCGCACCGGGGCGTCGGCCGTCGCGAAAAACGGTGTCTGGACGAAGTTGAAGTAGTACAGCAGGCCGATCCAGGTGATGCCGGCGAGGAAATGAAACCAGCGCAACAGAAAGAGCCAGCCGTCGCCCGTGAACAGCGCCATCTCACCGCCTCCTAGTTGGGGGCACTCCCTGTGTCCTCGTCCTCGTCGTCTGCGTCGTCCTCTTCGTCTAGAAGGTCCGCCTCCTCTTCGTCGTCGTCGAGGGTCTCGTCATCGTCGAGCTCGTCGAGCTCCTCTGCGTCGTCGTCGGCCACCTCCCCCTCGTCGAGCTCGTCGTCATCGAAGTCGTCGTCGAACTCCTCGTCATCTTCGTCTTCGTCGTCCTTTTCGTCGTCGGCTGGGCTGCGCTCGACAAGCTGGTGCCACGGGTGCGTCCGGAACTGCATGTGAGGGCTCCTCCGGGTGGTTTGCTCGGCGGGATTATAACAAACATCTTCGGTGTCAAGACCGAATCGGGCGAGCGGCGCGCGCGACGACCCTGGGGTAAAATCCGGTCCGGACGTCTTCGGACGTGTCGGCCCGGCGGTGTAGCTCAGCGGCAGAGCAGGGGTCTCATAAGCCCCGTGTCGGAGGTTCGATTCCTCCCACCGCCACCACACTTAACGCGCAGGGTTTTTCTCCGAACGCTCCCGACCGTGTGGGACCCCGATGTTGTCCGGCGACCGCTCGTCCGTCAGTCGCATCGGCCGGGTTCTCTGTTCCGCGTTTGTTGCCGCGATGCCTGATGGATCCGCGGCGCTGTCGATGGCGGTCGTCGCCCTGAACGCCGCCAGACGCCGTCCTATCAGGGAACGCCTGGCGTACCCGCGCGCTGATGACTGCCCCGACCCGTGCCCCAGAGGATTCGCGCGCCCGCCGAGTTCGGAAGGGTGTAGGCGACGGCGCCGCTCGCCACCGTTCCGATGACCAGCTGCAGATCGGCGCTGCCATCGATGTGGGCGATGGTCGGGGCAGCCAGGGCGCCGTTCCAGGCCTTTTCAAGGGCCGGCGCCGGGAGGTCGATTCGGTACAGCTCCTGGCCCAAATAGTTGAGGATGTGAAGCTGCCCGACGCCGCCGGTCGCCTTCTTGGGCCAGGAAGTAAAGATAACCTCGGCGTGGCCGTCGTTGTCCAGGTCGACCACCACCGGCTCGCTCGCGAACCGGAAGTCATCTCCGGGGGCGCCCGTCGTCGGGATCGTATAGGGCCAGCTCCCGTGCTCGGTCTTGTCGAGCCAGTAGGCGTGGACCTTGCCGTCGTAGGAGGGATAGATGATCTCCTTGAAGCCGTCACCATCCAGATCGGCGACCGCCGGGTTGGGGAAGACCATCTCGATGACGTTGTAATCCTCGGAGCGCGGTGCGCTGCCGGGACCGGGCGTCGGGATCACGGTCCAGTCGAAGCCGCTGCCACTCCAGCGCGTGCGATCGAGCCTGAAGATGAATGGCATGTGGTAGAGGCTGGTGTATGGAGCGGTGCCGCAGTTGTAGATGTTGCCGACCACGATCAGCTCGGGGACACCGTCACCGTCGACATCGGCGACGACGGGGGCGCTGTAGTCGAAGCTGGGACGGTGGTCGACGCCGCAGTTGGCGTAGCCGCGCAAGTCCACGGCCTGGTCGACGTGGACACCGACCTCGCTCCAGAATTGGCGCGGGGCGAAGATGGGGTTCACTGTGAGCTGGTTGCCGTTTCGGTCGAAGGCGTTGATGTAGTGCCCGCCGGGGACGAACAACTCCTTGAAGCCGTCGCCGTTCATGTCTGCCACGGTCACGTTCTGGTTCCACATGCCGAAGCTGTCGCCGGGCTCGCCGTCGTGGCGGGCCGGCCAGCCGGGACGGACGGTGCCGTTGGGCGCCAAGACGTTGAGCTGCCGCGCCGTCAGACCAGCGGCTTGACCCACGATGATCTCGAGCTGGCCGCCGGTTTCTAGATCTGTCACGGCCAGGGTGCGGAGCTCGCCGCCGCTGAAGGGGTTCCGTGTCCAGACGACGTTGCCGAAGCGGTTGTAGACGGTTAGCTGGTCGGAGTCGCGGGCGACGATCACCTCGAGGGTCCCGTCTCCCGTCAGGTCCGCGACGGCAATGCCTGGCCAGACCCGGTTGCCGCTTGGGGCGCGCCACTTCAGGCTGCCGCTGTCGCCGCGTAGCGTTACGACGTCGTACGCGCCCCAGATCACGTCCGGCTGGCCGTCGCCGTCGAGGTCCGCGACGGCGGGAGAGGAGTACCAGCCGGTCTGGCAGTACGGGCCCGGCAAGCAACCGCCGTACTGCCACTTCAAGACGGGCGCGCTGACGACGGCAACGTTGAAGGTGGCCGTGACCGACTTCGCCGCGGTCATCGTCACCGTACAGATCGTGCCCGAAACCGTATTGCATCCGCTCCAGCTACTGAAGGTCGATCCGGCTGCCGGCGTCGCCGCCAGCGTCACCACCGTTCCGCTGTCGTAGGCGGCCGAGCACGTTGCTCCGCAGTTGATCCCCGGCGGACTCGAGGTCGCCGTGCCGCTGCCGGTCCCCGCGCGGGTGACCGTGAGAGTGAAGCGCTGGGCGGTGAAGGTGGCCGTGACCGACTTCGCCGCCGTCATCGTCACCGTACACGTCGCGCCCGAGACGGTGTCGCATCCGCTCCAGGCGGTGAAGGTCGAGCCGCTGGCCGGACTCGCGGTCAGGGTCACGCTGATGCCGCCGTCATAGGTGGCCGTGCAGGTACTCGGGCAGCTGATCAACCCGTCGCTCGAGGTCGCCGTGCCGCTGCCGGTCCCCGCGCGGTTGACCGTGAGAGTGAAGAGCTGGCTCGACGGGTTGAAGGTGGCGCTGACCGACTTCGCCGCAGTCATCGTCACCGTACACGTCGCGCCCGAGACGGTGTCGCATCCGCTCCAGCCATTGAACGTCGACCCGCTCCCCGGCGCCGCCGTCAGCGTCACCACCGTGCCGCGGTCGTAAGGCTCAGAGCAATCCGTCCCGCAGCTGATCCCCGGCGGACTCGAGCTCACGCTGCCGGTGCCGGTGCCTGCTGGGACGACCGAGAGTGTTACGCGGTCCGTCACCGTGAGCGTCGTGCTCGCGCTTGCCCCGGAACCACCGGTTGCCGTGATCGTAGCAGTCCCCGGATTCAGGCCCGTCGCCCGCCCGACCGCGTCAATGGTGGCCACCGCGCCGTTGCTGCTCGTCCACGCCACGCCGGTCCCCGTCACCGTGACCGGGGTGGAGGACCCGGTCGTGGCCCCGTTCCCCAGCTGGCCGAAGTCGTTGTTGGGGCCCACCGCGCCCCAGCACTTCACGGTACCGTTCGCAAGGAGCGCGCAGGTGTGCAGTATGCCGGCGCTGACGGCGACGGCGCCCGTGATTCCGCCCACCCGCACGGCGGTAGACGAGCTCGTGGTGGTCCCGTCCCCGAGCTGCCCTTCGAGGTTCCGCCCCCAGCACTGCACCGTGCCGTCCGAGAGGAGCGCGCAGGTGTGCTGGAACCCGCCGCTAACAGCAGTGGCGCTCGGGAGTCCGGCCACTCGTCCGGGGACGCGCGAACCTATGGTGGTCCCGTTGCCGAGCTGCCCCTCGGCGTTCCGGCCCCAGCACTGCACCGTGCTGTCCCCAAGCAGCGCACAGGTGTGATAGAACCCGCCGCTGACGGCGGCGGCACCGGTGAGTCCACCCACCCGCAAGGGGGTGGACGAGCTCGTGAAAGTCCCGTCGCCGAGTTGGCCGTCGTCGTTCCGTCCCCAGCACTGCGCCGTGCCGTCCCCAAACAGCGCACACGTGTGATAGCCCCCGGCGATAACTGCGGCGGCGCTCGTGATTCCGGTTGCCCGCACCGGGGTGGACGAACAGAAGAACCCAGGGGTCGTCGGGCATTGGCTGCCGGACGGGGTGACGCCGAGTTGCCCGTCGGAGTTCCGCCCCCAGCACCACACCGTGCCATCCCCAAGGAGTGCACAACTGTGGTAGCCCCTGGCGGCGACGGCGACGGCGCCGGTGATTCCGACCACGGCGCCTGGCACGGTGGAGATGTTGTTGAAGGTCCCGTCGCCGCGCTGCCCGGAGTCGCCCACCCCCCAGCACTGCACCGTGCCGTCACCCAGGAGCGCGCACGTGTGGGCGTCGCCAGTGACCACGCGGGTCGCGGTGGTCAGGCCTCTGACTGCGACTGGAACCGAGGAGCTGGTCAAGCTCCCGTCGCCGTTGCCGAGCTGCCCGAAGTTGTTCCGCCCCCAGCACTGCACCGTCCCGTCGGGCAGTCGCATACATGTATGCAACCCGCCGGCGGCCACGGCGGTGGGGACGACGGTTCCACTCGCCGTAAACTGCTGCGTCTGGCCCACGCTAATGGTGGGATTCGCTGGCGTGACGGTGATGCCTTGCGCGGCGACCTCTCCTCTGGGCCCGGCGCAGACGAGCATCAAGGCCGCCAAGACGGCGCAGGATTTCGCCCATCTGTATCTCTGGTCTCTCTGCTCTCCTTCCAAACGTGTCCCGGTAATCCGGCCCCCTTTGTCACTCTCCGGGATTGGTACGGTTGTCCCCACGATCCTGGAATAGCAAGCGGGACGAGGGCAATCAGGTTGAACCATGAATTGCCATCGGAGTATTCACCCCCCTGACCGATGTGCCGCCCGGGTGCCGGTACTCTCGGTTCGGGAAATCTCCGGATCGTCGGTCAGGGGTTGCCCGGAGGCTGATTCCCGTTCTTCCTGCTCCGCACCTACGCCTTTCCCGGTGTTACACTCGGAGACGAAATGACGGACATCCTGGTGGAGCACGACGGCCCCGTCGCGACGGTGGTCTTCAACCGTCCGAAGGTGCGCAACGCGATCAGCCTTGCCATGTGGACCGAGCTCGCGCGGGTCACCGAGGGCCTGGCGAAGGACGACTCGGTGCGCGCCATCGTCTATCGCGGCGCCGGTCGAGAGGCGTTCGCCTCCGGCGCCGACATCTCCGAGTTCAAGGAGCACCGCAAGGACACGGCGACCGCGCTCCGCTACAACGCCCAGACGTCCGCAGCCTACACGGCCATCCGAGAGTGCCCGAAGCCGACCGTCGCGATGGTCTTCGGCTTCTGCATGGGCGGTGCGATGGCCGTCGCCATGGCCTGCGACCTGCGCTTCGCCGCGGAGGGCTCGAAGTTCGGCATCCCCGCAGCGCGGCTCAGCATCATCTACGGCGCCGACGCGGTCGGCCAGCTCGTGGACCTCGTGGGCCCCGCCTACGCGAAGGACATCCTCTACTCCGCCCGGACCGTCGGGGACCGCGAGGCGCTCGCGATGGGCCTGATCCAGCGGCTCCTGCCGCCTGACGAGCTCGAGGCGCACGCCTACGACTATCTGCGGAAAGTCGCCGACAACGCGCCCCTGTCCGTGCGGGGCGCCAAGTTGACGATCGAGTCGTACCTCCTCGGGCTGACCGAAGAGCGTCGCGCGAAGCTGAAGGAGCTGGCGCTCGAGGCGTTCGAGAGCGAGGACTATAAGGAGGGGACGCGGGCGTTCCTCGAGAAGCGGGCGCCCAAGTTTCAGGGGCGTTAGCCCCCAGCGTGCGGCTCGCCTTCCTCACCTCCACGCCGCTCTCGGCCATCGCGGGCAGCGGCACCTTCGTCGCCCTGGACGGCCTGGTCCGGGGCCTCGAGCGTCTCGGCCACGTCGCGCGCCTTCGCCCCTTGCGCGTGCGGACCACCTTTCATACCCTCGACCGCTGGCTCTACAATGTGGGCGTCCTCCTCTCGCCGCCCGAGTGCGACGTGATCGTCGGCGTTGACCTCGACGGGTTCCTCTGGGCGCGATCGCGGCGCCGCCCGTTCGTCGTCATGCTCAAGGGCATCATCGCCGACGAGCTCAGGAACGAGCGCGGGCTCGTCCGGACGCTCCTGAGGGTCCAGGCCCACTGGGAGCGGCTCAACACCGGGCGCGCCGACCGCGTCGTCGTCCCGAGCCGCTACTCGGCGTCCGTGGCCGGCGAGGTGTACGGCGTCCCGCCGGAGAAGCTGGCGGTCGTGCCGGAGCCGATCGACCTCGCGGAGTGGCGGCGGCGCTTCGCGCGCGCCGACCGGCGGCCGGCGACCCGACCGACCGTGCTCTCGGTGGCGCGGATGTATCCGCGCAAGCGGCTCGCGGATCTGCTCGAGGCCGTCCGGATCCTCCGCGCGCGAATCCCACGGGTCCAGGTTCGCATCGTAGGGGAAGGGCCGGAATCCGTGCGCCTGCGCGCGCTCCACCGCCGGCTCGGCCTCGGGGACACCGTCGTATTCTTGGGAGAGGTCCAGCGGACGGCGCTGGCGGTAGAATATGTGAGCGCGCACTGCTTCTGCCTGCCGACCGTGCAGGAAGGGTTCGGCATCGTGTTCGCAGAGGCGATGGCGGCCGGGCTGCCCGTGGTCGGGTGCCGGGCGGCGGCCGTTCCGGAAATCGTCGAGGATCGCCGGACGGGCCTCCTCGTGAACCCGGGAAGCCCGGACGCGCTCGCGACGGCCATGGAGACACTCCTGATGAACGAACCGCTCCGGAAGGAGCTCGGCGCCGCGGGGACGCGGCGGGTGGAGGCGTTCGACGTCGAACGCGTCGCCCAGCGCTTCGTCGAGATCCTGCCGTGAGCGGGGACCTCGCGTACAGCACTCGGCGCTTCACCTTCGCCGCGGCCCACCGCTACGCGGTCGAGGAGTGGTCGCCAGAGGAGAACGAGCGCGTCTTCGGCCGCCTCACGGTGGCTCACGGCCACAATTACATGCTCGACATCACGATCCGGGGGCCGATCGATCCACAGACGGGGATGGTGATCGACCTCGGCGAGCTCAAGCGGATCGTCGGCGAGACCGTGGTCGAGCGCTTCGACCATGCGGACCTGAACGCCGACGCGCTCTTTCGCGGGCGGGTGCCGACGACCGAGAACCTCGCGATCGTCGTGTGGGACCTCCTCGCGCCGAAGCTCGGCGCCGACCGGCTCTGGCAGGTTCGCGTGTGGGAGGACCCCACGCTCTACGTCGATTACCGGGGGGCCTGATGGTCGCGCTGACGCGTGTCTATCACTTCAGCGCGGCCCACCAGCTCGCCAACCCCGCGCTCTCGCCCGAGCGTAACGCCGCGCTGTACGGCGACTGCCACCGGCGCCACGGCCACAACTACTACCTCGAGGTCACGGTGGCCGGGCGCCCCGACCCCGTGACGGGCATGGCGGTCGACCTCGGACGGCTCGACGACACGGTGAACGGTGCGGTGCTCGCCCAGGTGGATCACCGCTCGCTCGAGGAGGTCCCGGCGCTCCGCGGGGTCATCACGACCGGCGAGAGCCTCGCGCGCGCGTTCTGGCGGATCCTGGCGCCGGCGCTGCCGACCGGTGCGCTCAGGCGCGTGGCCGTCGTCGAGACGGCGAAGAACCGCTTCGAATACGAAGGCGGCGTGGGATGATCGAGAAGCTGATCGAGCAGCTCTTGAAGGAGCTCGGCCAGGACGTGAACCGCGAGGGGCTCGAGAAGACGCCCGAGCGCGTCGCGAAGGCGTTGCGCTACCTCACGTCGGGCTACGACAAGGACGTCAAGCAAGTCTTGAACGACGCCATGTTCGTCGAGGACTACGACGAGATGGTGATCGTCAAGGACATCGACTTTTTTTCTGTCTGCGAACATCATATGATCCCATTTTTTGGCAAGGCCCACGTCGCGTACATGCCGCGCAAGAAGATCGTCGGGCTCTCGAAGATCCCACGGCTCGTCGAGATGTACAGCCGCCGGCTGCAGGTGCAGGAGCGGCTCACGACCCAGATCGCGAACACGCTCAACGAGGCGCTCCAGCCGCGCGGCGTGGCGGTGGTCATGGAGGCCATCCACCTGTGTATGCTGATGCGCGGGGTGGAGAAGCAGAACTCGAAGGCGGTCACCTCCGCGATGCTCGGCTCCTTCCGCGACCGGCCCGAGACGCGGGCCGAGTTCATGGAGCTGATCAAGTCGGGCCGGGGGCTCCAGATTTGACGGAGGCACGGCGCGCGCTCGAGGAGCAAGTCGCGCTCGTCACGGGCGCCGGGCGCGGGATCGGCCGGGCGATCGCCATCGCGCTCGCCACGGAGGGCGCGGCGGTCGTGCTCGCGGCCCGGACGCGGCAGCAGCTCGCCGAGGTCGCGGCCGAGATCCGAGAGCGCGGCGGCCGGGCGCTCGCGGTCCCGACCGACGTCACACAGGACACCGCGGTGGAGGCGCTCGTCGAGCAGACGATGGCCGAGTTCGGGCGCCTGGACGTGCTGGTGACGGCCGCGGGCACCGCGTCGTTCGGGCCGGTGGCCGGGGCGAAACCCGCCGACTGGGACGCGATGCTCGCGGTGAACTTCCGCGCGGTGATGGTGTGCTGCTGCGCCGTGCTGCCGGCGATGATGCACCAGCGCCGCGGCACGATTCTGAACATCGCCTCCGTGGCCGCCCAGCGCTTCATCCCCGGCGCCGCCGCCTACGCGGCGACCAAGGCGGGCGTGGTCGCCTGGAGCCGGGTGCTCCGCGAAGAGATCCGTGCCGAGGGCGTGCGCGTCGGCGTCCTCGTGCCGGGCGCCGTGGACACGCCGCTCTGGGACGCGATTCCGCAGGGGCCGGATCGGAGCCGGATGCTGCGACCCGAGGACGTGGCGCGCGCGGCCGTCCTCATGGTGACGCTGCCGCCCAGCGCCGCGCTCGAGGAGCTCACCCTCCTGCCCGCCGCCGGCATCCTGTGATACGATGATTCCGTCGACATTACCGGAAGGGTCGCCAATTCGGAGGATCGAATGGTCACGATGACTGACACGGCCGCGAAGAAGATCTCGGAGCTGCGCCTCGAGGAGGGCAAGCCCGAGTGGGGGCTCCGGATCCGCATCGTGGGCGGCGGCTGCTCCGGCATGTCGTACGAGCTCGGCTGGGAGGACCAGCCGCAGCCCGACGACGACGTCGTCGAGGCGCAGGGCGTCAAGGTCTACATCGACCGGCACAGCGCCCCGTATCTCAGCGGCAGCGAGATCGACTACGTGGACAACAGCATGCTCGGCGCCGGCTTCGCGATCAAAAATCCGAACGTGAAGTCGAGCTGCGGCTGCGGCCAGTCCCACCGGTTCTAGCAGCAGCACCCGCCGTGCGCATCCGGGTCCGCCTCTTCGCCCGGTACCGTGAAGCCGCAGGGCGGGAGCGGATCGAGCTCGAGCTTCCCGAGGGCGAGACGGTCGAGTCGGCGTGGTCGGCCGTGACCGAGCGTCTTCCCGAGCTCGCGCGCTACCGCCCGTACACGCTGTTCGCGGTCGGCCACGAGTACGTCACCCCCACCCATCGGCTCCGCCCCGACGACGAGCTCAGCCTCTTCCCGCCGGTGAGCGGCGGCGCCGGGGGGGACACCTACCGGGTCGTCGCGGCGCCACTCTCGCCGGACGCGATCGCGTCGGCGGTCGACGACCCGGGCGCCGGCGGCATCGTCATCTTCTCGGGCGTCGTGCGGAACGAGACGGAGGGGCGGTCCGTGAAGTTCCTCGAGTACGAGGCGCATGCGCCGATGGCGGAGGCGAAGATGCGCGAGATCGGCGAGGGAATCCGCGCGCGCTGGCCCGGGGTGCGGCGGGTGGCGATGCTCCACCGCGTCGGCCGGCTCGAGATCGGTGAGTCGAGCGTGCTCATCGCCGTGTCGGCGGCGCACCGCGCGGAGGCGTTCGAGGCGTGCCGGCACGCGATCGACACGCTCAAGCGGACGGTGCCCGTCTGGAAGAAGGAGCACTTCGAGGACGGCGAGGTCTGGGTCGGTCTCCAGAGCGGATAGCCTCGTGACCGTGCTCGAGCGGGTCGAGCGCACTATTCGCCGCCACGCGATGCTTGCGGGCGGCGAATGTGTCTTGGTCGCCGTGTCGGGTGGCGCCGACTCCGTCGCCCTCCTGCACGCGCTGACGACGCTCGCCCCCGCGTGGAGCCTCCGGCTCCATGCGATCCACGTCGACCACGGGCTGCGCGTCGATTCCGCGCGGGACGCCAAGGTCGTGCGCCGGCTCGGCGAGCGGTTCGGCGTTCCCGTCGAGGTCGTCGCGGTGACCGTCGAGCGCCGCGGATCGCTCGAGGCCGCGGCACGCGCCGCGCGCTACGCGGCGCTCACCACGTGCGCCGACCGCGTCGGAGCGACGCGCATCGCGCTCGGCCATACTGCGGACGACCAGGCCGAGACCGTGCTGATGCGCGTTCTCCAGGGCACCGGCATGCGGGGACTCGCGGGAATCCCGCCGGTCCGCGACCGGATCATCCGCCCGCTGATCGAGTGCCGACACGCCGACCTCGTCGCCGAGGTACGGCGGGCCGGGCTCGAGTGGGTCGAGGATCCGTCCAACCAGGACCGGAAATTCTTGAGAAACCGGATCCGTCACGAGTTCCTGCCGTGGCTCACCGAGTCGTATGGCCCGGAGATGCCCGACGCACTCGTTCGAGTCGCGACGGCGGCGCGGGCCACGGTCGGGGCGCTCGATCGGATCGCGGCGTCCGAGCTCGAGCGGCTCGCCGAGACCGCCGAGGGCGCCGTGATCTTGCCGCTCGAGCCGCTGCGCGGACTGCCGCGCGACGTGGCCGGCGAGGTGTTGCGCCAGGCGGCGGCGCGGCTCGGGAGCCGCGCCCCGCTGAGGGCGTGGGCGCACCGCGGGCTGCGGCGCCTGCTCGCCACGCCGCCGCCGCGGCACCGATTCAGGATCGGCGCCGTCACGCTCGAGGTGAGCGGCCCACGCCTCCGTCTGGCGCTCGGCGCATTGCCCCCCCTCACCGAGCGCCGCGTGACCGTGCCCGGGCGGCTCGCCCTGCCGGAGATCGGACGTACGCTCGAGGCGACGCTCTCGGACGCCGATGGGTTTGTGATCCCCGACGATCCGGGGCGTGTCGTGTTCGACGCCGACCTGCTGCCCACCGCGTTCGTGGTGCGGCCGCGGCGTGCGGGCGACCGCTTCACACCCTTTGGCGGCGTCGAGCGGAAGCTGAAGGACTTCCTGATCGACGCCAAGGTGCCCCGCTGGGAGCGCGACCGTGTCCCGATCGTCGAGGCGGCGGGGGAGATCGTGTGGCTCGGGGGGATCCGGCGGGGCGTGGCGGCGCCGGTCGTCACGCGCACGCGCCGCGTCCTCGAGCTGGCACTCGTCGCGCTGGCGGAGCCGCGTGTCGCCCGGTAAAATCATGGATCTCGGTGGTTGATGAAAACGCCACTCGCACTCCTCCTGATTGTCCTGTCCGCGCTGCCGGTGTACGCCGAGCCGCGGACGCAGCCGACGCTCGACCCGCGTGCCCTGCTCCACGCCCTGGAGGAGGCCTTCACCACGGTCGCCGACCGCGTCACGCCGGCGGTCGTCAACGTGAGCACCGTGCCCCGCAAGCAGTCCGCCGAGGAAACGCCCGAGCGGTTCCGCGAGTTCTTCGGCGAGGAGTTCTACGAGCGCTTCTTCCGCCGGCGCCCGCGGGAGGACACGCGGGCGAGCGGCTCCGGCGTGACGGTGGATCCGCGAGGATACATCTTGACGAACAACCACGTCATCGAGAACGCTCAGGACATCACCGTGCGCCTCTCGGACGGTCGGAAGTTCACCGCGAAGCTCGTGGGTCGCGATCCGAAGACCGACCTCGCCGTGCTCAAGGTGGAGGCGCCGTCGCCGCTGCCGGCCGCGGAGCTCGGCGACTCCGACCACCTCCGCGTCGGACAGTGGGCGATCGCGATCGGGAACCCGTTCGGCCTCGATCGCACGGTGACGGTCGGGATCATCTCGGCGACGGCGCGCAACCGCGTCGGCGTGGCGACGTACGAGAACTTCATCCAGACGGACGCGTCGATCAATCCGGGGAACTCCGGCGGGCCGCTCCTCAATCTGGACGGGAAGGTGATCGGCATCAACACGGCGATCGTGGCGGCGGGGCAGGGGATCGGGTTCTCGATCCCGATCAACCAGGCCAAGGAGGTCATGCGCCAGCTGATCGCCTCCGGTCGCGTCGTGCGCGGCTGGCTCGGCATCGCGATCCAGGACGTGACGGACGAGCTCGCGGGGACCTTCGGCGTGAAAGAGGGCGTGCTCGTCGCCGAGGTCATGAAGGGCGGGCCCGCGGAGGCCGCCGGCGTGCGCCAGGGGGATGTCATCGTCGAGCTCAACGGCGCGCCCATCAAGGAGGTCCCCGAGCTCCAGCGCCGTGTCGCCGCCGTCGCGCCCGGGCAGCCCGTGCGTCTCAAGGTGATCCGCGAGCGAAAGCCCGTGGCGCTCAGCGTGACGGTCACCGAGATGCCCGCCGAGGAGCCCGTGCTTGCCGGCGCGCCGGACGAGGAGAGCTGGGGGCTCGGCGTCGAGCCGCTCAGCGGCGAGGCCGCGGCCCAGCTCGGGCTCACGATCGCGGGCGGGCTGCTCGTCACCGACGTCGTGACGGGCGGCCCGGCGGACCGGGCCGGCCTCCGCCGCGGCGACGTCATCGTCGAGGTCGGCAAGAAGCCCGTCGCCGATCCCGCCGCGCTCTTCCGTATGCTCGCGCAGCTCAAGCCGGGCGACCGCGTCCTCGTCTTCGTCCAGCGCCCGTCGAGTGGCGGGCGTGCCGAATACCTCGTCATGGAACGGTCGCGCCAACCGTGATCGCCGAGACGCCCAAGCTCGCGCGCCGGGGCACCGTCCTCGTCGTCGACGACGAGGAGGGGGTGCGCGCGTCGGTCCGCGTGATCCTCGAAGAGACGTGCGACGTCCTCGAGGCGGAAAACGGCGCCGCGGCGCTCGATCTGCTCCGCGTCCACGAGGTCGACCTCGTCATGCTCGACCAGCGCATGCCAGGAGAGCCCGGGATCGAGGTCCTGCCCCGCGTCCTGGCCGTGGACCCGACCACGGTCGTCGTGCTGGTCACGGCCGTGCGTGAGGTGCGCACGGCGGTCGAGGCGCTCAAGCGCGGCGCCTACGACTACCTCACCAAGCCCTTCGACGTGGACGACATCCTGCTGCTCGCCCAGCGCGCGCTGGAGAAGCGGGCGCTCGAGCGCGAGGTGCTGTGTCTGCGCTCCGCCCTGGCGGGCAGCGCTCCCGAGCCGGGGTCGGGTCCCGGCTTCGAGAGCCTCGTCGGGCGCCACCCGGAGATGGTCAAGATCTACCAGCTGATCACGCAGATCGCCGACACGCCCACGACCGTGCTCATCACGGGCGAGAGCGGCACCGGCAAGGAGCTCGTCGCGCGCGCGATCCACACCCGCAGCGACCGGCGCGGCCAGCCGTTCGTCGCCGTGAACGTCGCCGCCATCCCCGACACGCTGATCGAGTCGGAGCTCTTCGGCCACGAGAAGGGCGCGTTCACCGGGGCCCACGCCCGCAAGCTCGGGAAGTTCGAGCTCGCCCACGGCGGGACGGTGTTCCTCGACGAGATCGGCTCGCTGCGCCTGGACCTCCAGACGAAGCTCCTCCGCGCCCTCCAGGAGCGCGAGATCGAGCGTCTCGGCGGGCTGCGGCCCGTCGCGATCGACGTGCGCGTCGTCGCCGCGACCAACGTCAACCTCAAGACCGCGGTGCGGACGCGCGAGTTCCGTGAGGACCTCTACTATCGCCTGAACGTCGTGCCGGTCCACGTGCCGCCGCTCCGCGAGCGACGCGAGGACATTCCGCTCCTCGTCGAGCACTTCGTCCGGAAGACCGCGCGCGAGTGCCACCGCGACGTGCGGGGCGTGTCGGCGGGCGCGCTCGAGGTGCTGACGCGCTACGACTGGCCGGGGAACGTGCGCGAGCTGGAGAACGTCATGCATCGCGCGGTCGTGCTCGCGCAGAGCCACGTCATCCAGCTCCAGGACGTCCCGCTCGACGTCGCGCTGCCGGATACCGGCCCGCGCCTCGCCGAGGACACCGGCCCGCCGCTCCGGGAGGCGATGGAGCAGTTCGAGCGCCAGTACATCCTGCGCGTGCTCGAGCGCGTCGGGTGGAACATGAGCCGCGCCGCGCGCGTGCTCGGCGTGCACAGGAACACCGTGCTCGCCAAGCTCACCGCCTGGGGCATCCAGCGCCCGGCGAGCGCGGATGGGCGGAGTCTGAGCTTGTAGCGGCCCCTCAGCGTCCGCCGGGCGCGCGAGTTCCCCTCCGCGTGACCGACTTCTCCGTGCTCACGGCTGCACGTTGAAGGTGGCCGTGACCGACCTCGCGGCGCTGATGGTCACCGTACAAGTCGTGTCTGCGACCGTATCGCATCCACTCCAGCCACCGAAGACAGACCCAATGTCCGGACTCGCCGTCAGCGTCACGCTGGTGCCACTGTTGTAGGTAGCCGTGCAGGTGGCCGGGCAGCTGATCGACCCCTCGCTCGAACTCACGGCGCCGCTGCCCGTCGCGCTGACGGTGAGCTCCGACGCGCTCGTGCACACGACAAATGCCTGGGCGTCGAGGCTTTCGGCGGTTTCTGCGGGGAGGGGATTGAACACGATGACTCTCCATCCGTGAGGGCCGGCGTTGTCCAACGTCCCCTCGCCCGAAGCGTCGGAGATGGCAAAGGAGTCGGAGACGGTCATCTTTTCAGCATGGAACTCACTGGCACTGGTCACAAGACCGCCGCCGGTCGCAAAGTCGGACCCGTGACACAAGACTTGGACGTCACCTCGCGTCTCTGGTGCGACGGTGACCACGCCAGATCGTAAGACATAGGTCCTCGATCCCTGGGCTTGGGCGTGCCCTGCCGCGAGAAGTAACACTGCTGATGACAGCGCAACCGTCAGGAACATCGGGTCTCTTCGCATCGCCATCCCCCTGGAGCCTACTGACTGCTGCACGTTGGCTCCCTACGCGTTTTCGTCTGGATTCGCCGGACTCACCTCCGTGCCGCTCACCCGAGCGAGCGCACGTGGGTCGCACGTTCCCACATCTCTGCGACCCTCGGCGATTCGGCAAAGTACGCAAACCGAACGCGGAAGATCCCCAACACGCCCACGCGGAAAGGGCCTGGTGCGCCCAGACACGTCAGACAACCTCAGAACCCTGATCGTCTCCGGCGCCACGACGTCCTGCGCGCACCGGGGCGCCGGGCCTTACGCGCTGATCAGCGCGTACACGACGCGCCAGAGCGCGAGGACGTCGCGCGCCGCCCCCCAGCCGGCGCCGCCGCCGCCCTCGACGTGCTCCACCAGGCCGACCAGGACGAGCGCGGTGCGCTCAGGACGCGCGGCCGCGAGCCGGAGACTCTCCGTGTAGGGGACCGCCCGGTCGCTCTGGCCGTGAATCAAGATCAGACGTGCACGGATCTCGCCCACCACGCGCAGCGGCGACAGCTCGTCGAGGTAGCGCTCGAGCGCGGGGGGAAGCCGGGCGAGGAACCGCGCGGCGCGGTCGGCGTCGGCGGCCATGAGGTCGGCGCGCGCGGCGGGCTCGAGCAGGTCGGCGTTGGCGGCGACGAACGACCGCACCAGCTCCGGGTCGTGGACGACGCGGCCCCGCACGCCGCCGTACTCGTAGGCGCCCGTGAGCCAGAAACGGAGCACCTCGCGCGCCGAGGCGTAACCGCCGAGGCTCACGACCGCGCGCACGCGCTCGCGCACGCGGGGATCGGCCGCCGCGAGGAGCGCGGGCCCGGCCCCGACGCTCACGCCGAGGACGACCGAAGGGCTGGCGAGCGCGGCGAGCGTCGCCACGACGGGTGCGACGTCGTTCGACCCCAGGCGTCCGCGCGTGAGACCGGGGATCGTCGGGACGGCGACGTCAAAGCCGCAGCGCGCCAGGAGCGTCGCCGCCTCACGCACCCGGGCGTCGTCCTTGCCCTCGGGGGCGAAGCCATGGACGAGCACCAGGGGCGCGCTGCCTGGGAGCCCGGCCGGAACGTACCGGTCCACGGCCGCGCCGGCGACCGCGAGCGGCTCGCGCGTCGGTTCGAGCGTCAGCGCCGACAGAGGCGCCAGCCGGCCCTGGCTCAGAAACTCGACGAGGAACGCGCCGGCCCACAGCGTGCGGCGCCCGGCGTGCGCGACAGGAACGAAGAGGACGAGTGCGAGGAGGAGGCCGGCGAGCCGGACTACTTCCGGTTGACGCACTTCACGAGGCGCCACCCGTTGAACATGTTCGCCCGCGCGATGACCTCGGGCTCGAGCCCGACCGCGGCGAGGAGCGGCCCGAGCGCGAGGTTCGACTTCCAGCCGAGTCGCGTGCAGAGGGGCGCCACCAGGTCCTCGAGCCACCCCATGACCCGGCGCTCGCTGCGGAAGTGGTTGAGGGTGACGAGGACGCCGCCTGGCTTGACCACGCGGCGCATCTCGCGAAGGACGGCGACCGGATCGGGGACCGCGGAAATCGTGTACGTCGCCACGGCCTTATCGAACTCGTCGTCTGCGAAGTCCATGGACGTCGCGTCCATGACCTTGAGCGTCACGTTCGGCATCGCCAGCGTCTGCACCCGCTCGACGGCCTTGTCGAGCATCTCCGCGGAGAGGTCGATGCCGGTCAGCCGGCAGGCGGGCGGGTAGAGGGGCAGGTTCAGGCCGGTGCCGATCCCCACCTCGAGCACGGAGTCGCCGCGCTGGATGTCGAGGTGCTTGACGGCCGCGACGCGGCCCGGGGCGAAGATCCAGTCGAAGATGAAGTCGTAGACCGGGGCGTACAGCTCGTAGGCGCGCTCGACCTGCCTCTTCTCCAACGCCGCGTCCACTCAGGGCCCTCCAGCATTTTGGGTTTTGGATTCGAGGCCGGCGAACGGCAGATCGATTGGCTAGCGGTATTCTACCCGCTGGTCGAAGCCGTTGCCAAGAGTCTTTTGCGTTAGAGCAGGAACCGAATCAACAGGGTGGCCAGGCCGAGGAACGAAAAGAATCCACACACATCGGTGAAGGTCGTGATGATCACGCTGGACGCGATCGCGGGGTCTATTCTAAAAGCCTTGAGCGCGATCGGGATGAGCGTGCCCACGACGGCGGCGACCAGCATGTTGAAGATGAGCGCGACGCCCAAGATGAGCGAGAGCAGGAGGTTACCCTTCCACGCGTACGCGACGGTCGCAAGCGCGAAGCCGCTGACCGCCCCGGTTGCGAGCGCGAGCCACATCTCCTTCCACAGCACGCGCCACAGGACGCTGCGGGTGAGGTCTCCGAGCGCGATGCCTCGGACGACGACCGTCGCGGTCTGAGTCGTGGCGATCCCACCCTCGGAGGCCACGATGGGCATGAACACGGCGAGCACCGCGAGATGGGCGATCGTCTTTTCGAACAGCCCGATGACGGAGGCCGCGATGATGGCCGTGGCAAGATTGACCAGGCGCCAAATGAGGCGCTTGGGCAGGACGGACCGCGGCGGATCCAGGACGTTCTCGTCGCCGCCGACGCCGCCGAGGCGCTGGATGTCCTCGGTCGCCTCCTCGCGGAGGACGTCGATGACGTCGTCCACGCCGATCGTGCCCAGGAGCCGGCGGTTCGCGTCCACGACGGGGATCTGGATCACGTTGTAGCGCTGGACGAGGCGCGCGACTTCCTCCTGGTCGGTGTCCACGGTCACGCTCTCCACGTCCTCGGTGCGGATCGTCCGGATCGGCGCCGCCGGGTCCGCGGTGATGAGGCGGTGGAGCGGGACGAAGCCGACCAGGTGGTCGTGGTCGTCCACGACGTAGACATAGAAGGCGCCGTCGCCCGTCTTCGCCTTGCGGATGTGCTCGATCGCCCGGGCCACCGTCACCGTCTCGGGCACGGCGACGAAGTCGGGTGACATGAGGCGGCCCGCGGTGCGCTCCGGATACTCGAGGAGCTCCTGGACCTCCTCGGCCTTCTCCTCCTCCATGAGGTCGAGGAGTTCCTCGGCCTGCTCCTTCGGCAGCTCCTCGACGACGTTCACGACCTCGTCGCTGGGCATGCGGTCGAGGGCGCGCGAGACCTCCGCCTCGTCGAGTGAGCCGATCAGCTCGCGCAGGATCGGATCGTCGAGCTCGGCGAGGACCGCGCCGGCCTGCTGGGGCGTGAGGAGCCGGAACACGCGGACCTGATCCTCGAGCGGGAGCTCGCGGATCACGCGCGAGACGTCGGCCGGATGCGCCCCGGCCAGGACATCCGCGAGGCGCTCTTCGCGGCCGCCTTCGAGCAACTCCCGGATTGCCTCCGTGAGCTGTGCCTGTGCCGTCTCTTCCATCTCAGCCTCGGAGCGCCTGGAGGAAGCGCGCCACGATCGCCTTCCGCAGCCCCTCGCCCGCCGGCTCGCCGACGCGAGCCTCCCAGTCGCGCAGGCGGATCACGGCCTTCGCCATCGCGCGGTGGCCGCCCGCGCGGCCGACCTCGCCGAACGCACGGCGCACCACATCGCCCGCGGCGCGGACGTACCCCACGTTGCGCACGCTGATGTGGAGCTCGCCGTTCACGGTGCCGGACACAACCGACCACTCCGCGCCCTCGATCTGAAGGAAGAACTCCGCGAACTGGGCGACCAGCTCGGGGTAGGCGACGGGCCCGAGGTGCGAGAAGACAACCCCGTGCGTGAGCTGCCGGCGCGCGATCCCGAGCGCCAGGACGTCGAGCGCCTCGTTGGGCAGCTCGGGGCGCTCGATACGCCGGAGCGCCGAGTGGTTTGCCAGCGGGTGCAGGTACGCGAATGCCTCGAGATCCGCCTTGGTGGCGCCCCGCTCGAGGTGGAGCGTGTCGGTCTTGATGCCGTAGAGGAGCGCCGTCGCGAGGCGCTGCGTGATCTTCACGTCCGCGACGCGCAAGTACTCGGTCATGATCGTCGAGGTCGCGCCCCACGAGGGGCGGATGTCCCGGAGGTGCGCCCGCGCGGGCGTCTCCTCGGGGTGGTGGTCGATGACGAGGTCGACCTCGCCGAACGCCTCCTCGAAGAAGCTCGGCTGGGCGTCCACCATCGCGACCATGTCGTACTCGTCGATCGCGTGCCCCTTGATCTCCTCGACGTCGATGTCGAGGATGCGGGTCATCGCCCGGTTCTCGGGACGCGTGATCGTGCCGAACGTGGCGATGGGCGCCGCCGCCTTGGTCCGCCCGAGGAGCGTCCGAAGCGCGAGCGCCGAGGCGATCGCGTCGGGGTCCGGGTCGTCCTGCATCATGATGAGCACCCGGTCGGCGGACGCGAAGTGGCTGCGGACCCGGTCCGTCCGGCTCCGTGCCGAGGCGCGCGAGGATGTCCGTTCACGCATGCTCTCAGAAGTATGCTCCGCCCGCGCCGCGGGACAAGCGGATTTATCCGAGGAACCTCGTCCGGAAATTCCTGAGGGCGCGGCTCGCCTGGACCCGCCGGCGGAGGGCCCGGTCGATCGCGCGCGGCCCGGTGAGCGCCGGCGGAGCGAGGACCGGGGTGAGCTCCCGGGGCGCCATCAACCCGTGCTCGAGCACGACGTCGCGGACCGCGACGCCCCGCGCCTGTGCCTGCTTGACGACCTCCGCGGTGACGTCGTAGCCGAGATAGGGCGAGAGCGCCGTGGCCTCGACACGGCTCCGCGCGAGGAGCTCGCCCACCCGGGTGCGGTCCACCCGGAGCCCGGCGATGCATCGCGTCCGCAACAACCGTGTCGCCCGGGTCAGCAGCTCGAGGCTCTCGGCGAGGTTCGTGGCGCAGAGCGGTGTCATCACGTTGAGCTCGAGCTCGCCCGCCGCGGCCGCCAGCGCGATCGCGTGGTCGTTGGCCGCTACCTGGAAGCACGCCATCTGGACCGCCTCGGCCACGGAGGGGTTGACCTTGCCGGGCATGATCGACGACCCCGGCTCGACCTCAGGGAGACGCAGCTCGCCGAGGCCCGCCGCGGGTCCGGAGGCGAGAAGCCGCAGGTCGAAGCAGATCTTGCCGAGGTCTACGGCGAGCGCGCGCAGCGCGCCCGAGCACGCCAGGATCGGCCGCAAGCTCCACGTCGCCGTGACCGCGCTCGGCGCCGGACGCAGGCGCCGGCCCGTGATCCGGGAGAGCTCGCGGACGACCAGGACGCGGAAGCGCGGGTGCGCCGTGAGCCCGGTGCCCACCGCCGTGCCGCCCAGGCCCGCGGCGGCGAGCTCCGCCTCGGTGGCCCGCAGCGCGGCTCCGGCGGCGCGGATCGCCTCGGCCCAGCCCGCGAACACCTGCCCGTACGTGATCGGGACCCCGTCTTGGAGATGGGTGCGCCCGACCTTCACGACCGCCCGCTCGCGGCGGGCGAGCCGGGCGAGCGCGCGCTGGAGGGCGCCGAGCTCGTCGTGGAGTGCCGGGAGCAGCTCGAGCGCCATCAGACGGATGGCGGTAGGCGTCACGTCATTCGACGACTGGGCGAGGTTCACGTGATTGTTGGGGTGGATCGGTGCCCAGCGCCCGCGTCGGCCGCCGAGCCGCTCGTTGGCCAGGTTCGCGATGACCTCGTTCACATTCATGTGGGTGGGTGTGCCGGCGCCAGCCTGGAACGGGTCGAGCACGGCGACGTCCGGGACCGTTCCGTCGGCGACGCGAGCGGCCGCCCAGACGATGGCGCGCGCCCACCCGCGGGGGAGAAGGCCGAGCCGCGCGTTCGCCCGCGCCGCCGCCGCCTTGACGTGCGCGTAGGCGCGGATCAGCGCCGGGTGGGGCGCGCGCCGGGAGAGCTGGAATGTCTCGCGCGCGCGCTGGGTGAAAGCGCCGTAGAGCGCGCGCGCCGGGACGTCCTTGACGCCGAGGCTGTCGCGCTCTCGGCGGATCCTCGCTACGCGCCGAATTTGGTCAGCCGGAGCGCGTTGGCCATGACGAGTGGCATCAGGTGGTGCGACGGGAGGACGCCGAGGCTGCCGGCCGCGCACGCCCGCTCGGTGAAGGCGGTCACCGGATCCGCGCCGCAGTAGCGGCTCCAGAGGAGCACGGGCACCGGCTGCCAGCCGTGCGCGGCGAGCACCGACGGCGTCGCGTGGTCGCCCGTCACCACGAGGACATCCGGCTTGAGTGCCCGAATGTCGGGGACGGAGGCGTCGAGGCGCTCGAGGGCGGCGACCTTGGCGCCGAAGTCGCCGTCCTCGCCCGCCTTGTCCGTGTCCTTGTAGTGCAGGAAGAAGAAGTCGTACGCGTCCCAGTGCTCGCGGAGCGTCCTGAGCTCCTCGCCGAACGTGCCGCCCGTTTTGAGCACCTCCATGCCCACGAGCTTGGCGAGCCCGCGGTACATCGGATAGGCGGCGATCGCCGCGGGGCGGAGACCGAAGACCTCGGGAAAGCGCGGGAGCCTGGGGAGCCGGTCGAAGCCTCGCAGCAGGACCATGTTGGCGGGCGCCGCGTCGGCGAGCCGGCGGCGCGCGCCGGCGACGAACGCATTCACCCGCTGCGCCGACGCCTTCGCTTTCGGCTCGAGCGGCTTCACGGGAAGGGGGGCCCGGCCGAGCGCCTGCGGGTCGGTCTCGGAGAGCCGGCCCGAGAGTCCGCCCGCCTTGCCTCGGCCGCGCAGGACCAGGACGAAGCGGTGCTCCTTCACGGGCTCGACGAACAGCTCGACGCCCGGTAGCGGGATCCCCCGGAGCCGCTCGGTCAGGCGCACGCAGACCTCGGTGGGGATGCGCCCCGCGCGGCGGTCGGTGATGCGACCGGTGGAGTCAACGGTGCAGAAGTTGCCGCGCGCGGCCACATCGCTCGGGCGGAGGTCGAACTCGATCCCGAGGGCCTCGAGGACGCCGCGCCCGACCTGGTAGCGGAGCGGGTCGTAGCCGAAGAGCCCGAGGTGCCCGGGCCCGCTGCCGGGCGTGATCCCCGGCGCCACGTGGCGGATGAGACCGCACGCCGACTCGGCGGCGAGCGTCGCGAGGTTCGGCAGGCGCGCGGTCTCGAGCTCGGAGCGGCCGGTCTCGGGGCGCGGCAGGCCCCCCAGGCCGTCGAGCGAGAGCACGACGATCTTCGTGGTGTTCTGGACGACGAGCGGCGCGATCAGCTCCAGCATAGATTGCGCCCGCTCACGCCTCCTTCACCGGGTTCTCGAGCCGCCCGAGCCCGGTGATCTCCATCGTGACGACGTCACCCGGCTGGAGGTACACGGGCGGCTTCTTGCCGAGCCCGACGCCGGGCGGCGTTCCGGTGGCGATGAGATCGCCGGGCGCGAGCGTCATCAGCCCCGAGAGATAGCTCACGAGGTAGCGGACGTCGAAGATGAACGTCTTCGTGTTGCCGCTCTGCATCTGCTTACCGTTCACCCAGGTCCGGAGCTCGAGGGCGTGTGGGTCGGTGATCTCCTTCCGGTCGGCGATGTAGGGGCCGACGGGCGCCGCAGTCTCGAAGATCTTCCCGGCCATCCACTGGCTCGTGATGAACTGGAAGTCCCGCGCGCTCGCGTCGTTGATGATCGTGTACCCCCACACGTAGTCGAGCGCCTGCTCTCTGGCGACGAAACGCGCCGTGCGGCCGATGACCACGCCCAGCTCGACCTCCCAGTCGAGCTGCTGAGAGCCGCGCGGCCTCAGGATGGGCTCGCCCGGGTCGCGGATCGAGTTCGACCACTTGGCGAAGATCGGTGGCTCCTTGGGAATCGCGTTGCCCGTCTCCTCGGCGTGATCCCGGTAGTTGAGCCCGATGCAAATGAACTTCCCCGGATCGGCGATCGGCGCGTGGAGGCGAGCGCTCGCGGCGGGTACGGTGACCCACTCGCTGATCGAGAGGACGGCCTCCTCGGCGGCGGCGCCGCCCTCGAGGAAGCCGCGCGTGCTCTGCGGCACCAGGGCCGCGGCGATCTCCCGGGCCCGTACGACGCCGCGCCGGGTGAGGGTAGCGGCAAGGCTTGCCTCGAGGTCGGCGATGCGATCGCCCCGAAGCGCGCCGAGGCGGGGGGACTGTTCGTTGGTGGAGAAGCGGACGAGCTTCATGGCTAGCGGCCTCCCGACAGAAGTAGTGGCCAATTATAGCCTTTCGCGAATTTTCGCGCCGCGAGCCGTTTGAGATATGCTGGGTGTCTCCAGATGCGAAGGCTCACCCGCGACTAGGAGGTCATCCGATGAGGCTCGCGACTCGGTCGATCGCGTTCGCGGTCGTGGTGTCGCTGCTCGGCTCGGGTCCGCTCTCGACGTTTGCCCGCGCGCAGCAACCGGCGCAGCCGCCCGCCGAGCAGCCGGCGCCACAGCCCGAGCAGCCGGCGCAGCCCGCCGAGCAGGCCGCGCCACAGCCCGCCGAGCAGCCCGCGCAAGCGCCGCCGCCACCCATGCAGCCCGCCGAGCAACCCGCACAGGCCGCGCCGCAGCCGGCACCACAGCCCGCCGCACAGCCCCAGCCCGCGCAGATGCCGGCGCCGACGGCCGCCGGAGAGCCGCAGGTCGTGCAGGAGCCGGTCACGTTCGAGGAGCCCTCCGAGGGGACGGCGTGGTACGCGATGGGTGCCACCGCCTTGAATGTCGTGTACGTCCCGGGAAAGGCCATCACCTGCGTCCTGGGGATGGTCGTCGGCGGCGGATTGCTGCTCGCCACGCTCGGCGCCGGCTACAAGGGCTCCGTGGCCTTCTTCAAGGAAGGGTGCGCGGGCAAGTGGATCCTGACGGCCAAGGATCTCAGGGGGACCGACTGGATCCTCGGCACCGGCGAGCGCCCCGAGTCGAATTAGTCGACGCGTTCTCGTCGCGCTGCTCTTCATCGCCCTGCTGTCGGCGTTCGCCGCCGGCATCTGGGGCACCGTCCTTCGGCCCGCCGCGTACGAGGTGCGGGGCACCATCGTGGCGCGCCCCGCGCCGGATCTCGTCCTCGTCAGCCACGACGCCGTGCGGGGGCTCGGGATGGGCGCCATGGAGCTGATGGCGATCGCCGCCGAGCCGGCGCTGCTCGACGCCGTGGGCCCGACGCCCGGCGACCGTGTCAGGCTCGCCGTCCGGGCGACCGGCGATCGGCTCGTCCTGCTCCGCATCGAGCGGATCCCCTGACTCAGCGCGCGCGGCTGAGTCCGCGCACGTAGGCGACGAGCTCGCGGATCTCCTCGTCCGACAGCGCGGCGCCGAAGGCCGGCATGCCGGGACGCCCGATCGGCGCGCCGCCGTTCTTGATGATGTCGACCAGGTACTGGTCCGAGCGCTGATCGAGGCGCGCGGCGTCGGCGAGGTTCCCGGGACGGATCAGGAAGAGGGAGGCGCGCCAGGAGCCCCGCCCGTCCGGGCCGTGGCACGTGACGCAGAGCCCGTAGTAGAGGCGCTCGCCGCGCGAGGCACCGCGCGGCGGACGCGGCGTGTCGAGCAGCGCGGCGAGGCCCGCCGTGAAGACGCCAATCGCCGCGATCGCGAGGACGAGGGCCAGGAGCGGCCGCCGCATGGCGTCGAGGATAAGGCGGAAATACCGCTTGACAAACTGGCCCCCAAACGGATAAAAAGACTAGCCTTTTCTGTCGTCGAGTATCGTCAGTTCGCCGCTCCCACGAATACGATGGAGGCCGACGATGAGTGATTCGCGACTGGTGCAGGCCGACCGCCCCACCGTGACACGCCGGAGCTTCCTGAAGGTGGCCGGTACCGGCGCCGCGGGAGGGGCGCTCCTGGCGATGCTCGATGCGCGGCAAGCGCCGGCGCAGCTCAAGGGGACCTCGCTCCGCGTGATCCTATGGTCCCACTTCGTTCCCGCGTACGACGCGTGGATCGACGATTTCGCCAGGAAGTGGGGCGAGCAGAACGGCGCCACCGTGCGCATCGACCACATCCCGCACCTCGAGCTCCCGGCGCGCTACGCCGCAGAGTTCGCCGCGGGCGCGGGACACGACCTCATCTACTTCGCGGGCCAGATCCTGACGGGCCAGTACTACAGGCACCTCCTGGACCTCTCCGATCTCGCCAACGACCTCGGCACGCGGTACGGCCCGTGGATGCCGAGCGCGAAGAGCGCGGCCCAAGTCGCGGGCGTCTGGTACGCCGTCCCGGACTACTTCATCTCGATCCCGGTGCTCTGGCGCAAAGACCTCTTCGAGTCGGTCGGGCGCCCCGCGCCGAAGACGTGGGACGACCTGCGCGTCGCGGCGCGGCTGCTCCGGCCGAAGGGGCATCCGACGGGCATGCAGTTCTCCCACTGCAACGACGCGAACCACAACTGGCGCGCGTTGCTCTATTGCTTCGGCGCCAAGGAGACCGATCCGTCCGGGCAGAGCATCGAGCTGGACTCGAAGGAGACGCGCGAGGCGCTTCGCTTCGCCAAGGCGCTGTACGACGAGGGCATGACGCCGGAGGTCTTTTCCTGGGACGACGCCTCGGACAACCGGTACCTCGCGTCCGGGGTCGCGAGCTGGATCCACGACGCGATCTCGGCGTTCCGGACCACCGAGGACACGAACCCGAAGGTCTTCAGGGAGACGTACGTCCTGCCCGAGGCGGCGGGGCCGGGCGGCACCTGGAACGTCGGTGAGCCGAACGTGTGGGCGATCTGGAAGTTCTCGAAGAACGTCCCCGCGGCCAAGGAGTTCATCATGGCCGTCGCGAACAGCCAGAAGGAGGCGATGGGGGCGAGCCGCGGCTACAACATGCCGTTCCTCCGCCGCCGGTACGACAAGCCGATGCCGGGGCTCGGGCAGGACGCGAAGCTCGGGACGCTCCAGGAGCAGGACAAGATCACAGCGTTCTTCGGCCACCCCGGGCCGATGACGCCCGCCGCGCAGGAGGTGCTCACCACGTTCATCGTCCCCGACATGTTCACGCGCGTGGCGCGCGGCGCGAGCATCGACGAGACCATGAAGTGGGGCGTGGGGGAGATCCGGCGGATCTACGCCAAGCACAAGGCCGCGTAACCACATGGGGCACCTCGCCTCGGGCGGCGGCAGGTCGCCCGGGGCTTCGCTCTCGGTGCCGGTCGGCGGCCGCGCGAAGGCGTTGCCCTGGTGGCGCACCCCGAGCGTTCGCCGCTACCTCTTCGGCTACACGCTGCTCGCCCCGGCGGTGCTCTACGTCGGCGTCCTGGTGGGCGCGCCCTTCCTCTTCTCGCTCTACCTGGCCCTCAGCGACGCGTCGGTCGGTGCGCCGGTCGCCCGGTTCGTCGGCCTGGAGAACTTCACCTCCGCGCTCGAGACCGGGGTGTTCTGGACCGCGGTGCGCAACACGCTGGTCTTCACCGTCGGCGCGGCGGTGATGAAGGGGTTCCTCGGGACCACGCTCGCGTTCCTGCTCGTGCAGCCGTTCAAGGGCCGGCGCGTGGTGCGCGGCCTCGTGGTCATCCCGTTTACCATCCCGATCGCGATCAGCGTCCTCGGCTGGAAGTGGATGTTCGACTCGCAGTTCAGCGTCCTCAACTGGGCGCTGAGCGGCCTCGGGCTCATCGGCGAGTACGGGACCCCGGACTGGCCGGTATGGCTCGGGCAGCCGATGCTCGCGCTCGCGTCCGTGATGTTCGTCAACGTCTGGCGGAGCTTCCCGTTCAGCGCGATCGTCCTGCTGGCGGGGATGACCTCGGTGAGCCCCGAGATCATCGACGCGGCGAAGGTGGACGGGGCCACCTTCATGCAGCGCTTCCGGAAGATCATCGTGCCGATGATCGCGCCGATCCTCTTCGTCGGCGCGGCGTTCGACACGGTCTTCACGCTCTCCGACCTCAGCATCGTCTACCTGTTGACGAACGGCGGGCCCGACGGCGCGACCGAGATCCTGCCGACGCTCGCCTACAACACCGGGATCCGCGGTGGCGCGCTCGGCCGGGGGGCCGCGATCTCGCTCTTCCTCTTCCCGCTGCTGCTGCCGGCCATGGTCCTCCTGCTCCGCACCCTCCGCCGAAGGCAGTACTGATGGTGGTCGTCGCCCAACGGGCGCCCTGGAGCCGCCGCGCCAAGGAGATCCGTCGCCACACCCTCATCTACGTCGGGCTGACCCCGTACCTGGTCATCGCGGTGTTCCCGATCCTCTGGATGCTGATCACCGCCTTGAAGCAGGAACCGGACCTCTATCGGATGGACGTCGTGCCGTTCTGGTTCCACCTGCCGCCGACGCTGAAGAACTTCGAGTTCCTGTTCCAGCGGACGTTCTACGGCGACTGGCTGGTCAACACGCTGAGTATCTCGCTCTTCGTCTCGGCGATCACGCTGCTGACGGCCGTGCCCGCGGGCTACGCGCTCGCGCGGCTCCGGCTGCCGTTCGCCGAGAATCTGGGGATCGCCATCTTCATGACGTACCTCGTCCCGGCGATCATCCTGTTCATCCCGCTCTCGCGGGTCGTGAGCGAGCTCGGCCTCCAGGACACCTGGTGGTCGCTGGTCGTCGTGTACCCGACCTTCACGATCCCGTTCTGCACCTGGCTCCTCATGGGGTTCTTCAAGACGGTGCCGTTCGAGATCGAGGAGGCGGCGATGATCGACGGGTGCGGCCAGTTCGGCGCGCTCCTGCGCGTGGTGCTGCCGGTGAGCTGGCCGGGGGTGATCACGTCGGTGATCTTCTCGTTCACGCTGTCCATGCAGGACTTCCTCTACTCGCTCGCCTTCGTCTCCATCTCCGAGCAGAAGCCGGTGCCGCTCGGCGTGGCGACGGAGCTGATCCGGGGCGACGTGTACTTCTGGGGCTCGCTCATGGCGGGCGCGCTGCTCGTCGGGGTACCGGTCGCGATCGTCTACAACCTCTTCCTCGACAAGTTCATCACGGGCATCACGGGAGCCGCGATCAAGTGACGCGTTCGGGGAGTGCATGCGGCATTGGCGGAGGAGATCGATGAAACTCAAGGGCACGGTCGCAGTCGTGGTCGGGCTGCTCATTCTCGTGGGGGGCGCGTACGCGCAGGACGCGAAGCCGGCACAGCCGACGGGCGTCAAGAGCCGGGGCCTCGTGGGCTCTACCGGGGCGATTGCCAGCGTCGCGGTATCGGTTCCAGCTGCTCTCTCCGGCCAGGTTGTCGAGTTGGCGCCCGGCGGCCAGAGCGGGAAGCAGAAGAACCTCGCCCCGTCGTTCATCTACGTGCTCGAAGGCACGCTCGTGATCGAGACCGAGGGCGGGCCGATCGGCGTCGCTGGGATCCAGTACCACGGCGAGGGACAGTCGTACGCCGGCCCGGCCGGCCTCTGGTACAACATCATGAACACCGGCCAGGCGCCCGCCCGATACCTCATGCTGTTCGTCGCCGCGCCGGGCGCCAAGACGTGGGAGCAGGCGAAGGAAGACTAGCGCGCCGAGGGGAGCCGTGAGGGGCTCTGCGCGCCTCGCCGGGGCGGTGCTTCTCGTCTTGGCTACGCTTGCCGGCCCGTCGCGCGCGCAGACCGAAGGCGACCTCGTCGCCACAGGGGTGCCGCGTCCCCTCCAGCTCGTCGCGGACGGGCCGAGCCTCATCGTCCTGAGCCCCGGCGCGCGCGGGGACGCCGCCGCCGAGATCTATCGCGTCCCCCTGGACGCCGATCTCCCCGTGGACCTGTCGCGCCAGCCGCGGATCCGGATCCCGCTGGCCGTCTCCTCGGCGGCGACGCTCGGGAGCCTCGCGCTCGACCCGCGATCGGGCGACCTCTTCCTCGGCGAGGAGAACGGGACGCGGATCTGGCGGCTCTCTCCTGACGAGCGGCTGACGCTCTATGCGACGGGGCTCCGCCGCCTCGCCGGCGGCGGGACGCTCGCGTTCGACCGGCGGGGCCGCCTCGTGATCGTCGACTACGCCGATCCGTTTCTCTCGCAGCCCGAGGAGCGGCCACCCCCCGGCCTCGAACAGCTCCGCGAGGAAGACTATCGGGGCCCGCTGGTCTTCCGACTCACCTTCGACCCTGCAGTCCCGCTGCCGCGGCGCCTCGGGCACCTGGCTCCGCTGTTCCCCCGCGCCTGGGGTGGCCGGGCGAGTGGGCTCGCGCTGCCGCACATGATCTCCCTGGTGGCGCTCGCCACCGACGATCTCGTGCTTCTCACGTCGAGCGGTGAGCTCTTCCGCCTCGGCCGCGACGGCGCGTTCGGGCTCTTCACACGACTCCCGCGCGGCCAGTACAACCGCACCCACATGGTGGCGGCGCCGGACGGAACGGTCTTCGTCAGCGGAGGATTCCACGTCGGGAGCGTCTTCCAGGTGTCGTCGGATGGCGTCGTGACGACGCTCGCCAGCAAGATGGCCGATCCCCAGGGCATCGCCCTCGACCAACGCGGCTGGCTCTACGTCGCCGAGTCGTCCTTCCACCGGATCGTGAGGCTCCCGATCCCGGCCCGCTGACCAGGCGGGTCGTGCGTGCGTGTTGACAACACGGCAGGCGCCGCCTAGACTCCCCACACGTTCCGCTCGTTCACCGTCCGGACCCGAGCGAGGTGATCCAGGCATGAACGACGACACCGAAACCCCGGCTCCGTCAGACACGAACCGCCGCGCGTTCCTGAGGCAGACTGGCCTCGGGATCGCTGGCGCCTCGATCGCCACCATGCTGGGGGCCCGCCAGGCGCCGGCCCAGATCCGGGGGACGAGCCTTCGGATCCTCCAGTGGAGCCATTTCGTCCCCGCCTACGACGTCTGGTTCGACAAGTTTGCCCAGGAGTGGGGAGACAAGAACGGGGTCCGGGTGCGGATCGATCGGATCCCGCACCTCGAGCTTCCGTCGCGGCTGGCCGCCGAGTTCGCGGCGGGGAGCGGCCACGATCTGATCTACTTCGTGGGCACGATCCTCACGGGGCTCTACTACCGGAATCTCGTTGATGTCAGCGACATCGCCGAGCGGATCGGCACGCGGTGGGGCGGCTGGCTCCCGGCGGCGATCCCCGTCGCCTTGGTCGAAGGGCGGTGGCACGCGGTGCCGGACTTCTACATCCTCGCCCCGCTACTCTGGCGCAAGGACCTGTTCGACCAGAACAACCTCCAGGCGCCGGACACGTGGGAGCTGGCGCGGGTTGCCGGCCGGACGCTGAAGGCCAAGGGCCACCCCACCGGGCTCGCGTTCTCCCACTGTAACGACGCGAACCTGTTCCTGCGCTCCATCCTCTTCGGCCACGGAGCGCAGGAGGCCGACCCGTCCGGTCAACAGATCTTGCTCGACTCCAGGGAAACGCGCGAGGGGCTCAAGTTCCTGAAGGCGATGTTCGACGAGGCGATGACGCCCGAAGTCTTCTCCTGGGACGACGCGTCGGACAACCGATACCTCGCGTCGGGCGTCGCGTGCTGGATCCACGATGCGATCTCGGCCTACCGGACGACGGAGGACACCAATCCCACGGTCTTCGCGCACACGCACGTCGGGCTCGAGCCGCAGGGCCTCCCCGGCAAGCGCGTCGCCATCTCGAATCCGAACGCCTACGCCATCTGGAAGTTCTCGAAGAACGCGGAGGCCGCGAAGGAGTTCGTCATCCATCTCGCCGACAACTGGAAGGACGCCATGGTTGGCAGCCGCGGGTACAACATGCCGTTCCTTCGGGACGCCTACCGGAAGCCGATGCCCGTGATCGGCACCGACCCCAAGCTGCAGGTCCTCCAGGACTTTCCCAACTTCGTCTCTTTCGCCGGCCACCCCGGGCCGTTCACGCCCGCGATCCAGGAGGTCGTGGCGACGTTCGTGCTCCCGGACATGTGCACACGGGTGGCCCGCGGCCAGAGCCCGGACGACGCCGTGAAGTGGGCGATGGGGGAGTACCGGCGGATCTACGCCAAGCACAAGCGGGGTTGAGGGCTCACGCGCCCTCCACCATCGCAGCGGTGAGGCCGCGCACGTACCCCCGCGCGAAGAGCGCGCAGGCGGTCGCGACGGGGATGGCGGCGAGGTTCACGCCCGCCACTGCGACCAGCTCCTCGAGGCTCACGTCCATCACGCCGAGCCCGGCCGCCACCGTCTGCCGCGTCGGATCGAGCAGGAAGATCGACGCGAACATGAAGTCGTTGCCGACGGTGCCGACGGTGAAGAGCGCCGCCGCGACGAGCACGTTCCGGCTCATCGGCAGCACGATCCTGAGAAAGGCGGTGGCCGGCGTGGCGCCCTCGACCAGCGCCGACTCCTCGATCTCCCGCGGGAGGTGACGGTAGTACGCGGAGAGGATCCAGACGCAGAAGGGCAGCGCCATCGTCGAGTAGATGAGGATGAGCGCGCCGTGACTGTCGTCGAGACCGAGGGCGATGAGCACCTGGTAGAGGGGGATGAACAGGATCGTGTGGGGCACGACGTAGGTCGCGAAGAGCGCGCGCCGCCACCAGAGCCAGCCCGGGGGCTGGAGTCGACCCAGCGCGTAGGCGGCGAGCACGCCCGCCACGAGGGTGACCACGAGGCTCGCGCCGAGCACGACGGCGGAGTTGGCGAGCCAGCGGACGAAGGGCACCCGGGGCAGCACGACGAAGCCGCGGACGCGCGCCCCGGGGCCAGCGAACAGCTCCGCGTAGTTCTCGACGGTCGGGTCGGCCACGTAGAACGGGCTGCCGAAGACATCCTCCTGGGGCGTCTTCAGCGATTGCACGGTGATGAAGTAGATCGGGAAGACGCTGTAGACGGCGACGAGCGCCAGCGCCGCCCCGTGGCCCCAGCGCGCGAGCCGTCCGCGGCTCACGCGGGCGCCTCCCGCGGGGGGTCGAACCAGCGGAAGAGGACGGCCAGCGCGAGCAGCAGGAGCGGCACGAGCGACAGCGACCAGGCGGCCGCCTCGGCAAACTCCCCGCTCCGGATCCCGAGCCAGTAGGCGTAGGTGCCGACGACCGGAAAGATGACGCGGCCGCCCGTGAGCATCCACACGTTGGCCAGGTCGGCGAAGGCGGTGGTGAACGAGAGGAACACGGCCAGCGCCAGAAACGGACGCAGGAGCGGCAGCGTCACGTGGCGGAAGCGCTGCGCGGCGCTCCGGGTCTCGAGCCGGGCGTAGTCGAACAGCTCCCTGGGGATCGCGTTGAGCCCGGCCAGGAGGAACACCGCGGTGAACGACGCGCCTCGCCAGATGTTGAAGAGCGCGACGGAGGCGAACGTGTAGGCGCCGGCGCCGGCGACCCCGTCCACAGCGTGCTTCCAGTGTCCCACGGCCACGCTGTACGACGTGATGAGCGGCGGGTTGAGCATCCAGTACCAGGCCACGACCGTCACGCCGCCCGGATATGCCCACGGGAGGAACACCGCCAGGAACACGAGCGCGCGCCCCCGACAGGGCCGCGCGAGCAGGAGGGCCAGCGCCACGCCGACCGCGAGCTTGGCGAGGGTGGTGACGACGAAGTAGACGACGGTCGTGGCGAGCGCGCGCCAGAAGAAGGCGTCGGCCAGCATGGTCCGGTAGTTCGCGACGCCGACAAACGAGCGGCTCTCGGCGCGGCTGGCGAAGCTCGTGAGGCTGATCCAGACCTCCCAGGCGACCGGGTAGGCGAGGACGCCGAGCACGAGCAGGACCGCCGGGGTGAGCAGCGCGTAGGCGACGAGGATCTCGCGCCGCCGTACGGAGCCGGCCAGCGCCTGCTTCGGGCGATGAGGAACGGAGCCGGGTCGCACCTGTGTCAGGCCACCCACCGAGTCGCACCGGCCCCGCGGCCTCCGCTGGAACGCGAAGCGTGATGAGGAACGGAGCCGGGTCGCACCTGTGTCAGGCCACCCACCGAGTCGCACCGACCCCGCGGCCTCCGCTGGAACGCGAAGCGTGATGAGGAACGGAGCCGGGTCGCACCTGTGTCAGGCCACCCACCGAGTCGCACCGACCCCGCGGTCCCCGTTACAACGTCAGATCGCCAGCTCGGTCTTGAGGTCGAAGAAGTGCGCGCGGTCGGGCGTGAGCGCCAGCCGCGTCTTCTCGTGGACCTTCAGGCGAACGGTCGGCTCGACCCGGGCGACGATCGTGCTGTTCCCCGCGCGGAGGTCGAGCAGGATCTCGGAGCCGAGCGGCTCGACGACGTCCACCACGGCGTCGAAGACGTACTCGCTCGGGTCGCTCCCGGAGGCCAATTGGAGGTCTTCGGGCCGGATCCCCAGCGTGACCTGCTGCCCCTTGTAGGGCACGAGGCGGCTCGTGTGGATAGGCGGCACCTTCACGCGCAGCCCCTGGGTCTCGGCCCAGAGGGCGCCGTTGGCGTCGGCGACCTTCACGTCGACGAAGTTCATCGCGGGCGAGCCGATGAACCCGGCGACGAACTTGTTCGCCGGCTTCCCGTACAGCTCGAGCGGCTCGCCGACCTGCTGGATCCAGCCGTCCTTCATGACGACGACCCGATCGCCGAGCGTCATCGCCTCGACCTGGTCGTGGGTCACGTAGATGGCGGTGGTCTCGAGCCGCTCGTGGAGCCGCTTCAGCTCGACGCGCATCTGGACGCGGAGCTTGGCGTCCAGGTTCGAGAGCGGCTCGTCGAAGAGGAACACCTGCGGGTGACGCACGATCGCGCGCCCGACCGCGACCCGCTGCCGCTGGCCGCCGGAGAGCTGCCGGGGCTTGCGCTTGAGGAGCTCCTGGATGCCGAGGATCTCGGCCGCCTCCTGCACGCGCTTCTGGATCTCGACCTTCGGGAACTTCCGCATCTTCAGGCCGAAGGCCATGTTGTCGTAGACGGTCATGTGCGGGTAGAGCGCGTAGTTCTGGAACACCATGGCGATGTCGCGGTCCTTCGGCGGAAGATCGTTGACGACCCGGTCGCCGATCGTGATCTCGCCCGCCGTGATCTCCTCGAGCCCAGCGACCATCCGGAGCGTCGTCGATTTGCCGCACCCCGAGGGGCCGACGAGGACGATGAACTCCTTGTCGCGGATGTGGAGGTTCACGTCCTTGACGGCGTGCACCTCGTCGTACTTCTTGTTGAGGTCCTTCATCATCACCTGCGCCATGGTGTCTCTCCCTCTCCCTTCAGCCTTTCACGGACCCGGTCAGGCCCGTGACGTAGTACTCCACGAAGAACGAGTAGACGAGGGCGACGGGGATCGAGCCGAGCAGCGCGCCCGCCATCAGCTGGCCCCAGAAGTAGATGTCGCCGCGGATGAGCTCGGAGACGACACCGACGGGCACCGTTTTCTTCTCGGGTGACGAGAGGAAGACGAGCGCGTAGATGAACTCGTTCCACGACAGCGTGAACGCGAAGATGCCGGCGGACAGGATGCCGGGCACGGCGATCGGGAAGATGATCCGGAGCATCGCGCCGAAGCGCGTCGCGCCGTCGATCCGTGCGCACTCCTCCAGCTCCTTCGGAATCGTTTTGAAGTACCCCATCAGGAGCCACGTACAGAACGGGATCAGGAAGGTCGGGTAGGTCAGGATCAACGCCCAGGGCGTGTCGCCGAGCTGGAAGGTACGGATGATGTTCGCGAGCGGGATGAAGAGGAGCGTCGGCGGCACCAGGTAGGTCACGAAGATCGAGGTCCCCAGCGTCCCCGCCATCGGGAACCGGAGCCGCGCCAGCGCGTACCCCGCCAGGAGGCCGCAGAAGAGCGAGATCGCCGTGGAGACCACCGCGATGAAGAACGTGTTCCACAGCCACTGCGGGAACGTCGTCTTCGCCATCAGGTCCCGGAAGTGCTCCAGCGTCGGCTGCAGGGTCCAGAAGGGCGTGTTGGTCGCCGCGCGCCACGAGCGGTACAGCTCGGCGTCTGGGCGGATGGCGGTGATCAGCATCCAGTAGAAGGGGAAGAGCGTCCCCACGACGAAGACCGTGAGGGGGATGTAGAAGTACACCCACCGCTTCCACTTGCGCTCGATCAGCATCGCCTACGCGCCCTCCATTCTGCGGAGGTAGCGGAGCTGCAGCCAGACGACGACGAAGAGCACCGGGAGCATGAAGAGCGAGATCGCGGCGCCCTCGCCGAGGAGGCCCGTCGCCACACCGACCTGGTACGCGTACGTCGCGAGCAGGTGCGTGGAGTTCGCCGGCCCGCCACCCGTGAGCACATAGATCAGCTGGAAGTCGGAGAAGGTCTGGATGACCGAGAAGACGACGACCACGATCGTCACCGGCTTGAGGAGCGGCCACGTCACGTACCAGAAGCGCTTCCAACCGTTGGCGCCGTCGAGCGACGACGCCTCGTGCAGGTCGGGGTTGATCGTCTGCAGCCCCGCCAGCAGCGTGATCGCGAAGAACGGCATGCCGCGCCACGTGTTGACGACGATCGCGCACCACATGCCGTACGTGCCGTCGGAGAGGAACGGGAGCTTGGTGGTGATGAGGTCGGCCCTGAACAGGAGCCAGTTGAGCACGCTGAAGGTCGGGTCGAACATCCAGCGCCAGGCGAAGGTCGACAGCACGGTGGGCACGATGAAGGGCAGGAGCATCGAGGCCCGCACGATGCGCTTGCCGCGGAAGTGCCGGTTCAGCAGGAGCGCGAGCCACATCCCGAGCGTCAGCTTGAAGAGCGTCGCCCAGAAGGTGTAGAAGAACGTGTTCCCGAACGCCGTCCGGAAGATCGAGTCGTTCCACGCCTTGGCGAAGTTCTTGACCCCGACGAACTCGCCCGCGTTCCCGACGCTCGTGCTCGACAGCGACAGCCAGACGCCCATGATGAAGGGGTACGCGATGAACGTGCCCAGGATCACGACGGCGGGTGCTAAGAGGAGAGCCGCGAGCGCGCGCTCGTTCTCGAGGAGCCGCGTGAGCCTCTGCGGCTGGGTGGTCCGTGGGTGGGGAAGCACCACCTCGAGGCCGGCGGCGCTCCCCGCTCCTCCGGCAATCGGCTTGTTCACGCCCTATCCATAGATCTTGCCCAGCTCACCCGCGGCCCACTTCACCGCGTCCTCGGCCTTCATACCCTGGCAGGCCTTGGCGTACATGTCGACCATGATGTACTTCGTGTAGGCTTCGGTCGCCCGCGCCGACGGCGGCCCCGCGTAGCCGATCATGCGCGAGGCGGCCGCCGCCTGACGGTAGATCTTCATGGGCGGGTCGACCCGCTCCCACATGGCGTGCTGCTCCCAGTACTTCGTGGCGCCGACCGAGAAGCCCTCGGCGACCTCGAACCACTTCGCGAACTGCTCCTTGCCGTGGAGCCACTTGAGGAAGTCCTTCGCCAGCTTTACGTTCTTCCCGTACCGCATCACGGCGTGCGAGAAGGCGACGTGGTAGCTGTAGGTGCCTGCGGGCCCGTTCGGGATCGGCCCGTGCTGGATGTCCTTCACCATCGACTCGCCCTTCTCGTCCTTGATCTTGTCCGCCCCCCGCTTGGCCGCGATGTAGATCGAGGCGCCGTTGAGCGTCGCCGCGATCTCGCCCGACAGGAACGCGCGGTTGTTCGACGTGTCGTCCCACGCGAAGCCGCCCTCGTCGCACGCGTCCTTCCAGAACGCCTGCATGAACTTCACGGCCTCCACCGTGGCCGAGCCGTCGAGCACGACCTTCTTGCCCGTCCGGTCCACCTCCATGCCGCCGAAGCCCCACGTGAGCGGGTAGGCCCACGCGGGCGCGTCGCCGAAGGTGTGGCCGAGCGTCTGGCCGATCGGCTTGCCTTTCTTCTTGAGCTTCATCCCGACCTGCCGCAGCTCGTCGAGCGTCTTTGGCCACGTGGTCTGCCCGACCTCCTCGAGCCAGGACTTCCGGTAGGCGAACTGGAGCCCGACGATGCCGTGCGGCAGCGCGAGCCACCGCCTGCCGTCCTTCGCCGCGGCCTCGGACTGCGCGTAGTAGGCGCCCTGCTCCGTGCCCAGCCACTCGCCCAGGTCGGTGACGTCGACGAGCCCGTTCGCGTAGAGGTGGGGCCAGTTGTGGAGCATCATGATGACGTCCGGCCCCGCGCCCGACTGGATCGCCGCGGTGATTCGCGGCTGCAGGTCGTTGGCGTTGATGAACTCGAAGACGACCTCGGCGCCCAGCGCCTTCGAGGCCTCGCCCGCCTGACGCTTGAGCTCCACGTCGCACGCGGGGACGAAGTCGACCCAGCGCAGGATGTTGAGTCGCGTCCCCTGCGCGAACGCCGGCGCCCGCCGCGCGGCGACCACGGACTCGAGACCCGTCGCCGCGACACCCGCGGCGAGGCCGGTGGATTTCAGGAAGTCTCTGCGACGCATGTGCCCTCCCGGGCGAGACCGCCCGCCTAGCCCTCGTAGATTTTCTTGAGCTCGGCCTCCGCCCACTTCACCGCGTCCTCGGCGCTCATGCCCTGGACGGCCTTGGCGTACATGTCGGTGACGATGTACTTCGAGAAGGCCTCGGTCGCCTTCGCCGTCGCCGGTCCGGAGTAGCCGAAGATCCGCGTGCTACGGGCGGCGGTCCGGAAGATCTGGAGCGGCTTGTCGACCTTCGACCACATGGGGTTCTGCTCCCAGACCTTCGTCGCGCCGACCGAGTAACCCCCCTGCGTCTCGAACCACTTCCCGTAGTTCTCCTTCTTTTGGAGCCAGCGCAGGAAGTCCTTCGCGAGCTTCGGGTTCTTCGAGTACTTCATGATCGCGTGCGACATCGGGAGGTACATCGTGAACGCGCCCGCGGGCCCGGCCGGCAGGTTCTGGTGGTCGATGTCCTGCCACATGGGCTCGCCCTTCTCGTCCTTGATCTTCTCTTGCTGGCGCTTCGCCACGATGTAGATCGACGCACCGTTGAGCGTCGCCGAGATCTCGCCGGCGTGGAACGCGCGGTTGTTGTTCGTGTCGTCCCACGCGAGGCCGCCCTCGTCGCAGCACTCCTTCCAGAACGCTTGCATGAACTTCACCGATTCGATCGCGCCCTTGCCGTTGAGGACCACTTTCTTGCCGGTCTTGTCGGTCTCGGCGCCGCCGAAGCACCACAGCATGGGATAGCAGAAGGTCGGGGCGTCGCCGAACGTGTGGCCGAGGGTCTGGCCGTACGGCTTGCCCTTCTGCTTGAGCTGGGCGAACAGCTTCCGCGCCTCGTCCCAGGTCTTCGGGTACTCGTGGGCCCCCGCCTCCCTTAGCCACGACCGCCGGTAGGCGACGGCATTGCCGATGATCGAGTGCGGCACGGCGAGCCAGAGGCCGCCGACGTGGGCCGAGGACGGCCAGACGTCGTAGAAGCCGCCCTCGGACCTCGCCAGCGAGGTCGCGAGATCGCTGACGTCGACGAGCTGGCTCCCGTAAAGCTGCGCCCAGTTGTAGAGCATGATGAAGATGTCGGCGCCCGAGCCCGACTGGATCGCGGCGGTGATGCGCGGCTGCAGGTCGTTCGCGTTGATCGTCTCGAGCACGACCTCGGCGCCGAGCGCCTTGGAGGCCTCCGGCATCTGGCGCTTGAGCTCGACGTCCGACTCGGGAATGAAGTCGACCCAGCGTACCCAGTGGAGCTTCGTCCCCTGCGCGTAGGCGGGAGCCCGGCGCGCCGCGACGATGCCCTCGATGCCGGTCATCGCGACCGCCGCTGTGGTACACGTCGCCGTGATGAACTGCCGGCGATTCAGCCTCTTGGCGTCCATGCGTGATCCTCCTTGATCAAACACAGCGGGCAATCGTCGCCGGTCGCGGCAACGCTTCCAGCGGATCGCTCAGTAACCGCGCTGAGTGGGGCTTAACCTCTGAGAAAGGCGCCGAATTTGTAGCATCCGTGCCGCGAGGTGTCAATGAGCCGTCCTCAGCCCCCGAATTGACGCACTCTAGAACACTCTCCACGAGGAATTCAAGGGGGCGGTCGTCGCTCTGGCATGTCGCGTGTCCGGAAATTCACGGGGCCGTCCGACGGGCCCGGGCGCCATGTCGCGCCCCGCCGTCCTAGGCGGCGCCTCGCACGAGGATCCGCGGCGGTCTGAAGGTGAACGCCAGCGCCATCGCCCCGGCGCCGATGGCGGTGGATGCGAGGAACAGCCAGGCGTAGGTTCCGAGGGCATCGTGGATCCAACCCCCGGCGAACGAGCCGAACCCCATGCCGAGCGTCGAGATGAGGAAGACCGCCCCGTAGGCCGTCCCCATCACCTTCTCGCCGAAGTACTCGCGCGTGACGAGGGCGTAGAGGGGCATGACGCCTCCGTACGCGATGCCGAAGACGACGGCGGCCGCGAAGAAGCTCCAGGCGTCGCGCGTGAAGAGGTACGAGAAAACCATCGCCGCCTGGAGGGCCAGGCCCGCGACGAGGGTACGCTTGGCGCCGAAGCGGTCGGCGAGGAGACCCGAGCCGATCCGTCCCGCGATCGACGAGAGCCCCGAGACGCCGAGGACGGTCGCCGCCACCATGGGGATGACCCCCTGGTCGATCGCGTGCGTCACCATGTGGAAGATCGGTCCCGAGTGCGCGGCGCAGCAGGCGAAGTGCGTCAGCGCGATCGCCCAGAACTGCGGCGCGCGGAGCACCTGGCCCGTGGAGAAGTCACGCTGGCGCGCCGCGGCGCCCCCCATCGCGACCGTCCCCATCTCGCCCGGCGCGTTGCGGATCAGCAGCGCGACCGGGATCGTCACCACCCAGGCGAGGTCGCCGAGCACCAGCATGGCCACCCGCCAGTCGTAGAGCGACGTGAGCCAGCGGGTGAGGGGCGAGAGGAGGAGCATCCCGGCGCCGCCCCCGGCGGAGACGACGCCCACGGCGAGGCCGCGGTTGGCGGTGAACCACTTCGTCGCCGTTGCGGAGAGCGGCGCCAAGAACGCGCCCGCGGCGAACCCCACGGCGACACCGAACGTCACGTTGAGCTGCCAGAGCGCGGTCGCCTGGCTCGACAGGACCAGGCCGAGACCCAGGAGCACGCCGCCGGCCACCGTGATACCGCGGCTGCCGAGCCGGTCCGAGAGCGCGCCCCAGAAGAAGGAGCCGAGCCCCATCGCGATCCAGTTCGTCAGCGCGACCAGCGAGATGGCGCTCCGGCTCCAGCGCATCGAGTCCTCGAGAGGCTTCAAGAAGACGCCGAGCGAGAAGAGGGCCCCCTGGCCGATCGCGACGATCGTGGCGGCGGCCGCGAGGACGACCCAGCCGTAGAAGAATCCGCGCTGACTCATGGGCGCGAATTACGATAACACGTCGCGCCACCCGTATCGGCCGCTCGCCGACTGCGATAGCATGGGGCGCCATGTGGGACCTGTTCCGACCCGGGCTCGCATTCGTCGCCGCCACGGTGGTGGCGCTGCTGCTCCGCGCCGTCCTGCTCTCGCTGCTCCGGCGTTGGGCCCACCCGCCGGACGGCTGGGCCTCACTCGCCCAGGCCGTCCGGCTGCCGTCGATGCTCTGGTCCATCGTGCTCGGGCTCTGGATTGCCATCGCGATCGCCGGCGAGACCGAGCGTATGTCGCGGCGTCTGTCCCAGCAGCTCGGCCTCGTCCTCGAGGTCGCGATCATCCTGTCCGTGACCATCACCGTCGCGGGCGTCGTCAGCACGCTCATCGAGCACGCGAGCGAGCGGCGGGCGCTCGGCGGCCCCGTCACCGGGCTCGGCCAAGCCGTCGCGCGCGGCGTCGTCTTTGCCGTCGGCCTGCTCGTGCTGCTCGACGCGCTCGGCATCCAGATCACGCCGATCCTGACCGCCCTCGGCGTCGGCGGCCTCGCCGTGGCGCTCGCGCTCCAGGACACGCTCTCGAACCTCTTCGCGGGCGCCCATCTCCTCGCCGACAAGCCGATCCGCGTCGGCGACTACGTGAAGATCGCGGACACGGTCGAAGGGTGCGTCGTGGACATCGGCTGGCGCTCCACGCGTGTCCGCATGCTCCAGAACACGGTCGTCGTCGTGCCGAACAAGAAAGTCGCCGAGTCGGTCATTACCAACTACGACTTGCCCGAGCCGCGCCTGTCGCTCTCGATTCCGGTGAGCGTGAGCTATCGGAGCGAGCCGGACCACGTCGAGCGCGTGCTCGTCGACGAGGCGACCAAGGCCGCGGGGAAGATCCCCGGGCTCCTCGCCGAGCCCGCGCCCTTCACCCGCCTCATCCCCGGGTTCGGCGAGTCGTCGCTCGATTTCACGCTGACCTGCCAGGTCGCGTCGTTCGTGGACCAGTATCTCGTCCAGCACGAGCTGAGGAAGCGCCTCCTACGCCGCCTGCGCGCGGAGGGGATCGAGATCCCCTACCCGGTGCGGACGGTGGAGTTGCGCCAGCCGGGCGCGGGCTCGGCGCCGGGGTGAGGAAGGAGCGGGCGCGGGTGAGGAACGCTACCCGAGGCGCGGGTGCTCGCGGACGAGCGCCAGGACCAGGAGCCCGACCGCCATCGTGAGCGCCAAGCCGAGCCACGGCCCGCGGTAGCCGCCCGCCCACTCGACGCACGCGCCGAAGACCGGTGGGCCGAGCGTGACGCCGAGCGAGGAGACCGCAAGGCCGAGGCCCACGGCGGTGGTGGCGGCGCGGGGGCCCGCCAGCTCGGCCATCAGCGTGTGCTGGACGCCGTTCCAGCCGATCCCGAAGAAGCCGAAGACGACCGCGAGCGGTACCAGCCAGCGTGCGGGCGACGCCGGCCCTGTGAACGCGATCGCGATCGAGCAGAGCGTCGAGCCGCAGCCGGCGATCGTGAGTGGCGTACGGCGCCGGCCCCCGAATGTCCGGTCGGAGAGGACGCCGAACGCGATGCGGCCCAGCACGCCGCCGGCCTGAGCGAGCGCGAGATAGCGGCTCGCCGCGAGCAGCCCGAGGCCGACGACGTCCTGGAGGTAGAGCGCGAGGAACGCCATCCACACGGTCTGCATCGCGGCGAAGACCAGCGTGGCGAGGGCGACGAGCCAGAGGTCGCGCGTGAGGAGCACCGCCCGGACGGGGCCACGCTCGCCTGGCGCGCGCCGCGCGAGCGCGTCGCCGGGCGGGTCGCGGTAGATCAGCGCGCACGCGGCGGCGCAGACGACGATGAGGAGCGCGGCGACGACGACCGCGCGCCGCCAGCCCAGGCGGAGCGCGAGCATGGGAACGATCGCCGCGCCCAGCATGCCGCCGAACGGCAGCCCCACCTGCTTGAGCCCGACCACCGTCGCGCGCCGCCGGGGCGGGAACCACGACATCGCCGCGGTGGTGGACGCGGGGTTGAGCGTGCCGTAGCCCACCCCCGCCGCGACCATCAGCGCGATGAAGACGGTATACGAGGGCGCCGCGCTGGCGGCGAGGAGCCCCGCGGCGATCAGCGCCTGGCCGAGGACGAGCATCTTCGCCGTGCCCCAGCGGTCGGCGAGCACTCCCGCGAAGAGCGACATGGCGACGGGACCCAGGTAGTAGGCGGGGAGGAACGAGCCTGCCTGCGTGAGCGTGAGGCTGAGGTCCGCTTGGATCAGCGACGCGATCGCGGGGATCCCCAGTGGCCCGATGTTGGCGACGGTCTGCGCCAGCACGATGAGCGCGAGGATCACCCAGCGCCGGGCCGCCGGGTCGGCGTTCAGCGCGCGGGTCACGAGCGGCGGGGTACCAGGCGGGCTTCGGCGGCGCGAAGGTCGGCCTCCGTGTCCACGCCGAGCGTGGGCTCGTCGGTCTCGAGGACCACGATCGGGACGCCGTGCTCAAGGAAGCGGAGCTGCTCGAGCTTCTCGGCTTGCTCGAGCAGCGAGGGCGGCAGGCGATGGAACGCCTCGAGCGCCGCGCGCGTGTAGGCGTAGAGGCCGACGTGCTTGAAGCGGGGGACGCCGCGGGCATCGCGGTCGTAGGGGACCGGGTACTTCGAGAAGTAGAGCGCGTGGCCGTCGGCGGCGCAGACGACCTTGTTCACGGCCGGGTTGTCCGCCTCCTCCGGGCGGAGGCGGATCTTGAGGGTCGCCACCTGCGTGTCCGCCCGCTCGCGGAACGGGTCCAGGAGCCGCGCGATGTGGCTCGGCGTGACGAAGGGTTCGTCGCCCTGGACGTTGACGTAGACGTCGGCGGCGCGCGACTGGGCGACCTCCCAGACACGGTCGGTGCCGGACGGATGGTCGGCCGACGTCAGGATCGCGGGGACCCCGTGCCGCGCGCAGGCCTGGACGACCTCGTCGGCGTCGGTCGCCACGAACACCTCGGCGAGGTCCGGCGAGCGCCGGGCCGCCTCCCAGACGTGGACGACCAGGGGCTTGCCCGCGATGTCGCGCAGCACCTTGCGCGGCAGGCGCGTGGAGCCGAGGCGCGCGGGGACGACGCCGAGGGCCGTGAGGCGCCGACTCACGAGCCCTCCCTCACGGAAAGGCACGTAGCGTGCGGTGGAGCGCGGCCCGCGCGTCGGGCGGCGCGAACGGCACGATCACCGGCTGCGTCAGCCCGGCGCGGGCGAACTCGGTGATGCGAGCGCGACAGACGGCCTCGTCGCCGACCACGCCGAGGCCGTCGAGGAAGCGCGGCGAGACCCGCTTGACCGCGCCCCCCCGGTCGCCCGCCTTCCAGGCGGTGGTCACGGCGTCCACCTCGTCCCCGAACCCGGCCGACCGGAAGAAACTCGCGTAGGCGTCCACGCTCGCGTAGCCGGTGATCTCTCGCGCCAGCGCCTCGCGCGCCGTCGTGGGGTCGTCGGTGACACACGTGCGGACGAACGACGCGATCTCGAAGCCGTCGAGCGCTCGCCCCGCCCGCCGCGCGCCGGCCTCCAGATGCTTGATCGAGGCCGGCACGGTCTCGGGCGGGATCCAGTTGAGCACGACGCCGTCCGCGATCTCGCCCGCGAGCTCCAGCATCCCGGGGCCGAGCGCGGCGAGGACGACGCGGACGGGCTTCTCGGGAGGCGGCGCCGTCATCCGGAAGTTCTTCACGTGGTAGAACGCGCCCTCGAAATTCACGCGCTCGCCGGACGCCGCCAGGCGGATGATCTGGACGGCCTCGCGGATCTGCCGCAGCGAGTTCCCGAAGGGGAGCCCGTGCCAGTCAGAGACGATCGTGCGGCTCGAGAGGCCGAGCCCGAGGGCGACACGCCCCGGTGCCACGTGGCCGAGGCTCGCGGCGGAGACTCCCAGGACCACGGGCGTGCGGGTCTGGACGGGGATGACCGCCGAGCTCACGTGGATCCGCTCGGTGTGAGACGCGATGAGCGTCATGAGGCTGATCGCGTCGTACCCCGAGGACTCACCCACCCACGCGGTGTGGTAGCCGCGCGCCTCGGCCTCGCGCGCGACGGCGACGAACTCCGCGACGGGGCGCGTGGCGAAGGGGGAGAGGACGATGCCGAGCCGCGGCGGGCTCACGCGTCGGTCTTGACGGCGTCGCGCGCGGCCTTCGCCGCCCCGAGGAGGAATCGCTGGTCGTTCACCATCCCGACGAGCCTCCAGCCTTCGCGGATGCGCCGGTTGACCGTCTCGGGCTTGAGGCTGTGGATACCGGCGGCGACCCCGTGGCGTCGGGCCGCGGCGAGGACCGTCTGCATCGCCGCCTCGAACTCGGGATACGGCGGCTCGAGCGAGGGCTGGAGGCCCGCCGACGCGCACCAGTCGTTCGGTCCGACGTAGCAGGCGTCGATGCCGGGGACGGAGAGGATCGCGTCGATGTTCGCCACGGCGTCCACGTGCTCGATCTGGGCGATGACGAGGATCTCGTTGTTCGCGCGCCGGAAGTAGGTCGGCGCGTCGGTCTTGAACGAGAGCGCGAAGCGCCCGGCGCCGAGGCTTCGCACGCCCTCGGGCGGGTACTTGCACGCCCGGACGAGCAGCTCCGCTTCTTCGCGCGTGCGAACGTTCGGCGCGAGCACACCCCAGGCGCCGGCGTCGAGCACCCGCTTGACGTTCGCTTCGTCGAGCGCGTGGACGCGGACGAGCGGCGCGCATGGATAACGGGTGATCGTCGCGAACATCGTCGCCAGGGTCGCCAGGTCGATGGGCCCGTGCTCGGTGTCCACGAGGAGCCAGTCGAAGCCGACCGACGCCATCAGCTCGGCCACCAGCGGATCGCCGAAGTTCAGGAGGCTGCCGAAGCACGCCTTGCCGGCGGCGAGCCGCTGCTTCACGTGGTTGGGCGTCATTGGACGGCAGTATAGCGCGGGAGACTTGCCGCCGGTCGAGCCGTGCGCTAGGCTCGCCGACCATGAACACCCGAAGGGGGATGCGCCCGTGAGAGCCGGGATCTCGCTCACGAGCCGTCACGCGGTGAAGGACCCGCGTCAGGGCGCGCGCTGGATGATCGAGCGCGCGCGGGCGGCCTGGGAGGCGGGGCTCGACTCGCTCTTCCTCGGCGACCACCACGCGACCGCCGTGCCCTACTACCAGAACGTCCCCATGCTCGGGCGACTGCTCGCCGAGTGGGGAGACAGGCCCGCCGGCTGCCTCTTCCTCCTGCCGCTCTGGAATCCGGTCCTCGTGGCGGAGCAGGTGGGGACGCTGGCGGCGCTCGCGCGGGGACGCTTCATCCTCCAGTGCGGCCTCGGCGACGACGAGAGCCAGTTCGCCGCGATGGGCGCGCGCCTGACGACGCGCCCGTCGGCGTTCGAGGAATCGCTCTCGATCATCCGCCGGCTCCTCGCGGGCGAGGTCGTGTCGTCGTCCGGGCGCTTCGCCGTCAGGGACGCGCGGGTCGCGCCGACGCCGTCCGAGCCGGTCGAGGTCTGGATCGGCGCCAGCGCGGAGGTCTCCATCGATCGCGCCGCGCGCCTCGGCGATGGCTGGCTCGCTTCGCCCGAACTCTCGTTCGACGAGGCGCGCCGCCAGGCCGCATACTACCGCGAGCGCTGCGCCGTCTATCGCCGCACGCCGTCGGCGGTCGCGATCCGTCGCGACGTCTACGTCGGCGAGTCTCCGGGCGAGGCCAAGGCGGTCCTCGAAGCCGCGCTCGCCCGCGGATACCGCGGGTTCGGTGGGGAGGCGCTCGTTGCGGGTTCGGTGGACGAGGTCGTCGAGCGTCTCCGAGCGCTCGGGGCGATGGGCTACACCGACGTCATCGTCCGCCATCTCACCGACGAGCCGTCCGAGGTCCTCGGATCGCTCGCGCGTCTTCGACGCGTGCGGGCGGCGGTTCGTTAGAACCTCGGAGGGGGGCTTCGCCCCCCTTCCGAAACCTCCCCCTTGGATCGGTTGCGCGGGCGAAGCCCGCGCTCGAAACGCGGTGCCTCCGAGGCGCCGCGACTGGCCGTATCATGAGTCCCGGAGGTCGTGCGTATGGGTCTGCTCGACGGCAGAACCGGGATCATCTTCGGTGTCGCCAACAAGCGCTCCATCGCCTGGGCGATCGCCCAAGCGCTCGCGGGCGCCGGGATGCGTCTGGCGTTCACCTACCAGGGTGACCGCCTCAGGGAGAACGTCGAGGCGCTGGCCGGGACGCTGCCTGGCTCGGTGATCTACCCCTGTGACGTCGCGTCGGACGGCGAGATCGGCGCTGTCTTCGCCGGCGTCGCGCGCGACCTCGGGCGCCTCGACACGCTCGTCCACTCGGTGGCGTTCGCACAGCGTGAGGACCTCGAGGGCGACTTCGTGGCGACCTCGCGCGAGGGGTTCCGCGTGGCCCACGACGTCTCCGCGTACTCGCTCGTCGGGCTCGTGCGCGCGGCGATGCCGCTGCTCGAGAAGTCGGAGCAAGGGTCGGTGATCGCGATGACGTACCTCGGCGCCGAGCGCGTCGCCGCCGGCTACAACGTCATGGGCGTGGCCAAGGCCTCGCTCGAGGCGACCGTCCGTTACCTCGCGGCGAGCCTCGGCCCGAAGGGGGTCCGTGTCAACGCGATCTCGGCCGGTCCCGTCAACACGCTGGCCGCGCGCGGGATCCGTGGCTTCACCGAGATGCTCAAGCATCACGCGGAGAGGGCGCCCCTGCGCCGCAACGTCGAGCTGCGCGAGGTCGGCGACACCGCGCTCTTCCTGGCCTCCCGCATGGCCTCGGGCATCACGGGCGAGGTCATCTACGTGGACTGCGGCTACAGCATCATGGCGGTGTAGATGAGCGCCCCCAGGGGCCGTCCCGCCGAGCCGGTCAGGGCGCCGCGTGGGGCCGCGATCTCGTGCAAGGGCTGGGCGCAAGAGGCGGCGCTCCGGATGCTCATGAATAACCTCGACCCCGACGTCGCCGAGCGCTGGGAGGACCTCGTCGTCTACGGCGGCTCGGGCAAGGCCGCGCGGAGCTGGGAGGCCTACCACACGATCGTCGCGACGCTCCGGCGGCTCGAGGGCGACGAGACGCTGCTGATCCAGTCGGGGAAGCCGGTCGGCGTCTTCACGACGTCCCCCGACGCACCGCGCGTCCTGATCGCCAACGCCATGCTCGTCCCCGCGTGGGGCGACTGGGAGCATTTCCGGCGCTACGAGGCCATGGGGCTCACGATGTACGGCCAGATGACGGCCGGCTCGTGGATCTACATCGGGACGCAGGGGATCCTCCAGGGCACCTACGAGACGTTCGGCGCGTGCGCGCGGAAGCACTTCGGCGGAACGCTCGCCGGACGCCTCGTGCTCTCCGCGGGGCTCGGGGGGATGGGCGGGGCCCAGCCGCTCGCCGTGACGCTGAACGAGGGCGTCGGGCTCTTCGTCGAGGTCGATCGCGGCCGGATCGAGCGGCGGCTGCGCCTCCGCTACGTCGATCGGATGACCGCCTCCATCGACGAGGCCCTCGGCTGGGCGGAGGAGGCACGCGCGAAGCGCACACCGCTCTCGATCGCGGTCCACGGCAACGCCGCGGAGGTGCACCCCGAACTGGCGAGCCGCGGGGTCCGCTTCGACGTCGTCACCGACCAGACCTCGGCCCACGACATGCTGAACGGCTACATCCCCGCGGGGCTCTCGGTCGAGGCCGCGGCCGAGCTCCGCGCGCGCGATCCCGAAGCATACCTCGCGCGCGCCTACGCCTCGCTCGCCGAGCACATGCGCGCGATGCTCGAGCTCCAGAAGCGCGGCGCGATCCTCTTCGACTACGGCAACAACGTCAGACGCGAGGCCGAGAACGCCGGCGTGACCGACTTCGCCTACCCCGGCTTCGTGCCTGCCTTCATCCGCCCACTCTTCTGCGAGGGCCAGGGACCGTTCCGCTGGGTCGCGCTCTCGGGTGCCCCCGAGGACATCTACGCCACCGACGGCGCCCTCATCGACGCGTTCCGAGACAACACGCACCTGGTCCGCTGGCTCCGTCTCGCGCACGAGCGGGTTCACTTCCAGGGGTTGCCCGCCCGCATCTGCTGGCTCGGCTACGGCGATCGGGTGAAGGCGGGACGGATCTTCAACGATCTGGTCGCGTCCGGGCGGGTGAGGGCCCCGATCGTGATCGGCCGCGACCACCTCGACTCGGGCTCGGTCGCCTCGCCGAATCGCGAGACGGAGTCGATGCGCGACGGCTCGGACGCGATCGCCGACTGGCCGATCCTCAACGCCCTCGTGAACACGGCGGCGGGGGCGACGTGGGTCTCCGTCCACCACGGCGGCGGCGTCGGCATCGGCTACTCGATCCACGCGGGCATGGTCGTCGTCGCCGACGGCAGCGCGGACGCGGCGCGCCGGCTCGAGCGCGTGCTGACGACCGACCCGGGCACCGGTATCATGCGCCACGCCGACGCGGGCTACGCGGAGGCGATCGCCGCGGCCCGGCGCCACCGCCTCGACCTGCCCGGGATCACGGCGTGAGGGCGCCCCCTCGAGGGTGGGATACTACGCCAACTCCCACACCCACATGATTTTCGCCGGCTCGCGCGAGGAGGAGTACGCGCTCCGCGCGCGCGGCGCAACGTATGGGGAGATCCAGGTCCCGAACTGGCGATACCTCTCGTACTTCTACGGGGTGAACCACGTGCGCTGCGTCATCAAGCGCGGCCGGGTCGTAGAGCCGAGGGCCTGACGATGGGGAAGGGGTCACCCATCGCCTGCGACCTGACCGCGCTGGACCCCGCGCAACGCGCGCGCCGCGGAGCCCTCGCGGCGCGGCTCACCGCGGCTCGGGTGGAGATCCGCGAGCTCCCCGACGGCTACGCCGTCCGATTTGCGTCGGATCCGTCGATGTGCCTGGCCGTGATGGAATTCGTCACGCTCGAACGCCGGTGCTGTCCGTTCCTCGACTTCGTTCTCGAAGTCGAGCGTGACGGAGGCCCGCTGTGGCTTCGACTCACCGGGCGCGAGGGCGTCAAGCCGTTCCTCGAGGCAAGCGGCATGGCGAAGGCTCAGCGGGCATGAGGCTCGTCCCCGACCTCGTCCTCACGGACGCGGGCTGGCAGCCGGGCCGGGCGGTGATGGTCGAGGGGGGCCGCATCGCCACGATCGAGCCCGTGCACCGCCTCTGGCCGAGTGACGTGATGCTCGCGGGCAAGGCGCTCCTGCCCGGCACGGTCAACGCCCACGGTCACACCTTCCAGTCGCTCCTGCGCGGCCTCGGCGACGATCTCGACTTCATGGGCTGGCGCGACCGGGTGCTCTATCCGTTCTCGGAAAAGCTCGACCGCGCGGGGATCGCGCTCGGCGCCGCCTTCGCGTTCGCCGAGATGCTGCTCCACGGCGCGACGACGTGCGTCGACTTCTTCTACCTTCACGATTCCGGCAACGACAACGCCGGGGCCGTGATCGACGCGGCCCGCCGGGTGGGGATCCGTCTCGTCCTCGCGCGTGCGATGTACGACTGGGAAGGCGCGCCCCGGCGCTACCGCGAGACCGTCGCCGACGCGGCACGGCGGACGCGGGAGCTGATCGCCGCCCATCGAGGCGACGCGACGACGCGCGTGCAGCCCGCGCCCCACAGCCCTCACGGCGCCTCGTCCGCGATGATCCGGGCGGGGTGGGAGGTGGCGGAGGCGGAACAGGTCCCGTTCCACATCCACGTCGCGGAGGGGCGCGACGAGGGCGAGCGGACGCTCGCGGAGCACGGCGCCACGCCCATCCGCTACCTCGACGCGCTCGGCGTGCTCGGACCACGCATGATCGGGGTGCACTGCGTGTGGCTCGACGACGACGAGATCGCACTGATGGGGGCGCGCGGCGCGGCGCTCGCCTACTGCCCGAGCTCCAACATGTTCCTTGGTGACGGCATCACGCGCATCCCGGAATTGCGCTCCGCAGGCGTGCGGATCGCGCTCGGGACCGACGGTGGCTCGACCAACAACCGGCTCTCCGTCTTCGAGGAGATGCGCATGGCCTCGCTGCTCCAGCGCGTCCGCCTCCTCGACGGCTCGGCGCTCGACGCCGAGTGCGCGTTCGCGATGGGGACGCGTGCGGGCGCCTCGATCCTCGATCTCGACGCCGGCGTCATCGAGCCCGGCAAGCTCGCCGACCTGGTCGCCGTGAACCTCGACGACCCCTCCCTCCACCCGCGCACCGACCTCCTCAAGGCCGTGGTCTACGCGATGTCGTCCCGAGCCGTCAGCGACGTCTGGGTGCACGGACGACAGGTGGTCGCGTCGGGGCGCCTCACGACCGTGGACGAGCGCGAGCTCCTCGCGCGCGTCACGGAGCTGACCAAGGGATGGTCGATCTCGACGGCGGCCCGCTGAGCCTCGAGGCGGTCGAGGCCGTCGCCCGCCGCGGCGAGGAGGTTCGCCTGGCGCCCGGCCCGGCGCGCGCGCTCGTCGCGGGGCGGCGCTTCGTGGAGGGGCTCGCCGCGAGCGCGACGCCGATCTACGGCATCACGACCGGCGTCGGCAAGCTCAAGGACGTCGTCATCCCGCCGGCCGAGCGCGCCGAGCTCCAGCGGAACCTCGTGCTGAGCCATGCAGGGGGCGTGGGCGCGCCCCTCGGCGAGGAAGAGGTTCGCGCCGTCATGCTCCTGCTCGCCGCCTCACTCGCGCGCGGCGCCTCGGGCGTGCGCCCGGCGGTCGTCGAGACGCTGCTCACCTGCCTGAACCGGCGCGTGCACCCCTTCGTCCCCGAGCAGGGGTCGGTGGGCTCGTCGGGGGACCTGGTGCCACTCGCGCACGTCGCCGCGTGTCTCATCGGCGAGGGCGAGGCCTGGCTCGACGGGCGGCGCGTGCCCGCGCGAGAGGCGCTCGCGCGCGCGGGGCTCCCCGGGCTGGTCCTCGAGGCGAAGGAGGGCCTGGCCCTCCTGAACGGGACCCACCTGATGACGGCGCTCGCGGCGCTCACCGTCACCGACGCGCTCCGTCTGGTCCGCCTCGCCGACGTCGCGGGGGCGATGTCGCTCGAGGCGCTGATGGGGACGAACGCGGCGTTCGACGAGCGGATCCACCGGCTCCGGCCGCACCCGGGACAGCTCGCGTCCGCGGCGAATCTGCGCCGATTGACGGCCGAGAGCGGGATCATCGCGTCGCATCGCGACTGCACCCGCGTGCAGGACGCGTACAGCCTGCGCTGCATGCCGCAGGTCCACGGGGCGGCGCGCGAGGCGCTCGGCTTCGCGCGGGCCGTGGTCGAGCGCGAGCTCGGGAGCGTCTCGGACAATCCGCTCGTGTTTCCGGCGGACGGCGCGGTCCTGAGCGGCGGGAACTTCCACGGCGAGGTGCTGGGGCTCGTCCTCGACACGCTGGCGATCGGCCTCGCCCAGCTCACCGGCATCGCCGAGCGCCGCGTCGACCGCCTCGTGAACCCGCTGACCTCCGAGGGGCTCCCGCCCTTCCTGTCGCCGCACGGCGGGCTGCATTCGGGGTACATGCTCGCCCAATACGTCGCCGCCGCGCTCGTCGCCGAGATGAAGACGCTCGCGCATCCGGCGAGCGTCGACTCCATTCCCACCTCCGGGCTCCAGGAGGACTACAACTCGATGGGCGCCGGCGCGGCGCTGAAGCTCCGACGGGCGGTCGGCCTCGTGCGCCACGTGCTCGCGATCGAGCTCCTGGTCGCCGCGCAGGCGCTCGACCTGCGCGCGCCCCTCGCGCCCGGCCGCGGCAGCGCGGCGGCCCGCGCAGCCGTCCGCCGGCGCGTCGCGCCGCTCGGCGGCGACCGCTACCTCAAGGCCGATCTCGACGCGGCGCGCGCCTTCGTCGAGGACGGAAGCGTGCTCGCGGCGGTCGAGACCGCCCTCGGGCCGCTCGGGTGAGCGCGAGCGTCCGTGCGCTCGTCCTGGCGGCGCTGCTCGTCGCCTCGGCCGTGCGTGCGGCGCCATCGCGCGAATGGGTGCTCGGCCCGACGGGCAGAGGCGCCGCCCAGTGGACGGAGCGCGAGGGCCGGCTGATCTACCGGGGCGGCGCCACCGTCGGGTGGGCGCTCGTCAAGGACACGTCGGTCAGCAACGGGTTCGTCCAGGTGCGCTTCCGTTCCGTCGGCGGCCGCGAGGACCGCGCGGGCGGCGTCATCTGGCGCTGGCGCGACCCGCGCAACTACTACGTCGCCCGCGCCCACGCGCTGGCCGGCAACGTCCAGGCCTTCAGGGTGGTGGATGGCCGGCGCGACGACCTCGTTCCCCACGGCGGGGCGACCGGCTTCGACAGCCGCGGCGCCACGTCGCGGGCCTGGCACACCCTGCGGGTGGACTTCGCGGGCGCCGAGTTCCTGGTGTCGCTCGACGGTCGCCGACTCTTCACGGTGCGCGACGATGCACTCGAGGGCCCGGGCGCGGTGGGGCTCTGGTCGAAGGCCGACAGCGTGACCGAGTTCGAGCGATTCGAGTACAGCGCGGACTGAGACGCCGACCGGTGCGTCGGCGCTCAGCCCGGCCGTTTCAGGGAGACGACGGTGTCGCGCGCCGCGGGCGCCGCCTCGACCGAGTGGGCCTTGGTCATGCGACAGTGGCCCTCGAAGAGCACGCCCTCTTCGATCACCACGACGGGCGCCTCGACGTCACCGAAGACGCGCGCCGTGCCGCGGATCTCGACGCGCTCGGAGCCCAGGACGTTGCCGACGACCTCGCCGTTGATCAGCACGATGCCGGCACGGATCGCGGCGTTGACCACGCCTTTCTCGCCGACGATGAGGGTGTCGTTCGAGACGATCTCGCCCCGAAAGCGTCCGTTCAGCATAACGGTGCCGGTGAAGGTGTACTTCCCTTCGATCTCTGATCCCTCGTCGATGAACGCGGTGAGGTCGCTCGGCTTGCCCGCGGGCTTCGTGCGCTTCTTCCCGAACATAGTCGCTGCTCCGCGCGCCGCGGGTTACCGCTGCGCGGTCTGCTGGCCCGCCCGCTTGTCTTCGACCAGGTAGACCGGCCGCTGGGCGCTCGGCTGGCCGTTCATCTTCGTCACGTTGCCGTTGAAGAAGCCCCCCTTCGAGATCACGAGCGAGTCGGTCTGGATGTTGCCGTTGACCCGACCCGTCTCCGTGATCTCCACGTCGCCGGTGGCCACCATGTTGCCCTCGTAGCGGCCCATGATGATCGCGTCCACCGTCTTGACGTTCGCGTTGACGGCGCCCTTCCCGCCGATGACGAGCTTGACGCCGACGTTGAGCTCGCCGCCGACCTCGCACTCGATCTGGATCGAGTCCGCGATCTCGAACTTCCCCTCCATGCGCGCGTGGTCGCCGACGACCGTCAGCAGCGGGACGGGGGTGGCGGGCTTGCCGCCGTCCGGCGCCTGCGGGGCGGCCTTCTGCGGAGCCTTCTTGTCTCCGAACATCGGGGGCCTCCTGCGTTGGTAAGACCGCTCGGGTGAGCGCAGAAACTCAGAGTAGGGCTCGCGCCCCGGAGGTGTCAACTTCGGCGTGGCCTATACATCCGGTTGGGGCGACGCGGACCGAAGCACCATCGCGCTGTGGGCGGCCCGGGCGTCGGAGGCGCGGCGCGCGGGGACGCGCGTCTCGCCGTCACCTCGATTCGAGCGCCGGCTCCGCCGGCGCAACCGATCCTGGGGGGAGGGTTCGGAAGGGGGGCGAAGCCCCTCTCCGAGGCAACTAGAAGGACCGGATCAGGCGCTCGACCCGTTCGTCGTGCG
>Ga0209159_1000077_pt1 | contig 85826 bp, 79 predicted proteins | sample GraSoiAngelo_144_FD_185901 | JGI IMG/M metagenome (GOLD analysis project Ga0209159, IMG submission 185901) | Grasslands soil microbial communities from the Angelo Coastal Reserve, California, USA - 14_1009_02_40cm (SPAdes) (version 2) | ecosystem: Environmental > Terrestrial > Soil > Grasslands ...
GATTTGAACCCGCGGCCCTACGGAGCAGGGTTAGTGCCTTCCCGCAAACAGGGTCAGTGATGACCTGCCAAGCGGGCGATCTTCGGCCAGCAAACGATGCTGCGTACCAGGCTGATCTACCGGCCCATTAGAAAGCCCCGAAAGTTGAGGGTTGTTAAATTGGTTTGCCCGTGTTCTCTTGGAGAGTCGAACTGGCTTTGGCCAGGGCTTTGCTGTTAAGGTACAACAGCCATCCAGATGTGAGTGCGAGACCGGAGAAGATTATTGCGGCGGAGTAGAAAACCGCCTCGACACCTCCGAGATCATCGGCTATGCCTGCGAGAACTGTTCCTGTCGCGATCCCGCCACTCAACATGAGACTGTAGAGCCCCATGGCTGAACCTCTGAATTCGTGGCTCGCCTTGTCCCCTATGTAGGCCAAGATCGATGGAATTATGGCTGAGCCAAGGAAGAATAGGAATCCGCTAACCAGAAGGATCGGTCCCACCATGTTGTAGGCTTCTAATAACGGGGTCTTAGGCGGGACCACGACTAGACGGTTGAAAAGGTCTGGCAACACGATGAGAAAGCCTAGCTCGCCAAGAGCTCCGATCATTACCATCTTTGTCCTGCCAATCTTGTCAGAGAGTCTCCCGAATAGGACGGCCCCGCACCCTAACACCAGTAGTGCGAGCAGTAAGAGCCCTCCCGATTGTGAGAGGTCTGTTACTCCAGCGTTCTTGACGAGCCTGGGAAGAAATATGTAATATCCGACGAGAATTGTGAGAGAGAACCAGATAGGTAGAATCGCAACAACGTCGCCTGTCAGGCTGTTGTAAATTTGTTTCAGACTCCTCACTCCTTGAGATACGTGTGGGGGTTCGCGGAGAATGAAATACACGATGATTGCTGCTCCTCCCATTATTCCCGAAATCACTAGAAAGCTGAGTCCCAAGGCCGAGGAAAATATGTTTGAGAAGAATATTCCTAGCATGATCCCGACGCCATAGCCTGATAGATTAGCAAGATCGAATCCTCCCATTCCTGCGCCTCGATTCTGTTGTACGGTTAGGTCCGTGATTATCGTCAGTGATGCGATCGTCACCATCGCTGCTGCTAATCCTTCAATAGCATGAGCACCGCCCACTAGAACGAGGTTGTTTGACAGTCCTATCACAAACGTTAGGATTGAGATGAAGGCCATTCCCAATAGGAAGACTCGTCTTCTGCCCTTGAAGTCAACATAAGCGCCCACAGGGAGCGCGCTGACTCCCTCAACTACCGGATACAGCGCAATGACCGCTCCAGCAAAAAACGAGGACTCGATTCGAAGGTATATTGGAAAGATAACCAGGATTGTGCCGAAGCCTATTCTCGTGAGGAAGACCGCCAGGTACAGAATCGACAGGGTTCCTAGCTTTGCAAGAACGCCTAGTCTGGCTCCTGACGAGTGAGGTGTGGTTTCTTGCGCCAGAGCCTATGCCCGTCTCCTCGATAGATCGAGATGGGTCGCAGAGGGCATGGATTAGTCTTACTGGTTAAACCGACGATAGCCCGTGCTCTCGGCCGTTTTGTTGGCCAATCCGCTGGAAAGCTTAATTCTTCAGGGCAGATGCGCTCAGAGCGCCGAGGATTGCCGAGGTAGCTCAGCCTGATCCTGAATGGAGGCTTGGGAGAGCGCCCGGCTGAAGATTCACGTGTCAGGAACCGGGTTGGCGGTCAGATCTGACCGGCCCATTCGCAGGTTCAAATCCTGCCCTCGGCACCATTCAGTCAAAGAGAGAAGACTACGCTCAAGCAAGGGCCCTGTACAAGCCACGTACAATTCGCGTGTTGTTTGTAGCCGAGTCGCCTCCCTCTTCAGGCGGGTTTTTCTATTTCAGTAAGACAATCGGGAAAGATCACCTGTTCAGAGAGACGATGAAGGCATTGTCGCTGTGGCCTCTTGGGCATCCATTGAGGAAGGGTCTGGACAAGACAGGTTTGTTGGAAGAATTTCGTTCTAGAGGGTTATTCCTCATCGACACTTGCGATCGTCCGGTCGATAGACTATCTCCAAAAGCGAGAAGGATCTCGATTGCTCGAGAAGCGCCCGGTCTCGCTAGGAGAGCGAAGGAGCTAGATCCCGGCTCCATAGTGATAGTAAAGCAGACGGTCTACGGACCCGTGCGCCACGCGCTAGAAACGGCCGGTCTCGGTGATAGGGTCCTGAACACTGAGCCCCTGCCTTTTCCCAGCCACGGCAATCAGAGAAGATATCGGTTACGGCTAAGACGGTTGATTAGGAACATGAACCAGGTATCAAGGTCGGCAGACTAGATGCTAGACCAGTTCGATGTCATTACGTTCGACTGCTATGGTACTCTGATTGACTGGGAGACGGGGATGCGGCGAGCCTTTCGGAAGGCCATGACAGAGACCCGAGCAGAACCAGGCCTGGAAGCCCGCTCCTTCAAACTATACGAAATGGAAGAGCGCAGAATCGAGAAAGAGACACCCCACCTGTTGTATCGGGATGTTCTCTCGAAGACAGCCCTCGCCGTCGCCCGAAAAATCGGATGGAACCTATCGAAGGCCGAAGCTTCGTTCCTTGCAGACGAACTGCCCCATTGGACACCATTCCCCGATACGAATTCTTCTCTGGAGAGGCTTGCAAGGAGACATACGCTTGGGATTCTATCAAACGTGGATAATGACCTCCTGACCGGTACCCTCAAGCATTTCACAAGAAGATTCGATATCATAGTCACAGCCGAGAACGTGAAATCCTACAAGCCTGCATATGGCCATTTTGAAGAAGCGCAGGATAATCAAGGACAGACCCTGGGTCCATGTCGCGTCGAGCCAGTACCATGATATCGAGCCGGCCCTGACAATAGGCATCAGAGCTGTATGGGTCAATCGGAAAAACGAGGTCCCGTTGCACAAGTACTCCGAGTTGGGTGTTACGGAGATCGGGGATCTCGGACAGCTGGCCCTACACCTTGGCTCCTAAGACGGTCGCCATGGCAGTGCCACATTCGTCCTTGTCGGGATTCGACGGATTTGCCAAGGACAGAAGGCCAGCAAGTCATTCCTAGGTATGGTCGGAGAAAGGCCCCAAAACCTGGAACCGTCAGCCTGATGCTCGTTGCAAAGCCGCTAAGAGGGTCGTCTCCCAGCCTTGCATGTACTGACTCTCCAATTTCCGGACAAGAGGCTCTTCAACATATGACGCTAATCCTCTCCCTTCAAACTTGACGTGAAGCAGCTCATGGAGCAGCGTCGCTATCGCGGTCTTCGAGATCTCGTGGAGGAGTCTCTTCTTTAGTTCGGTCAGAGTCTGGTAGGAGAGCTTGAACATGTCACTCCCCTCGTGGCGTATCCAGTCTCGGGGAAGCCTGATCGGGTAGAGACTGATCTGAGATGCGGAGTGATTGTAGCTTCCATGAAGCATCCTATTCGCCCGCCCTCTCAATGGACGGGCCGGGAAGACCATCACGCGGAGGTCAACGGGCTTTTCTATCTGAACTCCTTCGATCTCAAGAATACCACGGAGTCTATCGGCAACCATCGAGTCTTGGATTACCTTTACGACGAAACCGGCATAGTCGTAGAAGAACGACTTCTCCTTTCCCGTATACTTCGCTAATAGGGCTGGTGGTGGATTGGCAATTCTGACATCAGGCGTCCATAGGTTTCCAGGCGTCCAGCCAATCTCTTGGCCCATAACGATGTTCTGAAGGCTGTAATCTCGCGTAGTCTTTAAGGTTCGGGACAGGGCCTATGCTGGCCAAGAGTTACTGTTGATTTAGTCGAGCTTTCGGCGATGTTACTTTTGGAGGGTCGCGCCGCAGGCGCCGCAGAATTTCGCCCCTTGGCTACCGATCTGGCCGCACTTTGGGCATCTGACGCCCATTGCGGCCGCAGCCATCGGCTGTGGCATCTGGCCTACCGGCGCCATCGCGGCGTATCCTGTCGCAAAGGGTGTCTGGTACCGCGAAATGTTGGACCTGATTATCCCGTAAGCTTTCTCGGCGTCTGAGTTGGGCAGATCAGCCAGGTTCAATGGGTCTCCCCCGAATCTGAGTTCGCATTTGACAGTCGACCTGAGCAGGCCCTTGTCGAGGATCGCATTGGCTATGTCGGTGTAGGAGAAGTCGGTAAAGTCTCTCTTTAGACGCAGGTCGTGCGGGTGCCTGAGGATGATTCGCTGGTTGGTCAGGACCACTGAGTCGACGTTTATCCTTGGATGGTAGATCTTCTGCTCAATGAACAGCTGAACCTGTTCTCCAGGACCAAGAATACGGATAACATCTTGGGGAACATTGCCCATACTGACGCACGACGATCAAGCGGATTGCGCGTTGCGAATATGGGTATTTAGTATCCGGATGCAGGAATCCGGGGTTCAGACTTTTGCGACAACCTCGCCGGGCTGCCCGTCCTTCACGACTTCTAGCTTTCCGCCCTTCCACCGCTCTTCAAGCCACTGTCCCGCATAATTCCCCTCCCGTGAAACCCATTCCAGCTTCACGGACCCCAGCTTCTTCATCAAGCTCCTAGTGGTATCGCAGAGCTGTCGGAGCCTCGCATCAGTCACCTCGTAGACCCCTTTCACTTGGTTGACGATGAGGAGAGAGTCTGAGTAGATCTTGACCGGCTCGACTCCTTTCCGTGTCGCAGCGGCACCGAGCTCTGGCCACTTCTCCTGAATCATGTTGAGAGCCTTGATCAGCGCGTAATACTCTGCTTCATTATTCGTCCTATCACCAATCTCTTCCCAGTGTAGCTCGAACCCCGCTGTGGGCTTCTCCTTGAAAGCCACGGCAATCTTTGCACGTCGAGGCTGTCCTCGTTGCTGGTTTCCAAGGCTCTGGCCATCAATGTAAAAGTCTGGCATCTTCAATTGGCGCCTGCTAGAATGTCCATCCGAAGAGTCGCATGATAATGGGAGTTATATCCGCTTCGATAAGCCCCGCGATCAGGAAGAGAGGTGCCAGCCCGACGACAACGTACACGGTCTGCCGGAGGGTTCTAGACAAGTATCCATCTGAATCAGCTGGTCCTATACCTACGTCGGACATTGGATCATCCGCGACGCGCTCTGCTCCCGTGAACCGTCTCAGACCTGCGTATCCCAGCTTGATTCCAATAGATCCGGCCAAGATGAAGGAAGGTATCTCGATAAAACCATGGGGTAGAATCGCCGCCAGTAGCATTGTCAATGTAGATAGCGGGACCAAGAGTCCGAGGATAAACCCATTGAAAAGAATAGTTGCGAAACTAGGTGCGCCGAAACCTATCCCAGCAAGCCCAGTCGCAATGGAGACTAGCCAGTTATTCAGGAAAATATCCGCGCCCAATACCGGTGGAATAACCTGAGGAAAGACAACCGACTTGTTGCCCTGCCCCGGCACATATCCTATGCTGATGAGGTAGTTCTTGACGCCGTTCACCGACACATAGTTTCCGATCGAGACGCCGAGGACGAATGCGAGAATGGATAGGATATGGAAGGGTAGGTTTCTCGGACCTATGACAAATCTTCCTGCTTCGGCCAGTCCGGCCTTTATCTTCCGCCATGCAGCTCTGGGAAGCTGTCTCGAAATATCTTGCCAGATCGGATTCGAAAGTTCGAATGGCATCTCTTGAACTTCAGGTTTGGAATAGTAATAGATCATTGTCTTGGTTGAGTGCAATATGGGCGTGAGGAGGAAGCTTAGAATCGCCGCTCCGAAAGATGATAGAGGCAGCCCAATGAATCCCGCCATGAGAACTACCAGAACTAGGAAAAACTGGAATAGTACTCGGACGACTGAATAGCTGAACGTAGCCGTTAAGTTGCGGCCCGCCGCCCTGAAACTGTTACTTATCGCCTTTAGACCCGAGACGTTGTCGATCACGACAGCAGGGTAGGAGTACACAGTGAAGAGTGCTATCAAGAGGGATGCTGCCAGAGCCGGGTAAATGAGGTTGGAGGAAACGGCAAATCCCACCAAGCCTGCGAGGCTGTTTGCGTTAAGTGCGGAGGCCAACAACGCAAGGAACACTGCCGCGAGGGGACCCCATGTAATCAGGTTCGACAGAAGGAGCGTCCAAGCCATCCGTTTCCAGTTTCGACTCCCATGCTCTACGATTGAGCCGATCGTTGCTTTGTCCTTGTTCCATGCCTCAAGGTAGACTCCGTATTCTGATGAGTAGACGAATCCTCCTCCGAGAATCGCTGTCAGCAGAACGACTATGGTTGAGATGACTGCTATTGGTATTAGCAGAGACGAATAGGATGAATTCTGCAGGAGACTCAGCGTTAGACCTCTCGAGGAAAGCTGTGTGAGGAGCCCGGAGAGAGTACCATTCATGGCGAGAGTGCCGAGGAAGACGATAAGACCGGTCGTCACGATTGACTGTTCTATTACTGAGAGAGCGGTTCCCAGCATACTCGGCACAATTATCGTTGGATGTCTTCTCCAAGTCCAGTAAGACCTCTCGAAAATTCTGTCAAAGAAAATTCTCTTGACTCCGAAAAGAGCGCTCCGGACCATTCTCAGCCCACGCTTCCTGTGCGACCTCCTTGATTCGAAAAGGCCTCCAAAAGGCGAGGTTCTAGCACAGAGTGGAACCGGAAGTGTGCTTCTTCTCCGATAATCATAACGTACAGCCATGATATGGCAACTATGCCAACAGTTAACACGCTCGCAATCGCGTACAATGTACCATTGCGCGACGGCGGGATTTGGCCGTCCAAAGCAGCGCGTTGCCATCCGCCAGCCGTAACGGTTCTGTCCAGATCTTCGAATAACGACCGTTCCATGGTCTCGTGAATGTTCGAATCCCTTGTCAGTAAGAACAACGCAGCTATAACGAAAACCCAACCCGCGTACGGAATGAGCACCAGCAGAGACCAGAGAATCGCACTATGCTGCCGAGTTCTCTGGAGAAGAATAGAAAAATCCTGTTCTGCTGAACTCAAAGGTAATAGGACATGCATCTGTTCTGGTCTGGTTCGCGACTGGACCCCGCTCAGGATTTCCCATGCAATTTCCTGTTCTCGTTCCGCGTGTTTGTTCTGCCGGCTGATGAGACTGGATACGAGGAACGAGACTCCCGTCGAGGTTGCGAAGGCGAGGGTTCCCAAGAGTCCCAACGTTTGCTGAAGGTTCAGTATTGGCAGAGTGATATCATTGAAGGCGAAGACAGCGGTGAAGATCCAGAGAATGTAGCTGGCTATCGCGAAGAGTATCCATCCTGGTCCAATTCTCACATCTGTCTTGTAGCCTAGATTCACCAGCGTGGGAAGACGATCTGACATAGTGGGAGTTCCCATTTGCAAAGAACTCTCGGATGATATGACTACATTGAAGCGGGGGGAGGCGGTGGTGGCGGAGGAGGTTGAGTGGAGGATAGTATTGGGGATACTTGAGCCATGATAGTGTCCTCTATGACCATCTGTTGACGGAAGTGATTGTTGGGGTCCGAAACCAGAACGTAGACCCAGTATACGGCGAAGATGCTTCCAGTTATCAGGGTGAGAACAAAGTATAACGCGAAGCTTCTGTCTGGAACCGGGGAGGTTCTGTATGGAAGGTTGATAGTGACTCCCAACGTGTAGAACGTACGGAGGAGGTCTTGAATGAACATGTCCTCCCTCCTTTCGTGCCGGTAAAAGTCCTTCATCAAGAAGTACCCCGCGTAAAACAATCCTGCACCGAAACCGAAACTAAGTATCGCCCAGAGGGTGGCGTTCTTCTCTAGCTCGTCGAGCCTCGCTTCTCGCAGATTTCGATCCATGTTGTTGATAAGAATCGAGACGTCAGTGTTCTTCTTGGACGCTAGTTCCTTGGCGACGCTCAGAAGGTCCTCGTAGAGAAGGATCTGCCGGTTGAAGTGCATGTTGCGTCTCCGTACTAGCCTGAAGATCAGTACGGCCACGAGAATTATGACCAGGAAGTAGACCAAGTAGAGTAGACTCAGGAAGGCGAAGAGACCGGCTACCAAAGCTGTGCTCGTCCCAGGGGTTGGAGTAGTCCCTGCGGAGCCGAGTGACGAGACTGCTATTGCAATAAAGGCAACAAACAATCCGACTCCCATTATCAGCGGGAGCAGTGGCACTATGGCCCACGCTCCCGACATTTGCTTGTCTGTTTCAAGCCTGGATCTGAGATCTCGCCTAAAATTCTCAAGAGGGATGCTCAATCGATAGGACACTAGATTCGATGAGAATCTCATCTTTCTATTTAAGACCCATGGATAATCCGGCGAATAGTTCGAGGCAGGAGAGAAATCTATCTAATCCGATCAATGGTCGCGATCTCCGCCAGTCTTTAAATGACCCGCGGCCGTTCGGGCCAATCGTGCGGCCGTGGTCTAGCCTGGTCTATGATATCAGCCTGCCAACGCAGCGTTCAGCAGAACGCTGACGACCCGGGAAGCCGTTTCGAAGCGGCTCGGGAATTCAAATCCCGGCGGCCGCACCAAACATGGCCAAACCTCGTCAGGGACGAACAAGATTTTTGGAAATCGGGTAGCGATTTGAACCTAAAGGGTGGTGCGCTGTTAGCGCACCGCATCACCTGGACTTTGGGTCTGGCGCTGCGAGCCGGGAAGGATCCTGCTTGGCTCGACTACGGGCCAAGAGTAGGGCAGCTTGTATGTAGCGGTAAACTGGTGCGCGAATCCCACCTCACGGACTATCCTTCCACACGTCCGATACAGATTGGCCGGTCGACACCTCAGAAGAACCGTGGTCGAGATTTGTAGTCTAATGCATGTCTAGGGCATATTCCCACTACGAGGTAGGACTCTCTCATCAAGGGATGAGATTACTTATGGGAAAGGGCTCGAAATTTGAGTTTTGACCGAAGCGAACGAACGCAACGTCAGCAGCTGCCTGAGGATGTGCCGATGACCTAATCTCCCGAAAGAGACGGGCTATCAAGCTAGCCGATTGGGAGGAACTCGACTCCATATTTCGTCGTGATCGCGTTGACCTTTCCTATGTCCGGTGGTCCCGGCGGCATCGCGCTGATATCCTCGAACACCTTCTCCATCCCACCTGGTACCAGAACGACGAGAGTCTTGCCTATGGTATTCCCGGTATTCTTGAAAGCGTGCGGTACCTCTCTTGGTAGAACGACAATCGCCCCTTTGGTTGCTTTGAACTTACGGTCGCCGCATTGGAATTCGTACTCTCCCTCCAGGACAATGAATGTCTCTAGTTCGCGACGATGTATGTGCGGTGGTGCGCCCTGTCCCGCGGGGGTGACATCCTCGGATATTGAATACGCGCCCCCGGTCATTTCACTCGGTACCTTAATCGTGATCGTATCCGCGAAAACGTTACACTTCTTTCCTTCACCAGGTGAGACAAAACTAGCATCCTGAGCTGTTATCAAGACGAGCCTAGATGGCTTACTCGTTATTTAATCGTTAAGAGCTGGGTTGGCGCAGATTCCTCTCTGGACAAGCCAACGGTGACTACTGAAGCGGTTATTGTTGGGTTATTCTTTGTGATTTCTTCAAACAACTCTTATTTGAGACGGTCTCGTTAGCCACCCTAACATGAAGCGAGACCTCTCCATCGAAACCAAGCAACTGAGACGACTCTTCAAAGGAGTCCGGGGCCGGAGACGTTGTCGCACTGGAGAGTGTTGACCTTCAGATTGAGGAGGGAGAGGTTTTCGGCCTCCTCGGCCCCAGCGGTGCAGGCAAGACAACACTGATCAGATACTCGCAACTCTCCTACTGCCGACCACCGGTGAAGCGTATGTGAAAGGGCTTGACACGTTAAAGAGCACCTCCCAGAATCAGGAGGATAATTAACCTGGTATCGGGAGGGGAGACGCCTGGATACGGGATTCTCAGAGTCCAGGAAAACTTCTGGTTCTTCTCGCAACCGTACCGGCCTGACCAGAGAATGGGGCTCGAGACCATCTTTATGCTAGAACCGGAAAGACCCTATAACTATGACTCGCTCTGCGTGCGATTTGCACTTATTGTGCGGTGTCCGGCGGCCGCACCACAGACTTGCGACCTGATTTGAGTTGTCGACGTTCTATCCGAAATATCGGGCTCTCTATGTTGATCTTTCATTGACTAGTTTCGTTCGTCAACGCTCTGATTCACATTTTGGAGGGTGGATTCCAATTTGAGTAGGAACTGCTCGATGTGCTGTTTAGCAATTCCCCAGTCAGCGGGCTGAGCCAGGCCGATTCTGCCCAGGACGACTCTTGTCGAATTGTCGCCAGTCTTGATCAGATTCAAGTAGAATGTTTCTGTCCAAGTAATCATGTCCATGGTCACGTGGATTTCCATTCCATATGATGGCTTGTTCTGATGAGTGATCTCCCAGCCTGCGTGGTCGAGGACCGATAAAGCTGTGTCCCAGACCTTTTCGATGGGATAGGGAAGGTCCAAACCTTCTTGCAATCTTCTTCACGAATATGTCCAGTGATGGTTTAGAATAATCTTGTCCCGTGGAGCCCCCGAATCACGCTCAGCGAAAATGCGTTGGGGCGAAAACGCAGAGTGCCCCTGTACATTCGGTCTTGACTTATCCTCGAAGCTTCAACTATCCGACCGATTAGAATACCGATTTTATCATTCCGCCATCGATTGGGATCATTGCCCCGTTGATGTAGCTCGCTCTGTCGCTGGCCAAGAATGCTACTAGGTAGCCGATCTCATCGACAGTTCCGTATCTGCCGGCCGGTACGTCAAGGAGAGCTTGCTTCATCGCATCTTCGACACTCTTTCCAGTCCGTCTGGAGACATCCTCTGCGATCTGTCTCTGCCTGTCAGTCAGAATATGCCCCTGCATTATCCCGTTGGACGTTATTCCCTTTGGCCCGAACTCCGTTGCTAGGGATTTTGACAGTCCAGCCACGCTGAGTCTCACAGTGTTCGACAGCATCAGATTCGTGATTGGTTGTCTCAGGGTGGTTGAGGTTATGAATATCAATCGACCCCACTGTTTCTTGACCATTTCTGGGACGATTCCTTTTGCCAGTCGTGTAGCGCTCATCAGGAGCAGTTTGACCCCGTAGTCCCAGTCCGACTCGGTCAACTCGGTAAGCGTTCCGGGTTTTGGGGGTCCCGTATTGTACGCGAGTATGTCGATGCTTCCGATCTTTTGTCGGGCCGAAACGAGAAGTTGATCTACATCTTCTCTGGAGGTGAGGTCCGCTTTAAAGCCGTAGGCCTCACGATTTCCAGTTTCTCTTACGATCTGCTCCGTCGCCTTTCGGATGGAATCCTGATTCCTCGAGGAGATTACGACCTTGCAGCCCTCTGAGGCGAGGACCTTTGCGACGCCGAAGCCTATTCCTTTGCTCGCCGCGGGTACCAGCGCAACCCTATCCTTCAGCCCAAACTCCATGCTAGATCGTCCTGATCCTTCACCGTTTACCGTTGAAAAAGGTAATCTGGGCACAACCATATAATCACCAAAGTGGGATCTGATCTAGTAGTCGTGTCCAATCCGCTGATTCTTCATCACGAAAGGCTCGGGGCTCAGCTGGACGCCAGCAAAACCCCCCTGAGCTATTCGGATCCCATCGAAGAGTACTGGGCGGTCAAGAAAGCCGCTGGCATCGCAGACATATCGAACGCTGGCCGTCTAAGAATCACCGGGAAAGATCGCGTCTCATTCCTGAACGGTCTCCTAACCAGCGATGTGGCACAGCTTCGAGAAGATGGAGGGCAACATTCAGCCCTGCTGAATCTCAAGGCCCGGATTCTAGCCGACCTGTATCTCTACGGGCAGCCAGACGGCATACTCGTGGACACTGGGGATTCCCCAGCATCCAAGGTGAAAGACGCTCTCGACCGTTTCGTAATCACAGAGGATGTTCAGATTCGAGACGCCACTCGGGACCTCGTACAGATAACAATTCAGGGACCAAGCTCCGGTCCGGCGATCGGAGAAGCCCTAGGAGTAGAATTGGAAGGTCTCAAACCATTAGGCCACAAGATTCTCGGACCAAGCACGATTGTTAGCAGAGACCGAAGTGGACAGGGCGGCTATGACATTATCTTGCCAAACGAAGAGGCCGAGGCAGTTTGGAATGGCTTTCTGTTGAAGACTGGAGACATGGGCGTCCGGCCGATTGGTAGCAAGGCAATGGAGATGCTTCGACTCGAAGCAGGATATCCAAGGTATGGTATTGACATTGACGACAATACGATTGTGCTGGAAGCGGGATTCAGAGATGCTATCAGCTTCACCAAAGGCTGCTATATGGGTCAGGAGGTTGTCGCGAGGGCTACTCACATAGGTAGAGTGAACAAGCAGCTCGTCAGGTTGGAGATTGAAGCCAGAGACCCTCCGTCGGCGCGGTCAAAGCTGAAGAGCAACGATGTTGAGGCGGGATTCATCACAAGCGCGGCTTTCTCTCCAGGGCTGGGAAAGGTTGCCTGTCTCGCTTATGCCAACAGAGATTTTGCCAAAGAGGGAGCTAGACTGGCTGTTGAACAGGAGGATGGACCGATTTCTGCAGTAGTAACTAAAGTGCTCTAGTTCTTGGCCGTTGATTGGAAGCAGCCAAGATGCCAGGCTTCCAACCGAGAATCGGCAGATCGGCGAAACACGACCTTCTGTGTGTCGTAGGATATGGTTCGCTGGCAACCCATGCAGAAGTTTCCAGCTAGCTGGGGACTCTTATTGAATGTTGCCCGTATGCTCTCAGATTCTTGGTCCAGGTGTTGTCTCTTCTGGTCGATGTAGCCCTTGAACTCTGCAACCTCTTTGCTCTTGGGATTCACCTGTAATAGTTCGTTGATCGCCTCTTCTGCCTCTGAGAGAGTGTTCACGATGTCTTGGAACCTGTTGAGCATCTGAGCAGTCATCGCGCCATCGATCATTAGCCCGCCATTACCGATTGGCTCGATAATCCTTGGATACGAGCTGAGTTCGTTACTCATGGTATCAGCTACCTTGTAGCCAAAGTATGCTTTTAGGAAGAGGAGACCCTCTGACGCAGGGTGCGCATCTAGCCCGTTGGTGACGATTTCTAGTGCAGTGGGAAAGTTGGAGTTTTGAGCTTCTTGCATTGCTCGCTCGACAAAATGTTTTTTCTCCTCGGGCGTGCACTTCAGTGGGACGTTGAAGGCATTCTCCATTGCGTCCAAGGACGAGTCGAGCTAATCATAGCTTCATCGAAAAAATAGTTTCCGTGCCCCCAGAGCAATTTAGAGAGTACTACAAGTACATGTGGAGTCTCCATCAAGAATCCGTAAAAACCGAACCGGCCAAGACCGCTATGGTCTGCTCTGGGTCCTACTCAACATAGGCCAATCACTAGCTCTCGCAGTTCAGTGTGAATCTCGGAACTTCTCCTCTAGCGTCTTCAGCTCTCCATGTTCCTTGACCCTGATCTTCACGTCCATGTTGAAGACCAGTCCGATCCGTCTCAAGAACGAGTAGAGCTCCTCACCGGAGACCGGCCCCTTCAATCTTCCAGACTCTATGAGACCGGCCAGAGTATCTTCAATCTGGCCTACCTCTTTAGGATAGTATCTCCTCGCAGTCTCCAAGACTTCAACGCCTCTACCTTCGAGAATCCTACGAACAGTCTCCCGAGAACTAAGCTTAGCTAGCGCAGGTTGCGCTGGCTGGGACTTTTCTTGCGAGAGTAGCATCTTCTTCCTCAGCTCTAGAGCTTTCCTTTGGCGCAGAAGATCGATCTCAGAGGACATCGCGTTGGACATGTGAAAGGTGGTCAACCGTCTACATAAGGGCTAGTTTCCTAAAACCTCTCCAACCCGATCGCTCTCTCATAATCATAGATCGATCTTCCTACAACCGTCCAAGCGTCCAACCTCCTACGATCGATCCGATAAGTCGCTGATGATGCGTCTACCGTTTGACTCGAAAAATGCCCAACTGGAAAGCTGCCCACCAGAAGCACCGGCCGCTGGGCCTTCTTCAGCTCATCTGCAACCATCTCCATTGCCTTGGGCGATCCCTGGGTCGTGAGAGCCACCACGTTGTCCGAGGAGATTTCATTCAGGAGCTTCGGCAGGGTTTCTTGCTTCAGGGACATTAAGGAAAGGCCTCTTGGTGGTATCCTAGACTCTTCGTAAAGTTGCTCAAGTAAGGAAGTGAATCTGTCAGTGTTCCTTGGAAGCCTAGCGCTCGGGTTGACGGTGATGACATGATCATCTCTCGTGTGGACAAGACATCGGAGTTGATGTTCAGCGTTTAGAGGCGAACCCAAAGCGACCAGTAGCGAAAAGTGGGCAATATCCGGCCTTCCCCTGCCAACTCCCGAACCTCCCAGCCGTAGAATTGCAGAATGATGATAACTCTGGTCCAGGATCAGTCGATGAGGGTCCTTCTTCTTCCTCCGTGCCCAGCTGAGGATGGCCGGGTGGCCCGCGATTTCATTAGGGACAAGCTCTATGGACGACTCGGCAAGAATCAGAGTCAGAGTCAATGATTCACACGCAATCGACTCATTCCCGCTTCAGGTTATGAGCTTCATGGGACGCCCTACGTCACGACGAAACTATGACAAGACCCGAGAGGCAGTCGCATCCGTAGCACGGGAGAGGATCGAGATTCTCGTAGACCAGGCAAAGGAGATGGCGCGGAAGAACGAGAATCTTTCAAGACGCTACGTGGACCTAGCCCGCAGGATTTCAAAGAGGACAAAGACAAGAATCCCGAGAGAAGTGAAGCGGTACCTCTGCAAGGGTTGCGAGATAGCGCTGGTCCCTGGGCATAATGCGAGAGTCAGACTCTACGCTCACAACACTGGCATCGTTATTACCTGTCTGTCCTGTGGAAGCGTAAGAAGATACCCGGTCAACAGTAGAGTCAGCCCCAAGAAGGTTCTTCGCCCGATGAAGCCTTATATCGCTCAGACCTTGCCTTTCCCGAAGAAAAATTCCAGCAAGGAATGAGGACGCTATCCATTGCCCACAGCCTTTGAAGTCCCAGCAAACGACCTGATAGACAAGCTAGCCAAGCATCTGAAAGAGAACGTCTCAGAAATCTCACCCCCCACCTGGTCGGAATTTGCTAAAACAGGAGCCCACAAGGAGAGACCTCCACAGGACCCGGACTGGTGGTACATGAGATGCGCTTCTCTTCTACGCAAACTCTACGTTCACGGACCAGTAGGCGTCTCCCGCCTTCGCGTCCAGTACGGTGGCAACGTGGGTCGAGGAAACTCGCCCGAACACCAAGCCCCTGCAGGCGGGTCCGCAATCAGGGAGCCGCTACAGCAGCTTCAGAAAGCCGACCTAGTCGCGATTGAGGGCAAGAAGGGACGGAAACTGACCAGACAGGGCCTCACCCTCTTGAATAAGACCGCTGCTGAGGTCGCGAAAGAGTTGAAGGCTAGGCCCAGAGAGGCCGCGAGCTGATGGCCGAGGAAGACTATTCTGACGAAGAACTTGAAGCCCTGCGCCGCCGCAGACTCGCCGAGATGCAGAGAGCCGCAGTCGATGATCAGCGTCGAACACAGGCGCAGCAACAGGTTGAGCGACAGAAGCAGGCAATAATCCGCAGGATCCTTACACCAGAAGCCAGACAACGCCTCACCAACATCCGAATGGTAAAGCCTGAGTTCGCAGAAGAACTGGAGATGCAGCTTATACAACTAGCCCAGTCCGGTAGACTGCGCGGACAAGTCAGCGACGAGCAGTTGAAGAAGACCCTCATGCAACTTGAGGGCCAGAAGAGAGAGATCAAGATCAGGAGAGCGTAACGATGGCACGGCATAAACCATCAGGGAAGAAGAAGCACCTTTCACACGCCCTGAAACAGGCCCAGCCTGTCCCCTCATGGGTCGTAGCGAGGACGGAGGGAAAGGTTCGACGAACACCAAAGCAGCGGCACTGGAGAGAAACCAAGATCAAGGTGTAGACGCTCACGAGCAAGGAAAAGAAACCGAAGAAACCGAAGAAGGCGAAAGCTACTACCAAGGCGAAGGCCAAGGCGAAGGCGAAAGCGCCGGAACCTCTCGAAGAGAAGGACGATCCCGTTCTGGAAGAACCTGAACAAATTAGGCCGATCAAGCCTGAGATCGAAGAGAAGCCGGAAGAAATCCCCGAGGAGAAAGAGGAAGAAGTCAAGGCCGAAGAAGCTCCTGAAGCTCCAGCAGAGGCAGAGGAAGCAGAAGAAGAGGAGCTGGAAATCGTTGAAGAGAAATTCTATGATCTTAACCTTCGCCGAATATGGAATGCTCCTCGCGAGAAGCGGACCCCAAGAGCGATCAGGTTCCTCCGAGAGTTCGTATCTCAGCGAATGAAGACAAATGAAGTCTCCATCAGCGAAGAGACGAACAGCATGCTCTGGCAGCGGGGAATAAGCAAACCTCCACGTAGAATCCGGATTCGAGTTGTCAAGGACAAGGAAGGCAAGGTCATCGTCTTTCCAGGTGAGGGAAAATGAGTCGTGCCCGTAGTACTGTCTGACGTTTTCGGGGATCCGAACGTAGGAATATTCAGCTTCGCAAACGAGAAAATAGCAGTACTGCCAGCAGGCATCTCCCCAAAAAAGCTGAGCAGCTACAGCGAAGCCCTTGAAACCGACATCTGCTCGATCGGGATCGCCGATTCGAGGCTAGTAGGTATCTACGTCACCGGAAACTCGAACTCTCTACTCCTACCATACGTGGCGACTGTGGAGGAAATCTCCAAGCTCCGCTCAACAGGTGCACGCATTGCAGTAATCCAGGAGAAACGGACTGCTCTCGGAAACCTGATCCTTTGCAACGACTACGGCGCAGTAATAGACCCGCGTCTCAAACCCAAGACAGTGTCGGCAATCGAAAAAGCTCTCAAAGTGCCAGTTCAGACAGCAACGATCGGCGGGCTCCCACAAGTAGGCTCTCTGGCTGTCGCATCCAACAAAGGAGTCCTTGCAAATCCTATCATTGATGAGAAAGAGAAACAGCATATTTCGGAAGTCCTGAAGGTGCCAGTCTCGGTCGGAACAGTGAATTCAGGTGTTCCGTATCCAAAATCTGGAATCGTAGTAAACTCAAGAGGGGCGGTCGTCGGCTCCCACACGCTGGGCTCAGAGCTGCTGGCCGTTAGCACAGTATTCCAGACGGATTAGGTTAAGTACGGCTCAGCATTATTCTCGCGTCTCCCGTAGAGAGATGTGCAATGAGCGAGGTCAAGAAGTTCAGAATCACTGGCGATCTTCGGAAGAGGGGAGAGAATCTCCACTTCAAGAAGGAGATCAGGGCCCTCAAGAAAGAGGACGCGTTGCAAGGCCTCTACGCGGACATGGGAAGCCGTCATAAAGCCCGGAAGTTCGAGATAATAATCAAGACAGTTGAAGAAATCCCAGAGACCGGAGAACAGGCATAGTGGCCGTCGCTAAGAAGAGGCCAGCGACTCGCCCAAGCGACCTTGACGATCAAATGCGCCAGAGCCTCATGGACATACGTTTCTTGGAAAGCTCAGCACGAGTACTCCAGTCCCGACTCGACATTGTCACAGCAGCACTATCGGAGACATTGACAGCATTGTCAACTCTCGAAGGTACGAAAGGAAAACCGGGCGAGACAGAAACACTCGTACCAATCGGCTCAGGCAGCTTCGTCAAAGCGAGGCTTGCAGATGCTGAGAAGGTCATCATAGGAGTGGGAGCAGGGGTCTGCATCGAGAAGCCGATCGAAGACTCGATGAAGGACCTCCGCCTAAGATCGAGTGAACTGGAAAAGGCAAGGGCCACCGTCACGCAACAGCTCAACCAGGTTTATGGCCAGACCGAGGACTATAGGGCCCATCTCAACGATCTCGCAAGGAAGAAGGGCGGTGGAACGGTAGAGATTGTTTGACAGGCTCAGAGCACAATTCTCAAACTTCTACGACCGAATCGCCAAGACGGAACTGAAAGGAAAAGATCTCGAAAACGTCCTAGACGAGTTTCAACTATCACTCATCGAGAACGATGTCGCTGTCTCCGTGGCAGAGTTCGTCAGCAACGAGCTAAAAGAAAAACTCAAAGACGTACAGTTCGCACGATTCACCGACCCCCGTACAAGAGTAAAGGTCGTACTTCAAGGAATCCTCCTATCCGTGCTCGAGAAGGCAGGATCACTCGACATCTTCTCCTTCGTCGATAAAAAGAAAGCCGCTGGAGAACCTGCCATAATCGTCTTTGTCGGAATCAACGGGACAGGAAAAACGACCAGCATAGCCAAACTAGCCTACATACTACAAAAGAAGAAACGTAGCGTCATACTCGCAGCCAGCGACACATACCGCTCAGGCTCCATTGAACAGCTCGAAGAACACGCTCGACGGGTCGGAGTCCGCCTAATCAAACACCAGTACGGAGCCGACCCTGCAGCCGTTGCCTTCGATGCCGTCAACTATGCGAAAGCGCACTCGATAAACGCTGTCCTCATAGACACGGCCGGTAGAATGCAGACCAACAAGAACCTCCTGGAAGAGATGCGCAAGATCGTCCGCGTAACAAACCCCGACCTCACCATCCTCGTAGTCGACGCGCTGACAGGGAACGATGCGGTAGAGCAAGGCAAGATCTTCTCCGAAGCGGTCAGGATCGACGGGATCATCCTGGCCAAGCTGGACGCCGATGTTAAAGGGGGCAGCGCGATATCACTATCCTACATAATGGGAAAGCCGGTCGCATTGGTCGGCACCGGTCAGAAATACGACGATCTCGAGCCGTTTCAGCCCGATGCAATCGTTAAGAACATAATGGGGTAAAGAAATAGGGTTGAGACACTCCGAGTGTGTCGGTAGGCAGCCCTACCGTCTTTCTTCTGTGTCTATTTTGACGGTACTTCGAGCGGGATTGAAAGCTTGGGGTCGATCTGTTTCTTGATCTCTTCGACGGTCGGGAATCGACCTTCCTGTTTTCTCGAAAAGATGAGCCGTCCGTCTAGGGCTACGTCAAAGATTCCGCCGTCCGACGGCTTCAAAGCGATCGTCAGTTTCTTGTTAAGAGGCATACCGTACGAGGCGAGCAGCTGATTTACAAGCTCAATGGCTCTGGGTTGGTGCCCACATGGCTGGCAGTAGGTTATTTCCAAATCCATAGCATTCTTCCTACCAGCCTCTATCAAGCTAGGGACGATTTAAATCTGGTTTCGCTCTTCTGTAATGTATCTAAACCACTGGTATGGGCCTAGTCGCTTCTAGCTGATAACACCAGATGTTTTCTAGCTAGACCCCATTTGAGAGAATACGCTCTAACTATTTAGTATGGCTGAATTCGCGCCTGAGCGTCCTTTCCGAAACATCTAGACATCTGTCTCGCTCGGTCATTTCTGAATTGTTCAGAAGGAATCAGAGAAATTGACGCGTAGTTGCGCACAAGATATATACCAAATTACGCCGAGCCGCCTTTGCTGATACACGATAATCGTGGAGGCCCACCGTGCCCCCGTCCCCCCGAGCCCTGAAAAACCCAAAGGGATAGGAGCAATCGAAAACCGAGACGGCAATCGATGCTTTCGCCAGTGGACCGCAAACACGCACGTAGCGTATTCGGATTAAAGAAATCTGTACTGATTCGTATAAAAATACGAATCACGCATCTCCGCGCCGATTCGGGTCCTCTGACTCAGAGGATGCAATGGTCCGAGGGATACCCGTCGCTGAACTCTAACACCCATCTGCTTGCTCGCTGGCAAGATAGAGCATGGGTGGCACAATCTGCAAGTCTTGCTTCAGAGAGATTCCAGACGGAGAACAATGGCACTACAGATACAATGAGAGGGCGGGTTTACTCGAACCAGTCCACGACAATTGTTCACCGAAGCCTGTCTAGTTGATTCATCTCTCCGGGTTCTCCTGCAAGTGCTTGTTGAAAGCTTCAGCGGAGTCAAAGACCATACCACATTTGCACTCAATTCTGCCAACACCGAGACCCTGCCCAATAGCGCGCCCGGTTGCACGAAGTTGCTTTGTAAAGTCCAGCGTGATCACATCACCCAAGAACTTGTTTTCGACTCTGCCATGTGGAACGTGATGTCTTCCACACCAGCACTGGCCCCAGAGATGCTGTTGGGCTTGATTCGGGTTTGACATTATCTTGAGACTTCGAAATACTCACTCTTACGGGTTGTGGTTTCCACAAAACCAACATTGTGTCTCCGTCGTCTCTTTGATCTAGGTCGGAACCACTCAACCGACTCGTATTCCGCGCCATCGTCATAGTCTATGATTAGCTGGCGTCGTCGTGGCACGCCGGACTAACACGGCGGATCGAACTGTTTGGTCAACTGGAAGAGACGCGGCACAACTGTTCTCTTATTACATACTCATTCGCCAACCATGGCCATGGCAACTACCGAAAGTCAATTGGTGGTGCAACCCGACACAGATAGGGCCGAGGCACTCTCACAATGGTTCAATAGGTTCATTGAACGTTTCAGGAGGGAGGTTGTAAAGCTGTCCGATGAGCAACGGAAGAAGATCCCAAACACTGACGACTATCAAGAACCTTGTCAAGTAGAGGTCTTTTGGCTTGAACAGCCTGAATTCCAAATTATTGTCTCCTCAAGATTTGCCGATAGGCCAGACAGAGAAATAATCATCAACGGCCCATTCAAAGGCTACGAATTCATCGACCGGGTTGACGACGTACTCGGAGAGTCGCGCTGGACTAAACCACTCCCCAGAACACCCAATGTCGTGTTGCAAAGACAAGGCACGCTTGCCCGAGCAATGTACAATACAATGGTGAACGATGTTCGGACAATAGCCAATAGCGTCTTTGCCAGAGTCGACAGGCCAAAAGACCATGGTGGCACGATGCTAACCCGTGAATCTTGGGTCGGTCTATTTGCTGGCAACATAGCGGAGACGGACCCGACTGAAAGGGTGAAGGGTATCATATCAAACGTCATATTACAGGCTCAGATTAGCAATGTGCAACCGCCCGTGCCCGCGGCTCCCGAACAGCAAATCGAAGCAACTGTCGGGTACGTTTTCCCACCAATAACTATTGGTCTGCCTCCTGAGCCGAAGAGTCTGAAGGAGTACCTCTATGGAATTCAGTTCTCGTGGATGCTGAACAAAGCCATTGAGTGTAAAGTAGGAAGTGACCGATTAGTTTTCTCAAAGGACGGCCTTATGGCGCTCACAACCAAGAACAAACACATAGCCATTCGAGTCTTCAATATCATCTCCGCTCTCTTGCTACTGGAGGGGATTCCAGCACAAACTATCAGAGAGTCAGAAGCTGGACAAGGAAGCCTGGATTCAGAAACTCTGGAATTTAGAAGCTGGGGAATGTCCGGCTCAACTCCGCGAGCCATGCTCGTTGAACAAAGAATGTTCGAGAGGCTGTCTTTCCTTCAGCACCCGAGAGTGCCGGTAGAGCCGGACAAACTCTCAGAAATTGTCGAAAGGGGAAACAGAATCCTGAAACATCCGGACGAGGCCGATGAACTGATTCTATGGTTGGAGGCTAATACCCACCTGCAAGATGCCGAATACGCTCAATCATTCGTAATTAGTTGGATTATTGTTGAAAGAAATCTTGCGACCTCTTGGGAGGCTTTCCTCAGCGAAAAGAATGTGAGGGGCGACCGCGAGTCAAAGCTGACAGACTTCAATCGCTGGTCGACTGACAGCATATTGGAGACGTTGAACCTTGCGGGAACGCTTCCTGAAAGAGAATACAAATCCTTGATGGAACTGAAGAGTAAGAGGAACAGCTTTGTCCATCGTGGCAGAAAAATCACCAGAGACGACGCAGATGAATGTATGAAGCTTGCTACAGGCATAATGAAGCACGACTTGGAAGGACTACTGGAGCTTCAAAGCGATTGGTCAGATTCATGAATGTGACTTCGCGATAAAGTCAAGCCGGTGACACTATATTAGCAGAGCCTGTTCAATCAAAACCGGGATCGACCTGCTCATGAAGAGAATCCTGCAATCATAGTCACCTCTACCAAAGATCCCGCTTCACAAAATATTGCCCGTAATCTTGTAGACGCGCACGGCTTTCTCGAGTCGAAGACCGAGGGAATATTCGTCCATCCTACACTCAACATTCGCATGGTTACAATCGTCAGAAGGCGCTGGTCGACTGGAAGGGCCTGAATGCTAGCGATAGAAGGAGCCTCATCGCAAGCCTAGAAGAATGGGGGATAGAGGTTGAAAGATGCTGATGGTTCGTCGCATGGTTAAATAGGGACGGAGGAGGCGACGGTCCTCAGAACGCAACAGGGACGATAGATTGGGCGCCCGGACCTTCCTGCAGTCAACGAGACGGCTCTTTCACGTAGCCCAGAAGCCGAACTGGGAAGAAACAGCCCTGCTGATCAAGATCAGCTTGTTAGGCGTCGTAATCGTGGGTGGAATCGGTTTTGTCATCAGGATATTATTCTGGCTCGTGGGGCTCTATACACTGCCCGCCAGTCAGGGTGGAACAACCCCTTAGGTGTGACGGCGAAGACGCATGACGCAGCAAACCCAGAAAACATCGATCTACGCAGTCCGCACAACGAGCGGTCAAGAGAGGACCGTTGTCGACCTGATGGCGAGCAGAGCCCAGGTCAAGAAACTGCCCATAACAGCGATCCTCGCGCCTGAGGTCATTAAGGGATACATTTTCGTCGAAGCCAACGGACCCCACTTTGTAGATGAGGCGATAGCCGGAACAAGGCACGCTCGCACCCGGACCAAGGGAGTAGTTTCGATCCAGGCGATCGAACGATTCATAGTCACGAAGCCGGTAATCGAGGAGCTTAGTGTTGGAAACCTGGTAGAGGTTGTAGGTGGACCCTTCAGAGGACTCAGGGCAAAGATAACACACGTTGACAAGGTGAAGCAGGAGGTCGTCATCGAACTGCTGGAAGAGGGCTTCGCAACATTGCCCATCACAGTTCACGCGGACTATGTCAAGCTCGTGAGTAGAGGAGAGGGAGACACTGGGCGAGAAGAAAACGGTTGATGCGCTGATCGACGGCGGAAAGGCAACCGCGGGCCCGCCGCTGGGTCCTACGCTGGGACCGCTGGGGGTCAACGTGCTCCAGATAGTCAACAAGATCAATGACCTGACAAAATCCTACGCTGGGATGAAGGTCCCGGTCAAGGTGGTCGTTGACGTTGACGACAAGAGCTTCGACGTTGAGATAGGAACACCCACAACCTCCGCTCTCATAGTCAAAGAACTCGGCATCGAGAAGGGATCTGGAACTCCCAAGGCGACAAAAGTCGGCAACCTGACCCTTGAGCAGATAGTGAAGCTGGCCGGGATGAAGAGGCCGGACAGCTACGCAAAGACGACAATCGCCGCCGTCAAAGAGGTCGCCGGGGCATGCGTCAGCATGGGCGTGACCATCGATTCGAAGGAGCCGAAAGAGTTCATCAAGGACCTCGATAAAGGAGTATACCAGAAGGCACTGATAGAATCCTAGAGGGAGTGCAAGATGCTAGTTTCGAAGGATGCCATCGCCAAAGCAGTAGCCGACATGAAGGGAAAGTCGGAGAAACGCAAGTTCAACCAGTCCGTAGAACTGGCAGTCAAGCTCCGAGAACTCGACCTCAAACGACCCGAAGCGAGAATCAACGAGTCCATCGAACTTCCAACTCCGCCCAGCAAGACCACCAAAGTCGCCGTAATTGCCGGCGGAGACCTCGCAGTCCGGGCCAGGAACGCGGGAGCTGACCTGGTTATAGGCAGGGAGGACTTGGACAAGATGGGACGCGACAAGAAACAGGCTAGAAAGCTCGCGCAGAAGTACGATTTCTTCATCGCAGAAGCGCCCCTGATGCCACAGGTGGGAAAGGCTCTCGGCCAGATGCTAGGACCCAGAGGCAAGATGCCAACACCAGTGCCGCCCACCGCACCGATAGACGATGTCATCAAGCGCCAGAGACGGAATGCACGCTTGAAAATGAAGGACCAGCCCGTGATACAGTGCAAAGTAGGGACAGAAGACATGCCCGACGAGGCGCTGGTTCAGAACATACAGACAGTAATCTCCCGCCTAGAGTCCAAACTCGAGAGGGGCTCCAAGAACATCTCTTCGGTATCTGTCAAGACGACGATGGGTCCACTGGTAAAAGTAGCAACAACCCAGAACTGATAGTTTTGTCAACGCGGAAGATCGCAGAGTGGAAGAAAGAATCCCTAGAACAATTACAGGGTCTGATGTCGAAGTATCCTGTCATAGCGGCGGCCGACCTAACAAAGGTCCGGTCTTCTCAGATCCACGAGCTGCGAAAACGGCTCCGCGATCGGGTGACAATGGTCGTCGCCAAGAACAACCTCCTCCGCAAGTCCGTCGAACTCGGAGACTTCAAAGAGGCCAAACTCGGCGAGTTCGTCAAGGACCTCACGGGGTCCAACATACTCCTCTTCTCCGAACTTAACCCGTATTCTCTGATTATCCTTCTCGACAAGAGCAAGGTCAGAGTGCCTGCCAAAGCGGGGGACGTCGCCACTAACGAGATAATGATACCTGCCGGCAACACCGGACTGCCGCCCGGACCCGTCATCAGCGAGTTCGGAGAGATCAGAGTCCGGACAAAAATAGAAGGAGGAAGCATATGGGTCGCAAGCGACTCAGTGGTAGCGCGCAGAGGCGATAAGATAACCGCCAAGATGGCGTCAGTCCTCTCAAAACTCGGTCTGAAACCGATGGAGGCAGGGCTGACCCTAGTTGTAGCTTTTGATAATGGGACGATACTTCGAGGAGGAGACCTGGCGGTTGACCTACCTTCCTACAAGAATGATCTCATCACAGCGATCAACGACGCCCTCAACTTGTCGACCGAAGTAGGCTACGTTACGGTCGAGAATGCGCCGAGAATCCTCGTGAAGGGCTTTAGAGAAGCACTGGCGCTCGCTGGAGAAGCCGCGTTCCTTGAAGAAGGAACCATAGAGTACGTGTTGAAGAGAGCCGTTGCCAATGCAACTGCCCTCGACAAGAAGATACCGAGCCAAGAATCCGCCTAGGATGCGGACTCGGGCAGATCGTCTTACCATGCATTAGCGGAAATGCTTAAGTGTATCAGGAAGAGTCCCGTGAAATCTCACAAGGAAAACGGTCGAAGGCTAACATGCCAATGAAATATGTCTACGCTGCACTCCTGCTTCACTCGTGGGCACAACCCGTAAACGAAGAGAACGTCAAGAAGATCGTCTCAGCCGCAGGCGGGCAAGCAGAGGAAGCCCAAGTCAAGGCTCTCGTCGCGGCGTTGTCCGAGGTCAATATCGACGAGGCTCTAAAGTCTGCGAGCTCAATGATGATGGGTCCTCCAGCTGCACCGGCGGCCGCACCAGCGGAGGCCAAGAAGAAGGACGAGAAACCTGCCGAGGACGAGAAGAAGAAGGAAGAAGAGGCCTTGGCTGGACTCGGGGCTCTTTTCGGATAGGATTGTAAGGAGGCTCGCGGTATAGCTCCGCACGGTCTTCTTCAGGGCAGTTCCTCCTAGTCTAGTCGGAACGCCAAACGCTTTACTCTCAGCCATAGACGTCGAGGGGACACGTTAGTTGCCAGAGATTAGCCCGGAAGAATTTGCGATTCCATTCTTTGCTGAGCGGGGATTCACTCGACGCAATTGCGTCTCATGCCAAAGCAACTTTTGGACGGAGAAGTCTGACCAGCAAACATGTGGCGAGGCACCCTGCCAGCCCTACACTTTCATCGGAAGTCCGCCAACGAAGAGGCGCTACACTGTTCCTGAGATGCGGATTCAGTTCATGGACTATTTCGCGGAGAAAGGCCACACTCGGATTCCGCCGTATCCGGTGGTCGCCCGATGGAGAGACGACGTGTACCTTGTCGGCGCTTCCATCTACGATTTTCAGCCGTACGTCACAGAGGGCTCAATGCCTCCACCAGCCAACCCCCTCGTGATCAGCCAGCCATGCATCCGCTTCACTGACGTTGAACTTGTCGGGCCGACCGGGGGGCGACACATGACCATCTTTGAAATGGGTGGAGCTCACGCCTTCAATTATCCTGCGAAAGAAGTGTACTGGAAGGACGAGTGCGTCCGGTACCACCACCAACTACTAACAGGAATCCTCGGCGTACCATCCGAATCCGTCACTTACAAGGAACATTTCTGGTCAGGCGGTGGGAACGCTGGACCAGACCTAGAGACGATCGTAGCCGGGCTAGAGATAGCGACACTCGTCTTCATGCAATACAAGGTCCAAGGCGACCAGCTGATTCCTCTACCGATCAGGACAGTCGACACTGGCTACGGGATCGAACGATGGTCATGGCTCTCACAAGGGTCCCCAAGCGGATTCCACGCGGTCTACGCCACCGTCCTACAACAGGTCATGGACCTGGCCAAAATTACCGTAGATCCGCAACTGATCGAGGCGTTTACACGCGCCTCAAGCATCCACGGCTGGGCCTCAATTATCCGGAACCGAGAATCATACATCCAAACAGTGTCCGGCCAAACGGGAACAACTCTAGAGAGCCTACGACCGGTCTTCTCCTCTCTGGAAGCAGTCTATGCGATAACGGATCACCTGAAGGCAGCCGCGTTTCTATTGGCTGAAGGAGTAGTCCCTTCGAACGTGGGAGAAGGATATCTAGCCAGGCTGATAATCCGCCGAGCCGGAAGATTAGCAAGACAGCTTGGAATCTACCAGGACATTCCATCAATTGCCGATGCGCAGATCAAGTTCTGGGGCAACGACTTCCGAACACTCCGAGACATGAGAAAAGAGATCCAGACCGGTCTTGAGACCGAGCTGAGGAAATACCAAGAAACCATTTCCCGAGGCTCCGAGGTAGTAGTCAGACTGTCAAAAGACCTCGCAAGCAGAGGCATCCAGAAAATTCCCGTCGAACAACTGGTCCAACTCTATGACTCACAAGGACTCTCCCCCGAAATCGTCAAAGAGGGAGCCGAGAAGACAGGGGTAGCAGTCGAGATACCGGACAACTTCTTGACGCTGGTTGCGGAACGTCACTCACGGCCCGCCCAGGAACTCGCGGAGCCAGGTTCGGAGACAGATATTGACGCGAAACTAGGCGATCTGCCTGCAACTCGACCACTCTACTACGATGACCCATACAAGGCGAAGTTCAAAGCCAAAGTCGTCGCCAGAGTCTTGGAAAACGCAGTGGTCCTAGATCAGACAGCCTTCTATCCACAAGGGGGTGGACAGTTATCGGATCACGGCGAACTCCATTTCGGCGACCAGAAAGTCGGAGTCGTGGACGTTCAAAAGTTTGGAGATCGAATTGTTCACTTTCTAGCAGGACCCCTTGATGCGAATGCAGATCTCGTCGAGGGAGAAATCGACTGGCAACGCAGACAGAACCTGATGCGGCACCATACCGGTACGCACGTCTTGCTGGGAGCTGCTAGGAGGGTTCTCGGAGAACACGTCTGGCAAGCGGGTGCCCAAAAGGATGTGGAGAGCAGTCGCCTTGACATAACGCACTACCAGCAGATCACGCAGAAAGAGAAGGAGCGAATAGAACGTCTGGCAAACCAGACGATTCTAAGAGATGTTCCGGTGAGGATCAACTGGATGGCCAGGGAGAAGGCCGAGGCAAAATACGGATACAGGCTCTACCAGGGAGGCGCCGTTCCTGGCTCGAAGATACGCGTGGTCAGAATAGTCGGATGGGACGCTGAAGCCTGCGGTGGTACACACGTAAAGAGAACAGGCGAACTCGGAGTGTTCAGGATCGAAAAAATAGACAGACTACAGGACGGCGTCGAGAGAATAATCTTCTCGGCAGGAGAGCCAGCACTCAGACGCATCAACCAGTACACAGAAGAACTCGCCGCCACAGCAGAACTGTTGAAGACGACTCCAGACCAAGTGTCAAGGTCTGCCAAGGCGCTCGTCGCCGAGAGGGATGCTCTCGAGAAAGAGCTGGAGAAACTTGAGGCCAAGAGCCTAGAGAGTCGCCTTCGCCAGTTCGAAAAGAATGCCAAGGTCATAGGCCCCATCAGGCTTGTCGTCGCAAAGATTCCGAAGAGAAGGGGAATGGACCCGCTAGATATCGCGAACAGACTCAAAGAATCCGACAAGAAAATGGTCGCGGCTATCATCGAAGCCTCGGACCGGGTCCAGATCGTGGTTGCGGCCGGTGACGAGGCGGTCCAGGCAGGAATCAACGCAGGCGAGATTGTTTCCAGCGCCGCCAGGGCAGTTGGCGGAGGCGGTGGCGGCCGACCGTTCTTCGCGACAGGCGGAGGGCCTGACAAGGATAAGGCCGAAGACGCGGTGAAAATTGTGGAAGAGACCATCCAGAGACAACTCTCGACCCCAACCGCCAAAGAAGTGGCCTAAGAATTGGCGAAGTTCAACTGGGGAGCTCTGGAGCGGAAATGGCAGAAGAAATGGGCATGGGCCAAGGTCGATGAGACGGATCCCGACCCTCGTCGACCAAAGTACTTCGTTACAGCCGCTTATCCCTATCCAAACTCTCCCCAGCACATCGGCCACGCTCGAACCTACACAATTGCTGATGCCAACGCCAGATTTCACCGGATGCGCGGATTCAACACGCTCTATCCGATGGGATTCCATTACACTGGTACGCCACTGTACGCCATGGCAAAACGGCTCAGCCAGAATGACCCAGAGATAATCGAGACATTCACAAAGATCTATGGAATCCCTGCCGCTAAACTCGACGGTTTGAAAGAACCGAGGAAGATGGCGGACTATTTCCGGAACGACATCAAGAAGGGAATGATCGAGATAGGATTCTCTGTCGATTGGCGGAGAGAGTTCACCACAGCGGACCGGCTCTACAACCGGTTCATCCAGTGGCATTTCCGATGGCTAAACCAGCACGGATTCATCACCAAAGGGACTCATCCTGTTGCCTGGTGCCCCAACGACAAGAACCCCGTCGGTGTCGTAGACATCCAGGGAGGAGTAGAACCGGAGATAGGTGACTCACACCTCGTCAAGTTTGAAAGCAACGGAACAATCTATCCAACTGCAACCCTACGGCCTGAGACGATCTTCGGCGTAACAAACATATGGGTCAATCCCAACACCCGGTACGTAAAGGCCCAGGTTGACTCAGAAGAATGGGTCGTCAGCCGAGAAGCCACTGAAACACTCGAGCATCAGAACCATTCCGTAAGAATCGAAACGGAATTGTCCGGAGCCGACTTGTTGTGGAAAGAAGTAGTTAACCCGATGACCAATACGGCCGTCCCGATTCTGCCCGCAGACTTTGTCGAGCCGGACAACGGAACAGGCATAGTAATGTCAGTGCCGGGACATGCCCCCTACGATTACCAAGCGCTCATGGACCTGAGAACAAGATCCTGGACCTCAAGCGAACCCGGAGATGTCGTCCGGAAGATCGAGCCAATTTCCATCATAAAGCTGGAAGGTTTCTCGGAATTCCCCGCGGCAGACATGGTGAAGAAATTCGAGATCAGCGGACAGAAAGATCCTCGCCTAGCGCAAGCTACGAAAGATCTGTACTCTAAGGAGTACCATAATGGCGTCATGACCGATAACGCGAAGCCATACTCTGGATTGTCGGTCGAAGGTGCCAGACAGGCGGTGATCAAGGACCTTGGCAGTGCTGGGAAGATGGCGAGTATCTACGAGCTGTTGAACAGACCGATAACGTGCAGATGTGGAACGAGAGTGGTCGTCCACGTAGTCGACAACCAGTGGTTCATCAACTATGGAGATGAGGAATGGAAGAAGAAAGCTCACCAGTGCCTAGACGAGATGACAATTCTTCCCGAAGAGCGACGCGGCGAGTTCAACTATACGATAGACTGGCTCAGAGAGAGGGCCTGCGCTCGCAAGGTGGGGCTCGGCACCCGACTTCCATGGGACATGGACTGGACCATCGAAGCGCTGTCAGACTCCGTAGTCTACATGGCATACTACGTGCTCGCAAAATATCTGGCAAAGGAATGGGTCATCTTCAAGAAATTCGAGAAATACCCCCAGAAACTGCCAGACTCCTTCTTCGACTATCTCTTTCTAGGCCAAGGGTCCACTGAGGCGGTTTCACGCGAGACCGGAATCTCAAAGAGGATCCTAGAGGCAGCGCGGAGAGAGTTCAGCTACTTCTACCCGGTAGACATGAGACACTCCGCAAAAGACCTGGTCTCGAACCATCTCTCCTTCTACATCTTCCATCACACCGCCCTCTTCGCACAGGACCAGTGGCCAAGGGGGATTGTTGCCAACGGATTCGTCCTGATGGCAGGGGACAAGATGTCAAAGTCGCTAGAGAATATCATCCCGCTGCGCCAGGCTGTCGCAAAATTCGGCGCAGACCCGTTACGAATAGGCACACTAGCAACCGCAGAACTCAATCAGGATACTGACTTCAACGAAACACTCGCAACCACCATTCAAGATAGGCTCATCGGCTTGATATCTCAATCCCGAAAACTTCGACGAAAGATGGCCGCAAAGAGAGCCTACTCGACACTCGACCGGTGGATGCTTAGTCGTCTCAACACAGCAATTCAAGCAGCAACCACGGCGATGGAACGATTGAGAGTGAGAGAGGTCGTAAACATCGTCCTGTACCATCTAGAGAACGATGCCGCCTGGTATCAGCGTAGACTAGGACCGAAGAAAACAAGGGGAGACGCGCGAAACCAGGTTCTCAGACAGGTATTTGATTCGAAAGCACGAATGCTGGCCCCACTGGCACCCCACGTGGCTGAAGAGATGTGGTTCACTCTGGGAAACAAGGGATTGGTCGTTCGAGCGGAGTGGCCCAAGCCTGACGATCGGTTGCACGATAAGACAGCTGAAGCTTCAGAGTCGATCGTAAAGCAGACCCTCGAAGATACTGGAGAAATTCTGAAAGCGACAGGCCTCACAGCCAAGAGCATCACCTACTACGCGGCTGGACAGTGGAAATTGAGCATATACCAGAAAGCCCTCACTGCTGTGCAGAGCGATCCTAAGAGACAGGGCGAGTTCATCAAGGAGATCATGTCCAACCCGGATCTGCGGGCGATAGGAAAGCCAGCCGCAGACTACGCCGCAAAATCGTACCAACAAGCAACTCAGATGAAAGAAGAATTGCGCGAATCAAGAGTCGGAGTCCAACCAAATGAGAAGAGGGTTCTGGAAGATGCATCAGACTTCTTCAAGCGCGAATTCAGAGCCGAGATTCACGTCTCGCAGGAAGGAGAAAAGGAGATCCGTGATCCGAAAGGAAGGTCTAGGTTCGCCGAGCCCTACCGCCCGGCTATCTTCATCGAGTAGAACACGCTAGAGGACTCTTACCGCCAGCTTGCACGCTGGACAGTATTGATACATGAAGTACGTCTCCACCGGCTGTCCCTCGGGACCGACCGATTGAACCACGATGGCTTGCATCTCCTGAAGACACGGTGAGTGGTGGGAATCCTCCATCGCCGACACCTCCACGGTCGCGCCCGCCGGCTTAGCCTTCTCTAATTGGCGGACCAAGTAGTCGAGTTCCTTGACTGAGAATTCCTCGAAGGGCACGTGTGGTGCTTCCAGACTCTTCTCCGCCGCGTGTCGAACGGCCCTAGTCATTCAACCACCTATGGCTCAGACTCAGCCTCAAGTAGGCTCCTTCGACCCTGCTTAAGCGTTGAGTAACCCCTAACGGTTCATCGATAGTCATTATCAATAGTCGTGAGAAGACAGAAGCTGGATTATGAGGCGGGAAGACCCTTTCAGTAGTGACGCTTGAACCTTCGAATCGGGTGGTGCTTCTCGATAGCGAACCATTCGCCGCCGCACCTGTTCGGGCACGTTGAGTCTTCGAGCCGGACCATCTCGCCTTCTGATAGGTCTGCATCGCCGCGTCTCTGTTCGAAGCTCTTCTGGAAATTGGTCCCGCACTTAATACAGTGTAGCTCCAAGACAGTTCTGGTCAAGCCCACACCATGTGTGCGGTGGCACGCTAGTCGAGGGTAATTAAGTCGGAAAGGGGAGTGGCACTGAACCCGGGTGTTCAATTCTGACTGTCCAGGGTGAGAATGCGATATTACACATCGATGCGGCTCTCCGTCGATCCCTCGAAACCGTATACAATGGACGTCTCAGCAACGTGTTAGAATCGCTCGGTCGGATGGGACCAAGATACCATTTCCGGTTGAACGGTCCCACCGGCACGAAAATGGAAACCGTCGAGAGTATGCGTTCTGAGGGCTTCGACATAGGGCTTCACAAAACCATCCCTGAAGCGGCGTATCTTCCCGTGGTGGAACAGACGGTGACGCGGGAAGGGATACCGGTACTGGCTGACCGTTTTGCGGCGGAGGCGGTGATGCAAGGGGCCCACCTCTACTCCCCAGGAGTGAAGAACTGTCAGGGTCTCCGGTCCGGAATGAAGGCAATGGTGCAGGCCCAGAACGGTGTTCCGGTTGGGTCTGGAATAGCACGACAGGGCGAGACAGCGATCTTGAACTATCATCAGGGCATCGCTGTCGAGACTCTCAGTAGCAGATTCCGCCTTCCTCCTCTCCGGGAATCCAGACGGTTCGAGTCCGGACAAATCCATCTTCAGTCGCTCCCAGCCATGGTTACGTGTAATGTCTTAGATCCTGAGCCCAACGATGTGATCGTTGACCTCAATTGTTCTCCAGCGGGGAAGATGTCCTATCTCTGCCAGTTGACCGATAACAGGGCTAGGGTTGTTGGCTTCGACAGAAATACGCGGAAGACCGAAAAGGCGAGAGAACATCTCGAAAGGCTACGCTGCAAGAACTATCAACTCATCGCCCATGATTCTAGGTACGCTCATCTAGACTATACGTTGAGGGCGGACAAGGTGCTTGTCGATCCTCCATGCACCGGACTGGGCGTAACGCCCAGGCTCTCCGTCGACACGACGATGGCTGACGTAGAAAACCTGGCTGCTTACCAGAAGCAGTTCATGAGAACGGCTGCGGCCTTGGTCAAGAAGGGAGGGACAATAGTCTACAGCGTCTGCACAATTACGGGCGAAGAATGCGAGGGTGTGGTCGGATTCGCAGAGAATGAGTTGGGGCTCATCGAGACGGATGCTCGTCCCATTGTAGGAACTGGATGTCTCGATTCGAGAGCTCTGAGTCAGAGGTTCGATCCCGAACTCGATGGCGCGGGTTATTTCATCGCCCGGTTCATCAAGCCGTAGGTGCCTCTGTAACGCCCGATCTCGACGGTTTTCAGAAGAGACTGACTCGAGCGAAGGAGGCGGTAGAAGAGTCCAGCCTCACTGACAGCATAGTCGTTCACCATGATGAGGCTGATGGGCTCTGCTCCGGGGCCCTGACAAAAGTCTCCTTGGAGAAGCTTGGCCTGCCTACGCGCCTCATATGTGTCGACAAGCTCTACCCGGAGATCGTAAGAGATCTGGAAGGCGGACCCCGACGAGTGGTTGTTTACGCCGACATTGGATCGGGGCATGTCGAGTGGCTGAGCAGGTTCAACCGTTCCAACAACTTGATCCTCGCCCTGGATCACCACGACACGATGGAAGTGAACGATCCATCGGTCCATAATCTGAACCCAGAACTCTACAGATTCTCAGGCGAGAGAGACGCCTGTTCAGCGACGGTCGCTTACCTCTTTGCCAAGACCGTTGACTCTTCACTCATCAATTTGGCGCATCTCGCGATCATCGGCTCTAACGAAATACCTGGCGAGATTCAGGGTCTAAACAGAATCGCTCTCGAAGAGGGAGAACAAAACGGGATAGTCCGTCGGACCCAGAAGGGTGGCTTGCGACTTGAATCGTCGGGAAGATCTCTCTCCCCAAGCAGAGCCTCCACGATGTTGAACGTTCTCGGGTCCGTGGGATATTATCGAAACGGGCCAGAGACCGGGATCAAGGCATGCATCGAGGGCTTTGACAATGATGTTCTCAAGGAAGCCGAGCGTCTCGAAGAAGAGAGGAAGAATGCGAACCAGAAATTGCTCAGCACGATCCGTCACAACGGGCTCTCACAGTTAAAGAACGTTCAATGGTTTCACGCCAGAGACAACTACCAGGGGATGAGCGGTAAAGTCGTCGGAAGCTTCTGCTCATATCTAAGCTACCAACGATTCGCTAATCCTGTGAAGTATCTGATTGGAATGATGAACGTGCCGCCGGATATTCCAGGATGGGGCAGACTCCCGTCACCATTAGTGAAGGTCTCGGGCAGGGCACCGCAACTCCTCGCAAAGATGATACAGAACGGCACCCGGCCGCCACTTTCCAAGATACTGCCTGACTCCTGTGAAAAGATGGGGGGATTCGGCGATGGCCACACCGTAGCCGCCTCTGGAGTTTTTCCCATCGGGGCTGAAGAAGGATTCCTCAAGATGATAGACGAGCTTGCCAACGACGGCCTCCTGACAGCTCCTCAACCCGCAACAGTACATGGAACTCAAGGACCCGGAGAAAAACACCGCTGAGAACTCGACACAAGAGTACACTTTCACTCATGCGGTGAATCCATCTGGGGGATCAACAGTGGGAGAACACAGGCAAGTACCATTATGCTTCCACGACCAGTGACAGAGAATCCGGGGGAACTAATCCACGCGTGGTTGGGAGTGCGTGCTCACACCACCCGCTGGAACCATGCAGTTCAGAAAGCCGAAAAGGTGGATGAACCCTTGAGGCACGACAGTTTCGCTCTCCTAGCTCCAAAAAATCGTAACAATAGAAATCAAGAACTCGAAAAAAAGAGCGTGAAAGAAAAACCAAGAATTCTTTTTCCAAAAACTCTCAACAGCGATGCGCGTGCGGCCACGGGACCAAGACAATCCAAAGAAGACGGGTTCGTACACACACTTCCTCAACCCATTCAGCGAATCCGCAACAAACCCATTACCGAATACCCGAACCCGTGCTAGCAAATGCTCGTTTTCCTTGCGGTTCCGGCTCGTTCCCAACCCCAACAATCCGCTTGTTTCCAGCTTAGAACACCGCACGATTGGCAAAAGAACCCCGGAATGGGGATACCGCCGTCGGCACCCCCCCTCCCCCGGGAGAGACCTGCGTTCAGAGTCCTAGGCGTCTTCTACTATGGTCTGAGCCTGCTCATGCATGAACTGGAGCAGATAGTAGGGTCCGCCTACACCCTTGCCGGTGGCGCCGCTCCCCTTCCAGCCCCCGAAAGGCTGCGCACCGGGCCAAGCCCCGGTCGTCGCTCCGCCCTTCCGGTTAGCGTAGGTAACGCCGAAGTTGATGTTCCTAAAGAACTCGCCCACCTCCTTGGGGTCTTTGCTGAAGACCCCGGCCGTCAGCCCGAACTCAGTCTGGTTGGCCTTCTCAAGAGCCTCGTCAAGGCTCCTGAACTCGTCGACCGCGACGAACGGCACGAACAATTCCTCCTTCATCAACCTATGATCCGGAGGCAGACCAGTCACAACTGTAGGCGTAACATAGTATCCTTTGGGCAGCTGAGCCTTCGGAGCCTCTCCACCCGCCAGGATCTTGCCACCGTCTTTCTTTGCCTGCTCGACCGCTCGCTGATACTTCTTGAACGCCTTATCATCAATTACTGGACCTACGAAGGTTGCCTTCTGTCGCGGGTCGCCTACGACGATCTTGTCGACTTTAGACTTGAGAATTTTTAGAAAGTCCTCTCTGACGCCCCGCTCCACATAGACCCTCGAGGTTGCGCTACACTTCTGACCACTATACCCGTAGGCTCCCTTCACAACTCCCTCAGCAGCCTTGTCTAGATCCGCCTTGGCCGTTACGATAGCCGGGTTCTTGCTTCCCATCTCAGCAATGAACGGCTTCGGATACGACTGCTTGGCGACAAAATCCCTGTAGAGCTGCATTCCAACATCTTTAGAACCAGTAAAAGCAATCCCAGCAACCAACGGGTTGTTCGTAAATTCAGCACCGAAGGAACTGCCGGGACCCGTGACGTAGTTAATGACGCCTGCAGGGATTCCGGCCTCGACAAGAATCTCGTACAGCTTTAGAGCGGTAAACGGCGCCTCACTTGTTGGCTTGAAAACCACCGTGTTGCCGGTGATCAAGGCTCCGGAGATCATGCTCCCGGCTAGCGCTAGAGGGAAGTTGAACGGGCTGACAACAGCCCAGACACCGTGCGGGCGCAGCACACTCTTACTGTTCTCGCCAGGGACAATTCGATCCATCGGCCTAACGTAGCCATGATTCTCCTCCATGACCCGAGCATAGTACCGGAGCATATCTGCAGCCTCGTTGACCTCGGCGATCGCCTCGTACCTGTTCTTGCCGACCTCGTAGGTTATCAGCGCCGCCAGGTAGAACTGGCGTTTCTCAATTATCTCCGCGGCCTTCCGCACCAGCGCAACTCGCTCAGTCCAAGGTCTGCCGCTCCATGACTCAAAGTTCTCATTAGCCGCCTCAAGCGCCTTGCGCGCAAACTCTGCAGTGCCCTTCTGGAAATAGCCCAACAGAATGCTTGAATCAAGTGGGCTCCGTAGCTCGAACTCGCCTGCGCTGGCTAGGACCTGGCGCCCACCGATATGCATCGGATGATGTTTTCCAAAATCTCGCTCAGCCTGCTTCAGCGCCTCCTCGTATCGCGGGTGAATATTCTCATCCGCTAGTAGCGTGACATAGGTTACTTTCTTCGGTTCAGATGTTGCCTGCAATTCGCCAACCCTCTGTGTGGCCGCTGTTGTGGGAGGAAGATAAGACTAGGCTTACGATTACCCAAACGGGGTGGAGGTATCAAGCGGAGCTCCGTGAACTTTTACGGTAATGAAAGCGGTCGTCTTCGGGACGGGTCCCAGCACTGAGGATCCGTCTCAGGTTGTCTACGCAGTTATCGATGGCCTAGTGCGTCGTAGCCTGCGGGCTTGTCTTCGACCGGCCTTGCTCGAGCTAGGGCGCGAACTCCCAGTCCTTTTCATCCAGTCAGGCACGATCACTGCCCGGATAAGCTCCTGCATAGTAATCCCTCGATCCTTCGCCATCTTTCTCAGCCGGGCGTAGATCTGCGGGTCTAGAGACTGCATGAACTTTGTAGCCGTTATTCTTTCACTCCTTGATCAAACGCTACCCTAGGATATAACCCCCACCTTGCGCTGTCGATTCTCGATATCCCAGTATACCATAATGGATCCACAGCGAGACACGTTGGGCTATGCATGGGGCTGTTTTGCCACGGGCAGAAGCTCAACCAGAGATCTTATGGGAATCCCTTCGATACTATCCTTTCCACTCTTGTTAGCTAGAACTGTTACTCCGACCGGTTTGGACTTTACAGTCTGAAGCGTCTCAACAGCAGCGCGGATCGTCTCTCCCATTCGGAGAATAGTGTCAACGATCAACACCTTCTTGCCCTCCACCGCTGAGAAGCTTGGATTCACGGCGCCAGCAACTTTCTTTTCGCCGAGCCTCTGGGGCCTCACCGATGCTACCGGCTTTCCCAGTGACCGGGCGACAATTAGACCGAGTGCCATGCCTCCAGCCTCGATTCCAGCAACAACCTCAGGCTCCTCCATTGACCCCTGGTCAACGGCTTCACGGACCATATCCGCCATCGCTCGCCCGACGAGTGTCAGACGACGCACGCTGGATCCTATCGGGTTCCAGTTCACATAGACATCGTAGGCGTCCTTCGGTTTGACTCCGTCCTTTCCGTGGAGTAGAAGCCAAACAACTGTATCAGCTTGGACTTTCAGCTCATCAGCGATCTCGTACGTAGACATGCCACGTTCTTTGAGCTCGAGGGCTTTCTTGGCAAGCTCCTCTAGAGATCTCACACCACATCCCGCTTGCGATTTGAGAGCAAGTGCCTAGATATAGCTTGTCAGACCTAGCTCAGCTCGAGTCTCGAAGTTGACAATAGATCATATCTTCAAAGAAGGTCGAATCAGGCGGGTCAGAAAGTAATTGCGAAGGTTTCACGTAGCCACCGAAGAAGAGATCAAGAATGCGGGAACCACGGACGTCTACTTTAGTCGCACCAGAGAGATACTCGAAAAGGAAGGACTAGCAGATCTCCGCGTCACCGCCGAAATCACTACGGGCTCTCTTCCGAAAAACTGGGAATGGGGAATACTTGCAGGCGTCGAAGAAGCGCTACACCTTCTTGAAGGAATCAACGTTGACGTGAAGTCTTTTCCAGAAGGGACCCTCTTCCATGCCAATGACGCTTTAGGTGTCCGCGAGCCAGTAATGGTTCTCGAGGGTCGGTATGTTGATTTCTGCACATACGAAACGCCTCTGCTCGGTCTACTCTGCCATGCCTCCGGAATAGCAACCATGGCAGCCAGGGTCAGAAGATCCGCAGGCACCAAGACAATCCTTTCCTTCGGAATTCGCAGGGCTCATCCGGCTCTCGCACCGATGATCGATCGAGCCTGCTACATCGGAGGCTTCGACGCGGTTTCCAGCCTAGTAGGGGCAAGGTTGCTCGGGAAGAATCCGTCCGGAACAATGCCGCATTCTCTGATCATCGCGATGGGAGATCAAGTTCGTGCCTGGAAGAGCTACGACGAGCACATGCCGGAGGATGTTCCCAGAATAATGCTTGTTGACACGTACTGTGACGAAAAGACTGAGGCGATCATGGCCGCGGAAGCCCTCGGTGGGAAACTGTTCGGTGTGCGCCTGGACACGCCGGGGTCTAGGCGAGGCAAATTCGCCGACATAATCAAGGAGGTGCGGTGGGAACTCGACTTGAGAGGATTCAAGAACGTGAAAATCTACGTATCTGGCGGTCTTGACGACGAATCAGTCAGAACGCTCTCCGACGCTGGTGCTGACGGGTTCGGGGTAGGCACCTCTGTGAGCAACGCACCTAGCGTAGATTATGCACTGGATATCGTCGAGGCTGCTGGTAAACCTGTCGCAAAGCGAGGAAAGCTCGGGGGTAAGAAGGAAGTCTGGAGATGCAATCAATGTCTCCTCGAATACGTTGTTCCGGAGCATGTTCCCGCCCCAGTATGTCGGAAGTGCGGAAGCAAGACTCAACGAATGCTAGAAAGGCTGTTGGAGAGGGGACGTCTAACTGGGTCTTTACCTACTCCGAATACGATTCGGGAGAACGTGATTCATCAGCTTGCGAAATTGACCCCAACTAGCGACGGCTTGCACTAGCCTTCGAGAGGACCTTTCTCTTCAGCTGAGTCCCGCAGATCCTGCATTTCTTCTCGGGGGGCTTGTACCTTCTGTAGCAGGCCGGACAGTACATTATCCAACGAAATCTATGAACTATTCCAAAGTTTGCCAATGAGCCGTGCTGTATCTGGAGATGATCTGCAAGGTTCTGGATAGCATAGTCGTCGCTGACAATGATCGGCTCGTGACCGTCCAGCTTCAAGTCCATTGCTAGGGCAAGCACGTCTCTATCAGCCTTGGAGAGATATCCGGATTCACCAGCGCGAGAACTGGCGTCGTCGACGACTGTCTGGGCTCGAAGGGAGGGTGCTCGGACTGTCAGTTCTCCCCTCTCGCTGAACATTCGAAATCTCAGCTGTGGCATCGTCCCCTCGGAGAGTTCCTCCTCAACCGCTCTAACTGAGTACGCTTCTCCCGTCTTCGACGGGTTGAAGCCCATGATGAACGCTGAAGTGTCGAGAACCAGTGCTGTCAAACATTCTCTCTCTCGGATGCCAGCCGCCTGAGACTGCGTTGAAGGAACGTGTCACCAAAACGGACGAAATAGGCGCTGTTCATGGACCTCTTCATCTCAAGGCTTTGCCCTAAACCGATTTGCTTGACGGGATTCCCATCATTGACCAGCGTGGCGGTTGGCCCTGGCTCTTCAAGCCGGACAGTTAGCTTCCTTTCAGCTGGGATAACTAGGGATCTTACCGGCTGAAGGGGGGCGATCAAAGTCATAACGAGGACGTTGAGCGATGTCTCCAGAACAGGTCCGCCCGCTGAGAACGAGTGGGCAGTGGAACCGGTCGGAGTGGCTACCATAAATCCGTCTGCTCGGGCTTTTATGATCCGCTTGCCATTCTGAGCTGCGGCGACGTTCAACATCTTGTCGGGGGTCCTAGGCAACAGGAGTGCTTCGTTGAGACAGTCTCCGATACGATGGCCATTCTGGGAGACCGCGACGCGCCATTGTTCCTCGATCTGGAAGTCGCCGTCGAGCCAGCGTTTGAGCGATCCTTCGAAATCCTCTGGTTCGATTTCGGTTAGATAGCCTCTTCGGCCGAGGTTGATTGCGAAGATCGGCGTCTTTGATTTAGGCATCTCCCTAACCGCTTTCAGAACTGTGCCGTCGCCACCAAGTGTTATCATTAGATCTACATTCATCCGGTTGACTGGTCTACCGTTTCCAAGTCTTGAACTCCGTGAGAGTTGTTGTTCGAGTACCGGGGTTAGCCCGTGGTCTACGACCGCTCGGTTGACTTTCTTCGCAATTTCTAGTGCCTCCCTTGATTCGGTCTTGGCTATGATCCCTACTCGTCTGGGCATGACTACCAGTCTTGCCTCTCGTCAAGATCAATCGGCTTGAAAAGAATTCGCTAGGATGTGCGTATCGTCCGCGGGAAGTCTTTTAGATGTAGTCGATGGTTTAGCTGGATTTCATGAGCAAGCCTGTTTATGTCGGCGAACTCAAGATTGGCCAGTACGTGATTATTGACGGCGAACCCTGCCGTATTGTTGAGTTTGAAAAGTCGAAGCCTGGGAAGCATGGCTCGGCCAAGGCGAGAGTTGTCGCGATGAGCGTTTTTACAGGCCAGAAGAAGAGCCTGATCAGCCCAGTCGATTCTAGGGTGGAAGTTCCGATGATCGATAAGAGAACGGGCCAGATTATTTCCATCTCCGGAAACCTTGTCCAGTTGATGGATATGGAGAGCTATTCCACTTTCGAGAGCCCGATGCCCGATGATCCGGACCTCAAGGGATCTCTTGCCGCTGGAGTTGAAGTTGAGTATTGGGACGTTCTCGGGCGTAGAATGATCGTTCGCAGAAAGGGCTGACTCTTCCTTCTCGCCGAAAGGGCCTGCTGCGGTTAGACATCTCAGATTGCGTCCAGGTATGAGTCTGGACGATCTTGTCCGTGAAATGAGTGGGACACGGGTCCTTGGAGGAGGCCGGATCGGAGAAGCCACAGATGTCGTTGCGGAAATGTTTCGAGAGCCTTCATACACGAACTTTCTGACAATAGCTGGTCCCATGGTTCCTGCTGGGTTTCGACTCTTGTTCGGAGACCTTATCGATCGAGGGTTCATAGACGCTCTAGTGACGACGGGGGCTAACCTGACCCACGATGTGATCGAGAGTCTGGGGCTCCACCACTACCAGGGTAGCTTTCATGCCGACGACAGAAAACTGATCCAGGCAGGGTACAGCCGAATTGCGGACATTTTCGTAAAAGAAACATCGTTCGAGAAACTCGACAAAACTGTGAGAAGATTCGTATCTAAGATTCCAGTAGCGGACAGGAAAAACATTGCCTACTCAGATTTGCTCACAAGGCTCGGGCTGATGATCAACGACGAGGACTCGATCCTCTACAAGGCAGCACGGAAGAAAGTGAAGGTATTCTCTCCTGGTCTCTTGGATTCGATACTTGGGTTTAGCCTGTGGAGTTTCGCCCAGACCGAGGTCTTGCAGTTGAATCCTATCACAGATGTCACGAAAATAGTTGAGATGGCGATGACCGCCGACAAGATCGGCGTGGTTATCCTGGGGGGCGGCCTTCCGAAACACCATACACTTCTAGCGAGCGTCCTGCGCGAAGGCGTCGATAGGGCCGTCCAGATAACCTCCGACCGTGCGGAACCAGGTGGACTCAGCGGTGCCCCGCTCGCTGAGTCGATAAGCTGGAGAAAGATCAGAAAAGGGGGAAAGTTCGTGGACGTCTACGGAGACGCGACGGTGTGTTTCCCACTAATTGTTGGAGCAGTTCTGGACAGGGTTAAGAAGCGGAATCGTACACTGAAAGAATAGGATGGAAGCGGTAGGGCGATCCCTCACCGACGCAGTCCGGAAACTACTCCGGGTGCCAAACGTTGACGAGAAAGCGGTCAAGGAGCTGGTCAAAGATCTCCAGAGGACTCTGCTCCAAGCGGACGTGAACGTAGAACTCGTCCTGCAGCTGTCCAAATCGGTCGAGGAACGCTCACTCAAAGAGAAACTCCCACCAGGCATCACTCGTCGAGAACACGTAGTCAAGGTCCTTTACGAGGAGATGGCCAAGTTTGTGGGCCAAGACCCTGCCAAGGCTGAGGTCCAGCCTGGAACCTTTCGGAAGATCATGCTTGTCGGAATTCAGGGAACAGGAAAGACGACAAGCTCGGTAAAGCTAGCCCGATTCTTCACAAAACGCGGATTGAGAGTCGGACTCGTCTGCGCTGACACGTATCGTCCGGGTGCGTACGAGCAGCTGCTACAACTAGCGGCAAAGGCAGAGATTCCAGTCTACGGGGAACCGGGAAAGAAGAAGCCCGAGGAGATTGCGAAGCACGGCCTTGACCATTTTCGGAAGGAAAGGTCCGACCTCGTGATCATTGACACGGCGGGTCGTCATAGGAACGAGAAGGACTTGATGGATGAGATGAAGCGGATCGCGTCCGCGGTACAACCCGACGAGATCGTCTTGGCGATCGACGCAACAATCGGCCAACAAGCCATCTACCAAGCCAAAGCGTTCCACGAAGCGACGCCGATCGGCTCTGTCTTGCTAACAAAGATGGATGGATCTGCGAAGGGAGGAGGTGCCCTCTCTGCAGTAGTTGCGACCGGGTCAAAGGTCAAGTTCATCGGAACGGGTGAGCGGGTCGAGGACCTGGAACTATTCGTCCCCACTGATTTCGCGGGCCGCCTCTTGGGTATGGGAGATTTGAACGCTCTCTTGGAGAAGGTGAAGGAGGCCGAGGTCAAGGTCCCCGAAGCTAAGGTCCGTCAGTTCATGGAGGGGCGATTCAGCCTCAGAGACATGTTCGATCAGATGGAAAACCTCAGGAAGATGGGACCATTGCGGAAGGTCTTGCAGATGATTCCCGGAGCTGGAAGCGTGCCGGAGGAACAGCTGGGGGTTGCGGAGGAGAAGATGAAAGCCTGGCGGGTCATAATCCAGTCAATGACAAAGAAAGAAGTGGAGGAGCCGCGGCTCGTTGACAGTTCACGAGCGAGGAGAATCGCTAGAGGCTCAGGCCGGTCAGAGAGAGAGGTTAGAGAGCTTGTGAACCAGTATTTCACGATGAAAAAAGTGATGAAGCAGATGAAACGGCGAGGACCAATGATGAAAGGCATGCCATTCATGAAAAAGTAGCCTCGACCCCAGGGCCATAGACCTTCGACCAGGAGGAAACGAGAAGTGATCGTGGTCCTTGTTTGAAACCCAATGGTTCTTGTGGATTCCACAAGAAGAGTGACTAGCTTTCCGAATTTTTGATCATACTGTGCTCACTTGCAAAAGATTTATCATTCTAATCACGGCGCTGTGGGCAGAACAGAATTGGGTCAGAGAGAAGATGTTTTGACAAGCCTTGAAAGGATGCGCGAAAGTCTCAGAGAAACGTTGAAGGAAACTTCAGTGCTCCGACATGTGGCTATCCAAGAAGAAGTCATAATCGGAGCGGAAAGCATCGACAAAACATGTAGCAACGCTTTGAGATACGCCAAGCAGATCAAGCAACTACTGACAGAGTCGGGATCGATTCAAGGCAGGAGACGATAACTCCCAAAAAACCAAGCGTATCAATACGCCAGGAAACCACGTCAATATTCGCGAAGGAGTATTGACCCCTCCCTCCGGGGTGCGTCAAGAAAAGGTTAACCTATTAGCTACCACTGTCGGCCGACGAAGTGAATGGTGCTTCCAAAGCCTGTTGTCCAGCAGCTTCTAGGCGAGAGCAAGGATCATGAATGTCCTGAGGCGCCGGAGATATGTGTCCGGGTCATGGCGATCGCCAACCTGCCCGACATGTTCGGCGAGTATCAGGTCGTCGCCTTCTGGAACAATTTTGACAGAAAAGAGCATGCAGCCCTGATTCACGGGGACATTTTCGAGAAGGAAGATGTCCCAGTGAGACTCCACTCGGAGTGTCTTACTGGGGACACTCTTGGCTCTCTGAGGTGTGATTGTCGCGAACAGCTTCACGAGTCAATGAGGCAGATCGCGAAAATGGATAGGGGGATAGTCCTCTACATGAGGCAGGAGGGTCGGGGTATCGGGTTCATCAACAAGATCAAAGCGTATCAGCTCCAGGATGACGGCTATGACACTTTTCGGGCTAACGAGCTGCTCGGCTTCAAGAGGGACGAGCGGGACTATGATTTGGCCGCCCACATGCTGAAGTCTCTACATGTCAGGTCGATCAAGTTGATGACCAACAACCCCGCGAAAATCAAGGATTTACAGCTGCACGGGATCAAGATAACGGGGCGTATCCCTGTCATTGTACCTCCGAACAAGTATGACAAGTTCTATCTTGAGACTAAGAAGAGGGCGGGGCATCTCCTCGATAAGAACGAGCCGGAAGAAATCTTGGAACAGTCAGAGGATGGCGTGGATAATCATCACTGGGAACAGGCCGAATAGCTCGTCAGGCAGAAACGATTGGTCTACGAACTATTGCACGCCTGGAATGCTTTGATCTGGCTGAAGACTGTTCGAGGTCGAGCCTCATCTCCCACGTGCGTCTGAAGCCGAATTTCTTGTAGACGCTTCGACCCATCTCGCTCGCGTGAAGCATCAGTCGCCCATAGCCCTTCTTCCCACACCATTCTACGGCCTTACTGACGACCATAGATGCCACGCCCCGGCGCCGGAATTCTGGCTCAGTGTACATTGAGAGGAGATATGGTTGTAACATATCGGTTCGTTTAGGGTTCGGTTGGATAGGTTGAAGCCACATACATCCTCCCCCAGCGATCCTACCGTCATGATTCTGAACCAGCCAGGCCTTTAGCTGATGATTTCGAAGTCGAGTCTCAGCCCATCGTCGGTATATCTTGTCGGCCTTTTCGTGGCGCGACCTGTCCCCGACGCCTAGGTCAATCCACATGGCTCTGCGCTGATGAACTAAGACATCTAGATCTTTTAGGCCTGCTGGGCGAACCGTCAGTCTCTTGGTCGAGGGCCGAATCTTGCTGCGGCTGCGAGCCAACTGGCTGGCTCTCAGTTCAGTTTCTTCGGCTCGAACTTGGTTCCGTACTTGTCGACAAAAGCCAACTCGGATAATGGCCTTCGGTTCTTCTTCCCCAGGATCTTCATCGTCGGGTACCCGAATCCTACCACTACCGTTGGCTTGAGTTCGTTGGGAATGGCAAAGTCTCTCCTCATCCGATCCTCTTTGAATCCCGTGTAGAGTCCGGATATGACCCCTTGATCCCACGCCGCCAACTGCATATCCTGAACTGCCCGGCCTGAATCTATTAGGTGGAATCCAAGCTGGGGGTCTGCGAGAACTATGACTGCGAAGTCGGCGCCCGCAACCCAGCCGCCGGATGTGCTATCCTCCGCAAGCTTCTTGATCACCATCTTGTCCTGGACAAGGATGAATCTCCAGTGTTGCTTGTTGATTCCCGTTCCACTCGCCCTCGCCGCTTCCAGTACCTTCAGTTTCACGTCCGCTGGAACTTTCTTTGCGTCGAACTGTCGGACATCAAGTTTGGTCAGAATCGTCTTGTAAGTATCCATCCGGGCCGACACCTTGGTGTATTTCGCGGAACAGTACTAATCTTAAAGAATTCCTTCATAGTGAAAACGGGCTATTGAGGTGTTGAGGCTTTGGCGCAGTCGACCGTAAGCCAGATCACGATTCCAGAACGGAAGCTCAAGGACTTTTGCAACAGTGTCTGGATAAAGCTGGGGGTCCCGAAGAAAGATGCCGAGACAACGACCAACGTACTTGTGCTCGCTGACTTACGGGGTGTCGATTCGCACGGGGTCGCCCGGCTTCCCAGATACTACACGGATCTGAAGAACGGATGGACAAAACCCACAGACGAGAGTAGAATCGTCAGAGAGACCAAGGCGACTGCAATGATCGACGGCGGCCAGAGCCTTGGCCAGGTCGTTGGACGCAAAGGAATGGAGGTCGCGATAAAAAAGGCCAAGGACACGGCGGTGGGCATAGTCTCGGTGCGAAACTCCCACCATTACGGAATTGCCGGCTACTATAGTCTGATGGCGCTGGAGCATGACCTCATAGGGGTCAGCATGACCAACGCTGCACCCCTCGTCGTCCCTACTTTTGGCAGAACCGCGATCCTGGGAACCAATCCTATCAGCCTGACCGCGCCAGCCTCTAAGGAACAACCGTTCGTCTTGGACATGGCAACCTCCGTTGTACCTCGGGGGAAATTGGAGGTGTACGATCGTCTGAAGAAGACTATGCCCATGGGCTGGGCCGTTGACACGACGGGGACGGGGACTTCGGATCCCCATATAGTTCTCGACGCACTGTCAAGACGGATTGGCGGTGGGATCCTCCCACTAGGCGGCGAAGGCGAGGAACACTCAGGGCACAAGGGCTACGGGCTTGCTTTGATGGTGGATGTGCTCTGCGGTGTCTTGAGCGGTTCTGCGACGGGTCTCGGCGTGGATGTTGACAAGGCGAAGCCGAACGTCGGGCACTTTTTCATGGCGATTGATCCGGCCGCGTTTCGTCCTTTGGACGAGTTCAAGAGAGATATGGATCGTCTTGCGCGGGAGCTGAAGGACTCGCCGAAGGCGCAGGGTCAGAACAGGATCTATGTGCATGGTGAGAAGAGCTTTGCAAGGATGGAGAAATACCGGCGAGAAGGGATTCCGCTCACAGCCCCAGTCGTAGAATCGATGAAGAAGGTGGGCGGTGAGGTCGGGGTTCCCTGGCTAGTCTAGACTCTCTTGTTCTGTGCCGTGGGTTTTTCCCCCCGGGGGGCCGATAAAGCATGCTTATTTCTGGATGGAAAATGTAGTTTTTCGTCGGGCTTCGACGTTTCAGCGAGGACTGCGACGTTTTCAGAACTTTCTGTATGATTGGCGTCGGGCGTCGTAAGTCTGGGGATGGTCGAGCCGGGTGGGTTTTTGGGCTAAACTCGATGGTTTTTGGGGCGTTTCTTGGGGACTGAACAGCTATCGTCTTTTCCCTGGTGCGTAATCTGGATATAGGATACAGGCCAGGGACGGGCATGGGGAGCGATACGGTGGAGCCGTGGGACGTTGCTATCATCGGCGGCGGGATTCTCGGAACATCGGTCTCCTACTGGATCGGAAACCAGCACAAGGGGCGGATAGCAGTCCTCGAGAAGGAGGGGGACGTGGCGGTTCACACGTCTCGCCGGAACACTGGCGTTGTCCATCGCCCATTCTACTTGGACCCTGTGAAACGGCGCGTGTTCGCGAGGTCTTCTCAGACCGCCTATGGGATGTGGAAGTCGTACGCGAAAGCGCGAGGTCTCCCGTGGGCTCCCGTAACCACGCTCGAAGTTGCGACGCGGCCCGAGGACCTGAAACGGGTTGAAAAGTATCACCACTGGGGAGTCGAGAACGGTATGGGCGAGGATGAGCTGGAGGTTCTCTCGTCCGAGGAGCTTCGAAAGCTCGAGCCGCACGTCCGCGGCTACGGAGCGATCTGGTCAAAGACGGACACGGCCGTGGATTATCGCGCGTTCACAAGATCGCTCCGGGCAGACGCGGAAGGAGAAGGGGTCAAGTTCCTCACCAGCTTCGACGTCGTCGCCATCCGAAAGACTGGTGATTTTATTGAGGTTCTTCCCAAGAATGGTGGGGAGCCGGTTCGGACTCGGTTCTTGATCAACTGCGCGGGAGGAAGCTCACTCAGGGTCGCTCACATGCTTGGGGTCGGATTGGAGTATTGCGATCTCAACTTCAGAGGCGAGTACTGGGAGGTGGGAAAGGAATGGGCGTTTCTAGCTTCAAGGAACATCTACACCGTCGCTCAGCATCCCGAGCTTCCGTTCCTGGACCCGCACTGGATCGTGAGGGCTGATGGTAGAAGAGAGATAGGGCCTAATGCTGTGCCCGTGGCGGGACCGTACACCTACAAGGGATTCTTCACGAGCCCCGGACAGGCGATAAAGAAGCTTCTAGAGCAGCCGGTGGCTAACAAGCTGGCTCTATTATACAACCGAGACTTTCTAGAGCTCGCCGGCGCGGAGTGGCTCTCATCCATCTCGAAGGGCGAGATGGCCAAGCGGGCCCAGAAATTCATCCCCGAACTAAAAGTGGACTATCTCCTCAGGCCGGGGATAGCAGGGGTGAGGGCTCAAGTGATAGACCGGAAGGGAGACTTCATGAAGGAAGCAATCGAGTTCGAGACTCCCCTCTCCTACCACATAACCAACTACAACTCGCCCGGGGCGACAGGGTCCCCGGCGTTTGCCGCCTTCCTCGTCAACAAGCTCGGCGAGAAGGGCTACCTCGACCATCTCGGACAGTCCTCGGTCAAGGGTAATGGTGTCTGGGACTTTGAAACGATTAGCGAGCAGGTCAGTGCCGCCTGATCATAAGATCGCTTCGGGCCCAGCTATCTGAATATCGGCGAGTGTTTTGAAGATCGGAGTGGGCTTGGATGAATTCTTGTCTAGGGTTGGATCGTGAATGAGAACTGGTTGTTGTGGGACGTGGCAAGTGTGACTGTGTAGACGTTCCCTGACTGGAACGTGAAGGAAGCGCCTATCCATGTGCAGTACGTTGAGGGCGGCGACGGGATTGTGAGAGGGAGTATTGCAAGCTGTGTCGGCGAGTAGGGTCCCTTCGTCCATCCGGTCGTCTTGGCGCACTGGTTGCCATTCAAGTCTATAACGTAGTAGCTGACGACGGTTGTGACTGCTGTGCCGGTATTTCTGAGGTAGAGGGTCACGTTGTTTGAGCCGCTAAACCCCGCGTTTTCTAGAACAAGAATCTCTTTCCCATTTGAAGAGGCTGGTAGGATGGATCCGAATACTCCCATTGACCAGGAGTAGACGATGACGGACATGACGACGACTATGACGACGAGGAGGAGGCCTGCGAGGATGGTCTCGACCCCTTTCCGGTTCCATCGTCTAGCGTGCAATCTGGTCCCGGCTCTCGAAGAGACTGGCTTCTCTGCTTCTGAAGCGTGTGTCGTCACTATGTTAGCAGACCCGGAGTAACAGGAGCCACTCTGATGCGAGAATCTGTTCGTGGATGTTGAAACGAAACGATTCTCCGCTTGTAGACCTCATGCCAAGGAGTGACGAGAGTCTCTACCTATTGTCGACCGCCCTCCCGGGGGAGGGGGGTCTGATCGTCGATTGTTCCGATTCGGGGCAATTTTCGCGTTTAGGGCCCAATTTAAGGCGGAAGTCGGGTTTTGTGAAGCCGCGGAACGAGCAGGAAGCCCAAGAGAAACGAGCATTTGCTCGGGGATTCCGCGTTCGGAGTGGGGATAACTAATGCCATCCGTTCTGTCAAGACCTGTTTCCACTAAAGAAACAGAGAGATTCTCCTTCTGATTGAAAAGCGAAATGATCGATTCAGATGCTCCGCTGTCAAGCCTGCATCGTTATCAGGCGGTTCGATTTTCTTCTCAGTTATCCTCCCGATCGGATAGAGCATTGCCCCTGCGAGTAGGAGGATGAAGCCTGCGAACACGATCGGCGACCAGTATTGAGCAAGACCCAACACCAACCCAAGTAGCAGTGCAATGAAACCGATGTTGGTTAGAGGTTTCTCCCAAAAGTCGGACGAGTATTGCGCCCGAAGTTTGTTTGGAGACTCTCGATTTTTCTTCAATAGTAGACCCGACACCGTTCCGAGCGTGAAGATTCCCATGAGGGCGATGATTTTCTGCGCGAAACTTACTCCCTGGTAGTAATAGGGCAGCTGCGTATGGAAGATTACTGTCGCGATGTTGTTTAGACTGGCGACTCCCGCGTCGACCCCAAAGACAGCAACCCATCCGACTCCCATGACTGTCTTCAGTCGGCTGGATGTTCGATCAAGTTGGACCCGCAACATCTGATACTGGGAGACTATGAACCAGGCTCCTACGAGAAGAAAAACGAGAGGCAACAATTGTAGGAGCGTCGAGTAAGTAGGGTCTGAAGGGAGAGTGATGACTTCTATCATTCCCAGTAGAATTCCGCCTAGGAACCAAGATAGAATAGCGATCAGAGGTACGAGTCGCACATCCGGTTCAGTTCCCCCATAGTTTCTATTCGGGTCTTCTTGGCGTCTTGTAGTTTATCGAAGGCATCATGCGGAGTGAGCTTCTTCTTGCCCTCCAGCCGCGCTCCTTTCTCTTAGCCTGCTTCGAATCAGAAGATACGCCATCACGGCAAAGAATGTGATAGAGCCGATGTCTAGGGCTATGCCGTAAATGTCAGACCCCCCGCCTGGCGGTGGAGGAAGCCCAGGACACTTACCCCAGGCCTGACCAGTTTCCTGGACTAATAGAAGGAAGAAGACGGCGAGACTCGCGGCACGCGCGACCGTGGTCGCCGGTCTTGACGTGCTTCGAAGAGGTCTCCGTCTTCGTCGTCTCAACACAGGCAGACCCAAGAGGAAGACCATTATCACAACTGCTGTCGCCGCCAGCAGAATTTCCGGGAGAAAAGTCTCCAGCTGGTATACTGGGTCTGAGTTGACTCGAAGGAAGAATGTTACTATCGATGAAATGGTCCCGTAGGTCGCGACTATTCCGGCTGTATAGATTCCAGAGGAGAGGCTGATGTCTGGGGTGACTGTGGCATTGACCTTCTCGCTCTGGCCTGGGTCCAGGGTCAGACTGTAGGTGGAGAGTGATACCTCCCGCTGCGTTGTAAAGTAGCTTGTAGTGAAGAAGCTGGTAACGTTGAGGTTCAATGTAATCCTGCTCGTATTATTGTTCGTGACCATGAACTCGCCACTCGTAGATTGACCGGCGGTCACAGGAGCGCTCGGAGCCATTACTGTTCGCAGATTGACCGCGACTGTCGTGTTGCCGGGAATCATCCCGATCTCGTTTGCGGTCGCTTCTGTGAACCAGAAGTTTCCCTTGGCATCGACCGTGTCGAGAAGCGAATAAGCACCCGATATGGGAAGAGCGAACTCGTCCATGATGCCTGTAATCGGGTCCAAGCGTCCGATCCTGTTCGAATAATGTTCAGCAAACCATAGTCTCCCCTGGCTATCCATGGTCAGTGTCGCTACCCCCGTGCCAGGGTCAGCCGTCGCCTGAGACGTAGGATACTTCCTCCATGTCGAGTTGGACGGAATGAACTCGGTGACCGAGCTGCCACCGTGCTCAGAGACCCATACGTTGCCGTTGTTGTCAACGACTATCCCAACGGGGTAGCTCAGTGGAAGAGTGGGAGTAAACTCCTGGAACGTGTGGCTAGTCATGTCGAAGTGGGCGATTCTGCCCGTAGCTTCGGTGATCCACAAGTATGAGGTTCCGTTCTGCTTTGCGATTTCGACAGGGTAGGAGTTCGCGGCTGGTAGAGAATACTTGTTCATGATATGGGTCGAATTTGCGATTTCGCCCAGGTAGTTCCCGTAATAATCGGTAAACCAAACGTTGTTCGTTGTAGGATCGACTAGGACAAAAATTGGATCTGAGGGAGACGAGTTTGTTGAGAAGCGTTGGAAGCTCTCGGTTGTAGTGTTGAGAAACCAGACGCTCGGCGAATTCTGGTTCTGATCAGTGAACCAGATGAGCCCGTGCCGGTCGACAGCCAGAGTTGCAGGCATTGCATCGGGTCCTATCGTGTATTCTTTCGTGACGTTGGCTGTTAGCGAGTCGAACTCGCCGATCTTACCAGCGCCAAATTCCGTAAACCAGAATGTGTGGTTGTTGGACCCTACAATGATTGCGTTAGGGACAGAATTTGGAGTCGGGATGGGATAGTTAGTGACTAGCTGAATTGGGTCTGCCTGTGAAACAAGAGATACGGCTTGACTGCTGGGGCTAGGGACTCTGGATCCATTCTGGGTCGAGAAGACGCAGAGAGTGAGCGTCGAGACGAGGAGCAGGACCGTTGCTGCCCTGAGAGCATGCCTCAAGCCTCGACCCTGCTACTAGAAATCCCACAGGTCTATGAATCTGTCAGTAGCCTTCCTCAACAATGTTGGATTCTGGACACTTATCAGCGCTTGAATCCGGGCAGGGTCGGTTAGCTCGTATTCGAGCCTGGTCCCGTCGACTCTGTGTGCCTCGAGCACGCCTGCTTTAGCTAGCCCGGTAAGGTGCTCACTAATCGTCGACTTTGCGAAGCCTGTTGATTTGCACAGTTCCTGTTGAGAGACCTTACCGGTCTTGACGACGCAGGCAAGAATCTGTCGGTCAGTTGGTCGACGGATGAGAGCGAGCAATCGCTTGTCCGTCTCACTTGTTCCGGCTGGGTAGAGTCTGGAGTAACCGCCCTCTTCCACTCGAAGTATCTCGCCCGAGGCCGCCAATCTGTCAACGTGATACCTTGTAGAATTGAACGACATGCCGATAAGCCGGTGAAGCTCTCGGAGGTGTAGCCCAGGTAGCAGCGATATCAGAAGCCTGATTCGTATCCTGCCGCTTTCAACCGCCAAGATTGTTACCTTTCCGAGTTAACAGTGCGAAGCCGAAGCTTGAGAGCATCAGAAAGTCGAAGAAGTGTGATAGATGTATTCCCGTATCGGGGATCAAGACCAGCTGACTCGACAGGAATAGCGTTTCGACGAGTTCCACAATCTGACTGAGAGTTAGGAAAGTGAAGGCTAGAGTTAGGGAAAGGTGTCTGGTGTTTCTTCGTTCGCCATAGGCAAGCAGTGAAATCGAGAGAACGAGCGATGAAAAGGCGACGAGCAACACGTGGATAACCGCGTCCGTTGAAATCGTGATCAATTCTCGTCATCAGGACCCTTTCAGGGATTGACGTTAAGCTGTCCAAATTGCATGTAGGGGAAGTGTATCGTGCAGAATATGTTGCATTTGACGGCGAAGCTACCCAGTATATTGGCTGTAAATCTGACATCGTAGCATTTGTCCGGTGCCAGGCCCGCCTGCGCGCCGATTCCTTGGTCGAAGTATTGAGTTACCGCGAAACCGTGGGGTTGTGAGTCGTTATTTATGACATGGATGATGACGGTCTGGTTGACAGTGACGTTCATGACCGGCCAGGGGTTGGAGGCGGAGGCACCGTGAGCCTTGCTGCCATTATACCCCACATTCAGGCCTTCGTTTGCCATTACGACAGTGAAGATAGCCGTGTTAGGCGCGCTTGTAGGGCGGACCCAGCAGTTCGTACCGGTTCCGAAGAGGTGAAACGCGTAAGCTCCAGAAAGAAATCCGCCTACGGCAACTACAAGAGCAATGACGGCGAGCACTCGCCTCGACGGTTTCTGAATCATACGCATTCGAGCGGCCGTTCTAGACATCCCTTCCTCCCACTGATATGAATGCTCCTAGCAAGTGGCGCATCGCGTCCCAATCTCCAGGCCCTATTGAGGTTGGAGAGTCGGCCGGTACGTCGATACAGCGCAATCTCTAGCCTGAGCTTTCATCCTGAATGAAACAGGGCTGCGAAGTAGATAGCGATAAACCCAAGCAGTAAAGCGACTGCAATTGATACTGAGTAATTCGACTTTGTGGTTTGGCCCGGAGTGAACAAGGGCGCTAGAAGCCTCATCGCCGCGTAGATAGATGTGCCCGTCCCCAGTGCAAAGAAATATGTTGTCTCGAATTTCACAAAGTAGCCTGCCGCGGCTCCGACGAGCGAAGCCAAAACAAACACTATGCCGAGCAGGAGAAGGTCTCGAATCCATCTGGGCGCGCTTCTCGCTGGGGTCTTGGTGTAGAATGCGTAGCATGCGCCTATCATCACAGGCTCGAGAACCTTGTGTAGCACGTATGCTACGCCCGCCGTTATGCCTCCAAACGCATCGAGAAGGTCGGTGCTGCTGGTGGTGTAGGCAGTTCGGCCATAGTCCCAACCCTCCCCCAGACCGTGTATTCCAATGGCCGCCGCTACAAGAACAGGTATTATCACACCATATTTTCCTATGGCAGATTCGGGGGAGAAAATGTTGCGATTTCGATCAACCAAGAAGAAGAATAGTACCCCGGCCAAGAATAGAATCACTAGCGTAACCTGAGCTAAGCCCCCACCGAATCCGCTATTCACATCGAGGGTCGCGGAACCGCTAATTGTATCGACAAAAAACCAGAGGAAGATCCCAGACGCGAACGCTGTAAGGTATCTCGCCTCAACAAACTTACTAGCCACTATGATTAGGAGCAGACCCACGAACGGAGGTATGAGGGTCGCGGCTGTCCAGGCGAGAAAGCTCTCCGCGAATCCTATCATGAACGCATTTTCCTCTCAGAGAGGGTATTGAGAATTGTGGCTCAAAACGCGAACGAAGGCGATGGAGGAGATCTCTCCTGTTTAGGGACTCAAGTAGTCGAGCAATGTGGTTTTCTTTCTTCCTCTCTTTACACTTCTGTTCTTTACCGTTGCCAAGTATCGATGCATCTGTTCTTCCTTGCGTCTACTGGTCCAGTAATATGCTTCGTCCACGGTGCCTTCAGTCATGAGGACTGTCGTCTTCCCGGGCCTCGTACGGCCCGTTCTTCCGCGACGCTGTATCATCCGGATCTCCGACGGCACTGCCTCGTAGAAGATCACATGATCCACGTCAGGCACGTGAAGTCCCTCCTCGCCAATACTGGTCGTGACCAGTACGTTGTACTTGCCATCTCTGAAATCTTCAAGGATCTGCATCTGTTCGCCCTGGGTTAGTCCGAGATCCTCCTCGCTTCTGCTGGCCTGACCCACGAACCGAACGGCTTGGACACCGTCGATCCTGTTCAGATTGTCTGCTATTGTTTCGACGGTGTCTCGGAACTGGGTGAAGACAATGATCTTGGAGAGTGGATTTGACTTCAGGTCGTTCGAGACGAGTTCTCGAAGCTTGGATTCTTTCGGGTGCGGAGTCTTCTCAAGGGACGCGGAGAGCTCTTGTGCCTGAATTATCTGGGGATCGCGAGCTAGTCCGCGAGCTGATTTTGTCTTTGCTCTCTCGAGCCTCGAGAGGAACCTGGTAGCGCTGTATGCTCCCTGAGTCTCCAGCAGATCAATTGCATGCATGAGAGACATGGCCTGCGATTGTAGCTGAACGGCGCCGTAGAGGGCGCCTGCGCCTCCTCTCCTCAGGCTATTGTGGAGTTTTTCTCCAAGTTCGAGAAGCATCCGTTTGCCGACTCTGACATTCGCCGGTAGATGGTGCATTGATCTAAGCTTGTTCACTCTCACATCGAGTGCTGCGTGCAAGACCTTTGTCGCCTGCTTGTAGTCTTCCGGGAGTGGCAAGCGTAACCAGTTGACTTCGACATCTTTCACATAGTCCGCGACATCAGAGTCCTTCTCTGTACGAGTCTCTACGTTGGTTATGGCCAGTCTCTCGCATATCTCCTCAACGCGAGTCTTCTTGGCACTAGGAGACGCGGTCAGGCCGAGTATAAGCGGCTGTGCCGCCTGCGATTTGTACGCTTGGGCGACGTCTGTGTAAGCATAGTCGCGGACGCACCTGTGAGCCTCATCAAATACGACAAGCGACACGTTACGGAGGTCATACCGCGCAGCTGAAACATCATTCCTGATTACCTCGGGGGTTGCAAATATGAGCCGAGCATCGTCGAAGTCTGAGGCTCGCGTAGCCGGCGGTGTCTCACCCGTCAGAGATACTGACTTTGCACCCCTGTCGGGATAGTGTTTGTCGAAGAATCCAGCATGCTGAAGGACAAGGGGTCTCGTCGGGGCGAGAATGAGAGCCTTGCTCTCGGGATAATTGGCGAGCCGGCCGGCTGCCACGAGGAGAGCTATCATCGTCTTCCCTAGACCAGTCGGCAGGACTACCAGTGTGTTTGCCGCGAGGGCGGAGTTGGCAATGGACCTTTGATACTCTCTAGGCTGAATGCCCACTGGGCTCAATGCTTGCATTAGGGAATCTGTCCCGTTTGTCTAGCGCGGCTTTGGTCCATAGTCGAGAGGGGCGTGGCGTAGCAGGAAGAAATGTTTTCGCCCATACTTCGCCACTAGAAGAATGCTTACTAGCCATGACCCTACGGAGGCGGCTTCAACTATCATTCTGACAGGTCGGTCGAAGAAGAGAAAACCGGTTAACCCGAATAGGATTCCGAGAAGCGCTAGAAACTGGTACCTGTCAACGAAACGAAAGTCATGGAGACCAGCTCTCCAAGACGCGAACAATGTTACAGTGTAGAGGGCAAGACCGCCTCCTGCCGCTATGGCGAACGATATCATGTCCCAGTACGAGAGCTTCAACAAAAGCAACCCGACCTCGTCAGCTACGAGTCCAACACCAATACCCATAACTAGAGCGCTGTCCCATCGAGTTCTCGCATCCGCCGCGTAAAGCATGACCCCTGCAGCGACGACTACAAGGATGAGACCATAGTACATGTGGTGAAATCTGAACCCTGCGACCCTGAGGACTGGACAGTGTAAGGTGCAAACGGACTCAAGAATTACGAAGAGCCGGGCGATCGTCACTGACACAGTGTAGCCTAGCGATATGAAGAATAGGCCCACGGGTCCAAGAAAGGATCCCACCCGCTGCATTCCAAGCCAACCATTTCAATACCAATCTCTTTAAGCTATCCGCTCGCGTTACGTCAGCGATTCATCTGAGAAGAAAATTTCATCTACAAGCTAAGCAAAAACAAAGTTCTAAGGCATAAGTCGCATACTCGTCCTACACTAGCAGTGAACATGTCCGTGACGATGGGGGTCTTTCAATGAAGTGGAAGCAGCTCGTACACAACGGGGTTGCGTTCCCCCCGCCCTACGCGCCAAAAGGGCTCCACATCATATTAGGTGGAGAAATAGTCGCATTGTCGCCGGATGCTGAAGAGCTGGCCTATGCGTGGGGAAAGAAACGGACAACACCCTTCGTTCAAGACCCCGTATTCCAGACAAACTTCCTATCCGACTTCTCAAAGCTGCTCCCGCCAAAGTTCGCCAACGTGAAGTACTCCAACATCGATTTCACCCCCGTTTACGAGTACCAGCAGAAAGAGGAACTCTCCAAGGCCGACAAGGACCTGAAAAAGAAGCTGGCCTCACAGCGAAAGGAACTTCGCCTCCAACTGAAGGACAAGTACGGCTACGCGATCATTGACGGGACGAAGACCGAGTTTGCGAACTATATGGTCGAGCCGCCAAGCATCTTCATGGGCCGCGGTAGCCATCCCATGCGTGGCCGATGGAAACCAAGAGTCTTTCCAGAAGATGTTACGCTCAACCTCTCAGAGGACGCGCCAGTCCCCCAGCCACCAGTTCCAGGAAACTGGAAGAGCATTGCTCATGATCACGACTCCATCTGGCTCGCCTACTGGGTCGACAAACTCAGCCAGGTCCGCAAGTACGTCTGGCCCTCGGACATCTCGGATCTTCGACAAGAACGAGACAAGATGAAGTACGACAATGCGAAAAAGCTGCGTCGACAGCTCGCAGACGTACGCCTGTTCGTGGAGAAGAATCTAGACTCTCCAGATGTCAAAGCCCGGAAGCTGTCGACGGTATGCTATCTCATTGACAACCTGGCGATGAGGGTTGGTGACGAGAAGGAGGAGGATGAGGCCGACACGGTCGGCGCCTCGACGCTAAGGGTCGAGCATCTGAAATTCCTGCCGAAAGGCGTCGAGTTTGACTTCCTCGGCAAGGACAGTGTGCGATGGGAGAAGACCCTTCAGCTGGGCGGCGCCGATAGTCCAATCAGACGGAACCTCCAAGAGTTTTCGTCTGGAAAGAAGCCGGAAGATCTAGTCTTTGACGGGATAACCTCTGAAGGGGTCAACCGGTTCTTGGGAAAAGCTATGCGGGGGCTCACAGCCAAGGTCTTCAGAACACATCACGCCACCGAGACAGTGCAGACCTACCTTGGCCGGCACAATGGGTTCAAGCCCGACGATCCCGTCTTCGTCAAGATGTATCATGCGAGAGTCGCGAACCTCGAAGCCGCAATACGATGCAACCACAAGAGGACCCCACCGAAGACTTGGCAGAGTAGCCTCGAAAAGAAACAACAGCGACTGGCTGAGCTCAAGACCCGACAAGGACAGACCGAGAAGCAGAAGCAGCGTTTAGAAGAAAGAAGGAGGAAGTTGGAGCTTGACGTCAAGCTGCAGCAACGGACCCGAGACTATAACCTGAACACTTCACTGCGCAACTACATCGACCCGAGGGTCTACAAGAACTGGGCCAACAAGGCGGAATTCGACTGGACAAGCGTATACCCTAAGACCTTGCAGAGAAAATTTCTCTGGGCAACAAAGTCAAGAGCCTAGAATCGATATTATGAGCCCAGCATGGTCGTGGGCAAGTCTAGAATGTGGATCTTGTCATTTCTATGATCTTGCCAAACTCTTCGAGAGTGCTCGCGTAGCCCGCAGCAACCCCGGACCAGACCTGGCGCTTACCAGCGACAGTGCTCTTCGCTTCTGCAACGGACATTCCCGACTGGATCAGATAGGCCGCCGCGCAGGTGGGGCTACGCCCTGTTCCTCTGAGACAGTGAAGAATCACCTTCTTTCCGGAATCCACGTTGTCTCCGATGACACCTGATGCTACCTTGAGCCGGCTCAGCGGAATCGCTTGTCTGTTCTCCTCAAGTTTCGGGGCTCTTTCATCATAGGCTATGCCCAATTCCCGACACCATACTCTCTCATCTGCGATACCGACCAGGTCCATAATCACGAGCTCCGTCCCATGCTGACGTTTGAGTTCTATCAGGTCGCTCTTCGACGGAGCAGCCCCGACCCAGAGTCTCTGAGGAATAATCTCTGAAAGATCCAATCTGCCAAGCTCGTCTATTCTATCAGTTATTAGCATGACGCATTACCCGAATGCTTTACGATGACAACCTCTAAGCCCAATCTACTTGTGGGCACAGATGTCGTTGATAGAAAGAATATCGACAGACTCTCAGAATATTCCACCGTCTACACACTCGCAGATCTGATGGGAGACCAGCTAGCAAGCATTCTGCCCACAATCGACGTCCTCCTCGTGTTTTCCTGGCCCAGGGAATTGACCCAGGAGAGCCTTGAGAAGATGACCAGGCTCAAATTCGTTCAGAGCATTCTCGCGGGCGTCAACCACATACCTTTCGCAAGTCTGAACAAAGGTGTCATCGTTAGTAGCAACGCAGGTGCTTATTCGGACGAGGTCGCCGAGTACGCGTTGGCCTTGCTGCTCTCGGCTGCGAAGAGGATAGTAGAACTGCATGTCTCCCTCAGAGAGGAGAAGTGGACCCTAAGACGGACACTCGACGCTGGGACAGAGGTCACCATTCTCAGAGAGAAGGTACTCGGCATACTCGGGTTTGGAGGAATCGGGACCTCGGTGGCGAGGATGGCCCATGGTTTCGGTATGCGCGTGTACGCCTACTCCAGAAGGGCAAAGGCGGTTAAGGGTGTGAAGATATTCGATGGCGAAGACGGGTTATCGAGTGTTCTGAGGGAGTCTGATGCTGTAGTCCTGGCTCTGCCTCTGACCAATCAAACGACGAGAATCATAAATCGTGAGAGATTGTCAGTTATGAAGAATACTTGCATAATGGTCAATATTGCTCGCGGAGAGCTCGTGGATGAGAAAGCTCTTTACGATCATCTTGTAGCCAACCCGAATTTCAGGTACGCGACCGACGTCTGGTGGTACAGAGAGTCGCGGGAAACCCTCAAGACGGATTATCCGTTTCTCTCTCTGCCCAACTTCATAGGGACACCCCATGTCTCGGGACCTTCCGGCCTGGCCACCGGACGACCCGTTAAGCTAGCCGTTGAGAACACGATAAGATTCCTGAAAGGCCTCCGACCAGAGAACATTGTAGATCCGAGAGAGTACGTGACTAGCTACCCGTACTAGGAGGCATGGCTGACTGTCACTTCTTGTGACAGCAAGCGGCGCATCAGATCGATCGAAACATTTCCACCCGAGATAACCAGAACGACACGCTTTCCCAACATCGACTTCTCCCGTTCACTCATTAGGGCCGCCAAGGGTGCGGACCCCGACGGTTCAGGGAAAATATGAGCCTCGCGAACCAGCAGACGCATCGCAGACAAGATCCCATCATCAGATACACTGAACATTCCATCAACATTCTTTCGACAAGCCTCAAGCGTCAGTTCGCCAACTGAGGAGGGGATCAGCCCATCGGCGATAGACTGGGGAGCCTCAAGCTTCACGAGTTTGCCTGCCCTAAGGGACAATTGCATCTTGGTCGCACCAACTGGTTCGACACCGAAGACCTTGGACGAGGGTCTCAACGCTTTTACTGCGATGGATATTCCCGAGATGAGTCCGCCTCCACCGACGGGCACTATGACTGAATCGAAGTCCGTCAACTGTTCAGTAATCTCAAGCCCGCAGGTTCCTTGACCGGCTATTATATCGGGGTCGTTGAAAGGATGCACGAAGGCGGCGCCCGTCCTCTTGCAAATCTCGGCTGCTTTCGACTCCCTGTCTGAGTGATACTTTCCAAATCTTACAACTTCTGCTCCGTACTCCGCGATCGCGTCGGCCTTTTCCCTGACCGCCGTTTCAGGAATCACAACAGTAGACTGCTTCCCAAGCAGACGTGAGCTGTATGCAACAGCAAGACCGTGGTTACCGGACGACGCGGCCACAATCTTCTTCGAAGCCAGTTGGGAAATCTTGTTGTATGCTCCTCGGATCTTGAACACGCGGATTGGCTGGAAACATTCCAGCTTGAGATAGACTTCGCGTCCGAGAATCCTTGATAGTGAGGGCGATTCGACTAAAGGTGTCTCTGATGCGACTCCGTCTATTCTGCGTGCTGCAGTTCTGATATCTTCGATGGTTGGAAGTGTTGTAGTGTCCATTATTGGCATCTTCACAGTTGCGCTCTAAAGAACTCTTTCAACCATGGTTCAAGAAGGAAACATAGAACTTGGACGATGTTCGGAAGCTCTTTAACCTGGCAGCAGAAACCTTTCAAACGTTTCGCGAATTGCTTCCCACCGCCGGGGTTAACAGGGTGTTCGGTCTCCTCGACCTGCTGCGGGCGTACAACGGGAAGACTGACGTGGCCAACCTGACGATAGACCTGAGAATCGCTTTGGACGAGCTGCTCCCCATCATTGATACCGCAGAGTACATGGGTCTCGTTGATGTCCAGCAGGGAGACATCTCGCTCACAGACCTGGGCAAGAAGGCGCTCAGCGGCAAGATTCCAGAAAGGAAGAAGCTAGTGCACGATAGGCTGGTTGGCCTTGAGCCATTCGCTGACGTGCTTCGGATAGTTCACGAGAAGAAGCAATTGAGCAGGTTTGAGCTAGCACGATTTGTGAGCTCAAAGTACGGCTACACTACTGACCTCCCGACAATCGTCAATGTGATCATTAGCTGGGGCGTGTTTACCGGATTATTCAGATACGATGGTCAGTCGGAGAGCCTACTGCCGAGGGAGGCTCCGCGCTAACTGATCTTTGAGATTATCCTGTCGGAATAATCGAACATCGCCGGGTCCCGCTGACTTCGAGGCCGCTCTAACGTAATCGGAACATCATCTAGAATCCTCGCCGGCCTGTGGCCTAGAACGATGACCCGGTCTGCCATGTAGACAGCCTCCTGTACGTTATGAGTTACCATCACTACACAGTTCGTCGCATAGACAGGGTCTCGCCAGATTTCAAGAACCTCCCTGCGGAGGTTCTCAGCTGTAAGAGCGTCTAGACTGGAGAAGGGCTCATCCATCAACAACACTTCTGGCTGCAGCGCAAGTGCTCGTGCAATTCCAACACGCTGCTTCATTCCCCCCGAGAGTTCCTTAGGATATGCCGTCTCGAAGCCCTCCAAGCCCACATCCTGAACATACTTCTCGGCTATCTTCAATTGTTCCTCCTTTGGGATAGCGGAGCCGGAGAGGGCGAGTTCGACGTTGCCGAGAACAGTCTTCCATGGGATTAGTGCGAACGTTTGGAAGATTACACCAATCTTTGGGCTGGGGGCGGTGATGGGTTGTCCGTGAAAGAGAACTTGGCCTGAGGTTGGCTTGTCTAGCCCGTCGATTATTCGTAGGAGTGTGCTCTTGCCGCAACCAGAGGGGCCGACGATACAGAGGAATTCCTTTTGGACCTTGAAGCTGATATGGTCTAGTACCGTCGTGTTCTTTCCCTCTCCCGGGTAGGTCTTTGTAATGTCCTTGATCTCCAGGAGCGACTCGCTGATCTGGGTCAGTGACTTTATGCCTCGAACTTGTACTTGTCAGCTTTCCGTAGCATTCTTCTCCAGACGAGTCTGTTAATGATGAGTACAGTGGCAGTCATGACAAGCAGGGCGGCGAATATTTCCACGTTGGCTAGGGCGACTAGCGCTGGGTTCGCCTCAAGGTTTGTCGCTTTCACGAGAAACGATCCCAGCCCTTGAACATTAGCGTCCGCGCTGACATATTCCGAGACTATGAGAGCGTTCCATCCCCCACCCCATGCCTGTATGCTGCCAATTAGAATGGCAGGAAACGATGCAGGAACCAGTATTTCCTTCACGAATCTGCCTCCTCGAACTCCATAGGCATGGCTCGCCTCCAACAGATCGTTGGGAACACTGTTTACCGCCCCCACGATGTTGAACAGCAAATACCACTGCATACCCGTGAGAATCAGTACTATAGAGGCAATGTTCAGCGTCAATCCCAGGTAGGGTGTATTTCTGAATGGGTCTACTAGAAGGATAATGACCAGCGGAAAGAGGGCTGTGGCGGGAATGGATTGTCCGATGTCGAAAATGGGGACCAGCCACCGGGAGAGCCTAGAACTCCTAGCGATTAGAATTCCTGCACCGAGCGTCCAGGCTAGGGCGATACAATAGGCAGTGGCCAAACGGGAAACCGACAGCAACGTGTTCAGGAAAAGTTCTAGGGCAGTTACATTATTCGCCAGCAAAGAGAAATTGGTTGCGATAGCATTCTCTATTGATTGAGACTTCGGTGGGATGATGATCGCGAGCGCGACAGCGACCAAGCTTAGGAAGATTGCGTAACTGGCGAGTTTTCCCCAGAGGGGGATTCTGGTAATTCGTTCAGGAAACCGTAACCTCTCTCTCGCGTGCAGCAGTCGCCTGAGTCGAGTAATCTCGACGACCCTATTGAAGTAGGATTTTTCTGACTTGAGGAATGAGGTGACTGGTGAAATGAGGCGGCCCTCATATCTTCTCATCCCCTCCCCAACGATGCTTCTCTGGGTCTCCGTTGCTGGCGCGGCGACAGTTTCATACTTGTACTTCTCTGCTCGCCTGCCAAGCGGCCGCCAGACTAGCTGATCAATCGCGAAGATTATTCCGACGAGGATGATGAGACCGAAAAGAGCAGAGGCGAGATCTGGCTTGCGGCCGGCAATTGCAATGTAAGAGCCCAATCCTGGGAGATTGACCGTTCCAGGGATGTACTCCTCGATGGGAATTAGATACCATCCTCCTCCCCAGGCGAGGATGCTGCTCCAGATCAGTTCCGGATAGACGGCCGGAAGAACGATCTGGCGAAGATACTTGAATCCGCGGACGCCATAGGCTCGGGACGCTTCCTTGATGTCCGCAGGAATCGCGTTTACTCCGGCTATGACCCCGAAAGTTGGGGCCCAGGCCATGGCTGTAAAGATCATTATGATCGAGGCCAGTTCTTGGCCAGGGGTGCCGGGAAGCCTGTTCAAGACCAGAAGGAAGACAACAGGTAGGAATCCGAGAACGGGGACCGACTGGAAAATGTCGAGTAGGGGCAACATGACGTGAGAGGCGCGGTGGTTCATTGCGGTAAAAATGCCATAGGCCAGCGCAAACGCAAGGCTGAGACCATATGCAATTGTCATTCTGGATAGAGTTCTACCTGCAAAGTAGGGGAGCATAGAAGTCTGATTATTTTCGATGATTGGAGTTGCAGCCCCGGTCAGAATTATCACAGTAATCAGAAGAGCCAGCGCAACCAAACCAACCGCAGCCAGAATAAACCTCGTAATCACGACAGCAGGCTTGGCCGCGGATGAAGTAAACCGATCTCTTCTGAGAGGCAGTCTCGGCAGAGGTACTCCATCCCCTGATGACTTGTGAACGGACCCTCATCTCATATTATTAAAGGACAATCGAAGAAGGCTCCGAAACGCAACTAACACCCGGGTCAGGTGTTTAACCGACTCATTGATAACCCGGTCCGATGACGGTTCAGCGTAGGATTCCCTTGGCTAAAGCCCTCAGCGACGTCGACACAAGGCAACGTGAGATTTCGGAGTACATCGACCGAAACAAGGATCGGTTCGTAGAAAAACTGAGAATCCTCTGTCAGCAACCCAGCGTATCGGCTCAGAACCTGGGAATGACGGAGGCAGCTAAGCTCGTAGAGAGGTTTCTCAAAGAGACAGGATTCACCACAGAATCCTTCTCGCCTACCCACGGACCTCCTATCATTTTCGGCGAACTCACATCTAAACGGGGGAGCAGGACACTGTTAGTGTACAACCATTATGATGTCCAGCCGGTAGAGCCAGTCGACTTGTGGACCCATCCACCGTTCTCGGCCGCCGTGGAAGATGGCAGAATCTATGCTCGGGGTGCTAGCGATAACAAGGGAAACATCGTCTCCCGCCTAATGGCGATCGACGCCTGTCAAAAAGCCGGAGGAGACGTTCCATGCAATATCAAGTGGGTCATTGAAGGCGAGGAAGAGATTGGAAGTCCTCATTTCGCCGAATTCATCGCCAAGTACAAAGGTCGACTTAGCGGAGAATCCGCTATCTGGGAGTTCGGAGGTCTAGACTATGATGACAGACCCTTGGTCACTCTTGGTTTGAAAGGAATGCTCTATGTCGAGTTCAAAGTCCAGACTGCGTTGAAGGACTCGCACTCGGCCCGGGCAGCGGTTGTAGAGAACCCTGCTTGGCGGCTGGTGAGGATGCTCGATACGATTCAGGACGAGGATGGCAGAATTCTGATAGAAGGATGGTACGATGATGTAAAACCATTCACACCCGAAGAGCTTGAGGTAATACGGAGCATGCCTCTAGAGGAGCATAGCATCCGGGACGAGCTTGGTATCAAGAGCTTCCTCTACGGACTCACAGGTTTCGAGTTCAAGAAAGCGTTCTACGGAAACCCCACGGCCAACATCGCCGGAATCTGGTCCGGATACACCGGACCCGGACACAAGACCGTCCTTCCGTCCGTTGCCAGAGCGAAGATGGACTTCCGCCTAGTACCGGACCAGGACCCGGCAAGGCTTGCTGGCAAGCTGAAGCAGCATCTCGCCCGTCACGGGTTTGAAGACATCGAAGTCAGCCTGCAGGCTGAGAATCCCGCTGCCCGCACTCCGATCAGCTCACCAATTGCAAAGATAGCGGCCAGAGCAGGCAGAGAAGTGTTTCACAAAGAGCCGGTGACGCTGGTGACTTCGGCCGCTTCGGGTCCCATGCACTATTTCACAAACACACTACGGTTGCCGACCGTTGCCATCGGTTGCAACCATCCTCGGAGCAACACTCACGCGCCTGACGAGAATCAGAGGATCGACGTGTTCGTCCAGGGAGCTAAGTGGATAGCCATGGTTATCGAAGATTTCGCGAAAAGCTTAGAATAGGGCTGAGATGCGGCTCTCCAAAGAAAATAGGGCCCTTCGTCAGCCTTTGGCGCCATGTGCCCTAAGAAGCTGAGCTATTTTCTCGTCCTTGCTTTCAGTTGCCACCATCAGTGGGGTCTTCCCCTGAAAGTTCTTGGAGCCAATATCAGGCTCCGCGTTTTCCAGGAGCCATCGAGCGATTTCGTAATTACTCTTCGCCACTGCATTGTGCAGCGCCAGAGTCGTACCGGACTTTGCGCCATGACTGTAGGCCATTTGGACGAGTTCGAGGTTGCCGCTCCAGACCGCGTGCGGTAGGAGTGGTATTCCATGGGCGCCGGTAGCGCTGGCGCTTCGAGGATCATCCTTCAGGCGGCGTTCGACTTCGTCACGCCGGCCGAGCATGGCGGCCGTGCAGATCTCGAGGGGTGCTCCGTTATCAAGTAGGTACCTAGCGACTTGAGCGTTGCCTACTTGGGCGGCGGCCTGAATGGCGGTCTCTCTATCATTGTCATTCCACTGATACGAAGCATTCAGCAATTGTGGATTCTCGGCCAGCATCTGTTTGACCTTGTCCAAGTTTCCATGGCCCGCGATAACAAATTCCCGAATCTGCTCAATTGAAGGAGGCTGTTGTTGCGTCTGCACGAGTTCCATTGGTCAGGAGAATCACATAACCCTTCTCTCTGATGAAGGGGTTGGACCCGTAATTTTGACTGCGCACTCTAATGCTGATTACAGATGAATACGTGCGTACCCATCGAATTGTTAGTGCCAAGGCAGGCTGGCATCCTGTCGTTCAAAGTATTGCCTGCTAGGTAGGTGGCCTCCACGAGTCTTGAAGGATCTGAAGTGTTACTGGTTTGCGCGTTCCTTTATTCGTCTCTGCATTTCCTCAGGCGGCACATCCTCGACATGGGTAGCGATTCCCCAAATGTTACCGACCGGATCCTTAACGTTGGCATTTCGATCACCGTAGAACTGGTTTGTTGGTTCGCTGATCGATGTCCCACCTGCTTCCAGCGCTCTCTTGTACACCGTGTTAACATCGTCAACGTAGACGTAGAGCTGGCTTGGCATTGCCCTATTCTCAGAGGTTGCATCAGCCATCATAATGACGGAGTCTCCGATTTTCATCTCGGCGTGAGCCACGCGGCCTTCAGGGCCGCTCATGAAGTCCTTCTCTTCTGCGTTGAAGGTACGTTTCAAGAACTCTATCACTTTTGGGGCTCCTTCGACGATCAGGTATGGAGTGACGGTATGGTAGCCTTGGGGCACGGGTCTCGCTTTTGTAACGGATTGCATAGGATTTACCGGCTAGACTCGCCTGAGATAAGAGTTGCTGATATGGGAGAAAGTAGTCGAGCCCCGGAGCGCTGATTAGCGGACTCGCTGCTCCTGACCGGTAGCGGCGAATTCATTGGTCTCGCGATGTTTCGAAAATCATACGGGAGCTAGGGGCAACAGTTGTTTCCTCACCAAATCAGCCACCGTCAATCCAAAGCGTTGATGCTCTTCCGCGTCCCAGTGTACACCATCGGTCTCGCTTGGGACCACGACCCTAGCCGCGTCAAGGAAGGCGACTCCCCTACTTGTTGCCACTTGAGCATAAAGCCCGCCCAGCTCTTGCGATTTCTCGATCGCACCCTCAAACTCGTCATCCACAGACATCGTCACTAGTGATGGAGAGATCAACAAGACTTTGGGGATAGTCGAGTCGGGACCAATGTTGCTCTTGAGGATCAAGCGGACTAGCGTTTCAGCTCCAGCGGCAACGTCCCGAGCTTTCAGCTCGAAGCGTTGTTTGAGATCGTTTGTCCCAAGCATGAGAATGACGAGGTCGAGTGGCTCGTGACTCTGAAGGCATGGGATCAGGTAGTCCCTGCCATTCCGATAAACGCCCATCGGATCATCTCGTACAGTTGTCCGTCCGCAAAGCCCTTCTTCGACGACCCAGTACCGGTGGCCTAGTGCATTGCCCAAGACGCCCGGCCAACGCTTATCCCGATTAAGCCGTATCTGAGTCACTGGGTCCCAGCCCCAAGTGTTCGAGTCACCGTAGCAAAGGATCGTCTTTTGCATCAACAGCCAGCTTGAACGCGGATATCTCGGGCCACGAAATTCATTACTACCTTGGTGGGGCCGGTGGGATTTGAACCCACGACCTCTGGCCCCGATTTCTCGGAGTCACCAGCGCCCCAGGGTCACCGTCCAATGATGGACTCTGGTATCCTCTGGGCGGGGCTAAATCCCCTGGACCAAGCTAGACGACGGCCCCTGAACAGTGCGGGCCGGAGGACCTGACGCTTTAGCTCTTACGCTCGCCTCCATCGAGATGCGACACGTACTCAGGTCAAAAAGAGTGTCGCGAAGAGAGGTACAAACAACAGTCTGTGATCCTTGAAATACATTGGTTAGCAGGAAGACGTTAACGGCAGTATCATGACGTGCTGATTGACGTCGACACTGGGACCGAGATGGGGGAGTACAGGGTTTGTATAGAAGAGCTAGCGAGATAATGGCACGCTGTGAAGTAGATCCTTGTCGCTGGGTTGGGCAGCATCATCATTATCCTGCCAGACTTGCGGCTGTGCACAGAACTCCTGCGCAACATGCCGCACACCAACCGATTGCTCTGAGTGCGCTTCTTGCTGTTGTAACAATACTCATCAGTCTTGGAGGCAGATGAGAATAGGAAGGGGCATCAATGTCGAATACTTCAGCTCAGCATGGATGACCATCGAGGTTATCGGCTCAGTCTGGTCCGGTCTGGTCGCCGGAAGCTTTGCACTCCTGGCTTTCGGAGGTGACAGCCTGGTGGAGCTGTTGTCTGGTTTCACAGTGTTGACGTTTCTTCGAAAGAGTCCGAGCCTCTCTAAGACAGACGCGAGACGGCTTACAGAGAGAATAACAAACGGCTTACTCTTCTCACTGCTTCCCGTGATCGGACTGGGCGCAGTCTATTCATATCTTACCGGACTCAGACCGGAGGCCTCACCGCTGGGCATCGCAATTGCGCTAGGCGCGGTACTCATCATGCCCTATCTCTGGCTGGAGAAGAGAAAAATAGGTAGAGAAACCCGTTCCTCTATCCTCTCGATGGACGCCGTCGAATCTCTGACGTGCATCTTCATGTCGATTTCCCTGCTTGGAGGACTCCTCGTCGAATACTTTCTCCGACTCTGGTGGGTAGACTATCTAGCCACCGGAATCATACTTGCGTTCGTTGCGAGAGAGGCCGTCGAGTCGTACCACGAACTCCACGAACAAGAATGAACTCATCGACCCTTGGTCAAAAGACACAGAGATTCGGCAAGAGCTTTCAGCTGAATCCGATTTTCCGGCTCAGGCGATAAGTCGCCAACCCGCCGAGCCCGCTTATCAGAAGGAGAGCTGCGATTGGAAAGACGGGAACTACCATTAGAGTTGAAACTATTCTATCTGTTGGTATGCTTACCGTGCCAGTGTAGAAGCTTGAGAATCGCAACGGTAGCGATGTGAAGTGATCTGCTCTGGCGGCATCTGCCAAGCCGCTGGAGTAGTACACTCCTATTATCAAGGTTCCGAGGGAACCGAGAATGTTGACGGTTCCTCCCGGCGCGGTGTACGTTGCCAACATCAGTCCGCTGCCCAATAAGGTGATGAAGGCGAGGCCAACTTGGAGGAGCATGAGGCTCTGCGATTGCGAAGACGTGACGTCTACGGCACTCGGAAGATTGTAGCCGAAGAGAGCCCATCCAATGGCAAGAAGGCTGGCGAAAACACCCAGTCCTCCAGATAATAAGGCGCGAGCATGTGTTGCTCGCTGCACAATCTTCTGAACGCTACCAGATGACATTATCTTCTCGGCTATTGCCGAGACCGACCGTCCCAGCAGATAAATCTACCAATTTTGATAAAGCGATTCGAGGAGGCTTCTCAGCGTCATTTTTCTCCTCTTGGCTTCCTTCAGCAGTATCTTCTGAACGCCGCTCGAATATTGAACCGCCTTCTTCGGCCTGTTCACAACCGCCTCTGGAAGTTTCCAATCAGATGCAAGCCGTCGAAGAATGTACTTTCGCGCAACCTGGCGCCCAACTACTCGGAGCTTGAGTGAGATTGGAAGCTGGAGAGCATACCGAACTATCGGTAAGAAAGCAAAGGGACATCGAAGCTCCAAGCGATGCGAGACGGCCAGCTTATCTCCAGGCTCAAAATCATTCCCTGAGGCCGCCAAGACACTACTCCACACCTCTTCCCTAGCTTGCCGATGCTTCTTCTTCGCTGCCAGCTTGTCGAACCTTCCATAGCCTGCGAAAAGTTCGTCGCTGAGCTGGCCTGCGAGAATGCATCCCATTCCCATCTCTTCCGCGACCTCGCAAACGAAGTAGAGGGGGACGGAGACGCCAACGAGGGTCGGGTCGCTGCTCTCGATAGTCTGTACGACGTCCGGAAGCGAGTCCAGAACCTCTGGCGCTGAGAGTTCTCTCACCGTGAGGTCCAGGCCGAGTTGCTTCGAGACTGTTCGCGCATGATCCAACTCAGGTTGACCCTTCAATCCAACCGTGATCAGCTCTGGTCGGAGACCGTTCTCCATGGCCGCCTGTGCCACAAGTGTACTGTCCAGTCCCCCCGAGAATGCCAGGGCAGAATCCTTGGGAACTCCATCTCCTAGCGAGTCGGCCAGCAATTCGTGTAGTCGTGTTGAAGCATCATGTTCTGACACTCTGATCTCTTTGGGTCTAGTGAGGGACCTATCCGCGACAATCGACGATCCTCTCTTGGATACAGCGACAAGCTGACCAGGTTTAACTGGATTGATGTTAGTGATTCCGATCTTCGTCAGGGCTTTCGTGAGGCTAGCAAAGGCAACAGTCCCGTTCATGTCCTCTCCGTAGTAGAGGGGTTTCTGTCCTACCACGTCTCTGAGCGCGAGCAGTCTCCCGCCCGAGATAGCGAGAATCGCGAATGCTCCTGGGACTTGGACAGTTTCGGCGAGGGCCTCTGTGTTGGCTTCTCCACCTATCTCTTCGAGCTCCAGGTTTTCCGGGAGCCTCCCGTCGATGATGGTGCTAGTCTTCTCCGCATTAGTCGTGGAGGATTCTTGACCGGGGTGGGAGCAGGACCCGATGTTGACGATGCCATCTTCTCCTTTGATGCTTGCGGATTGTTTTATCGATCCACGGCTCTCCATAGCGCTGAGCAACGTTTCTAGCTTGAAAGTCGGGTTTGCTTCTTCGGGTCCGAAGATGCCCGCTATTCCTGTCAATGTCTATCGGTCATCGCTCGCAGTTGTTTAATACCATGATATGCTCGACGCGTTCCTGATACGATTGCCCATCCTCCCGATCGATACTGGACGATATGGAAGTCCGGAAATGAGGCGTATCTTTGATGAGGAAAGCAAGCTCCAGAAATGGCTGGACGTCGAAGCCGCCGTAGCGGAGGCCGAGGCGTCTGTCGGAGACATTCCCAAGGAGGCCGCGGACGATATCGCCGAGAACGCCAACACTAAGACGGTGACGTTGGCTCGGACGAAGGAGATCGAGAAAGAGACTCGCCATGATCTCATGTCAATGGTCATGGCCCTGACGGAGGCTTGCAAGGGAGCGGGGAAGAAGTACGTTCACTATGGCCTAACCAGCATGGACATTGAAGACACCGCAACGGCTCTCCAGTTCAAGGAAGCAATCGACATCATCGATAAAGAGCTGGACCAGTTGGAGACGATTCTGGCCTCCATGGTCCGGAAGTATCGAGGCCTGCTGATGGTTGCGCGGACCCACGGAAGACATGCTGGAGTCATAACATTCGGATTGAAACTCGCCGTCTGGCTCTCCGAGATAAAACGCCAGAAGAAACGCTTGAGACAGGTCCGAGAACGGGCTCTCGTTGGAAAAATCCTCGGCATTGTCGGGACGGGGGCTGGGCTTGGAAAGAACGCGTTGAAGATCCAGGAGAAAGCACTAAGTCGTCTAGGACTTAGGCCGGCTGGTCTTGTAACTCAGGTAATTCAGCGTGACATCCATGCCGAGGTCGTAGCCTATCTCGCCCTCCTCGGTTCCAGTCTAGACAAGTTCGCTACCGAGATCCGGAACCTTCAGCGGAGCGAGATCTCAGAGGCTCTAGAGCCTTTCGAACGGAAGAAACAGGTAGGGAGCTCGGCCCTGCCCTCGAAACGAAATCCTGAGCTCAGCGAGCGGGTGTCGAGCCTTGCCAAACTTCTGAGAGGACTGACAGTCCCAGCGCTTGAGAATATTCCCCTCTGGCACGAAAGAGATCTCTCCAATTCAGCCAACGAGAGGTTTCTGTTCCCAATGTCATTCATACTAACCGACGAAATGCTCCGCCTGGAGCATCAGGTTCTGAAGGGACTGGAGGTCATGCCACGAAGCATGGAGCGTAACTTGGAGCTATCGCAGGGAGCAGTTCTGGCTGAGAGGGTTGTCAATATGCTGGTCGAGAAGGGAGTGGCACGACAGGACGCTCATGAGAGGGTCAGAAAGATCTCAATGAAATCGATCGACACTGGCGCTCCTTTCGTCAAGACTCTGGGAGATGATGCGTTCGTGTCGAAGAGGCTCCGGCCAGGGGAGATCAAAGCGGCTCTCGACTATACAAGCTACCTCGGAGTGGCTTCTCAGCTCATCAACATGGCTTTGAATGAATGAGTGGATCGAAGGGATGGCCCATTTTTTCTAGAGAGCAAGTCTTAATTCTGTTCCAGTAGACCATCCAGCTAGTGCGAATCCATGCGAGAAGCGATGCTCACGATCGGGACTCTCCTACTCTTCGGCGGAGGCCTAATGGCCATTGCCGCCACGACCCCGATGGGGGCCGGAGCTCTAATTACTGAAGCGCAGCTTGTTCAGATGGGCTGGTCGATAGCAATAGGGACTGTCATCGCCTTCATCGGCGCGGCTCTGATAATGCGAAACCGCTAGCAGAGCTACTTGAGTTCCGCGGATAACATTTCGTTCAGCTCGTCCTTGGCCTCAAGCCAAACTGCAATCTGTTCGAACTTCTCTGGGCTATGCTCGTAAGCGAAGCGGATTAGCGGAAAGTACAGCTGCTGGGCTCGACGCGCCGAGACGTGGCTCTTCTGCCCGATCGCCACACCAACTCTCTTTCTCAGATCTCTGCTCATTCTCGTTCGTGACATCGAGCTTATCCTCTGCGGGAACTTCATCGGAACCCAGCCGCTCGTAGGAGTCTGCTTCGCTACAGCCACTCCCGCTGTCATCAAGTCCAGCGCATAGGATAGCAAGTGCCAAGACTGGGTCTTCCTTATTCTCGCAAAGTACATGTCTGCATCCGCCAGAGCCGATATCGCTCGTTGAAGTTCATCAGGCTTGGGAATCTGATAAGGCGCATTTTCGAAGATCCACTGGAACAACATCTCTTGATCGAGATCCGATATCGAAAGGGCTCTCCTTGCCGCGGCGACTGTTCGGCTGTTGAAGATCACTCGCAGGACTTCGAAGACGGACTCAGTCCGATCTCGGCCTGAGAGGAGGTTGACATCATCCATGGTAAGCGTCCGGTTTCTGCCGGAGAGGAGTTGGATGTCGTTGAGGATCGATCTAATGTCTCCGCGATCCTTATCGATTATGAATCTAAGCGCATCATCAGTTGTCTTCACTCCCTCTTTAGAGAGAATGCTCTTCAGCAGTGGAAGTCCGTCCCGGACTCCCAACCGCTTCAACTCGATCTGAAGACAAGCCTCTCGCAAAGGCCTGATCTTCGAGTCCCAGGGATCGTTCGCCGTCAAAATGAGTGGATATTGTGTGTCCTTGATGATCTGTAGTATCGTGGTGATGGCGCCGTGATCCTCTCGAAGGTTGACTCCATCAACCTCGTCGAGCAGTATGAGTCTCCCCTTGCTGAAGAGGGTCGACTGTGTTGACGCGAGCCCAGCGATCTTGGAGAGAATCTCTCCGCTCCGCTTGTCGGACGCGTTGATCTCAACAAGGTCCCAGCCTCGTTCTTGTGCAAGCGCCTCGCTGACAGTAGTCTTCCCGACTCCGGCTGGACCGTACAGTAACGCTGCGCGTTTGGTGGGTCTACCTTCCGACCACGAGTCTATCCATTCTCTGAGCTTCTCGATAGCGGTCTTGTTGCCGGCAACATCTCTGCTCGTTCCCGGTCGATATTTGACCGTCCAGGGCTCAACGGTCAAGTCTTGCGCCCGGGCTAGGCTTCGGAGGCGAGTTTTGCGAGCAGCGCGCTGAGCTGGACCTCTTCGTCCCCGCCTTGTACGAGTCGGAAGTCGATCTCTCCCACTGCCTCGACGAGGTCGATCCTCTTCTTCTCCGGAATTGCGAGTCGGAAGATCTCTGAGTGTATCTGCCTTACAATCTCTGAGCCTGAAAGGCCATACCTGACGAGCAAGTGACGGAGCTCTTCACGGGCCTTGATGAAATCCCCCTTCAACGCATGATTCAGCATCTCATGAACATCGGTTGGCTTCGCCCTTCCAACGACCTGGTAGACGCTCTCCTCGGTTATTCCCTTAGACATGGATGAGGCGGCCTGGAGCGTGTTTATCGACTTCCTCAAGTCCCCCTCCCCCACCTCTACTATAGACTTCAAACCCGTCTCTGTGAACTTCAACCCCTCATTCTTCGCGATACGATGGAGGTTCTCTACGATTTTTTCGTCTGGTAAGGGGGTGAATCGGAAGAGGGCACACCTGGACTGGATCGGCTCGATAATTCTGCCTGAGTAGTTGCAGCAGAGTACGAACCGGCAAGTGTCAGTATACTTCTCCATCGTCCGTCGTAGCGCGGACTGCGCGTCGGATGTCATGTTATCCGCTTCATCTAATACGAGGATCTTGAACGGGACAGAGCTGAGCGAGGCCATCCTCGCGAACTCTTTCACTGTCGTGCGGACGACGTCTATTCCTCTCTCGTCGCTCGCGTTCAGCTCCATGAACACATCCTGAAATCTTACTCCAAAGAGATCATGTGCAAGACAGAGCGCGGCTGTTGTCTTGCCCGTGCCCGGGGGTCCCGCGAAGAGACAGTGCGGCATCGCCGCTCTCTTGACAAACTCTTGGAGGCGAGAGACGATCTCTTCCTGATCTATAATCTCGCCGAGTGTCTTGGGCCGATACTTCTCAGTCCAGAGAGCCGGTTCCATCAGCGTCAACATTTCACAGCCGTGGAACCGGGTCTATTACTAAAGACTGTTTCACTCACCTCTACACGAAATATCCTGAGGATCAGATCGCTCTTTCTGTTCAAGAAAGAATATAGTGGGGTCTCCAAACCGTCCAACTCCCTCCAGGGGCGAACAGTCTGCACGAAGAACCATCAATAGTCACGATAGTTGACACGGAATTCGAGAACTCGCCCAGCCGGATCAATCTCCTAAAAGAATTTCCCGAGACGCGGATGGGAGACCGAGTCCTAGGCCCTTACCGGCAGGGTCAGGAGGTCGAACTTCCACTCTGGATCGCGACCCACTTTGTCCAGATGGGATACGCGAAGTTCAGAGAAGAAGACCAGCTCACACTCAACACACTATCAACCACACACTACAAAGAGACTCTCCCCGGCTCACGACAGATACCGAAACTAGCCAAGAACTTCTACTTCCAGGTCCGCCGACTAATCAAGGAGCTCAAGGCGCTAGAAGCAAAGGATAGAGCAAAAGGCCGCGACCTGGACAAAGCCCTTTCATTATCGCGCGACATTGTGAATATCCGGATCAAGAAGATAGCCTCCCTGAGCGCCTCGGGGGAGCAGCCTACCGAGCTGACTTCTAACCTGACCGCTGAAGAGCTGGCCCTCTACCAGAGCATCCGGAGCTCGATAGATGCTTGGAAAAGGGATATTCTAGGGCGTGAGGCGAGTTGACAGCAGTCGTAAAGACAGCGCTTCCAGAGGAGGTATTCCAGGACTTTTTCCGATCCTATCTGTCAGACGGGATGGGCTCAAAGTACCGGAAGCGGCTCGCACAGGTCTCGGTCTCCAACGGTAAATCTCTCATCATAGACTTTGACGATCTCATCTCGTTCGACCCCGCTCTAGCACGTAGCATTGTGGAGAGGCCCGACGATTACATTACGTATGCTAGCTCGGCTGCCACTGCCCAGATGCGGGTCGAAGACCCGGAATACGCGGAGCATGTTGGAAAGATCTTCGCACGGTTCCGACGCTTCCCCGAGAAGACTGCATTGAGGAAGATTGGTGCAGAACACATCAAGAAGCTGGCCCTCGTCGACGGGATCGTAGTACGCACAACACAGGTCAGGCCAACTATTGTCAGTGCGGTCTTCCGCTGTCGGAAATGTCTAGAGACGATTGTCCAGGATCAGGAAGGAGAGCTGATCAGGGGCCCGGGGACTCACTGTCCGTTCTGCAAGCAGAGCACCTCGTTCGAGCTCATCGAGGAACAGTCCAAGTTCAAGAACACCCAGGAGGCCCGGATACAGGAGAGACCTGAAGATCTTCCGCCCGGTCAGCTGCCGAGATACCTGGACATACGATTAGAAGATGATCTCGTCGATTCTGCACGCCCTGGAGACAGAGTCGCGGTCACATCGACGGTTCGGGCCGAGAAGCAGGCTGTCGGGGAGAGAGGAAGACTTCGAACCTTCAACATCTACTTGGAGGCAAACTTTGTCGATGTGGTAGGAAAAGAGACCGAGGTCGTCGAGATAACTCCAGAGGACGAGAAGCAGATCCTCGAAGTCTCGCAGGACCCTTGGGTGCACAGGAAGCTCATCATGAGCCTGGCCCCGTCCATCTACGGCTACGAGGACGTCAAGGAGGGAATCCTCTACCTACTCTTTGGCGGAACAGCAAAACAGCTACCCGACGGAATCAACATCAGAGGCGACGAGAATGTACTCCTGATTGGGGACCCTGGCTGTCTGATCGGAGACGAGCGAATCGTACTGGGAGATGGTACGATCGCCAAGATTCAAGATCTAGGTCAGAATCATCTCGAAGAAATAGACGTTCCCGTCCTGGTCGGAAGTGGAGGTGCTAAGAGGGATGTTGCAACGCGATTCCACGTGTATCGCAATCAGCCCACGATTGAGATTATTACAGAGACTGGCAAGAGCATCCGGGGAACCTACAACCATCCTCTACTTGCGGTCGAGACGGTGAATCGGACCCTCGTCCGTAGCTGGAAACGCCTAGACGAATTCAAAATCGGAGACAAAGTCTCCGTCGTCACGGGTTTCCCATGCTACATTCACAGTCAAGTCGATACGGGGTTCCGACCACTGCCATACAATCTTGGACCAAAGTTTCGAGGACGCCTCCCGGAAAAGGTCACACCCGATCTTGGAGCATTTCTCGGCTACCTGCTCGGTGACGGCTGGGTCCAAAAATACCGAGTAGGCTTTCTAGTGGCGGAAGGAGAGAAAGATCTACTCGAGCCTCTCTGCGCGAACGCTGAAAAACTCTTCGGGATCAGGCCAAAACTAAGGGAAAGAAAACGCCCAGGCCGAGAGGTGCTGATTTACAATGCTGTGATCGGTAGCCAAGACGTGGCATCGAATCTCTCATTCTTGAGAGAAAAACGGGTGCCAACTCTAATACTCAAATCCGGTGACAAAGTCGTTGCTCAGTTTCTCAAATGGCTTTACGAAGCCGACGGAACAGTCTTCTCGAGCAGGCGCGGTTGCGGTGCCATCGGCCTCAAGGCGAAGAACATTGAGCTTCTCAGAGATGTTCAAGTCCTACTATTGCGGTTTGGAATACACTCTCGAATAATAGGAAACGCCCTTCTGACGCGACGAGGAGAGAGTATTCTCAAGTTCGCTAGAAAAATTGGGTTTGCCTCGAACAAGAAGCGAATACGCTTGGCTAACTTGGAGGCACGCGCGAAAAGACTGAGGCGTCTCACAGGACAGCGCAGTGAGCGAATAGTGGCAATCTACAACCGTGAACCCGCAGATGTGTACGACATAGAGGTCCCGAGGACCCACAGATTCATTGCGAATGGTATCGTCTCCCACAACACTGCCAAGAGCCAACTGCTGCAGTACGTGTCGAGGATTGCTCCTCGGGGCTTGTATACTTCTGGGCGTGGTACAACTGCTGCCGGTCTTACTGCAGCTGTCTTGCGTGAGAAGACTGGTGGGATGGTACTTGAGGCTGGTGCCCTGGTTCTGGCGGACAAAGGGGTGGCTTGTATCGACGAGCTTGACAAGATGCGGCCGGATGATCGGGTTGCGATACACGAGGCGCTTGAACAGCAGACCGTCAGCGTCGCGAAAGGTGGTATCGTAGCAACTCTGAATGCTAGGGCGGCAGTGTTAGCAGCAGCTAATCCTGCTCTTGGCAGGTATGAGCCTCACCGGAATGTGGGTGAGAACATCAACCTACCAGTCACGATTCTTTCCAGGTTTGATCTAATATTCATAATCAAGGATCAGCCTGAAGCTGACTACGATGCGAGGATGTCGGAGCATATTCTCGCGCTTCACAGGATCAAGACGAGTCCAGAGACTGCTCCTTTCGCGCCGGACTTTCTCAGGAAGTACATTAGCTTCGCGAAGAGAATCATCCCTGTCCTCAGCCCTGAGGCGGTTATCGAGCTGCGCGATTTCTATCTCAAGATGCGTTCGAAAGGAGGTGCTCAGGCCGCGGTTGCTATCACGCCTAGGCAGTTGGAGGCTCTTGTCAGGATTTCTGAGGCGAGGGCTCGCGCGTTTCTGCGTGACCGGGTGACTGTGGAGGATGCAAAGAGCGCCATCCGGATAATGACCGTTTCGCTGTCGGATGTCGGGGTTGATGTGAAGACTGGCGCGATGGATATTGATGTTATAATGACGGGTAAGCCTCGGAGCCTCCGCGACTCGTTCCAGAGGGTGATCGAGACGGTTGCTGAGCTGGAGCGTGAGACGGGGACTGTGGAGGAGACGGTCCTAGTTGCGGCCTTGGTCGATAAGGAGAAGATGGAGGAGCGGGAGGCTCGCCGTCTCATCGGCCAGTTGATTAGGGAAGGGATACTCTACAGTCCAAAGCCTGGACGGCTCAAGAGAACCGCGGGCTAGAAGTGCAGCGTGGCTTGGAACTGGTTGGAACATGAGACTTAGAGATCTCTCACTTGACCCGCAAGTGGTCCAGCTGCTGGAGGGCGAGGGTCTCGACCAGCTCTACCCGCCACAGGAGGACGCGATAGCGGCAGGGGTGCTCGACGGCAAGAACCTGGTCTTGGCGAGTCCTACGGCGAGCGGGAAGACGCTCGTGGCCGAGGTCTGCATCCTAAAACAGGTCCTCGAGAAGAATGGGAAGGCGATCTATCTCGCCCCATTGAGAGCGTTGGCGAGTGAGAAGTTCAAAGAGTTCCAGAAGTATTCTTCGATAAAGAAGCCGAGCGGCGAGCATCTCCGGGTCGGAATCTCGACCGGCGACTATGACAGCTCGGACCCCTGGCTGGGACGATACGACATCATCATATCGACAAACGAGAAGGCGGACAGTCTCCTCAGACACAGAGCGCCGTGGATGAACGAGCTCTCGCTCGTCGTCGCCGACGAGATCCATCTCCTGACTGAGCACGAGAGAGGCCCGACCCTAGAAGTGGTCTTGACGAGGCTTACCGAGATCAATCCGAACATCCAGGTCCTAGCACTAAGCGCCACTGTGAGGAATGCTGAGGAGGTGGGAGAGTGGCTTCACGCCGGCTCGGTTACGACGGAGTGGCGGCCGGTCCCGTTGAAGGAGGGTATCTATCACGAAGGTCAGCTCCAGTTCAAGGACGGATCCAGCAGAATAATTCCAAGCGGGACAAAGGCCCCGGTGCTGGATATTGCGCTAGATGTTTTGGCTGCCGGCGGTCAGGCGCTGATCTTCACGGAGACGAGAAGGTCGGCCGTCGAGATGGGACGGAAGGCCTCGGTCGCGGTGAAACCGCGGCTCTCGAAGATCGAGGAGCGGTCGCTCAACACGATTGCTGAAAGGATACTGTCCGCGGGAGAGAAGACGAGGCTGGGCGAGGCCCTGGCCAGCGAGGTGGCGTCCGGCGCAGGATTCCACCACGCTGGCTTGACGGGAGTTCACAGGGGAATTGTAGAGTCGGCGTTTCGTGATGGGAGGATCAAGGTCCTCGCCGCGACGCCTACCTTGGCGGCTGGCGTGAACCTCCCTGCTAGAACGGTCGTGATCAGCAGCTACGAACGGTTCGAGGCGGGGCATGGGCGATATCCGATCAGCGTCCTAGAGTACAAACAGTTCTGCGGTAGAGCAGGTCGTCCCAAGTACGACAAGTACGGAGAGTCCGTCTTGATCGCCCGGAACCAGGACGAGGCTGACTGGCTGATGGAGAACTATGTGATCGCGCAGCCTGAGAAGCTCTGGTCGAAGCTGGCGGTCGAGAAGATTCTGAGACCGCATGTGCTGTCGACGGTGGCTGCGGGCTATGCGAAGACCGAGGAGGGCTTGTACGCGTTCTTCGGCCGGACCTTCTATGCCCACCAGTATGGGCCGCGGTTGATCAAGGGCAAGATCGGAGAGGTTCTCAAGTTTCTGGCCGGCCAGGAGATGGTCGAGATGGACGGACGCGAACTGGTGGCGACCAAGTTTGGGAAGAGGGTCTCGGAGCTGTACATTGATCCAATGTCCGCTGTCATCATCCGCGACGGGCTCTATAATCGGGCGAAGAAGATGACCGACTTTAGCCTGCTACACCTCATCTCGAAGACGCCTGATATTGCTCCCCGGCCTCGTCCGCGTGGGAGCGAGTTGGACAAGCTGGGAGTCTTGGCTGCGAGTCACAGTGACGAGTTCATGGGCGAGGTGGCTAACCAGTTTGAGGATCCGATTGCCTATGACGAGTTCTTGTCGGAGCTGAAGGCGACGCTTGTCTTGACTGATTGGGTAAACGAGTTTACTGAAGATCAGATTCTTGAGACTCGGAAGGTTGAGCCGGGCGATCTTCTCCGGCTGGTCCAGGGGACAGAGTGGCTGGTGTTTGCTGCGCAGGAGCTGGGCCGGCTGTTTGGTCATAAGGATCTCTTGGCTCCGATGGAGATGCTACGTGTCCGTGTTGCTAAGGGTGTGAAGCAGGAGCTGGTCAAGCTGGTGGGACTGGAGGGAGTCGGCAGGGTCCGCGCGCGCATGCTCTACAATGCGGGCTTGAAGAGTATCGACGATATCAAGGAGAGGAGTCTTACGGAGCTGACGAGTATACCGACTATTGGGCCGTCGCTGGCGAAGAGGATCAAAGAGCAGGCCGGCGGGCTCATCAAGGCTGAGGAATGGGAGAAGGCAAAATCGACCAAGTCGGTTGAATCAGAACAGCAGCAAGTCGTGCTGACAGACTACGAGGATGCAGAGTAATGCAAGTCGCTGCTTCCAAGACTATTCCATTCTACGGGAATGGACCGTACTGTTATTCCAACGCAACATCGATGTTGCTGGCCGGAATCGGAGAAAAGATTCCTCCTTCAGAGATCGAAGTCTATACCGCAGTAGGCCTAGGAGCCTTCTGGCTTCCGAGGGAGAAGCTGCTCTTCTTCAGCTCTATTGCAAGCGCTCCAGACAAGGGAATCAGTAGAGCTCTCCGATTGCTCGGCTTCGATTTCAAGGAAACCGCGGCTGATAGCCCAAGTAATCCGCCTTATGACCAGTTAAGGTCCGACCTAGAAGAATCCTCTGCAGTTCTCGGGCCCCTCGACATGGGCTTCCTCGGACATAACCCCCTTCACAAGAGAATGGGCGGGGCGGATCATTTCGTCCTCGCATATGCGATGGACGAGCGAGGGGTTTCGATCCATGATCCAGAGGGCTTTCCCAGTGTCCATCTTCCATTTCCTCGGCTCGAACAGGCGTGGAGGGCAGAGAAGATCCCGTATCATCGAGGCTACTACAGGTACTGGACCCGTCCTAATCGGTCCCGGCGCCCAGCGGCAGACGCGCTCTACACATCTCTACTTCAGGCCTTCAGAGAAGTCTACAGCGAGGCGGAGAAGATTGCTTCTGCCGAGATTCTGTCGATTGATGGTGAAGCTATCCTTACATTGGCGCGGCACGTGAAGAACGACAAACTCAGCCCTGCGGAGCGAGGGTTCATGGTCTTCTTCTCTCTGAAGCTGGGGGCTAGGAGAGCCTTGGACTTTGCCAGCTTCCTAGAGCAGCGAGACCCGGAGCTGGCGGAGTTAAAGAGAATCCAATCTCGGCTGTTCGGCCAGTGCCAGTCGCATGCCGTTCAGAGAGACTGGAACCGGCTCGCGGAGTCGTTGACGGAGTTGGCCGATACCGAGAAGAAATTCAGAGACGCGATAATGGACCAATAAAGTCCCTAGTTTCCTAGGTTTATAATACGACGACCCGTGGATGCGGCTTAGAGACTGTTCGTAGATGGGAACGATCAAGGTCGCACTCGCCGGGGTTGGAAACTGCGCAAGCGCGCTGATCCAGGGCATCCAGTACTATCGGAAGAATCCTCCAAAGGAAGATGGCCTCATCACCGGGCTGATGCATCCGAGCTTTGGACCCTACAAGGTAGAAGACATCAACTTCGTAGCCGCGTTCGAGGTCAACAAGAAGAAGATCGGACGGGATCTCAGCAAAGCAATCTTCACCGAGCCCAACTCCGCGCCGAAGATCAGTGATGTGCCGGACATGGATGTAACGGTGAAGCCGGGACCAGTGCTCGACGGAGTGGCGCCTCACATGAAGGACGCGTTCCAGGTCTATAGCAAGACTCGGACGAAGCCGGTTGATGTGGCCGCGGAGCTGAAGGATTCTGGTGCAGAGATTCTCGTCAACTATCTACCGGTCGGTAGTGAGAAGGGCGCGCGGTACTATGCGCAACAGGCGCTTGATGCAGGCTGTGGTTTTGTCAACTGCATCCCCGAATTCATAGCCTCGACGGAGAGCTGGGCGCAGAAGTTTGAGGAGAAGAAGTTGCCGATTGCGGGTGACGATGTCAAGAGCCAGGTCGGAGCGACGATCGTACATAGATCGTTAGTCGACCTCTGCCTGAAACGCGGGGTCCGGGTTGACGAGAGCTACCAGCTCAACCTGGGCGGCGATACGGATTTTCTGAACATGACGGTCGAGGAGAGGCTTCACTCGAAACGTATCAGCAAGACGACCGCTGTTGCCAGCCTGATCCCGTACCAGGTTCCGACCCGGATAGGACCCTCGGACTATGTGCCCCATCTCAGGAACAAGAAGATCTGCTACATCTACCTGAAAGGCCGGGGATGGGGAAACATTCCCCTGCAGATTGATCTCAAGCTCGCGGTTGAGGATTCGCCGAACAGTGGCGGCGTTGTCGCGGACGTTATCCGTGCTGTCAAGATCGGCCTGGATCGTGGGATCGGTGGACCCTTGACCAGCATATCCTCCTACAGTTTCAAGTATCCGCCGGTCAAGATTCCTGATGGCCAGGCGCTCCAGTGGGTAGAGGAGTATATTCAGGGAAAGAGAGATCGCTAGCCGCGTCGGCCCTTTCTAGTCGGAGTCGTCGGAGCCTCTTCCATCCAGTCCGCATTCAACGGTCCCCTCTGCTTCCACTCCTCATAGTGCTCCATGATCCCGGTGAAGAGTAGTGGTAGGCCGATAGTCGCGTCCACGTGTACGGTGCACTGCTCCGCGTTGGGATGGAGCTTTCCCCACGACTGGCTCTCGGGCAGCTCGCAGCCAGAGAGTCCTCCGAACTTGGGATCGTCGGTCGTCACCTGTATCGCGTACGCGTGAGGCGGCACGGGCCAGCCGGCTATCTCCGCCATCGGGACGACCTGCTGGATGTAGTTCTTCGGCGTGCCTCCCCCGATGAATATGACTCCCGACTTGGGGAACTGGCGTTTTAGCCCCATTATCTCGATATTGTCCATTAGCGCGTCGTAGATGGCAGGTGGAGCGTTCCGTTTCATCTTCTCGTTCTTGTAGACTGTCAGCGCCATGCCGATGCTGCTGTCGGCGAGTGCCGGGACGAAGACGGGAAGCCGTTCCTTGGCGGCGGTTGCTAGTATGCCGTAATCGTCGCGTATCCTCTCGCCCATGAGCTGGAATATTTCCCGGCTAGAGTAGGAGCGGGGCTCGAGCGTCTCGGCGAACTTCTCGACGAACTGGTCGGCCTCTGTGAACTTGACATCGTCCGCGTAGGTGTCGTAGACCCGGTCGATCCGCATCTCGCGCAGAGTCGGGTCGTCGATGTGGTGGTGGGCCATGTAGTGGCGTCCACCGAGAGACTCGTAGAGGTCGTGGCTGAGATTAGCGCCCGTCGAGACGAGAACATCGATGGCGTGGAAGGCGATGAGATCGCGGATGATCCGCCGCATTCCACCGGGGATCATGGCGCCTGAGAGGCCGAAGAATATCATTGGCCTCTCGGGATCGTTCAGCATCTTGAGCCAGATCTTGTACGACTGGCCAAGTTTCCGGCTCTGGAACGAGGTCGCGTTGAACGCTTCGAGCGCCTCGCTGACGGACCGGACCTTTGCAACATCGTAGTGTTGCACAGGATGTTTGAACGCGTCACCTCTCGGGGAGAAGCGGATGCTAGAGGATGATTGCGGAGAATATTCCTTCGCGTGCGAGTTGTGATTTCTTACCGTTCTCATTTTATCGAACTTGGACTAGCTGAAATGTTGCTGTTTCTATATTAAAACTAGCCTTGCGCCTAAATTATCATTTCTCTGTCAATACAGAATCGATCAATGCGGGAGAATTTTTCATTCGAGAAGCTCCAGCTCGTTCATTATCCGCTTGTAGTGTGAGTTGATTATTTCCCACATCTTGTCCCGGTTCACACCAGTAACCGTCTCGCGTTCGAATGATAACGCGAGTGCTTGCTCTGGGAGTTTGAAGCCGTCGATCTTGATCTGTGGCAGGTTGAGCTTAGACAGATCCTCGTTTATCGACTGCTCGAGCTCCATGAGCCGTTTAGGAATCGACATCCCAGATGACAGCGGGGATTGTGAGCGAGAGTTCGATATTTAGCCGCTGTAACTATCAGTCCTGCTCTGATGGATTGGCCCGATTCTTAGGCTGAGCCTTGGCTCTGGACACCTATCTCCTGCTTGAGTTCCATGTAGGCGCGGCGTACTTCCTCGACGGACGCCTCGTCCTCGAGTGTTGTCACGTCTCCGATCGGCTGTCCTATGACGACGGCGTGGACTACTCTGCGCATTATCTTGGCGCTTCTCGTCTTGGGAAGCTTGGAGACGATGAAGATCTGTTTCAGGCTGGCGACTGGTCCGACGCGTTCGCGGACCCACTGGTGCAGCTCCTTTTCGAGTTCGGGTCTGGAAGTCTGGCCTGCTCGTAGTATGACGAAGGCGACCGGGACCTCGCCCTTCACGTCGTCGGGCACCGCTACCGCGGCCGCCTCGGCCACGGCCGGGTGCTGGATGAGCGCCGATTCGAGCTCGTAGGTGCCCAGGCGGTGGCCTGCGACCTTGATGACCTCGTCCGCCCGGCCAAGCATCCAGAAGTATCCGTCGTTGTCTCTGACGGCATAGTCGCCAGCGTAGAAGCTGCCTGGGAACCGGGTCCAGTAGACGTCCTTGTACCTCTCAGGGTCCTTGTGGATGGTCAAAGGCATGCCGGGCCAGGGATTCTTGATGACCAGGTAGCCCCGCTCCAATGGTTTCTGCTGCTGGCCCTGATCGTCGACGACGTCCGCGTCTACTCCTGGAATCGCGGGTCCGTTGGTTCCAGGCTTCATAGGGACCATGTATAGTCCGGGGGTGTGGCTGACGAGTATTCCTCCTGTCTCCGTCATCCACCAGGTGCTGCCGAACGGGACCTTGTCCCTGCCGACGTGTCTTAGCATCCAGCGGAAGGCTTCGGGGTTGATCGGCTCGCCAACCGAGTGCATCAGCCGGATTGTGCTAGTGTCGTGCTTCTTGACCCAGTCTTCGCCGTTGCGCATGAAGCTGCGGATGGCGGTGGGCGATGTGTAGAGTATGTTGACTCGGTGTCGTTCGATGATCGAGACCCACCGGTCGGGTTCGGGATAGTCCAATGCGCCCTCGTACATGACGCCTGTGACGCCTTCCATTAGGGGTCCGAAGACGATGTAGGAGTGGCCGGTGACCCAGCCGATGTCCGCTGTGCACCAGTAGACATCGTTGTCTTTTACGTCGAAGACCCAGCGCATCGTCGCATGTAACAGTGTGAGGTATCCGCCGACATCGTGGACCTGGCCTTTGGGCCTGCCGGTTGTTCCAGAGGTGTGGAGTATGTAGAGAGGATCCTCGGACGCCACCTTCTCGGGCTCAACATACACGTTGTGCGGAACATTACGGATGATATCGTGGAGGAACGCGTCGCGGTCATGATCCATTGCTACTTCGTTGCCGACGTGCTTTACGACGATAACCTTCTCTACGCAAGGAGCGTTCTCAACCGCCTTGTCACCTATCTCCTTCAGCTTGATCATGTTCCCTCTACGCAATCCAGCGTCGGCCGTGATGAGGAGCTTGGCGTCCGCGTCCACGAGCCGTTCTGCCAGAGAATCTGCGCTGAAGCCGGAGAAGATTACAGTAAAGCATGCGCCCAGTCTGGCTGCCGCCAGCATCATCATCGGAAACTCCGGGATCATCGGGAGGTAGAGTCCGATCGTGTCGCCCTTCTTGA